>Ga0335070_10000038_pt1 | contig 189246 bp, 170 predicted proteins | sample Lox_Sample_13_FD_206722 | JGI IMG/M metagenome (GOLD analysis project Ga0335070, IMG submission 206722) | Soil microbial communities from Loxahatchee National Wildlife Refuge, Florida, United States - Lox_Sample_1.3 | ecosystem: Environmental > Terrestrial > Soil > Wetlands | place: USA...
CGAGTGAATAACGCTAATCCAAAGCCATTCGTTTGGACGAAAAAAGTTGAGACCATCTTAGAAAAGGTTGCTCGTTGTAAAGCTGTTACTGTAACACTACACTAGCCTAAAGATGGTGACTCCCTAAAATTTCCCGCCATTGTATGGAAAATACGAAACAGAATCAATAAATTTGTGGACAGCAGGGGAAAGAAGTGATAAAAAAGCAAATTAAGAAAAGCGATTTCAAACCAATTTGGCCTTCGTCTATTAATTGGTTCATATGGATAGAACAGAATGGCTGAAAAATCTTAGGGAAAGTGACATTATACGATAATACTGATGAGGGGACGTGCCAATGATACAGAAAGCAGAAAGCTCAGAGTATATTGAAGTGTACAGATGTACTCACTGTGCAGGAGTAGCCAGCATTCTAATACACAAACATACAAAAAAAGGAACGTGGCCAGAAATTGAATTTTGCCCCTTCTGTGGATGGTCTAATATATACCCAGGAGAATTTGACAACGAGCACAACAAATTACTAAACAAGAAAAAATTATAATCAGGCTTGAAACAAAAATAATGTGTCATCTCTTATTTCGTATTCTAGAAAAATTAGGTTATTCTTCCGAGGACATTGTATCCTGCTTTGCAAGGATCCATACATATTTAGTATTAAATCTTGGGTTTTCTTGTCACCTTGGTGTAAGCACACTAAATAAAAGTTAAATACTCCAGAATTTTCTTGTGCAACTCTTTCAGAAAACAATGAGTAGTAAAGGTGCTTTCTCATTTCTTTCCCAATTTGGCTTACAATTGTGCCTGTCAGATGATCCCTTTTCAATTCGAATACATTTATACTCCTACCAGCTGCTACAACAAGGTCTGCTGGATAAGCATTTCCAAATATAAACTGATTATATATTATTGAATTGATTAAATTGTCTCCAGAATGCTTGGCCAATATTTCACTGAATGATCTATATTCACAGCTATTCTTGTCCTTTAATGAAAGGAGCAAATATGTTTCTAGGTCACTTTCCGAAGCGAACTGGCGTGTTTTATCCAGCCTGTTTTTCTCCCATATGTACTCGCGGTTGACCTCTGCTATCTCATGGTCTAACTGTTTTTGATCATGATGATTATATGCAATTCCAAATTTCTGAAGGGTGTCAAAAATCGCTATTCCCTCTTTATCAGTTAACGAAATACAGTGTAAATGTTTATTTTGTTGAATAAGATTGATTAACTTATAATAAAAATCAGCATTCCCGCACCGGATTCCATTAAGGTACAAATCTGTTTCTTCGATTGCATAGATTGGGTCTTCTGGGGCAAATTGAATACGGTAGAAGTATTTTTGTGTAGGGTAAATTACAGATTTGTTGTAAAATATTTTTTTGATGACTCGAAAAGGGCCATATATCTGTTGTGCCTTGTAGTTAAATTGCGAGAGAAAAACAATATCATCTATGTCTACATTGGCAAGCCAATTGGATTGGGTGGCGCCATAAGTGAAATATTCTAAGCATTGCTCGGCAAATTTTGTTGTGGTAACTATGTAATATTTCATGCCCTGATCCTAGCAGAAAACGCAGATGGTGTCTAGGATATTAGGGAATCTTTGGAAGTTGTTAACCCTGAAGTAATTCGACTTAGGAACTACAGCTCAAAACTCATGAGAAGTTTACCAAAGCAATACGGCGGCAAGGTTTTCTACATTTTTTCATCCACGGTCGGGGAAAGAAAGGAGATTAGAAACAAAGAGGTAATTGCCGAGATAAAACAGGAAATCGAACGACTCAAAAGATAAAGATGTTCGTTAACGAATCCCTCCGGTGCCTGCCTACCGTCAGGCAGGGATGGCTTACAGCGTTCGCTGGGTTAAGTCGTTATCTGCTGGAAAAACACACTATTTTATGATAAGTTTGAAATTGGAGGATCGTTATGAGTATAGAGAAAAAAATAATTCAGTATATCCATGAATTGCCAGAACATGAAAAGGCTGAGGTGCTCGATTTCATTGATTACCTTAAATCTAAGGGAGAAAGAAAGGCAATGAAAGAATGGGCGGATTTCTCCATGTCTTCTGCAATGCGGGGCATGGAAGCTGAAGTCACGCCATATTCACTTAACGATCTTAAAGAATCCTTTTCATGATATCCGAAGGTCAAATAGTCCTTTTTAGATTTCCCCAAACAGACCAAATTACAGGTAAGCTTCGTCCTGCTCTTGTCCTCCGTAGGTTGCCTGGCCCTCATAATGATTGGCTAATCTGCATGATATCATCCAACCTTGATCAAAATGTCCCTGACTTTGATGAGGTTATCATCCCTAATGACGTAGATTTTAAGGATTCCGGTTTGAAAGTGCCGAGCCTTATTAGAATTGGCAGACTTGCTGTGGTGGATGGTGGTATCCTCATAGGGAAATTGGGACAGATTGATACACAACGTCTCCAACGAATTAAACAGAAACTTTCTATCTGGATGCAGGGCACATAACACTCCACTGGATCGTCAATAAAGCCAGCTCCGTGTGAACCCTGGCGTCATGCTGTGGGTTTTCGCTCCTTTAAGATCTTGTGGTGTAATTCTTTAAAGTCTTTTGGAGGGATGGCGTCGGATTTTCTCACCAACTTGACGGCTGAGGAAGGGCAGGGGACGGCACATACACCACAGCCGATGCACCATTCTTTGTCCACCACGGGAAAATCCCCTTCCATCTTGATGACCTGAACAGGACAAATGTCCACACATTGTCCGCACCCCGTACATTTCTCCTGGTCCGTTTCTCTCAGGAAATAGGTCGCCATCAGGACATCTCTTGGAATTTTCTTTCTCCTGATCGTCCCCACGGACCAGCAACAGCAGCCACAGCAATTGCAGGTGTGCTTGATCCCTTCCCTCGCATTGTCTACAAGATGAACCAGACCCGCCTTCTCAGATTTTCTGATGACTTCGATGGCCTCCTGTCTGGTGATCTCCCTTCCGATGCCTTTCTCAATCAAATATTCTGCCAGTTCATCATACTTGATGCAGTTTTCGAGAGAATGGTCACATCTGTTCTTTCCACTGAGCCGGGCCATTGTCCGGCAGGGGCAGTGGACCAGGGCAATGACTTTGGTCTTCTGAATCACTTCTTCCATCATTTCAAAAGGGAATACGGCATGTTGTTCAGGCTCTACTGACACCATGGCAGGAAGATAACGAAAGGTTTTTGTTTGGGTGGTGCCGTAGACTTCTCTGAGTTCTTCCTTTCCCGAATATTTTAAGACCAGCTCTGCCATTTTTTTTGCGTTTGGAGTATCGACTCCTCTCCAAAAAAAGGTCTGGGGAAATCCATACCCGAACTGCTGTAGGGCGTACCCCCTGGTTCCATCCTTTAACTTTTTGGAGAAGAGGAGCCCTCGCTGTGCTAAGTTGGATAAGATTGATTCCAACTTTTTGATTGAAATGTTCTTAGGGGGAACTATTTCGCTAACGGGAGTGGGCTCAAAGGGGATCACCTTTGAAGGAATGGCTAATGCTACTTCTGCTTCCAATAAGGTGAAGTTTTCTCTGAGAATTTCTAAGAGGTCCTCTGTCTCCGGATAACCCATGCCCAAAGACGAAAGATGTTTAGCCAACCTTTTGTAAACGTCATTACTCATATCAGCCTCCAATGGGCTTGGAATAGTGGAGTAGTGGAGTATTGGAAAAAAGCACGTTAAAGAATTAAACAAAAAAATAACTTGTTTTGAATCATTATTCCATTATTCCATCACTCCATTGCCCCACTCTTAGGTTATTCCATCCTCAATGATTCAACCATATTCATTCTGGCAGCACGTCGCGCAGGGATGAAGCCCGCACCGATAGAGGTAACCATCACGATCAGCCAGGATTCGATGAGACTCCGAAGAGGGATGGAGAACTGGATCGTCCATCCGAAGGATTGCTTATTGATAACGTAAATCAGAAGAATGGAAAGAAGAAAACCGCAAAGCAGGCCGAGGATATGACTAAAAAAGCCGATCAGTCCTGCCTCAATCAAAGTGGCCTTCTGCACCTGTTTTCGAAATCCTCCCACGGCCCGGATGATCCCGATATCCCGTTGCCTTTCAATGATCAGAGCGTTCAAGGAATTGATGATTCCAAGAATGGCCACGATGATGGCGATAAATTCAAGGGCATAGGTGATGGCAAAGGTCTGGTCGAAGATCTTCAGAACCTCATTTCGCAATTCACGATGGGAGACCACAAAGAGGCGATAGGGTTTTGAATATCTTTCTCGAATAGTCTCTTTGAAGGCTTGCTGAGAGACCCCTTCTTTCAGGTAGATGCCGGCGCTATGGAGTGTCTCATCATTCCATAGCGACTGATAGACCTTCTTCTCCATCAAAACCATTCCCCAGTCAGAGGAATAATCGTAGAAGACTCCTGACACGGGAAATTCTTTTTCTCCTTGCGGGGTGTTAAGCTTTATCCGGTCTCCAGCCTTCACATGGTGCCTGAGAGAGAAACTCTCCGTGATGAGAACGGCTTGACCCGATGCAAATTGTTGCAGAATCGCCTGAGAATTTCCCCGGGTGAACCGAATTACCTTCAGATTGAGAAAGACCTGTCCGTCCACAGCGGCGACGATGGCAGGGTAACCTTGATATTCGACCTCCAGTGCCCGGAAGGAATCTACGGCTTTGACTCCGGGAAGGGAAGGCAGCGCCCTGGAAACTTCAAGCGGAAGGAGAGCGGAGTATCCAGTGATGGAATAGGAGCCCGGGAAGATGAAGACGTCCCCGTTGATCGATTGTTCGACCCAAAGGTCAACCGTCCTTCGAAAGCTCAGGATCATGATGGAGATGCTGATGAGCATCGAGAGGGCCGTCATCAATGCAGCGATCGTGATGACCGTTCTGGCCATGGAGTCATGGATGTATCGACCTGCGAGTTTTCCTTCCGATCCAAAGAGGAAGCGAAGAATCGGGGCAAGGAGCCGGTTCAGCAGGGTGGTGACAGAAGGGATTAGGAAGGAGACTCCAATAAGGATAAGGAGTGCAGCCAGGAAGCCGAAGATGGGCCGGTGGAAAATAGGTTTTTGAAGCGCGAGGATGAGCGAAAGGATGAGAAGACCAACGCCGATAAGACTTAAATGCCCAAGGCTGATTTTTATTTTTGTTTCAAGAGTCCCAAGCGCCAAGGCTTCCTTGGGTGCGATCTTCGAGGCTTCTCTCGCAGGGCCGATCGAAGAAAGGATAGAAGCAAGCATTCCCATGCCGAACCCCGCCAATAAAACAGATGGGGAGATCAGGAGATGTTCTGCTTTAACCAATATATAGAGGGCCGTAACCGTTCTGGAGACAAGATAGAGCATGGCCTTTGCCAAACCAATCCCGATTCCTAAACCCGCCAGGCTTCCCAGACATCCGATCAATGCTGCTTCACCGATGAAAAGGCCAAGGACTTGAGGCCGGGTAAGGCCAACACTCCGGAGAATGCCGATCTCCCTTCTTCGCTGAATGACAGAGACGGAAATGGCATTGTAGATTAAAAACATTCCCACGATTAAAGAGATGAAACTGAGGGCGGTGAGGTTGAGGTGAAAGGCAGAGACCATCTTTTCAATCTGACCGCTCCGCGTATCGGATCTGCGAACCTCAACCCCTTGAGGAATCACTTTTTTCAGTTCCCTCTCGATCACCTCTACCGATACGAATTTGTCGACCATCAGGTCAATCCGGTCGATGAGTCCGACCCTCTCCAGGGCTTCCTGGGCGGATGCGATGTCAAGGAGACCAAAGTTTCCTTCCAATGAGTTTGCCGGCCCTTCCATCTTTAAAAGATTGGTAATGGTGAGATTAACTCTTTTTGAGCCGACAATGAGGGTGATTTTATCTCCCCTTTTCAATCCGTGCCGCTTGGCCAATTTTTCCGTGATGGCGATAGAATGGGGGTTTTTCAAAAACAGGAGGCCATCCTCTTCGGACTCATAAAACTGATACTCGCGAAAGGGTTTGTCGCTGAAGACATCGATCCCGAGAAGATAGAGGGGTTCTCCAATCGGCTCATCGATCTTAGAAACATATTGAATAACAGGGGTCGCCGCTTTGACTCCGGAGACTTTTTTTACTTTGAGATAAACCTCTTCAGAAAATCCTCTTCCGAAGGAGGTGACCTGGAGATTGGCTTTTCCGGAGACATGATCTACCGAGGCATTGAAGGATTCGATGGCGGTGTAGATGGCCATCTGGACACTGACAAAGACACCTACTCCAAGGGCAATGCCCGCGATCGAGAGGAAGGTTCTTCCTCGATGATGGCGAAGGTGACGGAGGGTGATATTTCTGAGGAGGTGAAGTAAGACCATCCACGAGACCTGAATTTTCGAGATCCGAATATCGAAATTCGAAACAAATTCGAATTTTCAAATTCACAATGACCTAAACTTCCTAATCATCTGTTTTGAATTTTGGATTTCGGTCATTCGACATTGTTTCGTTCTTCGGATTTCGTGCTTCGAAATTATTAACGTTGAGGTTATTCCACAAGGAGCCGGCCATCTCGCATTCTTACGACCCGGTCAGCCATGGCTGCTCCTTCTTGACTGTGAGTGACCAGAACGACCGTTTTTCCTTGTTCTTCCCGTAGTCGTCGAAGAATTTCGAGCACCTGCTTTCCTGAGGCCGAGTCGAGATTACCCGTTGGCTCATCAGCGAGAATAATCTCAGGGTCGTTGATCAAGGCACGACAGATGGCTACCCGCTGCATCTCGCCGCCAGATAGCTCGTGGGGATGATGATGTCTTCTCTCAGAGAGGTCCATCTGAAGAAGGAGCTGTTCAATTTTTTCCGCGGGCGGATTTGAGCCTTCCCGTAAAAGGTGGGGGAGGACGATATTCTCTTCGAGGTTAAGAATGGGAAGGAGATTGAAAAATTGGAAGATGATGCCGACCCGGTCTCGTCGATAAAGGGTTAGCCGGCGGTCTTCCATCGAGGAAATATCTTCGCCGTTGATTATCACCTGACCCCGATCCGGGGAGTCGAGGCCTCCGATGATGTTGACCAGCGTAGACTTTCCACAGCCGCTCTTGCCTGTTATAGCTAAGAACTCTCCCTTTGAAATGTCTAAATGGATATGATCCAGGGCGACCACCGGACTGTCCCCCTGGTGGTAAATCTTCGTGACATCGATCAATTGAATGAAATGATCTTCGATCATCATGAATAAAAAAGAGCAGGAACCAAATTCTCCCTGCTCTTTCTATATATCGGGGGGAATAGTGAATTGTCAACCTGGAATCGAGATTAATTAATCTTGATGGTATTTCTTTAAATGTCTAACAAGGATGATTAACATGATAGGAATGACGGCTCCCACCACAGCAACAGCTCCTCCGATGATATAAATCCTTGGGCCTATATCCTCCACGGTCCTAACCACTTGCATGATAGCAATGGACACCATGGCTGCCAGGATGCACATAAGAATAATAATACTCACTATGTTAGCGGCGCTTAATTTGATATTCATAACCTCTCCTCTCTCTATAGATAGTACGCATTGGCTCCTACTGTCCGCTTGGTATCGCATCCGTCTCATATAACAATGAATTTTCACCGCCCTTACTTCTTCACCGCCACAGGCTCAGCGCCCGGGAGAACGACTTCCTCCTCCGCCCTCTTCTCTTTCTTCAGGGCCGCTGTGGTAGCGGTTCCGATGAAGCTGAAGAAGAGGATTGCCGCCGGAATCAATTGAAGAAGGACGATGATGGAACCGATGATTAAGAAGATCCAGAGAGTGGTGCCGGCTCCCTTCAAGTCAATCGACCGAGCAAATGCGGGAGTTGCGAGAAGTGTCATGGCTGCTCCAATTATCCCAACCTTTAAAGCTTGTCTTTTTTCTAACATGGCCTATTCCCCCTTTCTTTTTTTGCTGAGGTTTTGTCACCTCGCCCTTTAGCAATGCATTCCCAATGCCAACTATGGAAGAGAAAGAGGATGAATCTATAATATTTTGATTACATTGAGTTTTATTTAATTTCAGATCCCAGTTGAGGTTTAACGTTAAACCTGAAAGTATATATAATATATACACTCGCTTGAGGGTTGGCTGCCTTTGATTAGTATAATTTATTGATATTAAATTAGTTTTTTAGAATAAATAAAATATACATTAGTATATTTTTGAAATACTTGTTGGAATGGGAAAGGCGCTGACCGATTATTCTTCGAAGCAGGCTTTAGGGAGGGTAGAGAAGTCTAAACCATTATAAAGTCTTTCCACTCTTACAGAAAATTCCTTGATCGATCTTGAAAAGGGTTCGGGGAGAACAAGGGTTGCTTTTGCCACCAATTCTTCGTCAGGGTTGTGTCTTCGATCTTGGGGTTCATTTTCAACAGACCATATCTCAGACTCCCAGGATTTCTGGTTGAATGATTCTGTCTTGAAGTTTCTCTCGCTCAATCCAAATGGGTTTCCGGAGGAGATAAAAGTTAATATCCCGTGACGAGAAGTGGATGTGGTGGAAAGATTGGCAACCATGCACATAAACTCTCCCCCGAAGACAACTGAACGGATGAGTAAGCAATATCCATTGATCTTGTTTTCGACATACTCTTGTAGGAGATAGTGATGCGGTATAAGGTTCAATTTCCATAGGGCGGAGGGTTCCGAAATTACCTGCAAGCCGCCTTCATCTTTACCCACCCGGCGCTTCAAAACCACTTTCTTCTTTCTTTCAATGAATCGGTCGGCCCCCACCAGATCTTCCAGGTCGAGAACTATGGTTTCCGGCATCGGCGCAATGGCCTTGATCAATTGGTACTGATTCCACTTATCCAGGAGCCTCAACCCGGGATGGAAGGTTTTTTGAAAGGGGCCAGCTCCCTCCGTCCATTTTAGACTTTCGATAAAGGGAAGGGAGTGAATGTAATCCTTGAATGTCTTTCCGTAAATTTTGCGAGAGGTCCATTCGATCCGCCTAAAAATATCCGAGGGCTTTCCGAAATGGACGAGATGGGTGAGATGATACTGGTGAGCCCCCTGGGGGAGGCCTACATTCACATCTGCCAGATAGAGTTTCAACTCCGGAGTAATAAGAAAGTCAATTGCGAGATACATTCTCAATTATAACGAAATGGATTTCGGACCCCTAACAGTCTGCGAAAAAAGTCGCTCCTCGTTTGCGAAATAGTAATTTAAAACCGTGTACGAATCAAGATGTCTGATGCCCCGATTTGATAAGAAGGACCATTAAATTAAAGGTTGACGGTGTGAAGGGGTTGAATTTATAATGAATTGTAAAAATAGAGGGGGCTCTTTATGTGGGATTATACAGAAAAAGTAAAAGATCACTTTCTGAATCCGAGAAATGTTGGAGAGATTGACGACCCGGATGGCGCCGGCGAGGTGGGATCGCTGGCCTGCGGGGATGCTCTGAGGCTCACCTTTAAGCTCGATGAAAATAAGCGCATCAGGGATGTGAAGTTCAAGACCTTTGGTTGCGCAAGTGCTATTGCTTCTTCTTCCGCCCTGACGGAGATCGTCAAAGGGATGACTCTTGAAGAGGCCGCAAAGGTGACCAATCAGGATATTGCCAATTATCTGGGAGGGCTTCCTGAGGAAAAGATGCACTGCTCGGTCATGGGAAGGGAGGCGCTCGAAGTCGCCATCGCCAGTTACCGCGGGCAGAAAGTTGAAAAGGAAGAGTTTGAGGTCGTTTGCAACTGTTTTGGCGTAACGGACCGGGAGATCGCTCATGCCATCCGGGAAAATGACCTCAAAACTGTTGAACAGGTGACTCATTATACAAAGGCTGGAGGAGGATGTGGTAAGTGTCACCCGAAGATTGAGGCGATCATCGAGAAGATCAGAAAGGAAATGGAGAAAGAGGCACCTCCTCCTCCCAAGCCAGAGAAAAGGAAATTGACGAACATTCAGAAAATTAAATTGATCGAAGAGACGTTGGGGCGTGAGATTATCCCGGCGTTGAAAGCGGACGGAGGGGATTTAGATCTGATTGACATCGAAGGCAACAAAGTCTTGGTCGCGTTGAGGGGGTCCTGTTCCTTCTGTCCCAGCGCTGAGATTACCTTAAAGCAGTATGTCGAGACAAAATTGAGAGAATTTGTGAGCGATGATATCGTGGTGGAGGAGGTCAGGCCGTGAAGACCGTATACGTGGATAATAATGCAACGACAAAAGTGGCCCCAGAGGTTTTGGAGGAAATGTTACCTTACTTTTCTGAGTACTATGGGAATCCTTCAAGCATGCACTTCTTCGGAGGACAGGTTCAAAAGAAGGTCGATGAGGCGAGGGCGAAAGTAGCAGATTTCTTAGGGGCGGAGCCTTCGGAGATTGTTTTCACGAGTTGTGGGACGGAGAGTGATAATGCGGCGATCTTAGGGACACTTGACTCCTATCCGGAAAAGCGACATCTCATTACAACGCGGGTAGAACATCCTGCAGTGGGGAATGTGACTACCTACTTAGGTCGCAAGGGTTACCGAGTCACAGAACTTTCTGTCGATCGAGAGGGACGATTGGATCTGGATGAGCTCAAGGAGTCTCTCACCAATGAGACTACTCTGGTTACCATCATGTATGCCAACAACGAAACCGGAGTGATCTTCCCCGTCGAGGAGATTGGTGAGATCGTCAAGGCCAAGGGAATTCCTTTCCACACTGACGCCGTCCAGGCTGCCGGGAAGATCCCGCTCAATACGAAGAAATCGACCGTCGATATGCTTTCGATCTCCGGCCATAAGCTCCATGCGCCTAAGGGGATCGGAGTTCTCTATATCCGGAGGGGAACCCGATTTTCACCCTTTCTTATCGGGGGCCATCAAGAGAAAGGCAGAAGGGGAGGGACTGAGAATGTCCCCTATATCATCGGTATCGGGAAGGCCTGCGAACTGGCCAAAAAGCATCTTGATGAGGAAAACGTAAAGGTCAAGGCCTTAAGGGATTATCTCGATGCGAGGCTTTTGGAAAAAATTCCAAACACCTTAATCAATGGGGATCGAGCCCATCGGCTTCCCAACACCCTGAGCGTCAGTTTTGAATATGTGGAAGGGGAATCGATTCTCCTTCTGCTTTCCGATCTGGGCATCTGTGCCTCGTCGGGTTCTGCGTGCACATCGGGTTCGCTGGAGCCTTCACACGTACTCAGGGCAATGGGCGTTCCGTTCACCGCTGCGCATGGATCGATCCGTTTTAGCCTTTCTATTTACAACACCAAAGAGGAGATGGATTACATCATCGAACATCTTCCGCCCATCATTCAGAGGTTAAGAGACATCTCGCCTTTCTGGAAAGACTACCTCAAGTCCCAGGGGAAAGTCTAAGGTAAAATCGATCGTTTCTATCTCAGTCAGGGACTCATTGTGATTATCAGTCTGTCCATTTAACTGCGAGGCGGTGCTGAGATTTGATACTTTTTGTTTCTGAACCAATAACTGCCCACCTATTTCCATCAAACTGATTTTAGGAAGAATATCTTCTAAACATTACTTCCTCTTGAAACATTGATTGTTCATTTTTGTTCCACAATGCAATCTTTCAATTGGCAATCGCTAAAAGATAATTTTCACAATGTATTTTCCTATTGACAAGAAGATCACTTTTGGTATCGTTGATTCAACAATGCCACTAAGTTTTTCTCTTTCCAAGGGGGCGCATGGAGAAAGACCTTTCAAATCTGAAGTTGAATATTCTATCTGCTTTAATAGCATTTTAAGGGTCTTCCAAAGGAAGAAAATCTAATCATACTTTGATATTTCTAATATCAATAATTTCAAATTCCCAGGAAAGAATCTCTAGCAAATCGGAAGGAAAATGGCAATGAAACTCACTAAAATGGTGCTCATCTTGGTTGCAGTGTTTGGTGTCTTCCTCTTCGCTTCTGGGCAGGGGTATTCCTCACCGATTAAGTATACAGGAATTGATCGAGCGCCCCTTCCTTCCACTCCGAGACCTAACGCTGATGCAGCCGCAGCTAAATTCGATGCAGCAGCAGCCCGATTGGGACCCGTCAATATTATTACCTTTGAAGGTTTAACTGTCCCTTCCTCCTCCTCTTTCACGCCTGCGTTGGGTGTGAATGTGGTATATAGCGGAGAATACTGGAACAGCGTACCAACCGCGACAGGAACATATTATTCTGGTGTAAACAACGTTATGGTAAATAACGCATGGGGATTTAATACCACGCCAGGTGGGTCGCAATATTTGGGTTTGGCTCCTCTACCCCCCAGCACTTCCGATACAATTGCCTCGATAACCTTTTCTTTTGCCCCGCCGATCAATGCATTTGGTGGTTATTTTAGTGGATTGGAAATGTCACCTGAGACTATCACTTTGAATTACGTGACTGTTAATGGAACCTACTCACTCGTTATTGAAAAGCCCACGTTCGATGATCTAGGAGTACGGTTCTTTGGAATAACCGATACCGATCCGATATTCCAAATTACCTTGACGGCATTTGTTCCTACCGGGACAATAGAGTATGACTGGTGGGGGCTAGATGATGTTCGGTATGTTTGGAGTTCAGCCGCCTTCAAACTTCCTGACACCGGCCAGACATTGTGTTATGACTCTTCAGGATCTGTGATCGGCTGTACTGGAACCGGTCAGGATGGGGCATACAACATTAGCCCTATGAGTTTTACCGACAACGGCGACGGTACGGTGACGGACAAAAACACCGGTCTTATGTGGCAAAAACAGGATGATGGATATAGGTATAACTGGTATCAGGCTTCGGGCACGTATAACGAGACGTATAACCCAACTACAAAAGATGTCTGCGGCTCGCTTACCCTCGGCAGCCATTCTGGCTGGCGGCTGCCGACCAAAAAGGAACTGATGAGCATAGCTGACTACGGCATCCCTTCCCCCGGCCCGATGATCATCACCACCTATTTCCCAAGCGCATACTCGGCCTGGTACTGGTCCTCTACCACAGACGCCACCAGTCCGGACCTCGCGTGGTACGTGGACTTCTACAATGGGGATGTCGTCGCCTACTATAAGGACTACATTGACCATGTCCGGTGCGTACGTGGCGGACAGCCTTCGTCACCTGTTTTTACTGACAACGGCAACGGCACTGTGACTGATTATAGAACCGGGTTTATGTGGCAACAGGGCGAGCCCGGAACGATGACATGGAGTTCAGCGCTTTCTTATTGTGAGGGGCTTAATCTTGGGGGCAATTCGGACTGGCGGCTGCCGAACATTAAGGAGATTGAGTCAATCACCGACGATACGAGATATAATCCTGCGATAGATACCACTTTTTTCCCGGACGCCATGTCTGGTTACTGGTCCTCTACCACAGACGCCGGCACTCCGGACTTCGCGTGGTACGTGGACTTCTACGGCGGCTTCGTTTACGATTCCAATAGCTCTAAGCCCAGCAGTTTCTATGTCCGGTGTCTGCGTGGTTACCCTGACACCAATCCTCCGACGGGCTCAATAACGATCGAGGGAGGGGCCGAGGCCACAAAGAGCACGGCAGTGACTTTGACCTTGACGGCGAGCGACGACAGTCCCGGAGCGATTCAAATGTGCGTAAGCAACACGACGACCTGTACGACATGGACTGCCTTTGCCTCAACCAAGAGCTGGACGCTGACAACAGGCGACGGGACCAAGACCGTGAACGTATGTTTCAAGGATGCATGGGACAACATCGACGCTACCCCCTATTCAGGCACCATCATTCTTGACACCCTTGCGCCCACGAATGGGACAGTGAAAGCTACGCCAGGCGATACTCAGGTGACATTGGACTGGACGGGGTTCGCGGATACAGGTAGCGGAATAGAAAGCTACAAGGTAGTCTATGCTACCGGCAGTGCTCCGAAATCTTGTTCGAGCGGGACGGCAATTTACAGTGGCCCAAACACGACATATCCCCATACAGGGTTGACTAATGGTACGACCTATTATTATAGGGTATGTGGAATAGATAAGGCAGAGAATATCTCCACCGGGGCAACGGCAAGTGCAAAGCCAATACCAGAGACCAATCCTCCGACGGGCTCGATCACGATCAACGGAGGGGCCGAGGCGACAAAGAGCGCGGCAGTAACTTTGACCATGACAGCCACTGACGACAGTCCCGGGGTGATTCAGATGTGCGTAAGCAACACGACGACCTGTACGAAATGGACTGCCTTTGCCTCAACCAAGAGCTGGAGGCTGACAAAGGGCGACGGGACCAAGAGCGTGAACGTATGGTTCAAGGATGTGTGGGGCAACGTAACACCTACCCCCTATTCAGGCACCATCATTCTTGACACCATTGCGCCGACGAATGGGACAGTGACCGCTACGCCAGGCGATGCTCAGGTGAGGTTGGACTGGACGGGGTTCGCGGATGCAGGTAGCGGAATAGAGAGCTACAAGGTGGTATTTGCTAAGGGGAGTGCTCCGACATCCTGCTCAAGGGGGACGATGATTTACTCTGGTACTGATTCATCATACATCCAGACAGGGCTGACCAATGGGACAAAGTATGGATACCGGGTATGTGCCATAGATAAGGCGGGTAAGATCTCTAGGGGGGCAACGGCAAATGCAAAGCCACAATAGCGTCCTATTTTCAACCTGCATTCGTTAAACCTTTTTAGTCGGATTTCACGCCTTAACTTTACCGAATTTATCCCTTGACAAATAAAATCTACCGTGTCCTAAATTAAGGAGCCATCACTATCCCTCTCGTGGGGAAATGGATAGAAACTGGCAGATCAACGAGTTAGGAAGGTCACGGCCCTATGGGAAAAAGGAGGATGAAATATACGAGGAGATGCTATTTTCCTTTTAGGACTGCCTCCGTATTATGCATTCTTGCCCTGCTTCTTGGTTGTATGCCGAGAATGACGGTCAAGGAGACTGCCCATTACAAATTCTATGAAAATATAGACTTGATGGCTTCAATAAATTTTGGAACCTGGACCAAAACACAAATCCAAATCCCCCAAGGAGCCATCGTTGCGGTGATGGCCAAAGGAGAGATCTGGAACATACGTAATCCAGGCAAACGGCACTGGCAGCCATATAAGTCTCTGCGGTTTAAGGTGGGAGAGGATGGACGAGAAATCCATATCGGTTCGGGGATTGATACAAAAGACCCATACAACTTGAGTGTCATTCCGAGTGGAAATGAAGGCTTCCTTTACTTCGGCATGGGGACTTGGTGGAGAAATAGAGATCCAAGGACTAGGACGGGTAAAATTACGGTTAGAGTTATCATATGGGAGAAGGATCGTCAGGATCAGATCGAAAGTGATCTATTGGAACTCATTCGTGCTCATCCTAAAGACCAGCAATTCCGCGATCTCATTGCCTTCATGGCTAACTGTCTTGGCAATATAAGAGAATATCAAAAGGTCCAAAATCTCTATAAAATGATGAAGGAGAATCCTGAAATTGAATGGGATAGAGTTTTCCCTACGGTCCTCAATCAGCTCTCTGATTTTGAAAGATCCCTGGGAGGAAATGACAGGGCAAAGGCCTACTTAGAGGAGTCATTAAAAAGTGCAAGACGCTATGGCAATCGATACATGGAATCAACGATCCTTCGTCGTTTAGCTATGGCAGCTTCTAATCAAAAAAATTATGAGGAGGCAAATCTCCTATTTGAGCAATCCTTCAAAATCGCTATGGCAATTAACAATCCAGAAGCCATCGGATCATGTCTCAGGAACATGGGGCAGAATCATTTGAGGATGAATAAGCCTGCGGAGGCTGTGGACCATCTTGAGAAGTCCTTAGAACAATTTCGTCGGCGTGATCGGTTTTTGGGCCAGCGTTGGGTCTATCTCTACCTTGGTGAGGCTTATACTAGGCTAAATAAGAATATGGAAGCTAAAAAATCCTTCGAATCTGCCATTGAAGTCGCATTAAAGGCAGTTGATCCACAACCCCAATGGATGGCCCACCAATGGCTGGGGAGGATGGCTGAGAGAGAGGGAGAGGAACAGAGTGCGTTTGAACATTATGCAAGGGCCATTACGATCATCGAGACGATGAGGGCCAAGTACACAGATCCAAGTCTTAAAGTTCTCTTTATGAAAGACAAACTTCGCGTCTACGAGAGGATGATCAAGCTTCTCTATAAGATGCAACGAGCTCCTGAAGCACTCCATTATCTAGAGCGAGCCAAGGCGAGGGTGATGCTTGATATGTTGGCAGAAAAGGCTTTCTTCTCGAAGAATAAGGAAGAGAATGAATTACTTATCCAAGAAAGAGCTCTCCGGAACCAGATCGATGAGATCTCTATGGAGCAGGAGGAAAATGAAATCGAGGAGCCTCAAGAAGTAGAAGAAGGGATTTTAGAGGCTCAAGAACTAGAAGGGGCGGTTTCAGGGCTTGAACGCCTACAGGTTCAACACCGAACCATTCTAGAGAGGATAGAGAAATTAAACCCCGAGCTTGCCTCCCTAGTGACCATAAATCCTCTGAAGGCTGGCGAGATCCAGGCACTGCTTGATGGCGACACGGTGCTTCTTGAGTATTTTATAGGCCAGGAGGCTCGTTTTGTCTTTGCCGTCACTTCCGAAAAGGTTTTGGCTGTGCTCTTGAAGGTAGATTCGAACAGACTTTTTGAGAAGATCAAGGAGTTTAGGGCAAGGGCCGTGGAGGGGGTCACCCTAGATCGGCTATTCTCGAAGGCGTATGAGGAGCCCCTTTTGTACCTCTACGAAGTCTTGATCCAACCCATAGAGGAAGAGATTTCTAACAAGAAGAACCTCGTCATTGTCCCCCATGGGATGCTCCATTACCTTCCGTTTCAGGCCTTATTATCCAAAGAAGGAAAATATCTCCTTGAATCCTCTAATATAAGCTACCTGCCTTCAGCGACAGTGCTGAAATATGCTCGGGCAAAGAATAAAGGGAATCGCGCGGACCTCTTTGCTGTGGGAAACCCTGTTACTGAATTATCGCCACTTCCAGCAGCAGAGGTGGAGGTAAATGAGGTTTCAGCCATTTTTAAGAACAAGTTAGTCCTCACAGGCCAGCAGGCCACAAAAACGTCAGTAAAAAGTCAGGGTCCTCTCTATGACATGATCCTTCTTTCGACCCATGGGGAGATGATCGAATCAAATCCCCTCAAGTCGAACCTTCGATTTACTGCATCGGGCAATGAGGATGGGAAGCTTACCGTGAGTGAGATCTTTGACATGGAGATCAAGGCGAGCTTGGTGACACTTTCTGGCTGTGAGACAGCTCTAGAGCGAGGTGAGACAGGTGATTTTCCCCAAGGGGATGATCTGGTTGGACTCTCCAGAGCTTTTATTCATGCCGGGGCGCCGAGTGTTGTAGCTTCTTTATGGAACGTTTCAGATGATTCAACCATTGAACTGATGAGGACCTTCTACCAAAATTTAAGGAGTATGCCAAAGGCTGAGGCCCTTCGTAAGGCGCAGATGGATTTAATGAGGTCTACAGTTCGTTTTACAGTGACAAGAGCAGGGGGAGGTATGATCCGACCAACTGAGAAAGAATCTGAGGAGGTTGTGGAATGCTCCCATCCCTTTTTCTGGGCGCCCTTTATCCTATTGGGGGATTGGAGATAATATTTAAGACGCTCGGTGAATTTGGGAAGATAAAAGGATAAGCTATTGAGTACAGCATATCCATCTTTTTATCACATAGTACTAAATGTCTAACTTGTGCTTAATTTCATGCGGTCATGGCCAAATTTAATGTAGCATCACCTTCCCTCTTCGTAGGTGGATTTGTCGGGCAGGCCAAAAAAGACAGCGGTGGGTGGTGGGAAGGGCTTCCTCACTTTTCAGCTGATCGAGGCGGATCGTTGCATTCGGATTCAGCCCACTTCTCATTGAGCCCCTGCAGGAGATGTTGCTGCTGCTGAATTGAAAAATTCGCATATTCAGGGTTCTTCTTGCCGTAAGTTTTCTCAACGAAGGCAATGGAATCGTTGGCGGCACGAATCTCTGCGAGTATCCTCTCACACTTCTTCGATCTCCGGCGCGCCTGGGTCGAGTCCCTCTTTGGGAGGGGATCCGGCCTTTTCTTCTCCTGTGCCACAACGGGTTCTGCGCATTTGAATTCGGCCCACTCTTCATTGAGCCCCCGCAGGAGATGTTGCTGCTGCTGAATGGAGTAATCCGCATACCCAGGGTCTTTCCTCCGGTAAGCTTTCTCAATAAAGGTAATGGAGTCGTTGGTGGTACGAATCTCTGCGCGGATCATCTCGCACTTCCTAGGCCCCCGGCGCACCCTGGTCGAGTCAAAAGGACGATAGGAAAGCAAGACTTTTTTCTCCGGGGATAGGGACGATTCACTGCATTCTGCCCTGGTCCACTCTTCATTGAGTCTTCGCAGAAGACGCTGCTGCTGCCGAATCGAGAAGTCCGCATACTTAGAGTCCCTGTTCCGATAGGTCTTCTCAATAAAGGCGATGGAGGCGTTGGTGGTGCGGGTCTGTTCATGAATCATCTCACATTTTTTCAAACCCCAGCGGGCCTCGATGGAGTCCTCCGGATGAGAGGAAAGCCAGAGATAGCTCTGATAAAGATGGGAGAACGTGACGGATCGGTCCTTTGAGATTTCGATGGAGATCGCTTCCATCATCTTTTTCGTCGCGTCTCTGTCGAGATGGTTGGATTCGATGATTTGGGAAAGATGATCTATGAGGAGAACAATCGTCTCATCCCGCCCAGCGGTGCTCTGGATCTCCCACAATTCCGAGCCTTCTGGACAGCCCCCGTTAAGACATTCCTGGTGGCCTTTCAGAACAATAGGAACTCTCTCCTTGAGTAAACGGGTGGTAGTACCCAGGACCCTTACCAGCTTCTCCATGGAGCTATAGGTTGCCGGATCGATCTTCCTGGCAACGGCCTCTGCAAAATCCGCATAGCCCCTGGAGAATCCGGAGGCATATTGCTCTTCGGAATAGAAGGGGTGCTCTTTGATAGGAAGGTATTTCCATCCCCCGTTTTCGGGAACGGGCCATCGAAACTTTACAAGACCTGAGCCGGCTTTCGATTCCGGTTTCGCCATGAGAAGATATCTCGAGGTCAGCTTTTGGACCTTTACCGGAAGGGCCGATTCCCAGGTCTGAAGGGGGTGGACGTAGCTTCCGTCCAGGAAAACGTGGCCGATGATCCCGGTATGTGATTCCGTTACTAAGAATAGCGTTCCCGGCGTCAGTGAATCGGGCGAGATGCGGACCGGATAGGTGTCGAAGGGGAGCGTCCCTGTCCAGGTCTTCGGGAGGAGGTAGAGAAGCGCAGCACGAAAACGTTCGTCCTGGTCCCAGTCGGGGTGTGTTGGAAGATGCTTCCAGTCTGTGGACCAATGGCCGATCAGTTTACCCTCTTTAGTGGTAGCAGCAGCAGGAAGGTGTTCCATGCGGGCATAAATCCACCGGATCGCATAAACAGCATCCGCACAATCCGTGGGGATCCTGTGGCGAATGAAGAAATCTTCCGTAATATTTTTCTCCACCCAATTTTCAAAACGGCGCTCTTCTTCGATCGTCCAGCGCCGATTGCCCACTTCCCAGAGCTGGTCAGGGGATTCACTCATCGAGTCCTTTGGACGGAGGATAGGCAAGACTTCTTTCTCTGCTGGGGAAGGTACTTCTCTGCACCCGGACCTGGCCCACTCTTCGCTGAGCCTCTGCAGGAGCTGCTGCTGTTGCTGAATCGAAAAATCGGCGTATGCAGGGTCCTTCTTCCGGTAGGTGTTCTCGATGAAGGCAATGGAGTCGTGAACGGTGCGAATTTCTGAGCGGATCTTCTCGCACCCCTTTAGTCCCCGCCGGAATTCGAGCGTCTGACCAAAACACGGAGTGGAGATAAGGAGAATCAGAAGGATGACAGAGAGAAACATATGTCCATATTTAAAGGAATAGCAGAAGATTGTCAACAGAGACCCGGAATTTCAGGACCATTGAGATTCAGTTAATTATAGTGTTGCTTACTTGGGTTTCAAAATACACTCCCTTTCTTCATAAATATGGTGAATGATCTGTGTTTCCAACATTGTGCCGTGGAGATAAGGGATACAAAAAAGACCCCGGTAGAAAAACCCGGGGTCTTTTTTCTTTTTGCTCAATGAGTTTCTACGTTAGCTCACTACGACAACGTTCGTTGCCTGTAAACCCTTCGGACCTTCTGAGACCTCGAATTCTACCTCATCGCCTTCATAGAGGGATTTAAATCCATCTCTCTTTATGGCGGAGAAGTGTACGAATACATCATTTCCGTCATCTCTGGAAATGAACCCATAGCCCTTCTTCTCATTAAACCATTTTACACGACCTTTGGCCACTACAACTCACCTCCTTTCCTCTTTTAAACTTAAGTAAGTTGTAATAGCCCTTGGTCCAATAAAAAAGGCCGTAAAAGTTTAAGAAGCACTTTTACGACCTTTTATGATCCAAACAAATACTTCTTACAACCTACAAAATTCATCATGTCATTTTATTTCCTTTATGTCAAGCGATTTTTTAGAAATCTCTGAGAGAGCCCCTGCACTCGCTGATTACAGAGACATGAAACGATTACAATGGTTATTTATTCCCTCGCCGATTTAACCAACTCTTTGAAAGGGTTGATCGGTCTTGGATATCCATCCTTCGATTGATGAACCACGAAGTGGAGGTGAGTGGGAGATCTTTTAGGATAAGCCTTTAGCCCGGTTCTCCCCACCCATGCCAGTCTCTCCCCGTTAGAAACCATTTGGCCCACTTGGATCGAGATCTCGCCGAGATGGGCATAGTAATAATACCGACTCTTGGCCGGATCGAAGATCCAGACATAATTTCCGCCCCTAATTGAACTCGTTGGCTCCCAATGATCATTGACCGAGACGATGATCCCTGGAGAGGCAGAAACGACCTCGACCGGCTTCCCTGTGCTGTCGTCGAGGCAATCTTGATTCTTATCCCGGATAAAAATGTCATGACCCGGATGGCCCTTGTGTTGATTGCCGTCGAAGAAATCATAGCCGAAAATTTGATACCCGCTTCCCTCTTTTCCTCCAATGGCGGAAGGGCCGTATCCCTTTAAAGGAAAACAGAGGCGATCCTTCTGTTCGAGATTTGTCGTTTTTGAATAGAGAAGTTTCAATGAGGCCTCGAGAGTCCTCAATTTCTCCTGAGCCTCCTGTTTTGAGATCAGTTGATCTCTGATTTTGGGATAGAGATGATGCCACTCCATGGCGGGATCGATCTGGGATAACAGGGACGAGGGATAGGACATAGCCCAAATGAAAGAAAGAAGGATGAGCAGTCTTTTTCTTTTCAACTCCGAACTCCGAACCGCCCCTCACCCTTCCCCTCTCCCCTGAGGGGAGAGCCTGCCTACCGGTAGGCAGGGGATGGGGTGAGGGGATAGCGCGTATGTCTAAGCGTACCTTTCATGTTTTCCATTTCAAACGTAACGGCATCTAATTTCGTGACATCTCCGCCCGACCATGCCGATTGCCCTGGGTTGATGGAATGGGTTTTTCCGATGCCATCAAGATAGGCACCCGAGAGTACCGGCGACTCATGGATGTGACCGTGAAGAGTTAAAAGAGGCTGATTCCTTTCGATGAAGGTTCTGATGGATCGGCTTCCCGCTGACATTCCCCCTTGAATCATGTCCAATCGGGTTCCAAACGGAGGGGAATGCATGACATAGACCGTCCTTTTTGGATCGAGAGGTTTGGGGAGTCGATCTAACTCTTCTGCAATCATTTCTCGTTCCCTCAGATAATGATAAGGATCGATTGGAGTCAACTGGTCCGTGTGATCAGAGGCCAAGATATAAGAAGGATCCTTTTGCGGAGGCCATGGAGTTTCTCGGTCATCCATTTTCTCATAATTTTTGGGTCGAAAGGGGGTGGGAGGGACAAAAGGATATCCGATGAGCTCGTATCCGTTCTTGAGTTGATAACTTTTTTGTGTCAGGTCAGTGATTCCTTCTATAGGTTCCTTAAAAATATAAGGATAACCAAGATCCCAATTTCCGGGTATGAGGAAGATCTGTACAATAGAGGTGGTGTCTAATATCCTTCCGAAGAAGGATTTAAGGAACTGGTCGATGAAAGTCTTTTGATTGGGAACCATGTCTTCGTACCGTTTTGTGGGAGGAAAGGACGGAAGGAGATCTCCCCCCATGATAATGATATCTGATGAGGTAGAAGAGGCCAGCGATAAAAGTTCCTGGTAGAGGTGGATTTCACCGTGGAGATCTGAGGTATATAAACATTTCATTCTAATGACCGAGTCCAATGTGCCCAAGACAGGGTTTTGGGTCATTCAGTCAATAAATCATTAATTATTGAACACCTCACCTTCCCAATGACTCAATGACCAAAGAGGCATGAGATATGGGATTTTGAATTTCGTTCCGGAGGAATGGGGCTATTCCTCAAAGTCTTCTGAAAGGACCAATTTACCTTTCGTTTTGACTAACTTGAAGGTGACCTTGCAGTATGAACAGAGGACCAAATCCCCCGTCTTCTCGTTCCCTTCAAGGGGTATGTCGGCATCGCAAATGGGACACTCTAATTCAGTAGACATGAGTTTCCTCCCTGATTTCCATATGGATTTTAATATTCCAAATTTCCAAAAAAATCAACCCTTCGATTTCCGATTTCTTGATTTCACTCGGGATAGTGAAAAATAGATAGGGATTGTGAATTTCATTTTGAATTTTTCTCTTGCAACAGAGTCTAAAATCATATAAAAAACATGCAGACGAAAGGAGGGCTTCCATGAGCAGGAAGATCGTTGTAGTCAGCTTGTTGGTCGTCATTTGCTCGATTTTTATTCTTTTATTAGGATGTCCTCCCCCGGTGGTCAGAGTTAGACCACCTGAAGCCCGGGTGGAATATTATGGAACGCCACCCTATCCAGAGGCGGTCTGGATTGAAGGTTATTGGAAGTATCGGGGAGGTGAATGGATCTGGGTTCCGGGACATTGGGAGAGGCGACCGAAGCCCCATGCCCATTGGATTCCTGGACGTTGGGAACCAAGAAATGGGGGTTGGATCTGGATCAAGGGCCATTGGGAGTACTGACAAGAAAGAATTTAAGTCTTATAATTCAATACTCTTAACGCATAATTTCAATTGAGGTCGGAATGTTCGGTCTGGGATTTCAGGAAATTCTTCTCATCCTTGTCATCATCTTTCTGCTCTTTGGCGTGAAGAGACTACCCGACATCGGGAAGGGGCTCGGGGAGACGATGAGGGAGATCAGAAAGATCCGGGATGAAAAAAAGACAGGAAAAGAAAAGGAGAAAGAAAAAGAGAAGGAGAAAGAAAAAGAGAAGGAGAATCAAAAAGGGAATCTGATTTCAGGGATCAAGAAAGAAGTTGAAGAAATTCCTGGACTGAAGGAAGCCAAGGAGATTAAAGAGGCCGCCGATAAGGTCAGGGGTATCACGAAATTTTTGAAATAACTTTTCAGGCACGTTTAATCAGCAGAGATCGATGTACGGGTCCTGCCCATGACCTCCCGATTGACAACAGAACTTGGTTTCCTTCCCTTCAAAACATCCGCAACGTTTTTTGCAGTCCTTCGCTTCAATTCACTGATCGACTCCTCTGAATAGAAGCCGACGTGGGGAGAAAAGATAACATTTTCCATTTTGAGCATGGGATTTCCAGAATCGGGGGGCTCTGTCTCCAATACGTCCAGCCCTGCGCCGGAGATTTGTCCTTCCTTTAATGCTTGAATCAGAGCCTTTTCTTTGACGATCGGACCCCTTGAGGTGTTGATCAGGAGGGGCTTCTTCTCCATTTGCTGAAATTCTTTTTCTGCAATGAGATGGCGAGTGGACTCATCGAGGGGACAGTGGATGGAGATGAAGTCTGATCGTCTCAAGATTGTTTCAAGATCGGTCAACTCTATTCCTTTCCCTGCCCTCTGTATATAGGGATCAAAGGCCAATACCCTCACTCCAAAAGCAGAGATTCGCTTGGCCACTTCAAAGCCAATTCTCCCGCATCCGATCAAACCCAAAGTCTTCCCCTGGATTCGATCGATGGGCATGCCCTGCCTGAAATCCCATTGGTTTGATTTCACCTTTCGATCAAAGAAAGCCGTCTTTCGAGCCAGGGTCAATACCATGGCCACGGTATGGCTGGCCACCTCATCGACACAATAGTCGGGGACATTCGCAACGATGATCCCTAGATCCGTAGCTGCCTTGAGGTCGACGGAATCGACTCCAACCCCATATCGTGCCACGACCTTGCATTTTGGAAGATTCTCGAGGACCTTCCGAGTCAAGAGGGCATATTGGTTGATGAGCCCGTCGGCCTCTTTGCATACCTGGATTAAGTCTTCCTCTTTCCGGGCTTCAGCCAGAATGAGCTCGGCACCCATTCCGCGAAATTCTTCGGTCTCCTCTTCGACGGAGCCATGATCACAATCTGTAATGACCACCCGAAACAAGGGACGCTCCATTTTCCTCTCCCTTCATTTATGGAATCAAAATTACCTTGGCTGCTTGAAGGTTTTCGAGGAGATGAAAAGCCTCCTCCCACTTTTCAAGCGGAAGCCTGTGGGTGATCAGTTTTTCAGCGGGGATCAGCCCCTTCGCAATTAGGCCAATTGCCTTCTCCCACGCTGTCCAGCTACTGGAGAAACAAAAATCGTAGCGAAGGGCTTTAAAAATTGCACGGTCATAGGGAATTGAAACTTCATCTTTTCCGGAGATCCCGATCGCGCAAATCCTTCCAAACCGCCTCACCATCTCAAAGGCCTGATAGATCGCCTTTCCCCCTCCTGAAGTCTCAACGAGCACATCCACACCCAGATCGTTCGTCAACTTCAACACCTTCTGGACAGGATCCTCTTTGTCTACATTAATGATAAAATCAGCTCCCAGTTCTTTTGCCTTCTCAAACCTCACTCCTTCATCCGCGTTTCTTCCAGTCACTCCGACCATCTTTGCCCCGGCCGCCCTGGCAATCGCCAGGGAGATGAGACCGATGGGGCCCGGGCCTGTGATGGCCATTGATTCACTTGCCTGAAGCTGGGATCGCTCCAGGATGGACGTCACACAGACGGCAATGGGTTCAATTAATGCCCCCGCCTCAAAAGAGATGCTATCCGGGAGGCGATGAAGGAGGCGGGCAGGACCCGCCACATATTTTGTGTAGGCACCATTAATCCCGATCCCAAAAGGCCGCTTCTGCTCACAGGCTTGCGGAAACCCACTTTGGCAGATGTAGCAGACCCCGCAGGATCCGGTGCGCGTTTCGGTAACCACCCGGTCGCCCACCCTCCAATTTTTTACTTCTTTCCCAAGGTCTGCGATCACGCCGGAGAATTCGTGTCCCAGGATCATCGGAGGCCAGTAAGGATGATGATCGTGGTAGATGTGAAGATCACTCCCGCATACCGAAACTGCCTTCACTTCAATCAGGACCTCATCGTCCTTTATCTTAGGTTCGGGGACCTCTCGCATTTCAATGAGACCGTTTCCCTTTCCATACTTCACCACTGCTTTCATTTTTCCCCCGAATGGTAGCGCTCTCATTTACTGGGAGCGTTTTAATGGTGATCACGCCTTTGCACGTCAGCACTCAGTCCCGACGCTACATGTTCTATTATTGAATGACCGGCAGAATCTCTCCCCCTCTTTGGAGTATGGCCACCTTTGCATCGTGTCCTAATAAAGAGAAGGCAATTTCTAACGCTCCTTGTGGAGACTTGGCATAAAGGAATCCCAACTTTTCTGTTTCTTCCTTCGAGATTCCCGGACATACCAAAATTCCTTTGGCCCTTTCTTTGATCACTCGCCCAACATGTACGAGATGAGCGGCGACGGTCAGTTTCTTAAACAATCCTCGCCTGACTTTTTCGTCAACCTCGTTAAACGTTTGATACCCCCATTCGAGAACTTCTGGATGGCTGAGACATACTCCCTCTGGGCAAAGGGTGACGAGAATCACGATGCCTCCTTGTTTGACCGCTAACTCTGCAGCATAGATTCCTTTGGCAGCCACCCAAAGATCAGAATCATAAGGATGAGAGTCGGCGATGACGATATCAGCCTCCTGAGGGAGTATTGATTGATAGATCTCAAAAGATCGTTTTGCCCCTGTACGATAAGCCTGAATCGGGTTGCCGGCGACCACCTCAATCAATTTGCCGGAGCCGTCTTGGATGGTATTGATGATGCATTTCAATCCTGCCCTCTGAGCAACTTGTTCGATCTCTTCTTTGACCGGATTTTCAATCTTCCCCAGGATCTCCCGTCCTTTAAATTGGGCGCTGAGCCAATGGGTCTTCCCGGTGGTTTCCTCCCCGCAGATTCCAGGTTGAATGATGTTTCCGCCTCCGCTGAATCCAGAGATCCGGTGGGGAACAATCTGACCAATGCCAATGATAAGGTCGACTTCTTTGGCCATTCGATTGACAAGGATGGGAGTTCCTTTTTCTGTCTCTCCAAAATTCGAGAGCTGGGCAGAATCCCACCATGCGTGATTGAGGATGGAATGGCTTTTCGAAATGTCTTTCCCAAACTTTTCGGTGATCTCCTTTTGGGTCATCGGCCGGTGAGTTCCCAGGGCTACCAGAATTTGGATGCCGCTTGGTCTTACCCCTGCCTCCCCCAATTCGCCTATCAATCGGGGAAGGATCTTTTGGACTGGAGTGTGACGGGTGTAATCATCTACGACGATCAAGATGCTTTTACATCCTTTTAGCATTTGGGGTAGAGGATCTGACCCAATGGGGTGAGAGAGAGCCTCGTCGATGATCTGCTCCTCGCTCCTCTCAACCTTAACCGTGGAAGGTGAAAAAATTCCGAGAAGGTTTCGATCCGGCACATCAATCGGATTTATCTGAGGATACGGGGAATTGATTTGCATAACCATCCAATGATCAATGGTCAGTCACCAATTTTCAATTCATCATTGATCATTGTAAATTGATAATTATTAAATTTCAGCTTCTTCTTGCCTCCTGGATAGCTTTTAAATAAGCACGGGTACTTTCTGTAATGATGTGAAATTTCTTTTCTTTGATTGCCTTCTTGTCGATCAACTCGCCACCCACTCCAAGTGCTGCAGCTCCAGCCTTGATAAAAGCCCCTGCATTCTGGAGGTTGACGCCACCGGTAGGGACGAGAAGGATTTGGGGGAGGGGGCCTCTCAAAGCTTTGATGTATTCCGGGCCTCCTAATTGAGCGGATGGAAAAACCTTCACCATATCTGCACCGGCATTCCAGGCCGTGAGGATCTCTGTCGGGGTCATCGCACCCGGAATCACCATGACGCCGTAACGATGTGCAAGCTGAATGAGGTCCAGGTTTAGGGTAGGGCTGACAATGAATTGAGCTCCCGCGAGCAGTGCCGCCCTTCCCGTTTCTGGATCCAGAACGGTTCCTGCGCCCATGATGATCTCGTCTTTGTACTTCTGCGTCAGTTCTTTAATGACGTCAATGGCCCCCTGGACGCTCATCGTGATTTCGATGAAGCTCACCCCTCCCTCCTTAACGGCGTCAGACACATTCATGGCCTCCGAGGCAGATGTCACACGGATCACAGGGATCAATCCCTCATCGATCATTCGATTGAGAACTTCTCTTTTTTCCATATCGTCTCCTGTGGCGATCTTTCCAATAACCAAACACCCTGCCTACCGGCAGGCAGGCAAATTCCAAATAATCACCAATTACAAAATTCCAATAACCAAACGGTTAATCAACGTTAAGATTTGAAATTTGGATATTATTTGGTTATTGGTGCTTGGTATTTGGAATTTATGGTCATCATAGTTTCTTGCATCATCTGGATATCCTTAATCCACCCCCCTTCAGTAAAGCCTCCACTTCCTCCATGGTGCTCCAGTTGAAATCTCCCGGTAAGGTGTGCTTGAGAGCGGCAAAAGCGTTTCCATACTGAATGCCCTTTTGTACGTCCTTTAATCTAAGCCAACCGTAGAGGAGTCCTGCAGTGAAGGCGTCTCCGGCACCCACCCGGTCCACGATTTCCACTTCGTACTTTTTATCCCTGAAAATTTTTCCATCCTGATAGGCGATGGCTGTCCAGTTGTTCTTCCAGACGGAGAGATCTTCCCTTAATGTGATTGCCACAGTTTTAATTCCGAAGGCCTGGGCTAATTTTTCCGCCACCGCCTCGTAATCCTTCTCTTTGATACCAAAGACCACATTCGTATCTTCCTCAGTGGTGATGAGGAGATCCACAGCGGACATCATTGGTTCCTGGATCTTTTTAGCGTCCGCAGGGGACCAAAGCTTCTTCCTGTAATTAAGATCATAAGAAACGGTTAACCCTTCCTTCTTGGCGGATTTCATAGCCTCAATCGCAACCTCTGAAGCGGAGGCGCTCAAGGCAGGAGTAATGCCACTGATGTGGAAATGTTTCGACCCGGAGAATATGCTTGTCCAATCGACCTCGCCGCGTTGAATCGTGCTGATGGCTGAATAGGCTCGATCGTAGAGGATACTCGACGCGCGAGGAGAAGAACCAAATTCGACGAAGTAGAGCCCGGCCCTTCCTTTGTCGGACCAAACGATATGGGACCCGTCCACTCCGGCCTCTTGAACGCGGTTTCGGATGAGGTAGCCCAGGCCATTCTTTGGAAGTTTAGATACCCATGTGCTCTTCATCCCTAAGCGGGTTGCTCCAACAGCCACGTTCAATTCTGCCCCGCCCACCTGGAGATCGAAATTTCGAGCCTGCTCGAGCTTTTGAAAACTGGGGGGAGAAAGCCTTACCATTGCCTCCCCAAAAGTGACGACATCGTACATAATGGCTCACCCTTTCTAAGTAGATTATCGTTTCAGTTCTATCCGCATCCCTTTTTCTGCAGAAGCGTAGGCAGCATATATTGCCTCAATGACGTCTCTTGCCAGATCAATTCCAGAGATTGGCTCCCGGTCCACCAAGATGGCCTCTACAAAATCTTCCAACTCTTGAGGATATCCTCTCACCCAATCCTCATCAGGACTTGGAAAGTTCCATCCCGCTTTCGTCTCCAGCTTTTCCGCAATGTACTCATCCCCGAAGATGTGAGGCTCTGGAGCGTAAGCCTCCAGGGCATTGTGAGGGTTGATGTTTACATTGACTACCGCATTCGAAAGATATACGTTCAAAGTATTCTTTACACCACCCAAGACCGCATCAGAAGAGAAGATGGTTGCTTTTGAGTTGTCTTCAAAATTGATGACCATCACTCCCCAATCCTCCACATCTTCCCATTCAGAGACAACATATTTTCTTTTCTCTTTTTTAAAAGAGGCAATTTTTGTGTGCTGTCCGACCTCCGCGGTCACGGATTTCGCCCGGATGGGTTTTCCATATTTTAAGACTCCTTCGTAATGTTTTAGATGAAGGACCCCACCCACAGGATGAGCTCCCAACCGCATCAATGCTCCGCCGCCTGAGGTTCTCCATCTTCTCGAATAGGCGGCAGCAGAACCGGAATGGCTTTGCTCAGCTCTGATATCCAGGATCGTTCCTCCGCTGGCCTTAATTAAATTTTTGAGCTTCTTGAAGGGAGGAGCGTAGATCCAGTTTTCAGCGTACATAAATTTCACTTCGTTTTTTTTCACCGCATTGAGGACCCGGTCGCATCCTTTTAACGCCTCTTTCAGCATCACTTTTTTACTGACAGCAATTCCGACGTCTTCTACTTTTTTTTCTTTTCCAAAATATCCGGTCAGAGGTTTTTCACAAATGATATGTTTTTTGGCCTCTGCCGTCTCGATGGAAAACTCCTCGTGCAAGTCAGTGGGGATGCATAGATCCACCACATCGATATCTTTTCTTTTTAGGAGTAACTTGTAATCATCGTAAAAATCCGGGATTTCAAACTTTTTTGCGAAAGCCGCGGTATGCTCCTTATGTTTAGAAGCCACGGCCACGACATCGACCTTACTGCCTCTCAATTTTGAAAGGTTGCGGAGATGAAGGTCTGCTGCAAACTGGGAGCCGATCATCCCGATTCTCACTCTATCCATATTCTATGACTCCTTTCTATTTCTCCAAGATGGCCGGTCGGTTGAATGAAATACCAGCGACATTCAAAGAAAGAGTGGGGTAGAGAATCGGATAGGTGATCATCTCCGGTCCCTTTGAGGTAGCAAGAATGGTATCCTCTGATTTGGTCCCGGTGATCGATGGATTCCAGGTGAAGGCTTGGTTCTGCTGAATGATATCAGGTGATTTAAAATGAACCCTATAATCTCTACCCGTATAACCAATTGAGCCACCCTGGTGGTGGAGTTTCCACTCCTCTGGATATCCATTTTCCTGGTAGGCATCAATTCCCTTTTGAAGAACTTCCTTGACCGGGATCCCTGGATGAGTGTGAGCCATCATGGTGCAGTCAATCAATACATTAGCTTCGTATTTTCTTCTCAGTTCTTCGGGCAATTTTTCAAAGTGGACAAATCGGGTTAATGAGACGATGAGTCCCCATTTCCTGACGTTGACAGAAACCATCAGATATTTTTCAACCCTTTTTTCAGTGGGGATGGGATGGCGAAAGTTAGAAATCCGTTCATCGGCTGCGGACATCAAGGTGACAGGATCGATTCGATCTTTCCATAGTTCCTTGCAGAGTCTACCCACGACCGCTGACTCTTTTTCTCCCTTCTTCGCCTTCATCATCGTTTTTTCCAATGCGACGGAAACTTTTTTTCCGAGCCATCGATAGCGCTTCTGTTCTTCTGATGTTAAGGAGTAACGAAGTTTAGCTACCTCTTCAGGCAGCCCTATGGCATTTGGAAAAGGAACATCGCTTCCCAACGGTCCTTCCCCAACAATCTCTTTCACAATGAAGAGTTCTTGATCTTCATGCCAGGGAAAGGTCTTAACAATGAAACCTTGTTTTTTGAGCCCCTCTTCATGGATCATGCGTGGAGCTTCGATGTTGTTCGAGATGACAAATTTTGAATTCTCTGTAATGAGGAGGGTGGTGGCCCCAACCTCTGTGGTGATTCCAACCAGATTGAGGCCACCGCAGGTCATCCACGAAAAGTTTGCCTGACGTTTTAGCAACAGAGCTTTCAAATTCTTAGATCGAAGAAGTTCTCTAACCCTTCTTTCCTTCTCCTTGATTTCGTTCTGAAGTGCCATTGTTTCTCCTTAGTACACCGGGAACAATGGAATATTGTTCTAACATTCCATCATTCCGTTTACAGGATGCTATTGAGCCAGCACTTCTGCCCATGTCGTCACAGGCCACGTTGTCTTGAAAAGCTGCTCGACAGCAGGTTTCGCTTTCTCTCTAAAAGAATCTGCATCAGGGATAATGACCTGCATCCCTTTACGCTGGAGTTCGATGAGAAGTGCTCTTTCAACTTTCTTCATCTTCTCGTTGGCCCAGTCGCATGCTTCTTTTGAAGCCTTGAGGATCAAATTCTGATCTTCTTTCGATAAACCATTAAAGAAGGTCTTATTGATTAAGAAATTACCATTCTGGACCATGTGATTGGTCATGATCAGGTGCGTCTGCACCTCGTCGAGCTTGAAGGAACTAATCTGCGACAAATCACCTTCGGATGCTTCGGCTATACCCGACTTCAATCCAGGGTAGAGCTCCGGAAGCTTCAGGGGGACTGGTTCAGCACCTATTTCTTTCCATACCGCAATCCAAGTCGGTATGACGGGCAATCGAAGCTTCAAACCATAGGCATCGGCTGGAGTATAGATAGGTTTCTTTGATGTCGTCTGACGAAGGCCCCTGTATACCATTCCCAAATGAATCAAGTTTCCATTCTTCTCAATCTGTTCTCTCGCCTTCTTTCCCAGGTTCCCTTGCCATGTCCTCATGAAATGGTCCCAATCTTTCATGACATAAGGGGCGCCCAAGAAGAAATATTGAGGTGCATAAATTTCGAGTGGTCGGTTTCCATTGGTCTGCATTTCTATCGTCCCTTTGCTACACAAATCGTCGATCTCTTCTTCCGACTTAACTCCAATCTGCATTTCTACGGCGATTCTCCCGCCACTCCCCTTTTCCACCAGTTCCTTAAATTTCTCAGCGGCATCGACGAGAATGTGCCCGGTCTTAAAGGGGCTCCCTATACGAATCGTCTTTTCTGCCGAGATAGCCTTCCCGGTGCCAATAAATATGAAATACAGGATTGCGATGATAGAGAGAACAAATCCAAATCTTAAACTTTTCATTCTCTTATCCTCCTTTTTAAGCTATTTTTTAATCTCCTTGACCAGTTTGCCATAAAACTCATCGTCTTGAGCCATCAGTTTCTCAAAAGCCTCCGGTCCAAGGTATGAAAGGTTTACGACCATATCCTTGGCATTCTTTATGAAAACCGGATCCTCCATTCCCTTTTTGAAGGCATCATGAAGTTTCTTCACCACATCAGATGGAGTACCTTTGGGTGCGGCCAATCCACGCCATTGCCCCATCACAAAATCGACACCCTGCTCTTTCACGGTTGGAACATCCGGAAAAAGCTCAAATCGTTTTTCGGCGAAGAGGGCAACGATCTTCAACTTCCCTGCCTTCACATGTTCGATCCCCTCCGGCGGGGAAACTGAGACCGCATTGATATGGCCCCCAAGAAGTCCGGTTACGGAAGGACCTCCGCCGGCAAATGGGATATGGTTGAATTTCACGCCGGCTGTCTTTTCAAACGCAAGCGCAATCAGGTGAACGCCTCCGCCCGCACCCGAGTTTCCCACAGTGATCATATCAGGATTCTTTTTAGCATAATCTAAGAACTCCTTGAGGCTCTTCCACGGGGCATCGGATCTCACCAAAAACATGCCCGGGTCCCTCACAATATTGATGACCGGTTCAAAACTCTTGTAGTTAAAGGCGGTCTTCACCTGGTGGGGCAAAATGGTGAGGGGGGTGATCGCAGAAGCCAGCGTATAGCCATCTGGTTTGGCCTGTGAGGCCTCTGTGTATCCAACAGCTCCCGCACCCCCTGGTCGATTGACAACGATGACCGCTTTCCCGAGGTACTTCCCTGTGGTTGCCGCCAAGGCCCTGAAGATAAGATCTGTCGCCCCTCCAGCTGCCCAAGGGATGATAATTTGAACCTCTTTGGTCGGGAAGTCCGCTGCATGAACAGGAACACTTACTACTAGAATCAATGCTAAAAATAAACCAATAATGACTTTTCTTAACATAGCCCTACCTCCTTTCTGAATCAAACTCCAATATTCCTGAGCTTTGAGCTTATAACTCTACTTTGAACTTTGAACTTCTAAATCCCTCCTTTCATTGTTTTCTTAAATAGCATCCGAATAAATGGAATGACCAGGAAGATTAAAGTTGCAAGCAAAAAAACCATTGAAACAGGCCGATTTACAAAGACGCTAAAATCGCCATGGGAGATCATTAAGGCTTGCCGGAAGGCGACCTCCAATTTCGGTCCCAGGACTAGTGCCAAGAGAAGCGGTGCACCTTCGTAGGCCCACTTTCTCATCAGAAAACCCATGGCTCCAAAGAGAAGCATCATCCAGATATCGAAGACCGAATTATTCACAGTGTACATCCCTGTAATGCAAAAAAGGATGATGAGGGGTAAAAGGATTCTCTTCGGAATTCTGAGTATGTTGGCGAAGAGAGGGACGAGGGGAAGGTTGAGGATGAGAAGCATAAAGTTGCCGATATACATGCTGGCGATGACTCCCCAGAAGAGCCCTGGGTGCTGACTGATCATCAATGGTCCTGGATTGACTCCATGGATGAGAAGAGCACCAAGAAGGATAGCCGTTGGGGGAGCGAAAGGAATTCCAAGGACAAAAAGAGGAATGAAGGCAGCTTGACAAGCGGAGTTATTGGCAGATTCAGGCCCTGCAACCCCTTCAATCGCTCCCTTACCAAACTCCTCAGGGTGCTTAGAAACCTTCCTCTCGATCATGTAAGAGGCATAGGTTGCAATGACCGGTGCAGGTCCGGGGATCAAACCTATACCGAATCCAGATACTGTCCCCCTGAGAATCGCTCCAAGCGATTGCTTCAAATCTTGAAGAGAGGGATAAAGTTCCCTTAAACGCGGCATGATAACTCCTTGGTCCAACAGTTCCGAAGGTTGATTGACATTGACCAAGACCTCTCCAATTCCGAAGACTCCAATGGCGACAGCAACAAATTCGATTCCGCTGAGAAGAGGGGTTGAGCCAAAGGTAAAACGGGCATCTCCCGTAACAGGATCGATGCCGATCGTTCCGATGATCAAACCCACGATGGCCATCATCAGAGACTTCAGAAGTGACTTGCCGGTTACATTGCTTAGAACGATGAATCCAAAGACCATTAAAGAAAAATATTCAGGAGGACCAAAGGCCAATGCCGCCTCTGCCAATGGCGGGGCCAGGAAGACCATTCCAAAAATTGCGAGGGTTCCCGCAATGAAAGATCCAATGGCAACGATGGCCAGGGCTGGGCCTGCCCTCCCTTTTTGTGCCATCCTGTAACCATCAATACAGGTGATGACAGAAGCGGTCTCGCCGGGGACATTGAGAAGGATGGATGTGGTAGAGCCCCCATACATTGCCCCATAATAGATTCCGGCGAGCATAATAATGGCCGATGTAGGATTGAGACCGAAGGTTGCGGGGATCAAAAGAGCGATCCCAGCGATCGGTCCGATCCCAGGGAGCACACCGATAATGGTTCCTACGATGCACCCGATCAGACAATAAAGAAGGTTATTGACCGTTCCGGCAATGCCAAAGCCGTTGATTAAGTGCTGAAGTGATTCAAACATGTATTTCTCTTACTCTTGACTTAACCTTAACCTCAACCTTGTTTGTTATAATCCAATCCATCCCTTTGGCATGGGGATGTCGAGCCATTTAACAAATAGAAAATAGGAACCCACCGCCGTCACCACGGATATCAAAATGTTTTGACCCCAACGTCTTATCCCCAGAATTCTTAGGAGAGCCACCATCAAAAGAAAAGAGGTAAGTGGATATCCCAATCGATTGAAAAAAAAGGTAGCTAAAGCCATCGCTGCTAGAAAGAGGATCAATTGTATAGGAGACTCTGAAGATGTATTCGGGACTTCTTTGCTTACCTGTTCTTCCTTAACCTGAAATAAAATTCTTAAAATGAATATGACTGATAGGATCATGAGGAGAATTCCCAAGCAGAGAGGGAACATTCCTGTTCCCGCCATACGAAAGGTTCCAAGGGGCATTCTTAGAGAGAGGAGGGTGGTGATTGCTCCAAAGAGAAAAATTACAATTCCAGGAACGACTTCATCTCGATTCAATTCGTCCCCCCCCTTAAAATCAGAAATCGCATAGCGCATAGGGCATAGCGCTAAGACTTAGAATCAGAAAGCGCAAAGCGGATAATGCATAGTGCATAGGGCTAGCGGTAAGAGACTTTATTGATTAAAAAAGGTCTCATTCATCCTCATGACTCTTCACTCTTCGCTCACCTGCTTCCACGGAAACCCAATCTCTCTGAAATTTTAAAAGCCGTCTCCATGACTTCTTTCTTTAGGAATTCCTGAATGAGCTTCTTCGTGATCCGAAAAGCTGGGCCAGAGATGCTGATGGCAGCCACCGTTTTACCCGTCTCATTATAGATAGGGGCAGCCACACAGCGAATCCCTTTCTCATTCTCTTCATCGTCAACGGCATACCCCTGGGAACGGACATTTCTCAAATGCTCTTTTAGCTGGACGGGATCGGTGATCGTGTTTTCGGTTCTTTTTGGAAGGCCTTTTTCTTTAATGAAGTTTTTCAATTCCTCCTCGGGGAAAGGGGCCAATAGGACTTTGCCTACTGCGGAACTATGAGCAGGGTTTCTCAGGCCGACTCTGGATGCCATCTTGAGGCCACTTGAATTCTGGTCGGTTTCCACCTTGTCAATGTAGACGATTTCATTTCGGTCGAGGAAGACGAGATGGACGGTCTCCTTTGTTCTCTCAGCGAGGTCTCTTAAAAATGGCTCCGCCTCTTTTCTGAGGTCGAGTTGCCCGAGAAGAAGCTGACCGAGCTCGACCAACTTGAGACCCAGGAGGTAGTTTCTTGTCTTTGAATCCTGCCGGACATAACCGAAGTAGGAAAGAGATGAGAGGAGACGGTGAGTCGTTCCTTTTGGAAGGTTTATCTTATCAGATAATTCTCGAATGCTGATACCGTGGGCGCTTTGTCCCAGGATGTCGAGGATAGAGGAGGCCCTTTCGATCGTTTGGACAAGGTTGCTGGGCTTTGAGGCTCGATTTGTGGACATTTGGTTGTTCCACAATACGAAATGGCGTTTCTCATTCTATTCTTTCTCGAAAATTTGTCAAGTGTTTTGTTTGAGGTTTTGTTTGAGGTCTCTAGAATTTGAAGAATATAACGACCTGTCGTTCTGCTGGGTGGAACCTGGGGGCGTGGGTGAATCCGCAGGGTAGTCGTTTTGATCACGGAGGGAGCGGTAAAAGAATGTGAGGAAGGCGATCGCTTTGATCGAATCGATCAAAGGGGAACCTCCATTGAAGGATTTAAAGGGACCTGTGGGAAGTGTCGTCATGTCGCCTGCAAATTTGCAGGGAAAAAGATCCACCAGCTTCTGGAGTGGCTGAGGGATTGAATTAGCAAATATTAAGGTCCGTTTTGCGACCAGACGCCGGAAATAACATCTGAGGCATCCCCGATTCCGTGATGGGGGATGAATCTTGTCGGAAGCAGACAGATCGGCGTCGAAAGATTAAAATTGAGGGCGATTCAAAAAAAACCCCTCTTCCCCGCAACGGGGGAAGAGGGGGTTAACGAAAGTTATCGAATCGCAGGAAGATCAACCTAAGACAAGTTTGATATCATCGTCCTTTTTCGCGTATCCTACTCCAATCTTCACCGCCTGGGCGATCTGTTTTTGGTACCACGCATACATCCCGATCTTGTTCTGAGCCATGTTGGGGTACCATTCCTGGAGAATTTTTATTCCCGTGACGTCACAGGCCACCTGGCAGCCTGAAGCAACGATCATTCCAGGTTTTACCATCTCACCATGCGAAGGCCCGCCGCTGATGAAAGATCTCCGGCCATCCATGATGATCAGGTCGGGGCGAATAGGAAGGTTGAGCTCGGCTGCAGCAGGAGCGACGAAAATATGATTGAATCCATGAAATTGAGGACCTCGATCTGCACGGTGTAATATGCCCACCGTAAGCTTCAGACTCATGGTAATTCCGCCCAGGAAGTGGGTCTTCATCACTGGGGTATAAATAATCTTGTCGTAATTCCTCACGTCTTCCACGTAGGTCACAGTGCCATCTCCGCCACCGAATTTGCCCAGAAACTCGGCCTTTGGATTGCGAAGATTCATCCATTTGGACTTTTCCCAGTTTATAAAAGGCGTTTTGGTGCTGCTGCAAATGGAGTCGACTCCCAGTGAGTGCGCCACACGTTCTGTGGGTCCCCATGGCCCGCAGGTTTCTCCTACCGATACGTTTTGATATCCCTCGTCTTTAAGAACGAGGATCAGGGCTTCTAAAAACGCGGCATCTGTTCCTCCCCCGGGCCAGGGATTTGCCGAGTTCAAATTGGGCTTGATAAGAATTCTGTCTGACTTCTTCAGGGCTTTCTCGAATCCTCCGATGAGCGTCACGGCTTTTTTGATGTCGCCCTTCAAATTCTTATCCAGAGGAGTCGCCATAATAAGGCCGACAAGGGATTTGCCGCCATCAACGTACCAGTTCTCGTGTAGATGGGACCAGTTAACAGGGGCTCCGCCATTAATTAAAGTCTCGGGCACTTTTTTGAAATAGTCGTCTGGAAGGGGAGCATTCTTCCTGAATTCGCCGTTCTGCATGAGCTGATTATCTCTCATTCTCCAGATACCTTCGTGAGCTGGATCATCCATATCGGGCACCGCCAGGGCACGACCGGGCCCCATCAGGCCCAGGGCAGCAATGCCGGCACCGCAATACTTCGTCACCTGCCCAAAAAATTTCCTTCTTGTAATTTCCTTGGAGCTCATTGTCTTTCCTCCTTTCTCAACGTTAAGGTTAAGAGTATCCCCCCTCCGTTAACGCAGGATAGATTCATCTCGAAGTCTCACCATGACATGAAACCACCGGGTGGCTGCTCACCCAAACAGAAATGACATCTTATAAGTTGCAAACCCATAATCTTGGGCAAATTGTACGCCATAATTTATACTTATTGATGGTTTTGTCAAGATAAAAGTTGAGTGAATCAGGATTGATCTGCCCTCGGTTTTTTGTTATATTCCCCATGCCGGACGGAATGAAATTCTTTTAGGAGGTCGAAACATGTATCCATTGAAATGGAACCGGATGATAATGATCTTATTGGCAGGACTGGTGTTGATCCCTGTCGCCGGGAAGGCATCGGAGTTTCCGAGCAAACCGATTACCCTCATCTGTCCTTACCCCGCAGGAGGAGCAACGGATGTCGTGATCCGGCCCCTGGCTGAAGCAGCCAGAAAATACCTTGGCCAGCCGGTGATCGTAGAGAATCGGGGGGGTGGAGGGGGTGCCGTGGGCGTGGGAAGCATCGTCGGGAAAAAACCGGATGGCCTGCTCCTCTCTGTGGTGGTTACAAGCCTACATCGAAACTCTTACATTAATAAACTTCCCTTCGATACAGTGAAAGATGTTACTCCCATTATCCGACTCGCCGGATACCTCTATGGAATCCTTGTCCGGTCTGATTCGCAATTTAAGACCCTCAAAGAGCTTGTGGAATATGCAAGAGCAAACCCTGGGAAAATCACCTACATGGCTTCTGGAGTTGGGACAGGAGGCCATATCGCCATGGAGGAGCTGGGTTATAACGCAGGTGGTGTCAAGTTCAGCCACATTCCTTCAAAAGGCGACCAGGAATCCACCACTTCCCTTCTCGGAGGGCATATCGATGCCATCTCCACCACTTCAGGCTGGATACCGCAAGTGGATGCAGGAAATTTACGGCTCCTGGCCACATATGGAGAAAAAAGAACGAAGAAATTTCCAAATGTTCCAACCGTTGTAGAACTGGGGTATAAGGTGATCCATAATTCTCCTATCGGGATTGTAGGACCAAAGGATCTGCCTAAGGACATCGTAAAGATTCTACATGATGCGTTTAAGAAATCGCTCGATGATCCTGCCTTTCTCTCGGTGATGGATAACTATCAGATGCCTGTCATGTATCAAAACACAGAAGACTTTACAAAATACTGGGCCGCTTCTTATGTCGAAGCAGGAGAACATGTAAGGAAATACATCCAAAAATAGTTAACGGCTACAAGCCATATTTGTCGCTAAGTCCAGGCAATGACTGTCAGACGCAATCGGTCTGTCAAACGCAATGACCTTCCATGACATAGGGTAAACCTGTTTGCCCGGAAAGAGTAAAGGTTCCTCCTCCATCAATTCAAAAATTTCTCCGCAACCTCGAAATTTAGGTTCACTTCTGCCAAAACCCTTATTCGGTCCTGCTATGAACAATGCCAGTGCTTCTGCTTAAGGGAGGGCGAGAGCAATGGATAAAACCAAAGTCAAAGACTCTGTTTTCAACCTTCATCCGGAAGGACTGCACCGGGGCGTTTCTTCCGTAGCCTCGGGATAATGGGGAGGACGACCAGGACTAGGGCTATAATTAAGCAGGTGGCTGAGATCGGGCGGGAGAAAAAGATCTTGAAACTGCCCTTGGATACCATAAGGGATTGCTTGAGGGAATACTCCAACATGGGCCCAAGCACAAAGGCAAGGATCAACGGAGGGGCTTCGTATTTCAGCTTCTTCATCAAATATCCGACTACTCCGAAGATGAGCATAAACAAGACATCCATGATGCTGTTAGCGATCGTGTAGGACCCGATGATACAAAAGACAATAATCAGGGGCATGAGGATCGCATACGGCACTTTAAGAAGTTGGACCCAGATGCCAATCAGAGGAAGGTTCAGGACGAGAAGCATGACATTGCCGATGTACATACTTCCCACTACTCCCCAGAATACCTGCGGATGATTGGTTAGGAGCAGTGGACCCGGCGTCACCCCGTGGATGATGAGAGCGCCCAGGAGCATAGCCATGACCACATTCGAAGGAATACCGAGGGTCAGGAGAGGGATGAACGCTCCCTGAGCTGCTGAGTTGTTTGCCGACTCGGGCGCGGCCACGCCTTCAATCAAGCCGGTGCCGAATTTCTCCGGTGTTTTGGAAACCTTTTTCTCCACTGCATAGGCGACGAAGGAGGAGAGGACAGCCCCACCACCGGGAAGGATTCCCAGAAAAAAACCGATCACGGTTCCTCTGATGATTGCCCCAGCAGATTGAATCCAGTCCGCCACCGTCGGAAACAATCCCTTCACACGGGTCTTAAAGATGTCGCGGTCGATCTTCGTCTCAATGTTGAGAAGCATTTCCGAAATGCCGAACAGACCCATCACCACCGGCACGAGCCCGACTCCGTCCATCAGTTCGATGATGCCGAACGAAAAGCGGGCCGTTCCCGAGACAGTGTCCGTACCGACGGTTCCGATAAGAATACCAAAGCAGGCCATCATCAGAGCCCTTACCATGGAAGTAGAGGAGAGGAACGTCAGGACCACCATGCCAAGACACATGAGCGCAAAATATTCAGGAGGTCCGAAACGAAGGGCAAGATTGGCCAACGGAACGGCCATTAAGGTCATGCCGAAAATACCGATGGTCCCCGCGATGAATGAACCGAAAGCGGAAATTCCCAGGGCACGCCCAGCTTTCCCCTGGCGGGCCATCTGATAGCCATCCAGGCAGGTAACAGCAGAAGCAGCTTCCCCCGGAATGTTCACCAGGATGGAGGTCGTGGACCCACCGTACATGGCTCCGTAGTAAATCCCCGCGAGCATGATGATGGCAGCTACCGGCGTGATGTGGAGCGTAGCTGGCAGGAGAAGAGACATGGCCGCAGTCGGTCCGAGGCCCGGGAGAACACCCACGAGCGTGCCGATCAGGCAGCCCAAAAAACAATAGAAAAGGTTAATCGGCTGAAGGGCAACTGAAAAACCTAACAGGAGCTGACTAAAAGTGTCCATACTGAATCGGATAAGTTCCTAAACAATTGCAGGAGCAGAGAGTCCGATCCGAGACCCCACTCAACCTAAAATCCCAAGAAACCTTTTGGCAATCGACTCTCCAATAGGATATCGAAAAAAAAGTACGTTCCGGCTATTGTCAGCACCGAAGAAAGCAAAATGGTCTTCCATCCATAGGGCTCGACGATTCGGAAAAGAACCAGAAGGAGGAGAAAGGTCCCCAGCAGAAAGCCCAACCAGTTGAAAAGGAGGACATAAAGAAAAAGAGTCCCCAGCAATATAAACAGCTTTCCAAAATGGATTCCGCCCCAGATTTCGGATGCAGTACCTGTGGGGCCTTTCAGGGTTTGAATTAGAGAAATCAAAGCCAGAATCCCAAGCAAAATCGCCGTGTAAAATGGCAGGAATCCGGGTCCGGGGGCATGAACCCCGCCCACGTTAAGGCGCCGTGACTCCAGACAGACGGCTATGGAAAGAACGAGCCAGAATATATTAGCGATGACGTAAGTTCTTTTCACACTCGAGGGTCCTCAGATGGATTATTTGTTGAGTATAAATCTTTTGACGTGCTCCCCAGCTTTGACGTAAGCATCGGCCCAGTATTTTGAACAGTCCTTGGCGTCCATGTAGATGATCGGCATGTCAAACTTGCCCATGGCCTCGACGAAAATGGGATCATCCATGGCCTTGTGGAAACCATCTTGAATAATTTTGACCACCTCAGGATCCATTCCCTTCGGTCCGAGGATGACCATGAGGTTGCTGTGAACCACCTTGTATCCGAGTTCTTTGACCGTTGGGACTTTCGGAAAAACCTTCGACCTTTTTTCTCCATAGGTAGCCAGCAGTCTCAACTTCCCGGCCTCCACCAGCGGGATCCAGCCGGCGGTGGTGACGATCATGTCCACATGCCCTCCCAGCACGGCGGTAGAAGATTCCTGATCCCCTTTGGAGGGGATATGCTGAACCTTGATGCCCCCTGCATTATAGGCCGTTTCTTCCCAGGCGATATGCCCGGCTGAGCCGACGCCGGAGGCCATGTAGGTCAGCTTCTCCGGATTGGCCCGAGCGTAATCAATCACCTCATTCAGGGTTTTGAATGGAGATTCCGACCGGACCACCACTCCAATTTGATGTCCGCCTACCAGCATGATCGGGGTGACATCCTTCACCGTATCAAAGGGCAATTTATTTAGGTAAGAGTTGCGATGCAGGCTTTCTGTCGCTTCTGCCAGCGTGTACCCGTCAGGCTTCTTCCCGATGATGCTCCCCACGCCGACCGCGCTCCCCCCACCAACCCGATTCTCCACGATAATCGGCTGACCAAGATGTTTCTTGGCTGCCTCACACAAGGCGCGAAAAGTGATGTCCGTGGCTCCTCCCGCTCCCCAGGGGATGACCATGGTGATGGGAGATTTGGGGAAGTCAGCGGTCTGACCGGCTGTAGGCGCGAGCAGCAAGACTGCCGCGAGGATTGCCAAGCTTAGAATCATCTTGGAGTCATATTTCATTTTTCTTTACCTCCTTCGATCGTGAATTTTTTCAACTTTTTGTAAAACTAATTAAGAACTGAGTCAACAGCAGATTTGAAGTCTTTTCAGAGTTGTTTGTATATTCATGATCGATGAAATTTGATCCGTTTTTTTTACAATTCTGTTTTTATCCGGAGGTTAGGATCATTTTTCTCAAAGAGGTGTATCTTCTCGAGGTCTAGGGCAAGCTCGATCTCCTGATGAACCCGTACCGAGGTCTGCGCATCCACCACCGCCACAAAACTGTGCCTCCCCGATGTCACATTCAAATGAATCTCCGACCCCAACGGCTCAATGACATCCACCGCCGCGCGAATAAATTTTTCTCTGAGATGATCCGGAGCATAAAGACGATCATAGATGTCACTGGGCCTGATCCCAAAGATGACCTCTGATCCAACCATCGATTGATAATAAAACGCCTTCTTCTCAGGAATGGGAAGTTGAAATTCCTCAGCATCAATAAAGAGACGACCCCCCTTCGAAACCAACCGTGAAGGAAAAAAGTTAATTACCGGACTCCCTATAAATCCCGCCACAAACATATTCACCGGATGATTATAAACCCACAGAGGAGCCCCGATCTGCTGAATCAACCCGTCCTTCATCACCACAATCTTCGTCCCCATAGTCATCGCTTCCACCTGATCATGGGTCACGTAGATGATCGTTGTCTGAAGCCGATCATGAAGCTTCGAAAGTTCTGCTCGCATCTGAACCCGAAGTTTGGCATCCAGGTTCGATAGTGGTTCATCAAAGAGGAAGACCGCAGGCTTGCGCACAATGGCTCTCCCTACGGCTACCCTCTGACGCTGCCCCCCCGAAAGCTGCCTCGGCTTGCGATCCAGTAGATTTTGGATCCCCAGGATTTCCGAAGCCCACCTCACCCTCTGATCAATCTCATCCTTCGGAAACTTCCGAAGCTTCAGGCCAAAGGCCATGTTCTTGTATACCGACATATGGGGATAGAGAGCATATTCCTGAAAGACCATGGCAATGTCACGATCCTTGGGAGGCAGATCATTGACCGCACGGTCTCCGATGTAGATCATCCCTCGGGTCGGTTCCTCCAAGCCAGCGACCATCCGGAGGGCTGTCGATTTTCCGCACCCCGAAGGTCCCACCAGGACGGTGAACTCTTTGTCCTCCACGGTCAGGTTGAAATCCTTCACCGCCTCGACCGTTCCAAAAATCTTCGAAACACCCTCCAGAACAACTTTGGCCATGATTCTTATTCTTCCCCTTTCATTTTACCGAACCATTTTGATCAAACTGAACATTTATGTCAACTCTTTTGTAGATCTTTCACTTGAGACTGAAACCTCCATCCACAAGGAGGAGTTGTCCCGTGATGAAATTGGCATCGTCAGAGGCAAGGAAGAGGATGGCTTTGGCAATATCTTCAGGCTGGGCCATTCTCTTCAGGTAAGAACCCTCGATCATATTTTTCTTAACCTCTTCCGGGAGAGGTTGAGTCATCTCAGTTAAGGTATGGCCCGGTGCGACCGTATTGACGTTGATATGAGGAGCCAGTTCCTTGGCCATCGTCTTGGTCAAATTAATCACGGCGCCCTTGGAAGCACCGTAGTCCATCACCCCTTCCCGGCCGCAGTGATCGATCCCCCGGATCGACGAGATGTTGATGATCTTGCCGGATTTCTGTCCTAACATGTATCTTGCCGCCACCTGAGAACAGATGAAGACGCCGATGAGATTGACCTCCAATGTCTTCATCCAGTCCTCAGCAGTCTTTTCCATAAAGGGTCTGGGGATGACGATCCCTGCATTGTTCACTAAGATGTCGATGCGACCGAACTCCTGGACAAAGACCTTCATGAAATGCTCGACCTGATCCTTCTTCGACACATCTCCCACCTGAGCCTTGAGGTGATACCCTTTCGACCGAGCATCCTCCGTGACCTTTCTCATATTGGGTTCGTTCACATCGACAATTCCCACCCTTGCTCCTTCGCCCAGCATCATCAAGGCCGTCGTGGCGCCAATTCCTCTTCCTCCTCCTGTAATTAAAGCAGCCTTATCTTTGAATCGCATTTTCCCTTTCTCCTTTCCATGACAGGGCCCGGGGAATCAGAGTATAACAACCGGTTATCCCTTGACAGCACCTGCGCCCCAGCCCCGGATTAAATACCGTTGAACAGCAACGAAAAAGAGTAGCGCGGGGATCGTGATCATCATCCCCGCCGCCATGATCAATCCCCAGTCAATCAGCGAAGAGTGAAAAAGATCCTGCACTCCAACGGGCAACGTCTTCAATTCGTCCGAGGTGATGAGGATCCGCGTAAAGATATAGTCATTCCATGCCAGGATAAATGTGAAGATGGAAGTGGCGATGATCCCCGGCAGGGCCAGAGGAAGAATCACATGAATCACTGCGCGCACCCGTCCCGCACCATCCACAAGAGCAGCCTCTTCGAGCTGAAGGGGGATGGTCTTGAAGAAGGCTCTCATCAGCCAGAGGGTGAACGGAAGGCAAAAGGAGGTGAAGGCCAGCACCAAGGCAAAGTGCGTATTTTCAATTCCCATCTTCTTCACCAGGATGAAGAAGGGGATGACGACCATGATCGGGGCGAACATATAGGTGCACAGGATGAGCCCTGCGATTTTTTCCCTGCCAAGATATCGGTACCGGGTGAGGCTGTAGGCCCCTGCGGCGCTGACCATCATGGTCAGCAGGACGGCCAACCCTGAGACGATCAGGCTGTTCCGGAAGTAGGTCAGGAAGCGGGTGGTGGTGAAGAGCCGCCAGAAGTTATCCCAAGTGGGATCATTGGGAATGAATGACGGGGGTTGAGCGAATACCTCTGTAGGCGGCTTGAGCGAGGTCGAAACCATCCAGAAAAAAGGAAAAGCAGCCTGAAGGGCGAGCAGAATTGCCCCCGCGTAAAGGAGACCACGGGTTGAGAGGTGTCGCAAGCGCCGACGATTCATCCGATATCGGCCTCCTCGCGAAACATACGGAAATAGATCAGTGTGCAGACCACCAGGATGCCAAACATGATGACGGCCAGCGCGGCACCGAGGCCTGCCTGGTAGTACGTGAGGGTGCGCATGTAGGCGTAAACCGGCAGCGTTCGGATGAAGCGGCCGGCTCCCGCTCCCTCTCCCATCAGCCAGACAGTGTCGAACTTGGTAAACATCCAGATGCTGCGAAGCAAGATGACCACGAACAGGATGCCCCAGATCTGCGGCAGGGTGACGTGAACAAAACGACGCAATGCCGAAGCTCCATCTACCTTAGCAGCTTCGTACAACTCCGGGGGGATGGTTTGGAGCCGAGCTAGAATACTCAGCAGGACAAAGGGGAAGAACTGCCAGATGCTCATGATAATCGTCGAAAGCATGATGTGATCGGCCCCCAGCCAAGAGATCGGGTCCCTGACGATCCTCAAAGTGACCATCCAATAATTCACGACGCCGTACATGTCATTGAGCAGCCACTTCCAGAGAATCACTGCAACAATGGTGGGGACCATATAGGGAAACAGAACGATCGCCCTAACCAGACCCCGCCCCACGAAGGTTTCATTCAGAATGAGGGCGGCCGCCACCCCCAAAACAACCTGAAAAACGATTGTCCATATGGAATAGACTACCCCAAGCCAGAGGCTCGACCAAAACTCCGCATCTTTCCACAGGTAGAAGTAATTTTCAAGGCCGACGAAGCGCTCCTGAGGGAAGAAGGAATGTTTCTCCAAGAGACTGAGCCAGATGGAGTAGGCAACGGGGTAGAGGGTAAGTCCCAGGATTAGGATGAGGGCAGGGGAGATGGTCAAAACCCCTGCCAGTTGCTCGCGACGCTTTGGCTTCGTTGTGGGGATCCAGCGTGCCCACCGGGAGACGCCGGGTTGAACAGTGATGGCGCCGGACAGAGGGGCCATCCCGGAAGACGCCACAGATTGGGACTCTCGATCATACACATCCTTCATTATCCCTTGTCCTAACCGAGTGGCCAGCGATGATCAAGACGGACGCACACCTGCTTCGAAAATTCGAAGCAAGCATACGCCCGGCCTATACAATGCAAACTCCTTACCAACGCTTATGACCGAGCTTCGTAATCAGCTCCTCTGCCCGGGCCTGAGCTTTGGCTGCGGCTTCCTTCGATGTCATCCCACGGACGGCATCCGTCACCATGTCCACGATGATGCCGGAGCCAAGGATCTCCAGGCCGAAGGGAAGCTTCAGGTCAGCCCACTGGATGATCAAGGTTGGCTTGGCCAGATCCTTCTCGAAATAGAAGTAATCCATGTCCACCCATTCCTTCCAGCGCTGGTACATCTCGTTAGCCTGGTAAGCCTTGCTTTTCTGAACAGACTTAAGGGTCGGCAGAAGATGGATGGGCACGGTGTGCAGATACTTGATGTATTCCTGTTCCTTGAAGAAGAACTTGATGAACTCGGCTGCTTCCTCCGGATACTTCGCATTCTTGAAGATCATCCAGGGCTCAGCATCGAGTTGGGCAGCCGTCCCCTTCCCGGATGGCCCATGCGGCTTCACCATCACACCAAAGTGGTCTGGATCTCCCGTTCCTTTAGGAGCGTACTTCTCGATGTAGCCCGCGCCCCGGCCATAGCCCTGGTAGAGAATGGCAGCCTTGCCAGTGGCCAGATTGGCAAAGGTGTCGAGATAGGCGTGGCCCAACCAGCCGGGCGGAAGGACCGTGTCGTTGAGCCTCTTGTAGAAATCCAGTACCTCGACGACTTGCTTCTCGGTGAAGGTAGGCCGACCGGTCTTGAGGTCGAAGAGTCTGCCGCCATTGGCTGCTGTCAGTTCCCCCACCAGGATGTTGATGAAGAGTGGTGTCCCCGGAAGCGAGAGACCGTAACGGGTTACGCGACCATCCTTGTCCCGCTCCATCATGGCTTGGGCCATCTTGATGAAGTCATCCCAGGTCTCTGGCGGCTTCAATCCTTTCTGTTTAAAGATGTCCTTGCGGTAGATCAGCAGCGATACATTGGGCGAGTGAGGGATCCCGTAGTATTTCCCGTCGTGAAAGCATTGCATCTTAACGGCCGGAAAGATGTTGTCTCGGCCGATGGCGGCGGCAATATCCTCCTGACTCCGCAACAGCCCCTGCGCGTAAAACGACGCGCACGTCACCGCCTGTCCATGGGCGGCATCGGGTGGCGATCCTGCCGCCAGGGCTGCGGTGAGCTTGGCCTCTAGGTCGCCCCAGGCCAGACCTTCCTGCTTTATCGTAATATCTGGATGCAGTTTCTCGAAGTCGTTGATGATCTCCTGAAACGCTGCGATCGTAGCAGGTTCAGTCTCTGTGTGCCAGACCCGAACGACCTTCTTTTCAGCAGAGAAAACCATCATGGGTATGAAAAAAATGGATATTAAAATGAATATGGCCGTCCCCGATAATTTTCTTTTTCCTAACATAAGTGCACCCCCTTCTCTCTGATTAAGGAGAATAGTTGTTTCAAGAATATGACAACGCTGGTCGAATCTCTTTGGAGTTATCTCACCCCCTTTTGCTAAATTTTGAGGGCAATCTCTTCGCCCTCAACGAGCGCTTCCATCACCTCCCGAGGTTTTAAAGCGTCTCCCACGACATAGACCTCTGAAACTTTCCTTTTTAAGGATTCAACAAGCTCATCATCGGGCGTGGATCCCAAAGCGGTTACAATCGAATCGAACCCCTCAAGCTTTTTGGTCCCTTGGGGATTTTCAACCCACACCCCTTGGTTTTCAAAACGAATAGCCTTTGTGGAGGGCAAGACCCGCACCCCCTTTTCCCGAAGCCTTTTATTTAAGAAGTGTTGAAGATGGCCCACGAGATCCAAAGCAATCCCTTCCCTCATCTCAATCAACATCACTTCCCTGCCGTCCTCGGAGAGATAATCGGCCACCTCTGCCCCGATTCCGCCGCCACCGATGACGAGAACTTTCTTTCCAAGAGAGGCAGGCCTCGAGAGGGCATCGTCTACCGAAGTCGTTCTTGCCTCATGAATTCCTTCGATCGGCGGGAGGGAGGGTTTGGCTCCTGTTGCAACGATCACCGCATCCGGTTTACCTCTTCTCAGAGAGGAAATAGTGAAGGGCCTTCCGATGGCGACCTTAACCGGAAGTTTTCGGAGCTGCCCTTCAAGCTGATCAACGAAATCCTTGAGGATCTGCTTCTTGGGAGGAATGGCGGCTAGCAGGAATCGGCCTCCCAACCGGTCCTTTTTTTCATACAAAGTCACCTGATGGCCACGAAGGCCGGCGATCTCAGCAGCCTTCATCCCGGCTGGGCCTCCACCGATGATCCAGATCTTCTTGGGACGATCCGTCTTCTTGAGTTTAAATATTTCCTCACGACCCGTTTCGGGATTGACGGCGCACGCCAGAGCACCCTTTCGAATGCTTTGAATGCAGCGGTTGCAAGAGATGCAAGGGATGATCTCTTCCGTTCTTCCTTGCAGTGCCTTTGCCGGAAGTTCCGGGTCGGCAATCAAAGCCCTTCCCATCGAAATGAAGTCGGCTTTTTGCTCCTCCAAAATCCGGTTGGCCAATTCAGGCGTCCGGATTCGGCCCACGGTGATCACAGGAACCCGAACGACGGACTTAATAGCCTGAGCAAGATGAACAAAGACACCTTCTTCTGCGTAATAAGGCGGATGGTTCAAGTATCCCGATGCGGCCACGCAGGCTGAGATATGCAGGGCATCGGCTCCATTCCTTTCCAAGGCCCTTCCTATTCCCGTAGAGGCATCGATCTTCAGCCCGCTATCCACATATTCATCAGCGCTGAGGCGGCAGAGGACTGGGAAATCCGCACCGACTTTATTTCTAACCGCTCTTAATGCTTCGAGGGCGATCCTCATCCGTCGATCCGCATCCCCTCCATACTCGTCCTCTCTCTTGTTAGAGAAGGGAGAAAGAAATTGATTGATTAAATACCCATGGGCCATGTGAAGCTCTACCCCATCCGCCCCTGTTTTCTTGACACGGAGCGCAGCTTCGCCGAAGGCCTCAATGATTCTCTGAATCTCTTCAGGAGAGAGTTCTTTTGGCATCTCCATTCTGACAGGGCAGGGAATGGCAGAAGGTGCAACAATGGGAGAACCCGTGATTGAGGCAGAAGTCTGGCGGCCCGCATGGTTGATCTGAATGACGATCTTTCCACCCTCTTTATGGACTGCTTCCACCAGCTTTTTAAAAGAAGGGATGTGTTGGTCAGAGTCTATGAGCGCCATATTGGGAAAGGCTCTACCCTGCCTCAAGACACCTGTGTGCTCAAAGGTGATATAGCCGACTCCGCCTCTTACGCGCCTCAGATAGTAGGCGATGTGTCGCTCATTGACGGACCCATCTTCGCCTGCGAAGTTTGTAGCCATCGGCGGCATGACGATTCGATTTTTTGATTCCAATTTTCCGATTCGGAAGGGGCTGAAAAGACTCTTAAAACGGGTCATGGAAGCACCTCAGGTAAATTCTTTCATTGAAGGATTGATCGTAGATGGTATGCAATGTTGTATCAGGAAACGAAGCCTTTGCAATCTTAGAAAAAGGCAAATCAGATGTCAAGTTTTAATTGTGTCTCCTCCGGCTGGCAAAAGCCCTTCAAAGGCTGACTTCGGATTTTCCATAGCCAAAAAAAAAGGATGCCGCCGGCCCAAAGGCCGGTAGCATCCCCCCACACTGAATTCACTATTCTCAAGCTTTCTTCAAGGCATCCATCACGATCTTTGGAGTTAAAGGAATGCGTCTGATCCGAACACCCGTCGCATTGAAAAATGCATTGGCAACAGCAGGAGCGGTAGGAGTGACGCCAGGCTCACCGACCCCACCGATTTTCTCATTGCTTTTCACAATATGAACTTCAATCGGAGGAATCTCACTCATTCTAATTATTTTGTAATCATCAAAGTTAGCTGATTTTACTCCACCGTTAGCAAACTCGACCTGTTCTTTCAATGTGGTGCTTAAACCTTCAACCACAGATCCCTCAATCTGTGCCACGACTGAATCCGGATTCACTGCGGTGCCACAGTCAATCGCTGCAACGATCCGGTCAACCTTAACAGAGCCATCCTTTTCATTCACGGAGACATCCGCAACCTGCGCGACATAGGAGCCAAAACAAGCATGCTGGGCAATACCGCGTCCCTTTCCTTTTGGGAGGGGTTTCCCCCAGCCTGCCTTCTCAGCCGCGGTCTGCAGGACCCGTCGAGCACGCATATTGTTGTTCAGAAGATGCATACGGAACTCTACTGGATCTTTGCCTGCTGCATGGGCCACCTCGTCCATGAAGCATTCCATCACGAAGGCATTCGGAGCATTCTGGACAGAGCGCCAAGGGCAAACGGGAATGGGCAGATCCGATAGGTACTGTTCCACATAGAAATTCGGGAATTCGTAAACCGTATGACTATACACGGGTGGCATTGGAGCATCAACGATTCCCCATAGACTAAAGAAATCGATTCCATTTTGTATCCATTCTGGGTTTAAAAACTTCAGGATGGATGAGCAGGCGACCTTATGGGACCAACCGACCACGCGGCCCTGACTGTCAAGCCCCGCCTCAATTCTCTGGCAGGTCGCAGCGCGATAGAAATCATACTTTATATCCTCCTCCCTAGACCAGACCACCTTCACCGGTTTTCCAACCGCTTTCGAGGCGATGACCGGTTCTATAATAAAATCCGGAAAGGAACCGCGTCTGCCAAGTCCGCACCCAAGATAGGTGGTATGGATATCGATCTTATCCATGGGTAACCCAGAAACTTGTGAAGCGAAAATCTGAGCAAGTATCTGAGCCTGTGTTGGGGCCCATATGTCGCAACGGTCCTTTTGCACGTGGGCCGTGCAGTTCATCGGTTCCATAGTCGCATGGGCAACAAAGGGGAGGAAATAGGTTGCTTCAACTTTTTTTGACGCCCCACTGAGAGCCTTCTTGACGTCCCCTACGTTTTTGGCGATACCACCCGGCTTATCAAGGCCCTCCATAAAATGCTTCTCAATGGAATTAGTGTTCATATCAGGATGGGTTCCCTGATCCCACTTGACCTTGAGGGCCTCTCGACCTTTCCATGCCGCATCAAGAGACTCCGCACATACGAAAATCCCCTGAGGGGTTGGGAATGTGGTGCGCACGCCTTTGACCCCTTCTGCTGCCTTCTGGTCATATGATACGGGTTTCGCGCCGTAAGCCGGCGGACGCGCTATAACGGCATAGAGCATATCCGGAACGTTCACATCAAGTCCATAAACAGCTTTACCCGCAACCTTTTCCGGTATATCCACCCGGGGCATGGGCTTTCCTATATATTTAAACTCGCTCTCTTTCTTGAGTGGAGGGTCCTTCGGAATTTCAAGTTTGGCTGCCTTCAGGCAGAGCTGGCCGTAAGTGAGGGTGCGGCCACTCTTCACGTGTTTCACAGTACTCATAGAGGCCTTGCATTCGTCTTCGGGCACCTTCCAGGTCTGAGCAGCGGCCTTTATCAACATAGCCCGACCAGAAGCACCCGCTTTTCGCAAAGGTTCATAGAACCCCCTCACGCTTGCGCTCCCGACAGTAATTTGATCATCAAAGACTGGGTTTTTAAATGCCGGACTCGCTGGGCCTTGTTGTATCCGGACCTGTTTCCAGTCTGCCTCCAATTCATCCGCAATGATCATTGGGAGGCCGGTGCTTGATCCTTGACCCATCTCGGCAATGCCAAGGGTAATCGTGATCTTATTGTCCGGTGTAATCTCAAACCAGACATTGGGCTTGAAAGAACCTGCTTTCTGAGCGGAGGCGTTCATCAAAATGAAGCCTGATGGCGTGACAGAGACTGCTATGGTCAGGCCAGTGACCTTCAAAAATGTGCGACGTGAGATGGATGTCGTCATGATTTCTTCACCTCCTTTTTCGTCATCTCAATGGCAGTCTTAATACCCTTCTTAATTCGCGGGTAAGTTCCGCACCGGCAGATCACATCATCCATCTTGGCAATAACTTGATCCGCGTTCAGGGCAGGTTTCTGGGAGATCAGGGCTGACACCTGCATGATCACTCCGGGCTGGCAGTAGCCGCACTGGACAACCTGCTCCTTGATCCATGCTTTTTTCACTGGATGATTCTCCGGTAGCCCCTCGATCGTTGTGATCTTCTTCCCCTGGACTTCGCCAACGCTGATCGTGCAGGACCTCATAGCCTTCCCGTTGATATGGACTGTACAGGACCCGCATTCCCCGATCCCGCAACTGTACTTGGTGCCCTTGAGGTTCAGAGTATCCCTGAGGACCCAGAGCAAGGGCGTGTCTTTGGATACATCTACTGGATAGACCTTACCATTGACATGAAGGGAAATCATAATCTCCTCCTTTCCTCGTAAGTTTTCGTCACTTTATTCTGCTGAATGACGGTCACCGACAAAATACCGCTTTGCACGAGGGAGTATAGTGAGTTTGAGTTTGCTTGTCAATGATAAATACTGAGAGCTAACAGACGCTGCAAATTGTCTCGATCAATTAGAAAACATCTTTCAAATCCCCCCACCCCCCCTTTGCTAAAGGGGGGCGAGGGGGATTTGTAATCTTCTACGTTTGTGGTAGACCAGCCGGCCGTGACCAATAGTCAAAAAAAACGGGATGCCACCAGCCATAAGATTAGCGACATCCCGTCATTATCACCTCATTGGTTGCTTATGCTTTCTTCAAGGCATCCATCACAACATTCGGAGTTAGAGGAATGCGTCTGATCCGAACGCCCGTCGCATTGAAGAATGCGTTGGCAACAGCAGGCGTTACTGCAGGAACACCCAGCTCCCCGATGCCACCAATTTTTTCGGTGCTCTTGACAATGTGAACCTCAATCTCAGGGACTTCGCTCATCCTCATGAGCTTATAAGTGTCAAAATTCGCCGATTTGACACCACCATTGGCAAAGTTGACTTCCTCCTTGAGTGCAGTGCCCAAGGACATAATGATTCCCCCTTCAATCTGAGCTACCAAAGGATCGGGGTTCACCACAGGTCCGCAATCCACAGCCGCAACAACCCGATGAACCTTGATCGTGCCGTCTTTCTTGTTGACGGAAATTTCCGCCACCTGAGCAGTCCAGGTTCCAAAGCATGCATGTTGGGCAATGCCCCGGGCTTCACCTTTTGAAATGGTTTTACCCCAACCTGACTTCTCAGCCACTGTCTCCAGTACCCGGCGTGCCCGCATATTGTTCTTTAGACTTTGCAAGCGAAATTCGAGGGGGTCCTTTCCTGCAGCTCGGGCCAATTCGTCAATAAAACTCTCAATGACAAAGGCATTGGGACCGTTCTGGACCGAACGCCAGGGGCCGCATGGGATGGGCAGAGAGGACATCAGGAATTCAATGGAGAGGTTCGGGATCTCATACTGGATCCTGTTATTCCAACCATAAGACTCTTGACGATCTGCAAGACCCCACATGCAAAACCAATCGATCCCGTCTTTTAATTGCATGGGGTTGGTCCAAATGGCAATGGAGGGACTGACCAGCTTGTGAGACCATCCAATCAACTTCCCCTGAGCGTCAAGGCCGGCCTCAATCCGATGTGAGCCTGCGGCACGGAAGTAATCGTACTTGATGTCTTCTTCCCTTGTCCACATGACCTTGACCGGTTTCCCAACCGCCTTTGAAATCGTGACCGCTTCAACCACAAAATCCGGCTTGACGCGTCTGCCCAAACCGCATCCTAAAAAGGTGGTATTCACATTGACCTTTTCCTTGGGAAGTCCTGAAGCCTTTGAGGCAAGGTTCTGTGTACCTGTCTGAGCTTGGTTAGGTGCCCACACATCGCACCGGTCGTCGGTCACAGAGGCGGTACAGTTCATCGGCTCCATGGTCGTATGAGCGACAAAAGGAACAAAGTAATTTGCTTCAACCTTTTTGGCTGCCTCACTGATCGCTTTTTTCGCATCGCCCGTGTTTACCACGGAGACCATGGGTTTGTTCAGGTCCTCGTTCATAGATTTCTCGATATAATCATTATTCATGTCCGGAAGCACACCCTTGTCCCAACTCACCTTGAGGGCATCCCTTCCTTCTAAAGCCGCATCAAGCGTTTTCGCACACACCGCAATCCCCTCGGGGATCTGAACAACCTTATGCACCCCACTCACCTGCTCTGCTCCTTTCTGGTCGAATGAAAGGGGTTTTGCGCCATAAGCAGGAGGCCGTGCGATGACGGCATAATGCAGGTCCTTGAGCGTAACATCAATGCCATAAACGGCCTTACCGGCAACCTTTTTCGGTACATCCACCCGGGGCATGGGTTTGCCCAGATATCGGAACTCTTCCTCTTTCTTAAGGGGAGGATCTTTTGGAACCTCCAGTTTCGCTGCCTTCAAGCAGAGTTGACCGTAAGTGAGGGTACGGCCGCTCTTGGCGTGTTTCACCGTGCTCATGATGGCTTTGCATTCGTCTTCAGGAACCTTCCAGGTCTCGGCTGCCGTTTTGATCAGCATCGCCCGACCGGCAGCACCCGCTTTTCGCAATGGTTCATAAAATCCCCTCACACTCGCACTTGCCGCTGTGAACTGGGCACCTGCGATAGGGTTTTTGAATGGATCGGCGGCCGGTCCCTGCTTAACGGTTACTCGGCTCCAATCCGCTTCGAGTTCCTCTGCAATAATCATGGAATGGGCGGTCAGAACGCCCTGGCCCATCTCGGAATTGCCGACGAATATGGCGACCTTGTTATCGGGTGTGATTTTAAACCATGCATTCGGGCTGAAACTGTCTATTTCAGACGCATTGAGAAGCCGATGGCCAAAAGGGGTGACAGACACTCCAATCGTTAACCCGGCAGCTGCCAAGGAGCCCTTCAGAAAAGCACGTCTCGTCATGGATGTCTTCATGATTTTGTCACCTCCTTTTTCGTCATCTGAATAGCAGTCTTGATGCCCTTCTTGATTCGCGGATAGGTTCCGCACCGGCAGATCACATCATCCATCTTAGCAATGATTTGATCTGCATTCAGAGCAGGTTTCTGGGAGAGCAGGGCTGACACCTGCATGATCACCCCGGGCTGGCAATAGCCGCACTGGACCACCTGCTCCTTAATCCATGCTTTTTTTACAGGATGATTCTCCGGTAGCCCCTCGATCGTTGTGATCTTCTTCCGCTGGACTTCACCCACGCTGATCGTGCAGGACCTCACAGCCTTTCCGTCGATATGGACCGTACAAGATCCGCATTCTCCAATACCGCAACTGTACTTGGTGCCCTTGAGGTTTAGATAATCTCTGAGAACCCAGAGCAAGGGCGTGTCCTTCGAAACATCGACTTGATAGACCTTGCCATTGACATGAAGGGAAATCATAGTCTCCTCCTTTCCTTGTGAGTTTTCATGACTTTTCCCTGCTGCTGAATGACGATCACCAATAAAAAACCCCACCGCGTATGCCGAACTATAATGAATTCGCCATGGCATGTCAATATCAATTAATGAGAATTAGTGAGAAATAATAATTGACACGGCTTACTAAAAATTGTAGACACAATTGTGTTAAAATTCCTGTTGTTGAGCATCGGGAGATGATGAAATCCAATCGTTGCGATGTGACGAGGAGGATGAATTGAATGAAACGGTTTGTTGTCCTGCTTTATGAAGAGATGCACGATGCCGGAAAGGCGATTCTCGGTGAGAAGGCGGAGATCTTGATCGCCACCTCTCTCGAAGAGTCTTCCTTGGTGAAAGAGGTGAGGGAGGCGGATGGGATCATTCTCCGGGCTCATGGAAAGGTGAGCCGGAAACTCATGGAGTCGGCTCCGAAGCTGAAGGTGATTGGGAGGCATGGGGTCGGTTTGGAGAACATTGACCTGGAGGCAGCCACGGAAAAGGGAATATGGGTGGTGAACACACCGAATGCCAACAATCTTTCCGTGGCTGAGCATTTCTTCGGGTTGGCACTCATCGTGTCGAGGATGCTCAAAAAAGGGGACATTGCCCTGAGGGAAGGCCGATGGGAATCACGTTACCAATGTATCGGGAAGGAGCTTCACCGAAAAACGCTCGGCATACTTGGGTTTGGTCGAATTGGTAAATCTGTCGGTAGAATTGGTCACAATGGATTTAATATGAATGTTCTCTATTTTGATATCATTCGATACAAGGAGGCTGAGGAAGAAATCGAGGCAAAGAAAGTAAGTTTAGATGAGCTTCTCTCCAGGTCGGACTTCATCTCCATTAATCTTCCTTTGACCCCTGAGACAATGGGGCTGATCGGGGAGAAAGAATTCAGGCTGTTGAAACCCACCGCTTACATCATCAATGTGGCCAGAGGACCGATCTGGGATGAAAAAGCTCTTTATACAATGCTCAAACAGGGAAAGATCGCCGGGGCTGCTTCAGATGTGTTCGCGTTGGAGCCGGCAGTGAAAGATCATCCTCTTTTCCAGTTGGAAAATTTCATCGGAACGCCACACATGGCGGCTCACACGGATGAGGCCCTGAGGAGGATGAGTCTCGTGGCGGAAGATATCGTCCGTGTCCTGGACGGAAAAGTGCCACTCCACCCGGTGAATGAACCTAAAAAGAGATCGTGAAAGGAGAAGAACGTTGGCCAATTTGAAGATTTACCACGAATTGTGCAAAGGGGTTGACGAGTGCGGGATATGCGTTTATGTCTGCAAGAAAGAGGTCTTCAAGCCCTCTGAAACGTTGAATCAGAAGGGTTACAGGCCACCTGTGGTGATAAAGGGCGATCAATGTACCGCATGCGAAAACTGCATGATCTTCTGTCCTGATTTAGCGATCGCCGTAGCAGGAGAAAAATCGGGGAGAAAAGCAAAAAAATGAATGGGAAACGGGTGCAGACAGGAAGATATTTCATGATGGGCAACGTAGCCTGTGCAGAGGGAGCCATTGCAGCCGGATGCGAGTTCACAGCAGGCTACCCCATTACTCCAGCCACGGAAGTGGCCAACCGATTGGCAGAACGGCTGCCGCAGGTCGGAGGTGCCTTCTTCCAAATGGAGGATGAGATCAGCGCGATTGCAGCGGTCGTGGGCGCCTCCTGGGCCGGCAGAAAGTCGATGACCGTCACCTCCGGTCCGGGGATCAGCCTGATGCTCGAAAACATCGGTTTTGCCATCGGTGTCGAGACACCCTGTGTCATCGTGAATGTGCAGAGAGGAGCTCCCACCACAGGGATGCCCACTGTCGGAGTTCAGGGAGATATGGTTCAGGCAAAGAGAGGTTCTCACGGAGATTATGAGATCATCGCCCTCTGCCCTTCTTCCCCTCAGGAGATGTTCGATCATGCGATCATTGCCTTCAATTATGCGGAGAGATACCGGACGCCGGTCTTCATTCTCTCTGACGCCTTTGTGGGCCACATGAGAGAGGAAGTGATCATCCCCGAACCTGAAAAGATCAAAACGGAATACCGAAAGATCCCTGAGCCCGGGACTGAACCTCAAAAGATAAAAGGTTTTCTCGATGAGGATGTGGCTCCGATGCCGATTTTTGGGAAGGGATTTAAAGCCCACGTGACGAGCTCATGCCACGATGAGTATGGAAAGCGAAATCTCATCGATATCTCTGCCCTGGATAATTTCATTAGGAAACTGAGCGACAAGATCCTTAAACACAAGGAAGAGATCACTCTCGTTGAGCGGAACTACGAAGGTGCAGAGATCGTTCTGGTCTCCTATGGAGCAGTGGCCAGGGCAGCGACCATGGCTGCTGCTGAGGCAAGAAAGGAAGGAATTCCTGTCGGCACACTGAGACTTATTACCGTGTGGCCTTTCCCAGGAGAGGAAATCGAGAAGATGGCCAGAGGGGCAAAGCACGTGATCGTCCTGGAAAACAACCTTGGCCAAATCTATCCCTACATCAAGGCAGAGGCAGCTCATTATGCCGAGGTCTCGTTTCTGCCTCCGAGACTGGTTGGGGAGATTCAGGATCCGGAGGATATCTTAAGGAAGATTCGGGAGGTTTCGAAATGAGTGAGCTTGTCCATCCTTTACACCGCTTTATCAGACCTTCGGTGAAGTACTCCACTTTCTGCCCGGGCTGTGGAGACGGAACCGTTACACAATCGATCCTTCGTGCCATCGACGGCCTCGGCATGGAGCTGGACGATTTTGTATTCGTGTCCGGAATCGGCTGCGCAGCATGGATTCCCAGCCCCTTCTTCAATGCCGACGTGCTTCATACCACTCACGGCAGGCCCATTGCTTTTGCCTTCGGGATCAAGATGGGCCTTCCTGACAAAAAGCTGATGGTCATTAGCGGAGATGGGGATCTGGTGGCCATCGGCGGGAATCACCTGATACACAATGCGCGAAGAAATGTTGAGATGGTCGTCCTCTGTATCAACAACGGGATTTATGGAATGACCGGAGGTCAGGCTGCTCCCACCACACCCATGGGTATCAAGACGACGACAACCCCTTACGGTACGGTTGAAAATGTATTTAACATCTCCAGGCTCGTCATGGCTGCAGGTGCCTCCTTCGTGGCTTGCTGGACGACGGCTCATCCTAAGCAACTGGCCAGCTCGATCAAGAAGGCCATTCAGAAGAAGGGATTTGCCTTCATCGAAGTCTTCTCCCAATGCCCGATCCAATTTGGAAGAAAGACAGGGGTGGGAAGTGCGATCCAGATGCTGGAGGATTATAAGAAGAGGTCCATCACACCGAAAGAAGCAGCCAAACTCTCAGAAGAGGAATTGAAGGATAGGATCGTGGTCGGGGAGTTGGTTGATACGGAGAAACCGGAGATGTTGGAAGAGGTCAAGAAGATGAAGAGTAGGGCCCGAGGAGGAGTCGAATGAGTCGTAAAGAGATACTCGTCGGAGGAGTAGGTGGTCAGGGCGTTGTCTTATCAGGAATCCTCCTGGGAACGGCCGCCACATTGTTTGACGGGAAGAAGGCGGTTCAAACCCAATCCTATAGCTCGGAACTGAGGGGTGGCTCTGCGAGGGCAGAGGTGATCATCTCTGAAGAACCGGTTACCGACCCGCAAGTCAGAAGACCCGATGTCCTGATCGCCTTGGCCGAAGAAGCGATACCGCGATATGTCGATCGAATAAGATCGAAAGGGTTACTGGTGATCGATTCCGATCTTGTAAAGGGAGCAAAGCCCGGTGATTATGAAATTCTCTCCGTCCCTGCTACGAGTATTGCAGACAAGGAGATGGGCAATATCGTCGTCGCCAACTTGATCATTTTGGGCGCCCTTCTCAAGAAGACAGGCCTTCTCTCTGTGGAAGCGATGGAGAAGGCGATCGAGGTCAGCGTCCCGAAGAAGGCGATAGCGCTGAATTTGAAAGCCTTTCGGAGAGGGCTGGAACTAAGCTGCTGAAGGCAGTGCGCAGAGAGCGGAAGGCAGACGAAATATGATTTGAAGCACGAAGTCCCAAAGATAGTGAATCGGCTTATCAGGAAATCAGTGGGCAGGATACCAGCCATCAGGATATCAGGAAAACAAAGGATCAGAATCTCTGAGTCTGATATCCTGATGTCCTGATACACACTAACTGATATCCGGATACCCTGATAAGCGCATTTCTGAATAGCAATATATCTTGATGGCTGAAAGGGAGGGATGGTTGCATGGGCAAGAATGGCTCTCAACGTATGTTTGTTGATGATTTGAAGCTTTTCTGCAAACAGGCCTATCTGAAAGTGGGAGTTCCCGAAGACGAAGCAGAAATCGTGGCTGATCTTCTGGCAAGGTCTGATCTTCGGGGAGTCGAAACCCATGGTGTGATGAGACTTCCCATCTATATTCAGAGGATTCAAAAAGGCTACGTCCGTGCTGTATGCGAAATCACGACTCTTAAAGAAAAGGGTTCCACTGCTTCTCTCGAGGCCCACGGTTCGATGGGTCACGTCGTTGCCCACAAGGCAATGGACATAGCCATCCGGAAGGCAGCAGAGCATGGCATCGGGTGGGTTTCGGTTAAAGACAGCGGCCATTTCGGAGTGACCGGCCTCTTTCCCATGATGGCCCTAAAGAAGGACTTCATCGGTTACACTGTTTCCAATTCCGCGCCGATGATGGCGCCATGGGGCGGACGGGAACGGATCATCGGGAACAACCCCGTCTCTTATGCCTTCCCTGCAGACAAATATCTCCCCATCATTCTCGATTTCTCCTGCAGTGTGGTCTCCTCGGGCAAATTGATTTTGTGTCGCAAGAAAGGTGAAAAAATCCCCCTGGGGTGGGCCTATGATAAAAACGGCGTTCCCACGGAAGATCCCTATGAGGGTTATGAGGGAGGGGGTTCTTTAGCTCCGATCGGGGGCCATAAAGGATATGGAATGGTTCTCGTTCACGAGATGTTGACGTCCGTTCTAACGAATGGCAAATGGACTCAACATATTAAGAGCCTTTACGAAGAGGATAAAACGGGTATCCAGGGAACCTGCCATTCCTTTATGGCTATCGACCCGGACTGTTTCATCGGCAGAGAAAAATTCAAGAAAGAGATGGACCGCTACATCAAGAGCATTAAAGAAAGCACGAAGGCGCAGAACGTGACAGAGATCCTGATGCCCGGGGAGCCGGAATATCGAACAGAGGCAGAGCGTCTAAAACAAGGCATCCCGCTGGATTCCACCACTTTGCAAGAGTTGGTCTCCCTCGGCAAGTCATTAGGAATTTCCCTTTCGCTGACGGATTAAAACCAATTGTCTCAACTGAAAAATTCTATCGTTACTTAATCCGCTCGCGGCTTCCATCTATGAATCTACAATCTGTGATAACTCGGAATGCCGATGATTACTGGTACAAACGTGGGTAATTAAAAAGGCTGTAATTGAACGCAAACATGGGCTAATCTGTTACTAATTCGTCTATTGAAGTTCTTGGTCGCTTGGCTGACAGAGAATTGGCTCCTCGACGATCCGGGATCCACGCTTCTTTGTAAAAATCCCGTAGACCCACTTCATGAAGACCACGATCCGGTCCTGGGTTTGCAGCAGAAAGAAGATATGGATGAAAGCCCATATGACTTTGGCCAAGAACCCGGCCAACTTCAGTTTCCCTGACTCTAAGATCGCATAGTTCCAGCCGATCGTTGCCAGATTCCCCTTGTCAAAATATTTAAATGGGGGAAGCGTTGGGCCACCCGCCAATCGCCTCGCGATCGCACGACCCGCGTATTTTCCTTCCTGCATCGCCACCTGAGCAACCCCCGGTAATGGTTTCCCTTCTTTATTCATGGTCAATGCCGTATCTCCTACTACGAAGATTTCTGGATACCCGGTAATAGTCAGATCCGGTTTCACCATTACCCTGCCAGCGCGATCGGTTTCGACACCTAGCCACTTCCCCGCTGGTGAAGCCTTTATTCCTGCCGCCCAAATAACGTTTTGGCTGTTGATTCGTTCCCCAGCTATCACTACCCCTTTTGCATCAACCTGCTCAACGACATGACCGAGTTGGACCTCTACTCCCATCTTCTCCAATTGAGCACGAACCTTTTCCGAGAGTTGTGGAGAAAAGGTTGGAAGCACACGAGAGGCAGAATCGATAAGGATGATTTTCGCCGTCCTGGGGTCGAATCGCCGAAAGTCCGACCCCATCGTCAGCCGAATCATATCGGCAAGGGCTCCCGCCATCTCACAGCCTGTTGGCCCGGCTCCCACGATTACAAAGGTGACCGTCTCAGGGTGGTTCCTCGGGTTTTCCTGCAACTCCGCCTTCTCAAAGGCCCTAAGAATTTTCGACCGCAAAAGAATGCCATCGGTAAGCGTCTTCAATCTCGGCGCAAACTTCGCCCATTCGTCGTGGCCAAAGTAACTTCCCTCAACACCTGTTGACAGGATCAGATAATCATAGGGAATAGGACGATTCAATGGATTGACATAGACGCAGCGTTTCTCTTTATCAACTCCGGTGACTTCAGCCAAGCCAACAATTACATTCTTCTGCTTCCGAAGCACCTCGCGGATGGGGAAAGCAATGTCACCCGCGTCAAGCAAGGAGGTTGCCACCTGATAGAGCAGTGCCTGAAACAGATAGTGGTTGACCTTGTCGAAGAGAATCACTTGGACAGGTACGTTCTTGAGGGCCTTTGCGGCTGCAATACCGCCGCACCCTCCCCCCACGATGACCACTTGCGGAAGGGTTTTCTGATTGAGAGAAGGATTACTTTGATTCATAGAACCCCTTTCCATTCATTCCTAAGCTAACCCCTCATCTCCTTTCGCATTAATCTTATTTCCCTCCTAAAAAATAACCATGCAGTGCTGAAAATTCCAGCAATATGATTACCATAACTAGAACCCTAAATCTCCATCAGATCTTTTCCCGCAATCACTTCTCCGTTGAAATGGGTCTTTGCGCCTTCTATCCATATCTGATCTGTCAATAACGAATCGTCAGACGGGACAAAGTGAGTTAGGACCAATGTTTTGACTCCTGCTGCTTTGGCAACCTTGCCCACGTCGACATGAGAGGTATGGGCTGCCAAAATATGTTCAAGAAGTCTCTCCACATGGGCACCTCTGGCGATTGCTTTGGTCAATGATGGTTTATGGAGGACCTCATGGACCAGCACATCTGCGCCTTGGGCAAGCTTGATTAAATTATCACACGGAGTGGTATCACCTGAAAAGACAATCGATCGGTCAGGCGTGTCAAAACGATAAGCAAAAGAGGGTTCAACCGGAGGATGATGCACAAGAGCAGCCGTCACTTTGACACTCTCGTTTTGTAACACGACATCATCCTTGCTGCACTCGTGGACAAAAATCTTCTGTGTAAAGGGAAGCCTGCCTTCGTCTGGAATACGAATGTTGATATCATAAGCATTCATCTCAAAATAGAACTTGGTCATTTTTTCTAAGGGCGGTGGTCCGTAGGAATCGATACGACCTTTAAACCCGTAAACCCAGGCATCGTAAATAAGATTTCCATAATCAAGATTATGATCAGAATGATGGTGGGTAATAAATATGTACCTGAGATTCTGAAGAGGCACATTCGCAAATACCAGTTGGCGCGCAACCCCTTCTCCGCAATCCACGACGTAGGGAATATCATTGACCAGAACAACCCAAGACGACTGTGACCTCATTTTATTTTGGTGTGGCCCTCCGCCCGTCCCTAACAAGATCAATCGGGTGCCTGATGTTTTGGGAGGACCGGATTCCTTTGATTTCCCAAATACTTTCTTTGAAAGTAAACCGCCAAGACCAAGTACTGCAGAACTTGTCAAGAACTGCCTTCTTGAGATGCCCTTTCCACTGTTTCCCATGGCTTATTCTCCCTCTCTCATCCTCCATTTTTTGGAACAAAATGGGGTCTCGGCTGGCCAGTGGCGAAAGCCGCCACGTCTATAGAATCCCCTTCAGCTAATCGAGGGTTTCCTAGGGGCATAGATTTATGTGTGAAGGCTGCAAAGTAAGCCTGCTGGGCCATACTCGCTCCATCATTGAATGAGTCCTTACCCCAAAGAGGTGGTGCAATCTGAGTTCCCTCGCCGTTATCCCCATGGCATGACATGCACTTCTGGTCATAGACCTCTTTGCCATGAATTGGATTTGGTTTATGAACAGTCTTAAGTGGCTTTAGTCCCAACCAAGGGATGTCGGCATAGACGGGTAGACCTTTCGAAATCCAGTGCAAGTAAGTAAAGACAGCATTCATCTCCTTACTGTCATAGGGCAGAGCCCTTCCATTTAAGCTCCTCTCAAAGCAGTCATTCGCCCGCCTCACGAGATTGATAGAGTCGCGATGTCTCTCTCTGTACCTGGGATAGGTCGCGCCTACTCCTACCAGTGAAACGCCATCCTTCATCCTTCCTGCTTCAAAATGGCAATTCCTGCATTTCATCTTATTGCCAGCATATTGAGGAGCATAGTTCTGAGTATCCATCAAGATGTTATATCCAAGCATCACTGCATTCCTGATATCTGGTGGGGCCTCCTGCGGCTGAGGAGGGTTGAAGGAGACGGAGAGGATTCTGCCAGTTACAGAAGCACCTGGGGTTGCTGATGATTTATGACCTTCGACTTTACCGGAGTGGATAAATTTACTAAACACCAGGGAAAGAGATCCCCCAGCAATAGCAGACAAGAGAATGATGACCAAAGTGAAAAGAATATTGTTTTTCTTCATGTTCAATTCCTCTTGCTTAAGTCGATTGCACTCTTGACCTTTTAGAGAACGGATTAGAAAAAAGGCTGATAGGCGTAGCCTTTTAGTTGATACGTCGGAACAACAACAAGAGCGGATACTGCAATGACAATCTGTTCGTTGACCCATTTATGTTCGAATCCGTGATCGGCCAGGGTCTGTCCACACACATAGAGTTTTACCCCTGCTTCTTTAAGATCCTTGATAATTCCCTCGTTCGGATTGTCCGTCTTGAACCTGTCCTTGAAGATCTCGTTTTTTAAAACGGCAGGGGCGGCCGGTCCGTGAATGACTGCTGCAAGCTCCATCTCTTTGGGCATGATGCCTGAAGCCGCCATGACATTCAGGAATCTTGCAACGCGGTCAAGGCCGGGGTTCACCTTGTCCGGGCTCGGGGCTGCTCTTGTGATCTCAAAAATCACCTTGTATTTGATCGATTTATCTGGCTGAACAGCCGCACCGGGAAGTGGATTGATGGGCCCGTAACTTTTAATGATTGGATATTCCCATGCGAAAGACCAGCTTGAGAAAAATAGAAGGGTTAAGACGATCGCGCAATTCAATAATTGTCGATTCATGATCTTCTCCTTTAATAAAAATTTATGGAGATGTCGGCCTACACCAGGCCACCCACCATTCCGCATAACCGTTGATCAGTTATTTTGTATTTTAACACGATGTTGCATAAACAGGATAGGGTGAATTCCGTATTTTTGAGGAAGAAATAAGGTATAATGTCCATATGGCGGCTTCACTTGAGGACGAAGGCATGATATTTTGTGTAAAGATGGGATAATTAAAAAGTTATATATGAGAATTCTTAACATGGGTCTTATAGGAGGAAATTCCATGAAGAGGAAAAAGAGGATTTTGTTAACAGGAGTCTTATTAGGAGCGATAATGGTTACCCCGATACATCTGGCCTTTTCATGGCCCACTATCTACCCAAGAGGATTGACGATATGTAAGATTGATAGAGTCGAGCCCGGTTACATCCTGTTCACGCCCAACGCCCCCGGAAGGGGTGCCATCCTCATCGATAATTTGACAGGCAATATCGTTAGAGAATGGAAGCTCGGCGGAAAACCCACCAAGTTGCTTCCAAACGGAAATATCTTTTTGAATGAAAAAGAGTTTGTCCCGGGACTTGCAGGCAATTACGCTGGCGATCTCACTGAATTTGATTGGGATGGCAAAAGGATTTGGCAATGGAAGGGCGAGATTCCAGGCAGGGAACCTGTCACAGGCCCCATTCACCATGACTTTTGCAGATTGAGAGATGGAAACACCCTTGTGCTCACAGTGGATAAGGTGAAACGTCCTGACATATCTGATAAGGAACTCATGGACGATATTTTCTATGAAGTGACTCCTGACGGTAAGGTGGTCTGGGAATTGAAGATGACTGATCTTTATGACCAGTTTGGGTTCACAGGCGAGCAGAAGAGACTGATTTCTAATCAGACGGGAGTCTTTGGGCCTCACTGGGCAAGATGCAATAGTCTAGTTGTAATACCTCTGAATAAGTGGTTCGATCAAGGTGACCGGAGATTCAAGCCCGGGAACCTTATCATCAGCTCGAGAGATTTAAATGTCGTTTGTATCATTGATAGAGATTCGAAGAAGATCCTATGGAAGCTGGGGCCGGACTACCCGGATGGCAAGGTGGATCAGATCATCGGACAGCACGAACCCTATATTATTCCCAAGGGCTTACCGGGAGCAGGGAATATGCTCATGATTGATAACGGCGGTGAGGCGGGTTATCCAAGAAAAATCAGGGGCTATTCGAGAGTGATTGAAGTCAATCCGGTCAATAAAGAGATTGTATGGAAATACGAAGCCATCGCATGGGGGGAGAGGGTGAGCCAGCAGGGCCATTTCTCCAGCAATTATGTCGGCAATGCCCAGAGGCTTTCTAATGGAAACACCTTCATCGTGGAGGGATGGCCGGGAAGATTGTTCGAGGTAACCAAAGAAGGAGAGATTGTCTGGGAGTGGTTGAGTCCATGGGTTCCTGAACCCCCTACCTCGCCACCCGGGCCTTTGAACTATATTTATAGAGCCTATAAATATCCAAGGGATTATTGCGCACAGTTCAAAGATCTAAAACCCGTTGCAGGAGTTGGCAGGACCCGTAGCCAAAGACAATACTAAATGATGGTCTGAAGTCTGGAGGCGTTGGTAAACGTGGTAATTTAACATACTACGTCCGTTGTACATTTACCATTTCCTCATTCCTTTGATCTTATCCGCATGAATGGTTATTTTTATGTCAAAAGGATCATCATTATCCAAAACACACTAAAGTAAAAGATAAAGGAGGGATAAGAATGAAAAGGTACCCATCACCATCTGCATTGCTTGTTATTACATGCTTGCTACTTGTTGGTGCGTTTGTGGCCTATGCAGGAGAGGGGCGAGGCACTCCCTATTCTGGTTCCAAGGGGTATGAACGCATGAAACAGCTTGTTGGTGTATGGGAAGGTACTTCCAACATGGGGAAAGAGGGGCAAAAAGTAAGGGTGGAGTATCACCTGACTGCGGGGGGTAGTGCGTTAGTTGAAACGCTCTTTCCGGGTACTCCCGAAGAGATGATTTCAGTTTACTATGATAACGGGGGGAAGCTTTCAATGACCCACTATTGCATGCTCCAAAATCGACCTTCCATGAAGCTCCAAAAAGCCGGTGCAGACACACTGGAGTTTGTATTTGCTAAAGGGAGTGGCATTGATCCGAAGAAGGACACTCATATGCATGCCTTAACCATCTCGTTTGTCGATAAGAATCACATTGCCGAAAACTGGACCTTGTTTGAAGAGGGCAAAGAAAAGGAAGTGACGAGACTGAATCTATCTCGTGTGCATTAAACTTCAGATAGAGAAGCAGCACCTGGACACGGCACGACCTCAGGAGATTACCATGGATTAGCCTGAGCTTGTTTCGTGATTTACATCTCGACGTCTCCAGCTCCGGAATGCGCCCAATAACTGCCAGCCGCGGTGATCCCCTGCGAGGAAAAGTTAGTATGTCTGTCTTCTAATACCTTCCATTACGGCTCGCCGACTTTGAACGGAGGTTCCTTCCCGGGTGGAACGGTTTCCTCTGCCATTGCTAGTAACATGGCGATCGTCACGTATGTTCCAGTGACGGCGGTAAGGTCCACGACCTGCTGTTCCCCGAGAAGCTGCTTGGCACGGTCAAATGTCTCGTCGGAGACTTGATGCTTTGTGGAGAGTTCCATAACAAAATCGTAGACCACCGACTCATCCGGTTTCATGTTCGCCGGCCGCCTATTCGCCTTGAGGTCAGCCACGATTTCCGGAGCGAGTCCTGCCTTGATCGCAAGCGGGGCATGCGCAAACCATTCGACCTGAGATCGCCACAGCCGCCCCGTAATCAGGATGGCAAATTCATTGAGCCGCAGTGGCACGGATGTGTTCCACCGAAGATAATGAAGAAGGTCGAATATGCGTTGTCCGAGTACCGGACTGCGCAACAATGGATTGTAGGGGCCGCCGAGTCCCACACTCGATACCTTCATAATCTGTTCTGCGAGTGGCCTCTGTTGGTCATTCAGTTGCTCCATAGTCAGTTGTGGAAAACGCGCTGGCCTCGTTGCCCTCGAGAAATCGGCTCCGATTGCACCGAACGCCAGACAGACGATCACCGCAGCAGTCAAAAAACGCACAAGTGTCTGCTTCATATTGATCCTCCTCTTTCGCAAATTTCCAGGGTCTGAAAAGCAAGTCTGCGCAGCACCCTGAATTCACTTTACACGAAAACGCAATCACATTGGCTGGTGCTTGTGACAGCCGATGGATGTCTTGCTGTACTTATTTAACAAACTTACTAAGGAGTCCACAATTGAATAGACACAATCCTCGGAAAATCTCCCGTCGCCCCTCTTTGCCAAAGAGGGGCAATTCCTCCCTTTGGAAAAGGGAGGTTGGGAGGGATTTTACAAAAATTTCTCTAATCTTCAGCGCATAAATATGTCTGCTCTATTATGGACCGATTAGTAACTACGTCCGCGATGCGACCCGTCCCCGATGCCGCCCTGAATTTTTCTTACGCCATTCTACCGCGGGTGGATTCCTCAGCGGCATCCGAACAAATTTGAGCTTGGGGTACCCGATCATCATGACCCCGAAGCACTTGTGACCATCCGGTAAGTTCAGAGCTTCCACCAAAGGTGGATAAGAAGCCGCCGCAAGCATCACATACCCTGCCCAGGTCGCACCTAAACCCAGAGGCAGAGCCATCAATTCTACGTATGCGAGGGCAAGGATGCAATCTACCTGGCCCAGCCGGGAGTTTTCATCCGCATGAGCAATCATGAGATGCGGGGCGTTTCGGCATATTGGATCTTTTCCCTCATCCCAGAATCCCACCAGCCGATCGAGATGGAGTGTTTTAGCCAAGGCCGGGTCCTTTTTGATGGTCACACGCAACCAATCCACAACCAAACCTGAAAGGCGCCTTACCTCTGTCTTATCCTCAATGACCAAAAAATGAACCGGCCGGCCGTTGTGTGCGGAGGGCGCGTAACCCGATACTTGGATGAGTTTATTTAGCTTGTCACGCCAACAGGCTTGTCCATGTAATTCCGAATGGAACGTCTTGATCGAAGAAACTGTTCGGCTTGCTCCAGGTTGATCAACAGTTCTTTCTCAATTGGGGGACATTCTTCTGGCCTCATGGCACGCAGTGCCAGCGCACCAGTGGGACATGCAGCCACACAGTGACCACAGTTGATGCATAACTCTTCGAGACCAGCTGCCAGGGCTGGAACCGAGTCCGCTTTCTCCATCTCGATCAGTCTCCGGCCACAAGCTTCCACACAGACCCCGTCCCGGTTGCACTTCTCTTCGTCAACACAAAAAAGCATTTCATCCTCCTTTTCAGGCTATCTTTTATTAAGGATAGCACATTTATTAAGGATAGCACATTTTACCTTATATCGTTCAATTCCGTAAAGGTCGAAAGATTGGTTTTACAACCTTTGGGCCTGGGGTAGTCCGCAGCAAAGGAAACTTCTATCTTGACAAGTGTCACGTTACAATTTACACTGATGGTATGATTAAAACGTTTGCCGACAGGCATACGCAGCAGTTGTATGAAACGGGGAAGTCGAAGCGGTTGCCACCAGCGATTTGGAAGAGGGCGTTGCGGAAGCTGGAGTATCTTGACTTGGCAACGACTCTGGATGACGTGAGGGTACCCGTGAGCAATCGACTTCATGAATTGGGGAGAGAGCGGAAAGGGCAGCTCTCGATCTCCATAAATGACCAATGGAGAATATGCTTTCGATTTATCGATGGCGACGCCTATGATGTGGAAATAACGGATTATCATTGAGGAGAACGAATTATGAGCATTCCGAATACAAGGGAGAGGCAGGTTCGGCCCACGCATCCCGGCGAGATGCTACGTGAGGACTTTATGCCTGATTACGGACTGACCGTATCGGGGATCGCAAAGGCCCTGGGGGTGTCACGCCAGACGGTCAATGAGCTGTTGCGCGAGCGAAGGGCGGTTAGCCCTGAGATGGCACTTCGCCTTGCGCGCCTCTTCGGAAACACACCAGAGTTCTGGCTGAACGCACAACGGGCCGTTGATCTGTGGGATGTGGCAAGGGCCGCCGGCAGGAAAATCGAAAAGATTTCCCCCCTGCGTGCAGCATAATCCTAAGTGCGAGAGGTGGATTGTCGGAGGGAGTCTTTGCGCAGAGCCGTTCCGACCTCCCTTTTGACTCCGGCCCTCTGATCTCAACGTTTCTGCGGCAAAACTATGATTTTTTCAACTCCTCAAGAGCTGATTTGGAAGCGTTGTATTGGAAGCCAATATCCGTGGAGTAAGCAAGGACGGTCATCCCTTTTGCTCGCCACGTTTTGATTGCTTCGATGTTTCCGATGTGAATACCTGTCGCCTTCTTTCTCTTCTTCGCCGTCTCAACCACCTTGTCAATGGCTTTCTTCAGTACTTCTGAACCCATCTGGTCGGGAATTCCAAGGGAAATGGAAAGATCATTGGGGCCGATGAGTCCTACGTCAATCCCTTCCACGCTGAGAATCCCATCAATGTTCTCAATGGCTTCTCGGGTTTCGATCTGGGCAATGACGAGGGTGTGTTCATTCGCCTCCTTCATGAACTCAACAGCCTTCAAAGGCTTATAGTCGGTCTGACCTGTTTGAGTTCCAAACCCTCTCTGCCCAATCGGAGTATATTTGCTGTAGCGGACAATCGACTCTGCTTGCTGTCTTGTTGAAGTCATGGGGACCATAATTCCTTCTGCTCCAGCATCGAGAACCCTTGAGATAAAATGAGTTTCCAGGTGAGGAACCCGGATGATGGGTGCAATGCCCGCTGACTTAGCACCCCGAATCAGATCCGCCACGGTCTCCATTGAATAATTGCCGTGTTCCATATCGATCAAGACAAAATCATAGCCTGCTGCTCCATAGATAGCAGGGGCCCCTGGATCTCGCGCCTGCCTGATCATCGTTCCATAAACAGGCTCTCCTGATAGTATTCTCTTTCTCAAACCAGTCCAAGACATAATAACCTCCAAATTTAAGGTTCAGGTTTAGGCTAAGGTTAAGGTCAAAAACTTTATTTTCTTAACCTCAACCTTTGTTATAAGAGTTTCATATTTTTCAGGATCTCTCTCAAATTTTCTTTTGCCTTGGGAGTGATTCCTCCCACGGGCGGTATTCCGACTCCTGCGTCGATCCCGATTAGATTGAGCGCCTCTTTAATCACTACCGGAAAGGTTCCGAGATCGAATGCCAAGCGAAGAGGAGCCAGTCGGAACTGTGCCTCTAACGATCGCTTCCAGTCTCCTGCCTGGAAGGCCTCATAGATTTCCGCAACGACTTTGGGCGCGACGTTCGCCGTTGCTGCAATCGCTCCTTTCCCTCCGTAACAGAGCGTTCCATAAATGAGCGTATCCCGACCTGCAAGAACAGAAAACTTATCCCCGGTTCTTCGGATATATTCCGAAGTGAGCGTTAGATCCCCGGAGGAATCCTTGATCCCGACAATGTTTTCAATTTTTGATGCACGAACCACAAAATCGGCTGATATGGGAACGCCTGTCCGTTGAGGATTATTATAAAGCAGAACCGGAAGTTGGGTGGCCTTTGCAATCGTTTTGTAATGCTCAAAGAGTTCCTCTTCGTTTGGTCGAATGAAGAAGGGAGTGAGAATGGAGACCGCAGTCGCACCCGCTCCCTCTGCCATTTTTGTAAGAGCGATGACTTCGCGAGTGGTGACGGCACCTGTGCCCGCGTAGACCGGCACTCGCCCTCTCGTTTCTTCAACGACAACCTCAATGATGCGTTTTTTCTCCTCAGAGGTGAGGGCATAAAATTCGCCCTGACTCCCTACGGGAAAAAGTCCGTGGACGCCCCCATCGATTAGATAGTTGGTGAGCTTGCGGAGAGCTTGTAGATTGATCTTTCCGTCGGAAGTCACAGGGGTCACCATGGCAGGGATGATACCTTTAGGTTGAAAATTCATTTTTCTCCTCCATTTTTAAAGGTTAAGGTTAAGATCAAGGTTAAGGTTGAGACTTAGGGATAAATATAAAGAGAACTTATCTTTAACCTTAGACTTAACCTCAGCCTCAGCCTTTTTTTATAATGGGTAACGTCAAGAGCCCATCGGGAATCAGAACCACCCTTGCCTTTGGATTGCTTTCCAATTCTCGATCAAGAGCTTCCTGTAAGGTGGGGATTGACTCGAGATGCAATTCCCGAAGCGTCTCTTTTGGAATCGTGCAATCGGTCATTACAATTCTTGCCTGTTTGAGTATCCAAGCCAAGATCAGGGCCTTCTGCTCTCCGGGGGCAAATCCTTCCTCCCGTGAGATAGCGATCACATCATCCGCATCTTCAGACCGTTTCATAATGGCACAATACCCAGGATGTCCGCATCCGTCCTCGCAGGGTGCAGGAATGAGAATCGTTCCTCCCTTTGTTACCACCGGCTGAGGGCTCAAGGCGACGACATTAGCCGCCCGGGTGGCCTGATAAAGGTCTCGGCTCTTCGGATAGGTTACACCGCTCACCACAATCTCTCCGGGTTCATCGATCTCGACCTCATAGAGATGGCGAGCTGTCTTCACCCCTTCGTGAAAAGCTCTTACAGGGTCTCCTGCAACGACCTTCACCGCCTCCTTTTTCCCGGTCTGAACCACGTTGACGATGAAGTGAAGGCCGATGGCCTGGGTGGCCTCTGTGAGAAATTCCCTGAACGCATTGCCCTCAATGATACCGAGGCGGGTCTGCTGGAGCATCTGGTAGTTATGGGTAGCTGCGATGGTCTCCTCACCCGCCACCCCCACAGCAATGCTCTTCACGCCGCCGCTGTAGCCCGCAAACAGATGGGTTTCAATGACTCCTGTCGAGATGCGAATATCGGCCTGAGCAACTGCTCGATTAAAAACGAGGGGAATTCCACTCGAAGAAGTGCCCAGGTCTACCAGACCCTTTGCATCATAAGGTCCGTGATTGATAAAGGAGATTTGATTGACGATCTCTCCGAACTTTTTGTATAACTCTTCAGGTGTGTTCGATCGATGGGTACCCGTGGCGACAACAGCAGTGATATCTCGTCTCTTAACTCCCCCTGCCTCCAATTCTCGAACGAGTAGAGGCAGAATTGTTTCTTCCGGGAGCTGACGCGTGATATCTGTGACGACCAGAGCAACGGTTTGATTTGGCTTTACCAATTCCCGGAGCCGTACGGTTCCGATGGGGCGGCTGAGGCTCTCCTCAACCGCCCTTTTGACGTCTGGAACAGGAGCGATTTGGCGGGACTCGACCTGCCGAACCGCAACGTGATCGGCAATCTGAATCGAGATGGAATTTTTTCCGCAAGGGATTTGATACTGTTTCATCCTATTCCAATTTGATATTAAACTCCTTGATTAATTTTCCAAATTGTTCATATCCTTCTTTCAGATACTTCTCGAAATCGTCAGGTCCCAGATACATGACCGGCTGTCCGATATCTTTCATGCTCTTAATGAATTCGGGATCATCACAGACCTTCTTAAATCGGTCCGCAAGATAGGCAATGACCTCTGGAGGCGTTCCCTTGGGTGCAGCTACTCCCTTCACCGACCCCACGCTCACCACATTATAGCCAAGTTCTCTAAAGGTGGGAACATCGGGAATAGCCGGGTCTCTTTTTTCCAAGGCGACACCGATTGGGATAAGGCGCTTTGCCTTGATGTGGCTGATGATCTCCGAGGGATGATTGCCACCACAGTCGGTCTGGCCACCCACAATGGCAGTGACGGCATCTGCTCCTCCTCGAAAGGGAATGGTGACGACCTTCAACCCGGTAGCCTTTCCAAATGCCTGAAAGGTGATATCGACCGATCCAGCCTTGGTTGAGACGGAAGCGGTCACTTGTTCCTTCTTCTTTCCCCATTCAATAAATTCCTTCAAATTCTTGTAAGGGGCATCGGCACGAATCACCATTGCAACCGAGTGAACTGACAGACGGCAAACCGGCAACAGATCCTTGAAAGTATCATAAGGCATCTTCGGCAGCTGGGCCGTGCCCACAAAATGGGGCATGACCAGGTCGTGGCCTGAGCCGTATCCTAAATAGAGAGTATAGCCGTCTGGTTTGGACCGCACCACACTCTCTGTTCCGGTGACCCCGCCTCCTCCCGGTTTGTTAACGATAACAAGTGGTTTGTCAAAATACTTTGGAGCATATTTAGCAACCAGGCGTGCCAATACGTCCGTGGAGCCGCCGGCAGCAAAAGGAACATCGATCTCAATGGATTTGGTCGGAAACTTTTCCGCTGATCTTCCCACAGCTGGGAAAAGCAAGAACATGCATAAAACCATTGCAAAAAAGATCCTTGTTCTGTTTCTCATTTTTCTCCTCCTTCGATCGAGATATAATTCTTCCATTCTCCTTCTTCATGCCTTCCTGCCCAAACTCTTCCATAATACTCTGACGATCTGAAAAAGAATGAAGCAAACAAGGAATCCCATAAGCATTCCCGAAATAGGGCGCTGGAAGAATATCCAGGGACTTCCTGCTGACATCAAAAGGGCCTGCCGAAGTGCGGGCTCCAGGATTCGGCCAAGCACAAAGGCCAAGATCAAAGGCCCTGGTTCAAGATTCACTTTCCGGAAGAGATAACCAATCACGCCAAAAATTCCCATGATCCAGATATCGAATACCGTATTTCTGATACTATAAACACCAATGCAGCAGAATAGCACGATGATGGGAGCAAGGATGGCATAAGGAACCCGAAGCAACTGGACCCAAATCCCGACCATTGGGAGATTAAGGATCAATAGCATGACGTTTCCAATATACATGGAAGCAACGACGCCCCAGAAGATATCAGGATGTTCGGTGATGAGAAACGGACCTGGTTGGACCCCTTGGATCAGCAAGGCGGCAAAGATCATGGCAATGGCAGCATTCCCTGGAATACCAAGGGTGAGGAGAGGAATGAAGGAAGTACTGGCTGCTGAATTATTGGCCGACTCAGGTCCTGCGACACCCTGAATGGCACCCTTCCCAAATTCCTCCGGGTGTTTTGAAACCTTCTTTTCTACAGCGTAAGAGACAAGGGAGGAGATGACCGCCCCACCGCCGGGTAAGATCCCGATGAAAAAGCCTATGAACGAGCCGCGAACAATGGCCCATTTGGATTCGACAAAATCTTTTACGGTTGGCCAGAGATGGGTTACCTTTTGGGTTACCAATTCGGTTGTCAGTTCCTTCTCAAGGTTGATGAGGATTTCTCCGATACCGAACATACCCATTGCCAGGGTGACAAAATCGATCCCTTCTTGGAGCATGAAGAACCCCCAGGTGAATCGTACCGATCCAGAGATAGGATCAAGCCCTACCGCACCGAGAAGGAGACCCAATACAACCATGATCAGACCCTTTATAATAGAACCTTCCCCCAAAAGGGTGGCCATGAGAAGGCCGAGCAGGGTTAAGGCAAAATATTCTGGAGGGCCAAATTTTATTGCAAATTCTGCTAAGGGAGGGGACATAAAGGTCAGGCCAATGACTCCGATGGTGCCAGCAATAAAGGATCCGATGGCTGCAATGCCCAAAGCCGGACCTGCTCGTCCCTTCAAAGCCATCTGGTAGCCATCGATGCAGGTGACCACAGAGGCGGCCTCCCCGGGGATATTGACTAAAATGGATGTGGTCGATCCGCCATACATGGCTCCGTAAAAGATTCCTGCCATCATGATGATGGAGGTAACGGGAGATGCGATTTTAAGACTCACAGGCAAAAGCAGGGAGATCGTAGCGGCTGGACCAAGTCCAGGAAGGATGCCTACGACGGTTCCGAGAACAGCACCGATCAGGGCAAACAGGAGATTGGTCCAAGTGAAGGCGATGCCAAACCCCATCATCAGACCCTGAAACATTCCTATAATTTCGTTCACCTTCCTATCCCTTTTACCACTGCAGAAGCCCCGCGGGCAGAGGGACTTCAAGGAGTAGACTGAAGATTAAGTACAGGCCGACCGTGGTCCCGACAGAAATACTGATGATGGTCCACCAGCGGAGACGTTCAATCACCCACATCCAGGCCACGAGGAAGATAAATGTGGTGATAATAAATCCCACCCATTCTACGACCAGGGCATAAAAGATAAGAATCGCCACCCCGAGAAGGGGTCTGAGCCACGTGCGCTCCGGCCAGAATGGGGCAGGAATTTTATCCTTCTTCGAGTTCTTGAAAATTAAGGCAAGAGAGAGAAGAATGAGCGCAATGGCGAGGCCAAAGGGAAAAAACCCTGGTCCCGGATGTCTCCATTTGCCCATGGAGAGGTGAACCGAACTCCATGCAGTAACCAATCCGATAATCAGGAGAATGTATCCTGTGACCCGATCCCACTTTTCGATAAGTCTCTTCCTCCGGTTGATTCAATTCATGGGTCCGATCAGCTGAAGATATTATCGAAATTCCACCAATTCTTCAATGGGCTTGCGATTACCTTCTGGAGATTCATTTGGAATGCCGAGAGGAAGTAGGGAGACCGCTCGAACTGTCTCAGGGAGTTTAAAAATTTTCTGGATGGAAGCTTCGGCCTCTGTTCCCCAAATCCCGATCCAGCCAGCCCCCAAACCCAAGCTGGTTGCAGCCAAGGTCATATTCTGCGTGGCCGCTGCGCCGGCTTCGATCGCATGAAGAGGGTCAATCCGGCGATCCACACAGACCAGGATAATTACAGGAGCTTCATTGATGCCCAGGTGAAGAACACTTTCTCTGGCTGCTTTGTCCAGTCCGTTTTTTAAGTTTTGGTCTTTGATGACGATGAACCGCCACGGCTGGAGATTGCTGAAGGAAGGTGCCCATCTCCCTGCGTCAAGAATTGCCTGAAGCTTCTTGTCCTCGATCGGATCGGATTTGAATCGTCGGATAGTCCTTCGGTTTTTTATGGTTCTCAGCACTTCATTCATCGCTCGCTCCTTTCTGCGGAGAGATTACGGAGTAGCATAGTGAAGTTGTCAGGATAAGTCAACCCTTCGACTCCCCGCCCTGGAGGCTAGGATTTGCTCAGCCTGCCCGCCGGTAGGCAGGGATTGACCCTAAGCCGTGCTTTCTCACATCGTCTTTAAAGATGATGGGGCTTGCCGCAGCCGAGCGGGTCAACCTTATAAGAAACTGCAAAGCGCCTACCTACCGGCAGGCAGGCATGGCGCATAGGGCATACCGCATAGCGCTAAGTCTTCCCCTTCATACGTGCAAGAAAGGCATCAAGTTCTCTTTTCGAGGGAAGGGAGGGCTGAGCGCCTAATTTGGTGGTGGAAAGGGCTCCGGCGCCATTCGCAAATTTTAGAGCTTCTCGAATGGGTTTGTCCTCAGAAAGACTTGTAGCAAGGGCTCCGAGGAAGGCGTCTCCTGCTGCTGTGGTATCCACGACATTCACTCTGAAGGCCTTCATCCAAAATTCTTCACTTCTGCTTTTAAAAAAGAGGCCCTTCGGACCCAACGTAATCGCAACATTTCTTACACCCATATCCAGCAATCTTTCAGCGATTTTTCGGATGTGCTGATGTCTCTTCCATTTCATCCCAGTCAAAAATTGAGCTTCTAATTCGTTAGGGACTATAAAATCGACCAAGGAGAGAATTTTGGATGGAAGCCGGATAGGGGGAGAAGGATTGAGAAGGGTAGTGGCACCTTGATCTTTAGCCATTTTTAAGCCCCTCTCAACAGTTGGGAGAGGGATTTCCAATTGGGTGGCAAAGACCCCAACTCCACTCCAGTGTCGCTCCAGCTTTTTCAGGTCATTTACAGAAAGAGAGCCGTTTGCTCCGAGAAAGGCGATGATTCGATTCTCTCCTTTTGGAGTCAACTCGATCACTGCCGTTCCCGTTTGAAGTTTATTCTCCTCAAGGATGAGTTTCCGATTAAGACCACTTTTAATTAAATGGTGACGATAGGCTTTTCCATAATGGTCGTTTCCTAATTTGGTTATGAACTGAACGTTTCCCCCAAGGCGTTTTGCTGTAATGGCTTGATTCGCCCCTTTTCCTCCGAAGAAGGTCGACAGACCCTCTGCCAATATCGTCTCCCCGGGATAATGGAATCTCGGAATCTTAAAGACGAAATCGACGTTGGAATTACCGAGGACCAGAATTCTCTTCGACATTCTTTTTCCCCCTATCATGCTTTGAATCTCTCTATCCAGTATGCTCGAAGTCACCTGGCAATCACCAAACTCCAAACGCGAGACTTTTTCGGACATTGAAAATTGGAATTTATTTGAAGCTTGAAATTTGCCTGCCCGCCGGTAGGCAGGGGATTTGGTTATTTTCAAGGTAGCCTCGACACAAAGAGTTCCAAAAATCTCTGCGAATCGACCCCTAAACATACGTCTATCCCTGCCCCCTCCTTCGCTTCAGAAGTCCTGCCGTAGTCTTCACCTTCCTGAGTCTCCACACAAATCGAAAGTCTCTCCCTCTTCACCAAAGCAGGATCGATGACTACTCCCACCGCCAACGGATCATGAAGATAGAACCGTTCCATATTCCTAAATTGATGTGTAGACGAATCATATCCGGTGGCCTCAATGACGAATCTGGAAAATGAATTGTTGATGGGTTTTATCCGCTCCTCCATCATTTGGCTTGTGAAATAAACCTGATGGGTGAGATCAAGTGGAACCAGTGCGATTGGCAATCCTGATTCGAGGACTATTTTAGCGGCCAAGGGATCAGAAAAGATGTTAAATTCGGCGCGTGGTGTAATGTTTCCGTTTGTTCGAACTGCACCTCCCATGACAGTTATTGCTTTCAGCTTTTTCATTCCCTCTCTGTCCCTTTGGAGTGCTAAAGCTAAATTGGTCAGGGGGGCGGTTGCAATCAAAGTTATCTCACCCGGATATTGGCGAGCCACACTTGTGATCAGTTCGTCTGCCCGACCCGGGAAAATTTGCCATTCCTCTTCTCCTTCGCGGTCTATTTTGGCTCCTCCCAGCCCGTCTTTCCCGTGCACGGAATAGGCGTAGACGGCTTTTCCCTTCAACGGATGTTCGGCTCCCTTTGCAATAAGCGGCTTATTTTGAGGTTGGATGAGCCGCAAAATTTTCTGGATATTCTCAAAGACTTGCTCCAGTGGAACATTCCCACTCACTCCGGTGATTGCCTTCACATCCAGTTCTCGCGAATGGAAGGCAAGGATCAATGCCAGGGCGTCATCCACTCCTACATCGCAATCGATCATTACCTTTTCCATCTTCGTGACTGCAACCAAGCCAACAAATTTTTCAATTTCTTTTTGAAATTCACTCACGCCTTTAAAGTAGATCGTCCTTAATCCTTGACTCGACGCTCTTTTTATATTCTCCTGATTGTCATCCACAAAAAGTACTTCCTCTGGGTGAACTGCCAAATGAGTACAGACATCTTTAAAGATGGAAGGGTCTCTCTTCGTTTTTTTAAGGTGGAAGGAATTAAAAACATAATCGAAGTGATAATGAAAAGGGATCCTCTGGTTCAACTCGTCGAGCCAATTTGTTTGATCGCTCAGGATCGCCACGGTGAAACCGGAAGACTTTAACCTGTCCACCAGGTCCATCATTTCAGGCCTTGAATTAAACCTCTTCAGAATCTTTTCTCTTAAGACTTCGTCACCCTCTTTAATACCCGTCTTTTTTCGGACCGCCTCCCAGAAAGAATGTTCATCTGAAGTTCCACCGACATAACCTATTTGATAGACGAGTTCACTCGTCATATTGTAGAAATCTTCCGGCTTGAATCCTTGTTCTTTTCCGATAGCTTTCAACCCTTCCTTGAAGCCTTCTTCCGCTAAGACCCCACCGAAATCAAAAAGAACTGCCTTGATCATATCAAGATATGCTTTCCTTCATCAGAGGGCGTGAGTTAGTTTACCAATAGTATTGAGGTGGACTCATTATACCCCAAACCATGATCGGCGGGTTGTTAAATTTTTGCTAGAATTTTCTTGACCCTCATTCTGTTCAGCATTAAGATGTCTAAATTAATCGGCGGGGAAGGAGGATCATGATATGAAAAGTCTCAAATTGATCTTGTGGTTCCCTTTGATTCTTATTTTTGTCAGTTGTTCTAAACCATCCCAGGAAGTGGCGGAGATAAAGAAATATCCGATCGACAGCCTTGAGGGAGTCATTACCCAGTCCGGTGTTCAGTTTGACAAGGAGGTTTCCAGTGATGGAAATGGATCTTTGAAAATCACGGCCACAGAACCTACGGTGGTGAGATTGTTTGAGTTAGGAGACATCGACGTTGAGAATGCACGTTTGATCTATCAGGCAAAGGTGCGAACAGAAGGGGTAGAAGGGCAGGTTTATCTGGAAATGTGGTGTCATTTCCCTGGCAAGGGGGAGTATTTTTCCCGGGGGTTACAAACCCCTCTGACGGGTACCACAAATTGGACGACCGAGGAAACGCCCTTCTTCTTAAAGAAGGGAGAGAACCCTGATAACGTGAAACTGAATCTGGTGGTCAACGGCAAGGGCACGGCTTGGATCGACGACATTCGGGTTTTGAAAGGTCCCCTCCAATGAAACTTGAGACGAAAGGTGACGGCGAATGCCAAAACTGATCAACAAAAGGTCAAGAAAGGCGGGGCTTTCCCCTGGGACTCTTATTCATATCGGAAAAGAAGTGGAGAGGCTCAAGATCACCGTCATGGATTATGACGAGACGCATTTTCAGGAGAAAGAAATAAAAACGATTGAGGAATGCTTCGCCTTTAAAGATACACCCGGGATCACGTGGATTAATATCGATGGCCTTCATCAGATTGAGATTATGGAAAAACTGGGGGAGTGTTACGGATTTCATCCTCTTGTCCTGGAGGATATCCTAAACACGGATCAACGTCCAAAAATGGAGGATTATGGAGATTACCTTTATATTGTTTTGAGAATGCTCAGCTACAATGCTAAGAGCACACAAATAGAAACAGAGCAAGTCAGTTTGATCCTTGGACCGAATTTTCTCTTTTCTTTTCAGGAGAATCAGGGAGATGTCTTTGATCCAGTTCGAGAGCGAATCAGAACCGGTAAGGGCCGTATCAGAAAAATGGGGGCGGACTATCTGGCCTATGCTTTGTTAGATCTGATCGTTGATAACTATTTCATGATCATGGAAAAACTTGGCGAGACGATAGAGTTTCTTGAAGAAAAGTTGGTCGCGCAGCCGGTACCAGAAACTTTGCAGACCATTCATCAATTGAAAAGGGAGTTGATCTTCCTGCGGAAGGCGGTCTGGCCGTTGAGAGAGGTTATCGGCGGCTTGCAAAGAGGGGAATTGACCCTAATTAAAGAGGCGACCAGAGTCTATCTGAGAGATGTTTACGACCATACCATTCAAGTGATCGACACCATCGAGACATTTAGAGATATGATTTCCGGCATGCTGGATATCTATCTTTCAAGCGTCAGCAATCGGTTGAACTCGGTGATGAAGGTATTGACCATCATCGCCACGATATTTATGCCCCTCACCTTTTTGGCCGGAATTTACGGAATGAATTTCAAATATTTCCCGGAGCTGGAGTGGAGATGGAGTTACCCTGTTTTCTGGTTGGTCTCCCTTTTGATTAGTGTTTCCATGTTGCTTTACTTCAAGAAAAAGAATTGGCTTTGAATACTTTGAAATTGTATGGGAAAATTGAACATGGTTCTGTCAATGAGTATAGCCCAAAAAGATTGAAATTCTCCTCATGGAAATTAAAATCTGAAAGGGGCCCGGGATGGAACCCGTAAAAGTGGTAGCACGCTACGCCAATGGTAAAAGAGTCAAAGGCTTTAGCCAGGATTTCTTTCCCAATAAGGACCGTTTTCATGTCTATCCGGCTGCGAAACCTTCGGGCGAGGCAGTTGAGGTGCTGCTGAAAGAACTGAAGGCCATCTTCTTTGTTCAAGATTTTGTTGGGAATTACCTCCATAACGAACGGAAGAAGTATACGGAGGGGGAAAAGCCTTCCGGCCGAAAAGTGGAGGTGACGTTTGCAGATGGCGAGGTTCTGGTCGGGTCCACCTTAGGCTATGATCCAAGCCGGCCAGGGTTCTTCCTCTTTCCGGCAGATCCCAAGAGCAACAATATTCGGGTCTTTGCCGTGACCAGCGCCGTAAAGAAAGTCCGCTTCCTATAATCCTACGGTACAAGAAAACCTCCTTTTCCATTTTCTTTAAATTCTTATTGACTTTTTCGCACAGATTTTGATCTAATCTGATTGAAATCATTTCCGTCCCCTCCAGATGCTTAACCAGAAAAATAAGGTGTGTTAAATGAGGGAAATCCTCACAATGTGCTAATACCTAACAGAAAGTGCTGTTCTGTTAGGTGTCGTCTCGATTGAGCAATTGGTCGTGGTCATGAGGACTAACTAAAGCGGAGGGAATCATGGCAGAATCCATTCTGATGGGCAAAAGTATCCTGGCTGTGGATGACGAACCGGATGTCTTAGCTATTCTGGAAGAAGAAATTCTGAGCGCCTGCCCGAGATGCACCTTTGATAAAGCTACTACTTACGAGAGAGCAAACGAATTAATAAATTCATTTACCTATGAACTAGTCATCCTTGACATCATGGGGGTTCGTGGATTCGATCTTTTGGAACAGGCGGTATCTCACCACTTTCCTGTTGTCATGTTGACGGCGCATGCTTTGAATCCGGAGTCCTTGAAACGCTCCATTGAAATGGGCGCTCGGGCATACCTTCCCAAGGAAATGCTGGGTGCAATTGTTCCTTTCTTAGAAGATGTGCTGACGTATGAGAATTTCACCGGCTGGGGCCGCCTTCTTGAGAACCTGAAAGGATTTTTCAATACCCACTGGGGAGGGAATTGGAAGAAAGTGGACGAAAAATTCTGGAAAGAATTTGATGGAAGAATTGCTTTTATAAAGAAGTAAATCGAGCTTTAGAGAACAGCAAATGAAATGCCCAAAATGCCAAACTGAAAATAAGGAAGCTGCCAACTTCTGCTTCGAATGCGGAGCAAAGTTAGAATTGAAATGTTTGAAATGTGGCCATCCACTCTCGCCCTCTGCCAAATTCTGTGAGCAATGCGGAAACCAAGTTGTCAGAGGTGTAACGGACGCTCCTCTTACAACACCTTCCCAAATGCCGCGCTACCTCGCCGAAAAGATTCTAAATTCCAGGGGATCAGTCGAAGGGGAACGGAAACAGGTCACCGTTCTCTTCGCTGACCTCAAGGGCTCCCTCGAGCTTTTAGCCGATCACGACCCTGAGGAGGCCCGGAATCTTCTCAACTCCGTCGTGAAACTTATGATGGATGCTGTCCACCGCTATGAAGGTACTGTGAATCAGGTGATGGGGGACGGTATTATGGCTCTCTTCGGGGCACCGCTGGCCCATGAGGATCACGCCATTAGAGCCTGCTTTGCGGCGCTCCATATGCAGGAGGCAATCCAGCGACAAAGCGAGGGGCTCCGCAGGTCGCAAGGGATAGAGGTTCAGATCAGAGTGGGATTGAACTCAGGAGAGGTTGTCGTGGGTTCCATTGGAAGCGATCTCCGGATGGACTACACGGCTATCGGGCAGACGACGCATCTTGCCTCACGAATGGAGCAACTAGCCACACCGGGAACGATCCGACTTACAGGGAATACGTTTAAGCTTTCGGAAGGTTTCATTCAAGTTCAATCGTTAGGTCCCGTTCCGGTGAAGGGTCTGGCGGAAGCAGTTGAGATTTTTGAGCTGACAGGAGCCCGGTCTGTTCGGACGAAATTACAGGCATCTGCCGTTAGAGGACTAAGCAAGTTTGTCGGACGGGTTCCCGAAATTGAGCAACTCCAACGTGCTTTACTGCAGGCGGGCGAAGGCCGGGGCCAGATTGTTTCAGTGGTGGGTGAGCCGGGCGTGGGGAAATCCCGACTTTTCTATGAATTTGTACACTCCCATCGAACGAAAGGCTGGTTGGCTCTCGAGTCAGGTTCGGTTTCATACGGTAAAGCAACCCCTTACCTGCCGATTATTGATTTGCTGAAGGGATATTTCGGAATACATGATCGTGATAGTCATCGGGAAATCCGTGAACATGTTACTGGCAAACTTCTAACCCTTGACCCTGGATTGGAAGTCACTCGGGATGCTTTCTTGGCCCTGTTTGATATTCCCGTTGAAGCCTGGCAAGGTATAGATTCCCTCCAGAAGAGACAGCTAACCATAGAAGCGGTGAAACGCCTTCTCTTGCGTGAAAGCCAGGTTCAACCACTCTTATTGATATTTGAGGACCTACATTGGATCGATGGCGAAACGCAACTTCTCCTTAATAATTTTGTGGAAAGTCTACCTGGGGCCCGCATCCTTCTCCTCGTGAATTATCGCCCGGAATACAGCCATAGCTGGGGTAGCAAAACCTATTATCGTCAGATTCGGTTGGACACACTGGAACGGGAAAATACTACGGAACTCCTTGACGCTTTACTCGGTGGCGACAATGGGCTTCGAGAACTAAAACAAAATTTGATCGAAAAGACCGGCGGCAATCCATTCTTTCTCGAAGAAAGCGTGCGTACTCTTGTTGAAACGGGCGTGCTCACCGGGACTACTGGCTCGTACCGGTTGATGAAGAAAGGCCTCCTAGTTCAGGTCCCGGCGACAGTTCAGACCGTTTTGGCTGCACGCATTGACCGGCTACCGCCGGAAGAAAAAGATTTGCTCCAGTGTTCCGCGGTCATTGGGAAAGACGTTCCTTTCTCTCTGTTAAATGAAATCGCCAATAGGTCCGAGGAGGATCTGCGCCGAGGTTTGTCCTCTCTGCAAAATGCAGAATTTATTTACGAGACCAGCCTCTTTCCGGAACTCGAATATACTTTCAAACACGCCCTAACTTATGAGGTAGCTTATGGGAGTCTCCTCCAAACCCGCCGGAAATCTTTGCATGGAAAGATTGTGGAGGCAATCGAAAGGATCTACCGCGAACGGTTGCCGGAGCATGTCGAGAAATTGGGAATTCATGCTTTCAGGGGCGACCTATGGGACAAGGCATCAGAATACCTGAGCCAAGCGGCAGATAAGGCTGCGTTACGTTCGGCAAATCACGAAGCTGCGAATTATTATGAACAGGCCTTGAAAGCTCTAAAGAACCTACCTGAAAACCGAGAACTTATTGAAAAAGAACTTAAGATCCGCGATGCACTAACATTTGTGCTCTTCCCCCTTGCCGAATTCGATCGACATTTGAGCAGTCTTAAAGAAACTGAAACACAGGCAAAGAAATTCGATATTCCCTACTATTTAGCAAGGGTGTATGGAAATCTGTGTCACCATTACTGGGGGATTGGAGAGCATGAAAAAGCCGTTTCATACGGAGAGCTGGGATTGGCATTGGCCACATCTACGGGCGACATTTTAGGTGTGGGATTGGCAATATTTTGTCTGAGTCAAGCATTCCATGCACTTGGTGAGTACCAAAAGGCAATTGATCACGATAGATTCATTATCAATTTAATAAAGGAACCATTGCAGCAGCCTTTGAATCATTTGACTGTTTTAAGGGCAGTCGTGTCCCGGATGTGGCTCGTATTGTCACTAATTGAAATCGGCAATTTTGCCGAAGCGGAGATCCGAACAGCCGAGAGCATTGAAATTGCCGAAACAAGTCAGCACTTCTATAGTATTTTTCATGCATATTGGATCCAAGGATATCTTTGTCTTTCTAAATGGGACGTGCCGAAATCGATAGCTTTCTTTGAGAATGCCAAATCAATTTGTGAAATTGCTAATCTTCCTTACATGTACAACTGTACTCTGGGCCCTCTCGGTTATGCTCTAGCTTACGCGGGAAAACACTCCGAAGGAATACCCCTCTTAGAGGATGCGGTTGAAAGAACAAAAGCTGTTGGAATGATGTTCTTCCATACGATTGCCCTTGGTTTTTTAGCGGAGTGTTATCTCTTTTCAGGACAAGTGGCCAGAGCAGCGGAGACAGCAAATCGAGCGCTCGAATTGTGCCGGAAATTTAAAACGCGAGGCTGCGAAGCGTGGTGTTTGAGGCTTCTCGGCGAAATCTTTTCTTATTCCGGAAGTCTTGATTATGGCAAAGCTGAAGGTGCCCTCCGGCAGGCGATGGAGTTAGGCCAGTCATTAGGGATGCGTCCTCTCATAGCGCACTGCCACTTTGATTTAGGGATGCTCCATTTTAAATCAAACAAAAAGGAAGAGGCTCAAACGCATTTTGATACTGCTAAAAATATGTATCGCGAGATGGGGATGAATTTATGGCTGGAGAAAGCTGAAAGGGAGATTAAAGATCTATCTGGGTAAACCAACGTTTGAAGTGTCTGGAGGCAGCATGAAATGCCCAAAATGCCAATTCGATAATCCCGAAGATGCCGAGTTCTGTAATGAGTGTGGGAATAAGTTTGAAATTACCTGCTCAGCATGCGGTAGAGTAAATCCCATCGGCAGTAAGTTTTGTAATAAGTGTGGAAATAGTCTCGCTCAAATAATAAAACCTACCTCCAAAGAACTCTCCTTTGATGAGAAGCTAACCCGAATTCAAAAGTACCTTCCAGGTGGAGTCACTGAGAAAATCCTGGCGCAGAGAGGGAAAATCGAAGGGGAACGTAAGCAGGTTACAGTCCTATTCTGTGACATGGAGAATTTCACTCCCTTGGTTGAGAAACTTGGCCATGAAGAAGCATTCACGTTGACGGATAAGATTTACGAGATCCTCATCCACAAAGTGCATGAATTTGAAGGGACGGTAAATGATCTTTCAGGAGATGGAATGATGGCTCTGTTTGGAGCCCCCATTGCTTTGGAAGATGCTCCCCAGAGGGCTATCCGGTCAGCACTGTTTATTCACCGGGAAATCAACCAGTTCAGTGATCGCATGAAACAGGAAAAAGGGATACCCGCAATCCGGATGCGGGCAGGTATTCATACTGGGCCTGTTGTAGTGGGCGCTTTAGGGAATGATCTCAGGGTTCAATTTACAGCGGTTGGCGATACAGTGAATCTTGCTTCCAGGGTACAGAATCTGGCAGAACCAGGGACAACCTATGTAACTGAGGACACCTTTAAGCTCACGGAAGGTTTCTTCCGCTTTGAGGCTTTAGGAGAGAAGAAGGTTAAAGGTAAGGAAGGGCCTGTGAAAGTTTATCAAGTAATTGCTCCCAGCACGAGGAGAACGAAGTTCGATGTCAGTGCTGAAAGAGGTTTGACTTCCTTCATCGGAAGGGAGAGGGAGCTTGAGCTTCTGTTGGATGGATTCCAACGAGTTAAGTTAGGTAAAGGTCAAGCCTTTTCCATCATATCCGAAGCGGGGGTAGGCAAATCGAGGCTTTTGTATGAATTTCGAAAGGCTGTTGCTAATGAAGATGTTAACTTCTTGGAAGGAAAGTGCCTCTCTTACAACAAGGGGGTAGCTTATCATCCCGTGATCGACATCCTGAAGTCAACCTTCGATATACAAGAAGGAGAAGCAGATCAAGGGATTAGAGAGAAAGTCAAAAAGGGGTTGGAGTTTATGAAAGTTGACGAACCTTCAACCCTTCCATATCTTCTTGAGCTTCTCTCGGTCAAAGATAGCGGTATTGATCTGATTTCCATGAGTCCTGAAGCAAAGAAGGATAGGATTAATGAGGCTATAAAGAGGATTGTCCTTAAGGGTTCAGAGATACAACCTCTAATCATAGCCTTTGAGGACTTGCACTGGATAGATAAGATTTCAGAGGATGTGGTAAGAAGCCATTTAGATAGCATCCCTGGGTCAAGGGTTTTATTGATATTTACGTATCGGCCTGAGTTCGTTCACACCTGGGGAGCAAAGTCCTATCATAATCAGTTAACTTTGCATCGGCTTTCCAACCGAGAAAGCCTTGAGATGCTTACCTCTATATTAGGCACAAGGGAAATTGAAAAATCACTTGAGGAGATAATTCTTGAGAAGACAGAAGGTGTCCCATTTTTCATCGAAGAATTTATAAAATCTCTTAAAGAACTAAAGATCATAGAAAGAAAAGACAACTCATATCGCTTATCAAAAGACATCTACCAACTTACCATTCCTTCAACAATCCAGGATGTGATCATGGCGAGAGTTGATTCACTCCCTGAAAGAGCGAAAGAAGTGCTCCAGACTGGGTCGGTCATCGAGAGGGAATTCAGCTATCCATTGATAAGCCGTGTAACAGGCCTTCCAGAAAAAGAGTTGCTCTCCTACCTCTCTGCCCTAAAAGACTCGGAACTTCTTTATGAGAGAGGGATATATCCACAATCCAATTATATCTTCAAACACGCCCTGACCCGTGAGGTAGTCTACGATTCGATATTAGCCAAGAAAAAGAAGAAACTCCATGAAGAGATAGGAAGCGTTATAGAGGAGCTGTACAAAGACAATTTGAATGAGCATTATGAAATTTTATCTGAGCACTATTTTTTGAGCGAGAATTATTTGAAGAGTGCTGGGTATTCAAAGTTGTCAAGCAAGAAAGCTGAAAAGGCAGTTTCGTTTAACGATGCGATTACCTATGCAAAGAAAAGAGTGATATCTCTTGAAAAATTACCCCAAACAGATGACATCGAGAAGCAGATTGTCGACGCACGGGTGGTTCTTGGGCTCAATACTGCTCAAATGAACCATTATATTGAAGCCAAAGTAGCAATAGACCCAATTATTGATTTGGCTGTAAGACGCAAATATAAAAGAAGACTTTGCCAGATTTATACCATCCTGGGCCCATACTATTATAATGTAGAAGAAGATTTTCCGAGGGCATTTAAAGCTCTTGAAGAGGCTTTAAAGCTATCGGAAGAGGTAAAGGACTTTGTTAGCTTAGTTTTTGCAAGCTACTGGTATGGATGTGCGTTAGGTTTCAACTGTGAATTTGAGAGATCAGAGCAGTATTTCCAGAGAGCCCTTGATATTAATGTGGCAGCAAATAATCTTTGGGGGACTGCAGTAATGAAGAGTAATCTGGCCTATTTTTCTTATTTATGCAATGGAAGAGTAGACCTGGCATTCAGGACTTCTAACGATGGTCTCCAGATTGCCGAAGGAAGCGGAGATATCTATTCCAAAGCAATGGCCTACGTAATTCACGGAGCTTCCTGCTTTGGAAAAGGATTACTGGAAGAGGCGGAAAAATATTCGTTAAAGGGACTCGAATTTTGTGAACGGATCAATTTCCCTGCCTGGGACGCTTTAGCACAATTTTTCCTTGGAGAAACCTATTTTGAAATGGGAGATTATAAGAGATCCGAAGAACACTATGAAAAGGGAAGTTTAGCCTTGGAAAATACCCGATCGTGGACTTCCTTCACAAATCTTGCAAAAGTAGGGCTAGCAAGATCAAAGGTATTGAATAAAAAAACAGATATAAACTTAGAATCTTTGTATGCCCATTCACGAAATCATAAGTGGAAAGTAACCGAAGGCTGGATTCAAAGATTTATCGGAGAGGTCCTACTCAACATTGATGACCAACACATATCTGAGGCTGAGTATTGGATTCAGAATGCCATTGAATCTGATCAAAAAAACCGAGTGATGTTCAACCTTGGTAGGAATTATGCCCTTTATGCAGGGTTGTTCAAACGAAAAGGGGATAGATTAAAAGCCCAGGAGCATCTCGGCAAAGCCATCGAGATCCTCAAAGAGTGCGGTGCCGATGGTTGGGTGGAGAAATATGAGAGAGAGCTGGCTTCACTTTAGAACGTATTTCAAAGGGATTAAAGTGCGTAACCTATGCTCCGGCTCGCATTTTCTCTTGCTTAACTTTTTCATGTAGCCACATGGACATCAACTGGGTAAAAGGGATCCCTTTATTACGGGCAATTCGCTTTAACAATGCAAGGTCGAAAGGATCTAATCGCACGGAAACGGGTTGCCGAGGAGGTCGGGAAGCGACAAATAAATCTGCTCTTTCGATCAGTTTGGACAACTCTTCGGGTTTTTCTTGCGAAATCGAGGAATCCCATGCTTTGGCTTCACTTTTTAGCTTCTTTTTGATTTTTTGGGGGATTTTTTTCATTTTTTGATTCTCCTAAAATATGCTTTCTGTGTGGATGGGGACATGGGGAATGCGGTAACACACCTCCAGAGGCCGTATTCAGGATATGGGGCAATAATTGCTTCTACACACATCCCCGATGCATCAGTGCCCCATAACCGATAACGATATTCAGTAACTCGACCTCTTCTCTTTTTAGTTTTAAGAGCGAGGGTAGGAAATGGTCCTTCATTATAATAAACTTCTTCGACCTGTTCTGGTCGAAGACCATGTCCGGCAATATGGTTGACATTGTCTTCATCCCAATCGGGTTCGAGTAAGGGGTCAACCTTGATCACGATATTAAAATAACGTAATTTTTTGATTACGTCAAGAGAATCAATGACCTGGGCCCTCGCCCAAAAAGATCTTGACTCCCGCCGCTTTTTGGAATGTTATTCAAGATATGAATGAATATCATTCAAATGCTGAATTACTTTACCGACCCGGATGGAAACCGAGGATAGGGAACAGATGAGATACTCAAAATGCCAGACAGAAAATAAGGAAGCCGCAAAATTCTGCTTCAATGCGGGGCGAGGTTACATAATCGGGGGCGGGCTCACATTTTTCAGATCTCAATTAAACAATCTAAAGGTGCCGGACTGCTGAATGAACGGACGAAACTACATTCGAAGGGAGAAGATATCATGCCCGAATCCATCTTAAACGGAAAGAGTATCCTGGCTGTAGATGATGAACCGGATGTTTTAACGGTTTTGGAAGAAGAAATTATGACCGCTTGCCCGAGGTGCACCTTCGATAAGGCCACCACCTACGAGAAGGCAAGCGAATTCATCGGAACGTTGACTTACGACCTGGTCATCCTTGACATCATGGGTGTTCGTGGATTCGATCTTTTAGGACAGGCTGTTGTCCGCCATTTTCCTGTGGTCATGCTCACCGCCCACGCCTTGAATGCACAAGCCCTGAAACGCTCCATTGAAATGGGTGCTCGCGCGTACCTGCCTAAAGAAAAGTTGGGTGAATTAGTTCCTTTCTTAGAAGATGTGCTGAAGTATGAAAATCTAACCGGGTGGGGCCGGCTTCTTGGAAACCTGAAAGGATTTTTCAACGCCCGCTGGGGAGAGAACTGGAAGAAGGTCGATGAAAAATTCTGGAAAGAGTTCGATGAGAAAATTGCTTTTATAAAGAAATAAAAAAAGAAAAAGGTGGGTAGGGGCGACTTTAGTCGCCCTAACGGGAGGCTAAAGCCTCCCCTACCCAGTGTCAGTTTTCATCGTTCGAGGGTGCAGAAATCCAGGGAAACATTGGATTCCGGGTCAAGCCCGGAATGACAACCTGATAAGACTTAGTTCGTAATGAAAAGGCAGGAGGTTACCATGAAATTATTAATTACGGTATTGATTATCATCGGTGCACTGGCATTGATCGTGGTTGTTCTTCCACAATTGACCTCCAACGAAAACTTGACCTACGAGGAAGCTGTCCAAAAATTTGCCAAAGGGAAATTTGTTACTGTAGATGGCAAAAAGGTCCATTATGTCGAAGCAGGGAATGGCCCGCCCATCGTACTCATTCACGGCTTCCTATATCATACTGTCATGTGGAAACAGAATATTAATGCCTTGGCAGAAAAATTTAAGGTCTACGCAATCGATCTCTGGGGATGGGGCTATAGTGAAAGGTTAAAGGAAAACGAATACAGTTTCGAACGATATGGAAAACAGATTGTCGGATTCATGGATGCCTTGAATCTCAAGAAGGCCACTCTTGCAGGGCAATCCATGGGCGGTGGGATCTCGGTGTATGTGGCAGCACACTATCCTGAGAGGGTTGAGAGACTTATCTTGGTTGACCCGGCGGTTATTCCCTATCCAATGACCACAGTCGGTAAGATTTATCAGCTCCCCTTCATTGGTGAATTTATGAATGCCATTCCTGGAGATGCTTTGATGAAAAACAATATTAGGACGGTATGGTTCTATGACAAAAACAAGGCGACCGATGACTATTGTCAAGAAGTCTTACAGCCCCTTTTAATCAAGGGTTCCTCTTACGGAACAATGTTTATCCTTCGTAATGTCTTAAAGGAGCCTTATGTGGAGAAGGAGGCTAACCTCCTGGCCAAAATGAATATTCCGACTCTCATCATTCACGGTAGAGAAGATAAAGCCATTCCTTTAGATCGATCCAAAAGATTGAACGATCTTTGGAAGGGGTCAAAATTGGTGATCTTTGAAAAGGCCGGACATAGCCCGCATGAGGAGTATCCGGAGAAGTTCAACAAATTGGCATTAGAATTTTTATCTTCTACCGGACCATCTTCTTAAATTCTTCTTCGGTGAGGGTCTTAATCCCTAATTCCTTTGCTTTATCAAACTTAGAGCCGGGGTCTTCTCCGACCACGACATAGTCAACTTTTTTCGAGACGCTGGAGGCGGTCGCGCCGCCTAACGATTCCACTAAATTTCGAGCTTCAGCTCTTTCAAAGCCTTTAAGAGCCCCTGTGAAGACGAAGGTTTCCCCCTCGAGCTTTCCCTTCTCCTTGCCTCTGGACTCGATCACCTTGACTCCCGCTTTCCTCAGTCGTTCAATCGATTCCTTATTCTTCTGGTCTCTGAAGAATTTGACCACACTGGCCGCAACCTCTGGCCCGATCCCTTCTACCTTCATGAGATCCTCTTCTGAGAGAAGGAAGAAGTCGTCGAGGCGCGGGAAATGGCGGGCTAAGTCTTCTGCGGTCGTTTCGCCTACGTGACGGATGCCGAGGGCATAGAGAAATTTTGATAGTGGTTTGGTTTTGCTCTTTTCAATGGCATCGATAATGTTTTGGGCTGACTTGTCTGCAAACCGCTCCAGCTCGATCAGCTTCTGTTTACTGATCTCGTAAATATCTGCCACGTCTTTGACCAAGCCCTTATTCACCAGTTGATCAATCAATTTTACGCCAAGGCCTTCAATGTCCATGGCCCGCTTAGATGTGAAATGTTTGATCCGGCCTTTCAGCTGGGCAGGGCAATCGAGACCGATGCATCGATGAATGGCCTCTTCTTTGACGACCTCTGCCCCGCAAACCGGGCATTTGGAAGGCATCCTGAACTTCTTTTCCGTCCCTGCTCGTTTCGAAGTGATGACCTGAACCACTTCAGGAATCACATCTCCTGCTCTTTGGATCGTCACGGTATCGCCCACTCGCACATCTTTCTTATCGATCTCATCCTGATTGTGAAGCGTGGCCCGACTCACCTCCACGCCTCCCACTTTTACTTTCTCCATTACCGCCACAGGGGTGAGGGCTCCGGTCCTTCCGACCTGGACGATGATATCCAATATCTTTGTCGTTTCTTGTTTGGGTTGAAATTTGAACGCCAGCGCCCAGCGCGGACTTCGAGCAATCACGCCGAGCGCTGCCTGAAGATCGGAACGGTTCACCTTGATGACTATTCCATCAATTTCATAAGGAAGGGTTTCCCGCTTCTCGTTCATCTCGTGGTAATAGTCGAGAACCTCGTCAATGTTCTTACATTTCCTGACATGGGGATTCGTCCTGAGGCCCCATTTCGGAAGTGTCTTCAGGACTTCCCACTGGGTTTTAAATGTTACGCCGATGACTTCGCCCAGACCATAGAAATAGATTTCGAGAGGTCTCCCCGCAGTGATTTTCGGGTCGAGCTGTCGAATGGAACCGGCCGCCGCATTTCGAGGATTGGCAAAAAGAGGCTCACCCTTCTCTTCACGCTTACGGTTCAGTTCTTTGAATTTCTTGACCTGCATGATCGCTTCGCCCCGAACGGCCAGCCGTTCAGGGGCCGCAATCTCCTTTTGAATCAGTTGAAGCGGGACGGTCCTGATGGTGCGGAGATTCTGAGTCACGTTTTCCCCGTTGATCCCATCGCCGCGGGTGGACCCCACGACGAATTGGCCCCATTCGTAAACGAGCTCGACCGCCAATCCATCCAACTTGGGTTCTGTCACGTACTCAATATCTTCAGAGGTTCGCAAAAATTTCTTGATCCGTTTGTCAAAATCTCTTGCCTCGGACTCGTCAAAAGCATTAGCGAGGCTGAGCATCGGGATGGTATGCCTGACGATCTCGAATTCTTCTAAAGGATGTGCGCCCACCCTCTGGGTGGGTGAGTTGGGAGAACGAAGCTCGGGGTGCTGCTCTTCGAGCTTTTCCAACTCCTTCATCAGACGGTCGTATTGAGCATCCGAGATTTCAGGCTGGTCGAGGACGTAATACCGGTAATTATGATACTCGATTTCTTCGCGGAGCTTCTCTACCCGCTTTCTTATCGCTTCCGATACCATCGATTCCATTTTAGACAGGATGGCAGGCCTTGTCAAATTCAGCTAACGCATGGGCAAAGAGCAGCCTACTATGCTCCAGGCACTGGAGCTTCAAAGGCCGGGTAGGGAGGGCATAGGGCTGAAGGAGAATAGAGTTAAGGGTGGCCCTAGGCAGGGGTGGTGTTCCTCAATGCTAAATGGAATGGGAAACTGGGGTCTAAATATAGGGTAAAAGTGGTCTCTTATGAGTACATATTGTGTCCTTGTGAAAGAAGGAAAAAAATTGAATTAACTATAAAATTTTACTTGACAAATTTAGATTTTCGGTATATTTCTGAATGCCAAGTGGTAAAAAGTGGGAAAAGGTGGTGTAGACCGCTAAAATGAGGGGGATGAAACGATGTTTAGGGGTAGGTATGAGTACGCCATAGATTCCAAAGGTCGGATCAGCATTCCTTCAAAATTTAAAGAGATCCTCAATCAAGAATATGACAACCGTTTAGTCATTACCAACTATGATCATTGTCTGGTCGCCTATCCTTTCCAAGAATGGTCTTTGATCGAGGAAAAAGTAAAAAATCTTCCTGCGCTGAGCAAGGATGCCAGAGCCTTCTTCAGATTTTTTTACTCGAGCGGGATCGATTGTGAAATCGATAAACACGGAAGGCTTCTGATCCCCCAGTCCTTGAGGGATTATGCCAATCTTCAAAAGGATGTTGTACTGGTGGGAAGCGGAAAGAAGATTGAGATATGGAACAAGGAACGCTGGGAGGAAGAATTTCGTAAGTCTCAGGAGAATTTTGATCGGGTCGCCGACACGCTGAGCCATTTCGGATTTTAGAAAAATAGATAGAGGAAAATGGGAGTTGAACACATCCCTGTTTTAGTTGAAGAGGTGATGACCTTTTTGAGATGCGAAGCCGGCCGTACTTATGTGGATGCTACTTTGGGAGGGGGCGGACACGCTTCGGAAATTCTGAAACGGAGCGCGCCGGATGGAATTCTCATCGGAATGGAATGGGATGAAGATGCCCTCTCTGAAGCAACCGGGGCGCTGAGGCCTTTTGGTGATCGGGTCAGAATCTTTCGAGAAAATTTTATTCATCTCCCCGACCTGATGAAAAACGAATTCGTCGATGGAATTTTACTCGATTTGGGACTTTCTTCCATCCAGTTGGAAAAGGAGGGAAGGGGATTTAGCTTCAGGGGAGATGGGGCTCTGGATATGAGGATGGATCAACGGATGGATCAGACGGCAGCCGACCTGGTCAATCTTTTTTCATCGGAGGAGCTGGAATCCATTATTTTTCAATATGGGGAAGAGAGATGGGCCAAGAGAATTGCCAGGGCGGTTGTTCAAGAAAGAGAGCGAGAACCGATCCGGACCGTCGAGGCTTTGAGAAAGGTCATCTACCGGACGATTCCCAAGCGATATCATTCTCGGAGAATTGATCCCGCCACCCGAACCTTTCAAGCCCTTCGCATCAAGGTGAATGAAGAGCTGGAAAATTTAAAAAAAATACTTGATACCGGATGGAAGATTTTGAAAAAAGAGGGACGGATCTGCGTCATTTCCTTTCACTCCCTTGAAGATCGAATGGTCAAGGAGGCCTTTCGAAGGCTGCAGAGGGAAGGCGAAATGCGCATCCTGACCAAAAAACCTGTGACGCCTTCAGAGGAAGAGCGAAAGAGAAATCCCCGGTCTCGCAGCGCGAAGCTTCGTTGCGCAGAGAGGATCTAAGATGGCAAGGGTCACAAAGGAGAATGGGGAGCGAATCCTCTGGACAGGGGAAGGTTCAAGAGCCGACGCGAAAGGGAAAAAATTGAACCGCTTCATCCTTTTCACTCTCCTCATGTTTTTTTTCATCGGAGGCTCGTTATTTTATGTCTGGTCAAGGATTCAGGTGATCCAGATCGGTTACGAAATCTCAAACGCCCTGAAGGAGGAGCGGGCACTCGCTGAAGCCAACAAGAAGTTGAGGCTGGAGATCGCCACGCTCAAATCGTACGGACGGATTGAAAAATTCGCTGTGGAAGAGTTGAGGATGGTCAAACCCAAACCCGAACAGGTGATCGTGATTCGATGAAACAGAGATCCATTAATTGGTTTAAGGTCCGGATCATCTTTCTTTCCTGCATTCTCTTCTTCTGTTTTACCCTCATCACGGGAAGGATGTTTCAGCTTCAGGTGCTCAAAAAGGAGCAGCTCTATAAACTGGCCGCTCAGCAGCAGCACATCCAAATCCCGCTTGTACCGAAGCGCGGGACCATTTACGATCACAGGGGAAATGAACTCGCAGTGAGCATTGAGGTGGATTCGGTCTATGCCGACGCTCGAAAAGTCGTTGGCGTGGAAAAGGCGGCTCGTGAGATTTCGGCAGCGCTCCAGATCGATCGGGAGGAATTGAGACAGAGATTGAAAAGCCATCGATCCTTTGAATGGGTTCAAAGAAAGATTTCCTCGAAAGAGGCAGAGCAGGTCAAAGCCCTTCAACTCCCCGGCATCCATTTTCTAAAAGAGAACCGGCGCTTCTATCCCAATTCTCAGTTAGCTGCTCACCTCGTTGGTTTCGTAGGCCTCGATTCGAAGGGGCTGGAGGGAATCGAATTCCAATACGATGCCTTGCTCAACGGTGAGAACCATGTATGGACCAGCGCCAGGGACGCCTTGGGTCGAGAGATTGCGCTGGGCAAGGGACCTTTTGAGAAGGAGGATCATTACCGCAATGTCGTCCTGACCATTGATAAGTCCATTCAGCATATCACCGAGACAGAGCTCAACCGGGGTGTCGAAAAGTGGGGTGCGAAGGGCGGGATGGCGATCGCCATGGATCCCTTCACCGGAAAGGTCCTGGCCATGGTGTCCTCTCCGACGTTCAATCCAAACCAGTTCATCCAGTACCGCTCCAAGAGTTGGAGAAATCGAGCTGTCTCCGATAGCTTTGAACCGGGGTCGCTTTTTAAAGCCTTTCTCGCGGCTGCAGCCATCGAGGAGCAGCTGGTTCGACCCTCTGATTCTTTCTTTTGCGAGAATGGTTCCTATACGATTTACGACCGAACGATCCACGATCATTCCAAGCATGGATGGCTCACCTTTCATCAGGTCATCAAGTTTTCCAGTAACATCGGTGCGTCGAAGGTGGGTGAGAAGATGGGGAAGGATCGTTTTTACCGATATATTTCTGCATTCGGATTCGGAGAGAAGACTGGGATCAACCTCCCGGGAGAGGGAAAGGGAATTGTCCACCACCCGAGGTATTGGTCTCCGGTTGCTTTGGATACGATCTCCTTTGGGCAAGGGATCTCTGTGACAGGGATTCAACTGGTGAGTGCCCTGTCAGCCATTGCTAACGGCGGATATCTGATGAAGCCATATGTGGTCGAAAGAATTATGGATGAGAAAGGGAGGGTGACCCAATCCTTTCAACCGGAGACCGTCAGGAAGGTCATTTCAGAAGAGACAGCGAAGAAGGTAAGGGTTCTCCTGAAGGCGACGACCGAGAAGGGAGGGACGGGAGAAGGAGCGGTGCCCGTAGGCTACGAGGTGGCCGGAAAAACCGGGACAGCACAGAAAGTGGATGCTTTACTACAGGGCTACTCCGAAGACCGCTACACCAGTGGATTTATGGGATTCGCCCCAGCGGAAGAGGCCAAGCTCGTGCTCTTGGTCGTCATAGACGAGCCTCAGGGAAACAACTATGGAGGAGTGGTCGCTGCGCCAATCTTCAAAGCGATTATGGAAAAGGTTCTACCGTACCTCAATGTGATTCCGAAGGGGACGACGATTGTGAAGAACCAAATGGATTCCGGGCCGAGAAAGGAGACTTCCGAGGCCCAGCAGCCCTTGATCGAAGCCATCAAAGTGGGCAAGGGAGCGGGGATGGTTGTGATGCCGGATCTGACCGGATTATCGATGCGGAATGCCTTGACCCGTATTGAAGGGAAGGGACTGATCATCCGGGTTTCGGGGAATGGAAAGGTGATCGAGCAGATCCCCAGACCGGGGACGGTGATCGAAAAGGGAGATATCTGTTATTTAAAGTTTCAGACCCCATCATGATGTCGATATGGAATTGAGGAAATTATTGGAAGGCGTTGAGATCAGAAAGATCATCGGAGGGACTCTCAAAGAGATCGAGGGGATCGCTTACCATTCGAAGCAGGTCCGGAAAGGATTCCTTTTTGCGGCCATTCGCGGGATGGAGGTCGATGGACACCAGTTCATCGAAGAGGCCGCCCAAAGAGGAGCGGAGGCCGTGGTCTCAGAGGAAGAGCGGGAAATCCCCAACCGGTCCTTGGTCCTGGTTCCCAACAGCCGCCGGGCGCTCGCCAAGATTTCATCAACCTTCTACGGCGATCCGTCGTCTCGGGTGAGACTGATCGGTATTACCGGAACGAATGGAAAGACGACCACCACCTATCTCCTGGAGTCCATTTTTAAAAAGGCGGGAGGCAACGTGGGTGTGATCGGAACGATCAGTTATCGGTACGGTCGAAGGGTCATCCCTGCTCCCAACACCACGCCGGAATCGTTAGAGCTACAAAGAATCCTGTCGGAGATGTTGCGAGAAGGGACCTCTCATGTGATCATGGAGGTTTCTTCGCATGGGCTCGACCTCGACCGGGTTTTTGGATGCCAGTTCGATAGTGCGGTGTTCACCAATTTAACCTCGGAGCATCTTGATTATCATAAGACGCTCGAACAGTATTTTGAAAGCAAAAGAAAACTGTTCTCGGATTATTTGATGGGGAGTCCTAAGCAAGGAAGATTTGCCGTGACGAATCGTGATGACCCCAGGGGAGAGGAGATGGTGAGAGGGGTCGACCTTCCTGTCATCCGCTATGGGATGAGCCCTTCGTGTGATGTCACGGCAGACCAGGTGACCTCCTCTTTTGAGGGTCTTTCCTGCCGGGTGAGAACCCCCAAAGGGGTGATTTCGATCCATTCGAAATTGATCGGAGACTTTAATCTCCATAACATCCTCGCAGCAGTGGCCGTGGGGATGGGCATGGATGTTCCTTTGGAGACCCTGAAAACAGGAGTGGAGGGATTAGAAGGAGTGCCAGGGAGATTTGAAAAGGTGAGGAATAAGAAAGGCATTCATGTCGTCGTCGACTATGCTCACACCCACGATGCCCTGGAACATGTTCTGTTAGGGCTGAGGAGGATCTTAGAGAGAAGCTCCCGAAACGATGGGAAAATGATTACCGTCTTTGGATGCGGCGGAGACCGAGATCGGACCAAACGGCCGTTGATGGGTGAAGTGGCCGGAAGGTACAGCGACCTCGCTATTCTGACTTCGGACAATCCTCGGACAGAAGATCCGTTGGCGATTATCGATGCGGTGGAGGCAGGATTGAGATCCATTCCCTTAAACGAGTATTCCTCCGATGGAATCAAGTTATGGAGATCGAAGAAGGGATATGTAAGAATTCCAGACCGGAGGGAAGCCATACGGCTGGCCATTCAGTTGGCCCAACCTTCTGACGCCGTTCTTATCGCTGGAAAAGGTCATGAGGATTACCAGATCATTGGGAAAAAGAAGTTTCCCTTCGATGATCGCGTCGAGGCCAAAGAAGCGCTGGAGGAAAAGTGATCCTTACGATTGAAGAAGTCCTGAGGGCCACCAGCGGGAAACTCCTGCAGGGGAGTGAAAACGTTTTTCAAGGGGTTTCGACGGATTCAAGGACCGTTGCCGAGGGCGAGCTTTTTATCGCCTTGAAGGGCGCTCGCTTTGACGGCCACCATTACGCTTTAGAGGCGCTTAAGAAAAAGGCGGGAGGATTGTTGATTGATGAGGATAAGGTCGGAGACATTCGATGGAATGGCTATCGCTCCCGAGCGGTGATCGCGGTGAAAGACACGCTTGCCGCCTTAGGAGAGATTGCCCGGAGTTGGAGACGCAAATACCAAACTCCGGTGGTGGCCTTAACCGGAAGCAACGGGAAGACCACGACGAAAGAGATGATTGCTGCGTGTCTGGAAACCACCTTTCCCATTCTTAAGACAAAGGGGAATCTCAACAATCTCATCGGAGTTCCCCTGACCCTTCTGGCTCTCACCGAGAGGGAAAGAGTCGTGGTGCTTGAGATGGGGATGAATGTGCCCGGGGAGATTCGAAGGCTGACCGAGATCGCAGAGCCGGATGTCGGATTGATCACCAACATTCAAACCGTTCATCTCGAAGGCATGGGAAGTTTGGAAAGGCTCAAAGAGGAGAAGGGAGAGCTCTATCGGGGGATGAGAAGGGATGGAACGATTTTAGTCAATCAGGATGACGCCCGGGTCGTGGACCTGGCCAGTGATTATCCCGGCCAGAAGATCACTCTGGGAATGGAACATCCTGCAGACGTGATGGCGAAAGAGGTTCGACTGAAGGGAGCGGAAGGGACCTCCTTCACCTTGATCTTGGAAGGAGAAGTGGTGGAGATTGATCTTCCCTTGTTGGGAAGACAGTTCATTCCGAATGCCCTTTTTGCCATGGCGGTCGCGTGTCTCTTCGGAGTGGAGGTGAAGGAGGCAAAGAAGGCGCTGGAAAATTTTAAACCCTTCCCGATGAGGATGGAGGTGGTTCCACTCCAGGGAGGAAAGACCGTGATCAACGACGCCTACAACGCCAACCCTTATTCGATGGAGTTTGCCTTGGAAACCCTTGTGGAGGTGAAAGGCAAAGGAAGAACGATTGCCGTGCTGGGCGATATGTTAGAACTCGGGAATTTTACGAAGGAAGCTCATCAACGGATTGGACAGAAGGTGAGCCAACTTTCGATCGACTTCCTCCTCGCCATGGGAGAGGAAGCACCTGTGATCGTTGAGTCAGCCATTCGTTATGGATTTCCAATGGAGAGAGCGCAAGTGGTGGAGAGTCATTCCGAGGCCGTCTCTCTTCTGAGACAAATCGTTCGAAACGGGGATTGGATATTGGTAAAAGGTTCGAGGAGAATGGCAATGGAAAAGATCGTAGAGGGTTTGAAAAAGGGGAGAGCCTAAAGCATGTTATATCATCTCCTCTATCCTCTTCATGAGGCATTTTCTTTCTTTAACGTCTTCCGGTATATCACCTTCAGGACGATCTATTCGATTTTAACCGCCCTCCTCATCAGTTTTCTCATCGGGCCCTGGTTGATCAAGAAGTTGAGGGCGTTTCAGATTCAACAGGTGGTGAGGGAGGATGTTCCCTCGCGACACATGGTCAAGAACGGGACTCCCACCATGGGAGGAAGCCTGATCCTGGGAGGTATTCTCATCCCAACCGTCTTCTGGTCCGACTTAAGCAACCCTTATGTCTGGATCGTCCTCTTCACCACACTCGCCTTCGGAATCCTCGGCTTCCTGGATGATTATAAAAAGATGAAAGATAAGAAAGGCATCGGTATCCGGGCACGATATAAGTTTCCCATTCAGGTGGCCATCGGTCTGGTGGTCAGCTTCATCCTGTTCAGCTCGATCGACCACGATTCAAGATTGATCCTTCCTTTTTTTAAGAAAGCGATGCCTGACATCGGGGAATGGTACATCCTCTTCGGCATGCTTGTCATCGTGGGCTCGGCCAATGCGGTCAATTTGACCGACGGGTTGGATGGATTGGCCATCGGACCCGTCCTCATCGCCAGCGCGACCTTTATGCTCTTCTGCTACCTTGCAGGGAACTTCAAATTCGCCAGCTACCTTCAGATTCCCTTTGTCAAGGGAAGTGGAGAATTGACTATCCTGTGTGGGGCACTGGTTGGTTCCGGCCTGGGGTTTCTATGGTTCAACACCTATCCGGCCCAGGTCTTTATGGGGGATGTGGGTTCTCTCTCGTTGGGAGCCTCCTTAGGGACGATCGCGGTGATCACCAAACAAGAGTTTCTCTTAGTCATCGTAGGGGGAATCTTTGTGATCGAGGCCCTTTCGGTCATCATTCAGGTGATCTCCTATCAGGTCCGCAGGAAACGGGTCTTCAGAATGGCACCCATTCACCACCATTTTGAGTTGAAAGGCTGGGCCGAACCGAAGATCATCGTCCGATTCTGGATCATCGGCATTATTCTCGGGCTGATTGCAATCAGCACGTTGAAACTAAGGTAAAGCAGGGGATGTTGGAATACTGGAATATTGGAATATTGGGTTTAGATGCTACCTGGGATTTTTTGCTCATCATTCCATTATTCCATCATTCCATTTTTCCATTGTCTTGATCGGAAAATATGGATCTAAAACGGAAAAAGGTACTCGTGGTAGGTTTGGCCCGGACGGGAATCGCTACGGCAAAATTCCTCAAGGCGAAGGGGTCTCTTGTGACCGCCACGGAGGTGAAGCCGAAAGAGGAGATGAGGGAAACTGCTGAAGAATTGCGAGGGATGGACATCGCAACAGAATGGGGTGGCCATCAGGCCGAAACGTTTCTCAAACAGGATATGATCGTGGTGAGCCCTGGGGTAGACCTGAGCATCGAGCCCATTCAAAGGGCCATCCAGCAAGGGGTTCGAGTCATCAGTGAAATCGAACTGGCGTATCATTTTATCGATGTTCCCATCATTGCCGTAACGGGAACCAACGGAAAGACCACCACGACCCTGCTCCTTGGTGAAATGTTAAAAGGGGACGGAAGAAAAGTTGGGGTGGGTGGCAATGTTGGAGAACCGTTGATCCTTTTTGCAGATGGAGAAGGCCGATGGGAGGTATTGGTCGTGGAGATCTCCAGCTTTCAACTGGAGGCGATTGAAGATTTCCGGCCACAGATCGCCCTTCTGCTGAACGTCACCGAGGATCATCTGGATCGGTATCCCAGTTACGACGACTATATCGGGGCAAAGGTGAGAATTTTTTCAAATCAGAACTCTGGAGACACGGCTGTCCTCAACCGTGATGATCCCATTGTGATGCAGTTTGGCGAGAGAGTTAAGGCGAGAAAGGTTTTATTCAGTTTGAAGGAAAAGCTTGATGAGGGTGCCTTTTCAAATGGCCGAACGATCACGTTGAGACAGGAAGGAAATGAAGAGAAATATTCGTTAGCCAGGGCCCCTCTGAAGGGGATTCACAATGTGGAGAATATGATGGCCGCTCTCACCACGGCCAGGATTTTTGGTTGTTCAAAAAAGGCGATTCAGGGTGCCCTCAATCGCTTCAAGGGTCTTGAGCATCGCCTCGAATTTGTCCGCGAGATCCAGGGGGTCCGTTTCTACAATGACTCCAAGGGAACGAACGTAGGTTCTGTCGTTAAATCCCTGCAGAGTTTTTCAGAGCCGGTGACCTTGATCGCGGGAGGAAAGGATAAGAACGGAGATTTAAGCCCTCTTGAGACGTTGATTCGGAAACGGGTGAAGCATCTCGTTCTCATTGGAGAGGCGAAGGAGAGAATGAACCGCGAGCTCGGCGGACTGACCGATACGGTCATCGCAAAGACGATGGACGATGCCGTGCTGCTTGCCCATCGAAAGACAAAGGCAGGAGAGGTCGTTCTCCTCTCCCCTGCCTGTTCGAGTTTTGACATGTTCAAAGATTATAAGGAGAGGGGAAAGATTTTTAAGGAGGCAGTCAAAAGGCTTTGATAGATGACATGGTTTATCTGGTCTGTTCAGTTAACTAGATCAACCAGAGAAACTAAATAAACTAAAGAAACGAGAGAAACCAAAGAAACGCAACATGGGAAAGGGTAGAAAAAGGCTCGACTTCATTCTTTTGTTTACAGCCCTTGCGTTAGTGGGGATTGGGATTGTGATGGTTTACAGTACCAGCGCGATCATCGCCGGGGATCGTTTTGGAGATCCCTACTACTTTCTCAAACGGCAGGCCCTTTATGCGGCGGTTGGCTTTGTCCTGATGATCCTGATGATGTTTGTTCCCTATGAACTTCTGAAGCGGTTGGCCTATCCGATTCTGATTTTTTCCATTCTTCTTCTGATCGCTGTCTTGATCCCGGGTATCGGACATCGAGCCGGCGGGGCCATGCGCTGGTTGAAGATCCAGTCTTTCTCCTTCCAGCCGTCAGAGTTTGCCAAGCTAGGTTTGGTCGTTTTTCTCGCCTATCTCTTGGCAAAGAAGGAGGAGAAGATCCGAAGCTTCTCTTTTGGATTTCTTCCGCCGGTGCTCCTCTCGGGCCTCGTCATCGCATTGGTCATGAAAGAACCCGATTTTGGAGCCGCCTTCTTTCTCACGGTGATGGTTTTCCTCCTTCTCTTCGTCAGCGGTGCAAGGGTAATCTATATTGCAGGGGCCTGTTTCATCGCCATTCCGGTCGCCTATTATTTCCTGATGAACGTCGGGTACCGTTATAAGAGACTGATGAGTTTCATCCGGCCTTGGGAAGACCCGAATGGAACCAGTTTCCAGATCATTCAGTCCTTCCTTTCTTTCGGCTCCGGAGGTCTCTTTGGATTGGGATTGGGAGAGGGAAGACAGAAACTCTTTTTTCTTCCTGCTCCTCATACAGACTTTATCTTTTCTGTCGTCGGGGAGGAGTTGGGTCTAGTCGGCGCGATGGTCGTCGTGCTCCTTTTCTTCATTCTGACCCTCAGAGGGATCCAGATCGGACTTTCCCTTGACGAACGATTTGGGGCCTATTTGGCATTGGGAATCACGCTGATGATCTCCCTTCAGGCCGTGATCAATATGGGAGTGGTTTTGGGGCTTCTTCCCACAAAAGGGTTGACCCTTTCGTTTATCAGTTACGGGGGGACGTCCTTGATCGCCAATTTAGCCGGGGTAGGGATACTTCTCAACCTCTCGACTCATGTGGAACGACGATGAGGTGTGTCATTGCCGGAGGAGGCACCGGAGGCCATCTTTTCCCGGGCATAGCCATTGCGGAGGCATTCGTCGAAAGAGAGAAGGGGAACGAAGTGCTCTTTATCGGAACGGAAAGAGGAATCGAAGCTAAAATCTTGCCCGGAGGGAAGTTTCCGCTGAGAACGATTAAAGCAAAACCCATTCAGGGGAGATCCTTTCTGGAGAAGGCCAAAGCGATCTGGAGCTTACCGATGGCCGTCTCTGAGGCATCTTCGATCTTAAAAGAATTTCAGCCCCGGCTCGTATTAGGTGTTGGCGGATATGCCTCCGGTCCAACTCTATTGGCTGCATTCTTTATGGGAATAAAGAGAGCGATCCAGGAGCAGAATGTGATGCCTGGGATGACGAATCGAGTTCTCAAATGGTTCAGCCAGCGGATTTTTGTCTCCTTTGAAGAGGCGAAGAAATTTTTTCCCGAGAAAAAGACCGTTGTGACGGGCAACCCGATCCGTAAAGAATTCTTTGCCTCTTTGAATAAACACAGCGGAGAGATGAGGAAAAAAGATCGATTGACCGTCCTCATCTTTGGAGGAAGCGCAGGGGCACATCGGATCAATCAGGCAATGATCGAAGCCCTAGGCCAACTGGAAGGAATAAAATCCTCTCTAAAAATCGTTCACCAAACGGGGAGAGAAGATCTCGACAGCGTATCCAAAGCCTATCGAGAAAAAGGGTTTGATGCACGGGTCAAACCATTCTTCGAAGACATGGCCAGCTGCTACCAGATCTCCGATCTGGTGATCTGCAGGTCCGGGGCCAGTACCGTGGCAGAGCTGGCGGTCTGCGGAAAAGCCGCCCTTCTGATCCCCTATCCTTATGCGGCTCATAACCATCAATTCATCAATGCGAAAAAATTGGTCGATCAGGGTGCGGCGAAAATGATTTTGGATCGAGAGTTGAGCGGGGAAGTCATCGCCCAAGCGATCCTCGATCTTTACCACCATCCGCAGGAACGTGTGAGGATGGAAGAGTCCATTCGACGGCTGGGGAGGCCAAGGGCAGCCGAAGAAATCGTGGACCGATGCTATGCCCTCATCAGAGAGCATAGCATGGTTGATTAAGTTTATCTGGTCTGTTTCGTTTATCGAGTTAACTAATAAGACCAGATAAACTAAGAAGACAAGATAGACTAAATAGACCAGAGAAACTAGATAGACTAGAGAAACCAGATAAACTAGAAAAACTGAGATGTATCGAAGAGGAAAGATCCAACACATTCATTTTGTGGGTATCGGCGGGATTGGGATGAGCGGGATTGCCGAGGTGTTGCTCAATCTGGGATACCAGGTCAGCGGTTCTGATACGAGGGAGACAGAGGTGACCCGGAGACTTCAGTCTTTGGGAGCCAAAGTTTCTTTTGGCCATCGGAGGGAGAATCTGAAAGAGGCAGACGTGGTGGTCACCTCCTCAGCGATTCGAAAAGTAAACCCCGAGGTGGAGGCAGCCGAGGAGAGGCTCATTCCGGTGATTCCCAGGGCAGAGATGCTGGCAGAGTTGATGCGGATGAAGATCGGGATTGCCATTGCAGGAACCCACGGAAAGACCACCACCACCTCGCTCATCTCCACAGTCTTGGCCGCGGGTGGCCTTGATCCGACGGTTGTGATCGGTGGAAGGCTGAACAGCATTGGGAGCAATGCCAGGCTTGGGCAGGGTCAATATCTGGTGGCTGAAGCCGATGAGAGTGACGGCTCCTTTCTCAAATTGATGCCCACCATTGCCGTGGTGACCAATATCGACCCAGAGCATCTCGATTACTATAAGGGGATCGAGGAGATCAAGGAGACCTTTCTCTCTTTTCTGGACAAGATTCCATTTTTCGGATTGGCCGTGCTCTGTCTCGACCATCCGAACATTCAGAGTCTTCTCCCAAGGTTGAAGAAGCGATTTACCACCTACGGGTTGACCACACAAGCCGACTATCAAGCCAAGGAGATTGTCTTCGAAGGGCTCTCTACTTCCTTTGACGTAGTCCACCGACGTCGGGAGATAGGCAGGTTGAGCCTTCGGATGCCGGGACTCCACAATGTCTATAATGCCTTAGCCACTTTAGCCACCGCTTTTGAACTGGATATTCCCTTCCAGGTCGTTCAGGAGACACTGCGCGATTTCAGCGGGATTCAGAGGCGGTTTCAGATCAAAGGAGAGAAGAAGGGGATTCTCGTCGTGGATGATTACGGTCATCATCCGGTAGAGATTATGGCCACGCTCAAGGCGGCGCGAACCGGTTGGGCGAAGAGGATCATCGCAGTCTTTCAACCCCATCGCTACACGAGAACGCAAGCCCTGTTCAAAGATTTTCTCACTGCCTTTTATGACGCCGACGTCCTCGTCCTGACCGATATTTACCCGGCAGGAGAAGATCGCATCGAAGGCGTGGAATCGAAAGCCCTCTTCGAGGGACTTCGTGAATATGGGCATAAGGACGTCACCTACCTGTCAGACAAAAAGGAGATCGTTGAGCATCTCCTCCGCGTGATTTCCCCGGGGGATCTGGTCATTACCCTGGGAGCGGGAGATATCTGGCAGGTTTCAGAGGAGTTGGCGAATCGCTTGTAAATGCAGATTTCGGAATGCGGAATTCGGAATATGAAATCCTTGATTTTAGACTTTGAACTTTAACTCCGCAATCCGCAATCCGCAATCCAATATGCGACGAGACTATAAGAAGTGGGCGGCTGGTCTGATCACAGGAAGGGTCCTTTTCGATGCACCCATGAGACAATTCACGTCGATGAAAGTGGGAGGCCCTGCAGACAGCCTTCTCTTTCCGATGGATGTCGATGAATTAAGAATGGCGGTTCGACACGCGAGGAGAAAAGGAATCCCTCTGTTGATTTTAGGGAAGGGAACCAATCTGATCGTGAGGGATAAAGGAGTTCGCGGATGGGTAATCAGTCTGGCTCAGGGGATGAAAAAGATCGTTGTGGATGGCCAGGTGGTCGAGGCGGAAGCGGGTCTCCTGCTTCAGCGGTTGGTTCAGTTCTCCATCCGAAAGGGGCTGACGGGGCTCGAACCCTTTTTCGGCATTCCCGGAACCGTGGGAGGGGGTTTGGCAATGAATGCCGGAGCATGGGGTGCCGAATTGAAGGATGTCCTTCTTTCCATAACCTTGATGAAAGAAGATGGAGAGGTGATCGAGAAGCCCCGTTCGAAGCTTCGATTCTCTTATCGGGGATTGGCCATTCCCCCTTCTTGGATTATTCTCAAAGGACGGTTTCGGTTGAAGAAGGGAAAGAAAGAAGAGATTCTTGAACGAGTGAAATCCTATTCGGAGATGAGAAAGAAAAAGCAACCTTTGGATTATGCCAGTGCCGGGTCCGTTTTCAAGAATCCTCAGGAGGGCCCGGCCGGAAAATGGATCGAAGAGACCGGACTCAAGGGACTTCGTATCGGCCAGGCAATGGTCTCAGATCGCCATGCCAATTTCATCATCAATCTGGGAAAGGCCAAAGCGGAAGAGGTGCTCCGCTTAATGGAGACCATTGAGGCGAAAGTCTACCAAGAGAAGGGCATCTCCCTTGAACGGGAGGTAAAGGTGGTGGGTGAAGCTTAACCTTCTCTCTTCCCCTGCCTGCCGGCAGGAAGGCTCTCCTGTGTGGAGAGGGGGAGGGTGAGAGGAGTCTCAGCAGAGGCAGATGAAGGATCAACCGCTCAAGAAAAAAAAGGTCGCTGTGATGATGGGTGGTCTCTCTCGTGAGAGAGAAATCTCTCTGAAGACGGGGAAAGCTATTCTGAGGGCGCTCGCTGAAAAGGGATACACGGTGATTCCCATCGATGTGGGAGACGACATCGCTGAAAGGTTGGTCAAGGAGAAGATCGAATTTGCCTTCCTGGCTCTCCACGGGAGATTTGGAGAGGATGGAACGATTCAGGGAATGCTGGAGTTGATGAAAATTCCTTATACGGGGTCAGGAGTCCTGGCAAGCGCCCTGGCCATAGACAAAATCATGTCGAAGAAGTTTTTCCTTTGCGAAAAGATTCCAACCCCTCGCTTCGAGATGTTACGAGGGGACGAGATCAAAAAAGATCAACCGCAAGAGATTTCCCTTCCTCTGCCGGTGGTGGTCAAGCCGGCCAGAGAAGGTTCCACGATTGGTATTTCGATTGTTCGTAAAGAAGAAGATCTCTCTTCCGCTTTGAGGGAGGCAGGGAAGTACGATTCGGAGATACTGATCGAGGAATTTATGAGAGGCAAAGAGATTACCGTTGGTATTCTTGGGAACATTCCTTTGCCGATCATCGAGATCGTCCCGAAGAGCGGTTTTTACGATTACCGGTCCAAATATACAAAGGGCGAGACCGAGTATATCCTTCCGGCCCGGATTGCGAGGGAAAAGTATCTCTACGCACAGGAGATCAGCCTCAAGGCTTTTCAAACGCTGGGTTGTTCCGGCGTTGCCAGAGTCGATTTGATGACCGATGAAAATGAAAATCCATTCGTGATCGACGTCAACACCATGCCCGGGATGACCGAAACCAGTCTTCTGCCCAAAGCGGCCAATTACGTGGGCATTTCGTTTGAAGAGTTGGTGGAGCGGATTCTATTGGGGGCCACTCTGAAGTTAGAAAGTAGTAGGTAGTTTTGAGTTGCTTGAGTTGATTGAGTTTCGTGAGTTACGTGGGTTTCTTGAGTTTAAATGTCATGACACAATGAACCCAAGAAACCCAATAAACCCGATAACCCAATGAACTAACAAGAGGAGAGATGGGGGAAGCGGTTACAGTCCGAGACGGAAAGTTTTTCCGGCCGAACGCGCGGAGGGAAGAACGAGGAGGGGAAAAATTCTTAGGGATCATCAAGAAGATCCTTCGGTTGACTTTTCAGCTTCTTCTCCTCTCCTTTTTTCTGTTTATCGGACATTGGATTTATGTTCATCTCTTGGCAGACCCCTATTTTCGAGTCAGGGAGGTTGAGGTGCAAGGAGCGCAAAAAATCCCGAAAGAGACCCTTCTCTCCCTTACGGTGGTGGAGGGAATGCCTAATCTGTTCTCGGTCAAATTGAAAGAGGTCGTTAAACGATTAGAGTCCCATCCCTGGGTTGAACGAGTTCAGGTGAAGAAGGTCTTCCCCAATAAGATCCTGATTCAGGTCGAAGAGAAAAGGCCGATGGCCATTATTCAGTTGGGAGAGCTTTACTATATCGATACCAAAGGGGAGATCTTTTCTCCTGTAGGGGAGAGAGATGATTATAACTATCCCTATCTGACAGGACTGACCCGGCAGGTTTTAGAAAAAGATCCGTTGGAGGCACAGCGCCTGATCAACAAGGCTCTGGAGCTTTTGAGGATGATTCACCAAGAAAAGATTCCACCCCTGGAGGAAATCTCCGAGGTCCATATGGAGAAGGCCTTTGGGATCCAATGTTTTACTAAGGCAGAAGGGGTGGAGGTCAAACTGGGATGGGAGGAGTTTGGAGAAAAGTTGAAGAGATTATCTCTCATCTGGTCAGACCTCCGCAAGAAGGGGTGTCCAGCCGTCTCGATCGATTGCAGTGATTTAAGGAGAATGGTAGTCAAAAAGGCCTCCTGAAGGAGGCTCGAAAGGAGGTGATGAAAAGGTGGGGAAAAAAGATGCGTTAGTGGTCGGATTGGACATCGGAACCACCAAGATCTGCACGGTCGTGGCAGAGGTCTCTGAGGGTCAGGTCAACATCATCGGGCTTGGAACCTTTCCATCGAAGGGGTTGCGAAAAGGAGTGGTTATCAATATCGAGAGCACCGTCCGTTCGATCAAAAAGGCAGTAGAAGAAGCGGAGTTGATGGCAGGCTACCACCTCACCTCTGTCTATGCAGGGATTGCAGGCGGCCATATCAAAGGGATTAACAGTCACGGGGTGATCGCCGTAAAAAACAGGGAGATCGGTCAGAATGATGTGAAGCGAGTGATCGATGCTGCCAGCGCGGTAGCCATGCCGATGGATCGAGAGGTGATTCATATCATTCCACAGGAATTCATCGTGGACGATCAGGACGGGATCAAGGACCCTGTTGGAATGTCGGGAGTGAGACTGGAGGGAAGGGTTCATATCGTCACGGGCGCGATCACCTCTGCCCAGAATATCATTAAGTGTGCCAACAAGGCTGGATTGGATGTGGACGACATTGTGCTGGAACAGCTGGGCTCGAGTGAAGCGGTCCTGACGACCGAGGAGAAGGATTTGGGGGTCGCCATCATTGACATCGGAGGTGGAACAACCGATCTGGTTATTTTCTCCAACGGGGCGATCAAGCACACCTCTGTTTTTTCTTTGGCGGGAAGCCATATCACGAGCGATATCTCGATGGGACTTCGAACGCCGGTGGAAGAAGCCGAAAAGATAAAAATCAAATACGGGTGTTCCCTGGCCGCTTTAGTTCGGAAAGACGAAACCATTGAAGTCCCGAGTGTTGGAGGCAGGAAGTCTCGTGTCCTGTCCAGGCAGACCCTAGCCGAGATCATCGAACCCAGGGTCGAGGAGATTCTCACCCTCGTCCATGATGAGGTGGTGAGGACGGGATTTGCCAATCTCCTTGCCTCCGGCATCGTCCTCACCGGCGGAAGCGCCATTCTGGAAGGCGTCCCGGAATTGGCAGAACAGATCTTTAACCTGCCCGTCCGGAGAGGAACTCCCATCGGGATCGGAGGATTGGTCGATCTGGTTGCGAGTCCGATGTATGCGACCGGAGTAGGTCTGGTTCTGTACGGGACTCGAAACAAGGGTCAGAGCCGCTTCAAAGTAGGTGAAGGAAATATCTTCAGCAAGGTGACTCACCGGATGAGGGAATGGATCGGAGAATTCTTCTAAAACGTCATGGAATGATGGAATAATGGAAAGTTGGAATAATGTCAAAGAACCAGAGCCAACATTCCAGTATTCCAATGTTCCACTATTCCAATTTTAAGAAAAGGAGGGAGGACATGATCGAATTCGACGAAAATAAAAATTTGGCCGCCAAGGTCAAGATCATCGGGATTGGAGGCGGAGGGAACAACGCTCTGAATACGATGATTTCTTATCAACTCTCTGGAGTCGATTTCATCGCAGCCAATACCGATGCTCAGGCACTGGCGGCAAACCTGGCTCCTAACAAACTGCAGTTGGGGGAAAATCTGACCAAAGGCCTGGGGGCCGGGGCGAACCCAGAGGTGGGAAGGAAGGCTGCTCTCGAGGATGTCGAGAAGATTCGCGAAGCGATCAGAGGGGCAGACATGGTCTTCATCACGGCCGGGTTAGGAGGTGGAACGGGCACGGGAGGAGGGCCGGTGATCGCGGAAGTGGCCCGCGAATTGGGCGCCCTCACGGTGGCAATCGTGACCAAACCTTTTCACTTCGAAGGAAACAAGAGGATGAAGCAGGCGGAGGAGGGGCTTGCCAATCTGAAGATGACCGCCGATGCCCTGATCACCATCCCGAACCAGCGCCTTCTCGGGATCAGCGGGAAGAACATGACACTGCTCGAAGCTTTCAAGAAGGCGGATGAAGTTCTCTATCACGCCGCGAAAGGGATCTCCGACATCATCGTTGGCCATGGAATCATCAATCTGGACTTCGCCGACGTCCGGACGGTCATGTCTGAAACGGGAAAGGCGTTGATGGGGACAGGCATTGCATCCGGTGAAAATCGATCCGTGGAAGCTGCCCAGCGAGCGATCTCCAGTCCTCTGTTGGAAGATATTACGATCGAAGGGGCGAAAGGGCTTCTCATCAACATCACCGGCGGGGAGAACATGACCCTGAGTGAGATCAACGAGGCCACGACCCTGATTCAGAAAGAAGCTCACGAAGAGGCCAATGTGATCTGGGGCATGGTGGTGGACAAGGCGATGAAGGAAGAGATTCGGGTCACCGTGATCGCCACCGGGTTCGGGCAGAAGGAGGAGAAGAAAACAACCCAGTTCAAGAAAGTAGCTCCGATCTCTTTTGGCCTCAGAGAGCAGAACAAACTGGATCTTCCGAGATTCTCTTTCGGCAACAAAGAGAACAATCGGGACATCCCGGCTTTCATGAGAAAGGTGAAGACCAGCGAGCGTTTCGATGAGCTAAAGTTAGATCCCCCGAAGGATTTCTCCACCGAGGATGAAGATCGGTTTGACATTCCTACTTTCTTGAGAAAGCAGGCCGATTGATTTGGAAGGCGGCAAGTGGTAGGTGGCCGGTGGTAAGAATTAAAAGTATTTATTTCACGGATGGGTAACAATCTGGTATAGTTAGATTCGTTACGACGATCCACATTCCACTTTCCACTTGCGAGAGATGACTTCCTGGAAGCTCGTTCAAAAGGCCAGAGCGATTCTTGAGAAAGAGAGAGGAGTTGTCGAAAAAAGATGGGGTGGGAAAATTACCATCTGTCTTCTCTATCCCAACGCTTACCACGTGGGGATGTCCAATCTTGGATTTCAGACCCTTTATCAAATTTTAAACGCCCATGACGATGTCGTCTGTGAAAGAGCCTTCCTTCCGGAACCGGAAGATCTCCAGGAATACCGCCAGACCAAAACCACTCTTTTTTCAGTAGAATCTCAAAAGCCTCTCTCCAGCTTCGATATCTTAGCTTTCTCCATCTCTTTTGAAAACGATTTTCTCAATGTCCTCACCCTCCTGGAGTTGGCCCATATTCCGCTGGAGAGCCGTCTCCGTGATGAGAGATGTCCATGGGTGATGGGTGGAGGAGTAGCCGTTTTTTTGAATCCGGAGCCCATCAGCGAATTCTTTGATTTCTTCATCCTCGGCGAGGCGGAAGAGGTCATCGAAGAATTCTTGGAGGTATGTCGTCACACCCTTTCGGATGAGGGGAAGAAGGGAAAGGATGATTTTTTGATCAATCTGAGCAAGGTGGAAGGAGTTTATATTCCGAAGTTTTATCGCGTTACCTATACGGAAGACGGAAAGATAGGGGTCATGACCGCCGCACCTGGAATTCCTGAGAAAATTCAGCGGAGATGGGTTTCCAGGCTCGATCAGTTCCCAACCCAATCCACTCTCTTCACTCCCGATACAGAGTTAAAGGAGATGGCTTTGGTGGAGGTGAACCGGGGTTGCCCCAGGGGATGCCGTTTCTGTGCGGCCTGTTTTGTTTACCATCCTTTTCGAAGTCGAAGCCTTCCCGTTCTTGAGTCGATTTCCAAAGAGGCCCTTTTAAAAGAACATCGGATTGGCCTGACCGGGACCGCGGTTTCAGATTATCCTCAGCTCCTGCCGCTGTGTCAGACGATCCTGTCTCAGCAGGGGAGAATCTCTTTATCTTCTTTAAGAGTGGATGCGGTCACACCCTCCTTGATCCAATATCTGAAAGAGGGGAAGGACCGTACGGTGGCCATTGCACCCGAGGCGGGTTCAGAGAGGCTTCGAAAGATGCTGAAGAAGGGTTACGCCGAGGAGGAGATCTTGAAATCCATTGGTATGCTTTTTGAAAATGGCCTCATCCAGATCAAATGTTATTTTTTAATCGGTCTCCCTTCTGAGACCGAAGAGGATGTTAAGGAGATCCTGCTTCTTGCAAAAAAGATTCGCCACCAAATTCTCTCAACCCTGAAGGACCGAAATAGAAAATGGAGGTTAGTCTTAAGCGTCAATCCCTTTATCCCAAAACCGGCGACTCCCTTTCAGTGGGTTCCGATGGAAGAGGTGGGAGAGTTGAAGAAGAAGTTGAAGATGATTCAGAAGGGAGTTCAGCGAGAGAAGGGGGTGCAAATGATCTATGAGCTTCCCAAATGGGCTTATATACAGGCGTTGCTCTCCCGAGGGGATCGAAGAGTGGGGAAGATATTGGGAGCAGCACACCGATCCGATGGAAATTGGAGCCAGGCCCTTCGGGCAACGGATATTAATCCGGACTTCTATGTCTACCGGAAAAGGGATCTGGATGAGATTTTTCCTTGGGATTTCATCGATCACGGAATCTCAAAGGAAAGGTTGAAGAAAGAGTATTTAAAAGCGATGGAAGAAGGAGGAGTACCTATATAAGAGTCAGGAAGTCTGGTAGTCTCGTAGTCGAATGGTCAAAGAACCATAAGACTACAGGACTACAAGACCACAAGACAACACGGATACGAATGGGGAGAAGTCGAGATGAGAACGGAGAAAGTCTCTTTCGAAAGCGAAGGATATAGAATTTCCGGGGTTCTTCATCTTCCTGACGAAGAAAATCCGCCCTGTGTGATCGCCTCTCATGGCCTTCTTTCCAGCAAAGATAGCGAAAAGTACATTGCGCTCGGTGAACGGATGTCGGGAGAGGGAATAGCGATGCTGAGGTTCGATTTTAGGGGAATCGGAGAAAGCGAAGGGAATGAGGAAGACAATACGATCAGCAAAAAGATTGTTGACCTCAATGCAGCGATTGATTTCGTCAAGATCTATGCCGCTCTAGGGGACCGAATCGGCCTCATCGGGTCTAGCCTTGGAGGTTTCCTTTCTTTGATCAGGGCATCGAGGGATAAAGAGATCAAGGCTGTGGTCGTTTGGGCCACTCCTTTGCATCTGGACGATCTCGGATCGAAAAAGCAGGAGGAGGATTATCCTCTCCCCCCAGAGGTTTTTTTTGAAGATCTACCCAAACATCGCTTGTTGCCTCTTTTACAAAAGCTTTCAAATGTTCTGGTGATCCACGGAGAAAAAGACGAACTCGTTCCCGTGGATCAAGCCCTGGGAATCTTTTACAATCTGGGTATGCCTAAAGAGATTCACGTCATCGGGGGGGCAGACCATCGTTTGACCGATCCACACCATCGCCGGCGCGCTATCGAGCTCAGCTTGGAGTGGTTCAAAAAGCATCTATGAAGCGTTTTTCCATCTTTCTTGTGAAAACTATGGATTTTTCGGTTGGGCTCCTTCAGACGTCATAGCTTTACCCACCCATCCTTCGGCTCCATCTTCGATCTGTATGCGCAACCAACCCGCCTTTTCTTGCAGGACCGTCACCTTGGTCCCTTTTTTCAAGACCTTGATAATCTTAGAATCCATACTCGGTCCATGACGAAGATTCACGAAAGACGGAACGATTTCTGCCGTGCGTTGAGCTGCCGGCTGGCTCATCTCGGGAGCCTTTGGAGGCGGAGAAGAGGGTGCAATGGTGGTGGCCATTGTGGGTTTCGCGGTAGGCGGAGGCGAAGCCTTCTCTTGGGTTGAAGGTTCTGGGACCGGTTTCGGTTGTTCCGCCGTTCCTTCGGGTTGTGTTGTTCTTGATTGAGTTGCGCATCCGAAGAAGAAAAAACCAGTCACGGTCGCGAGCAAAATTCCTGCCAAAACATTTCTTGTTGTACGTTTCATCATTCCTCCTCTTGTACGGATCAAAGATGAGGTCTCTTATTGTGTCAATCGGATCAACCTGCTTCCTTTACTTCCTGTATCTTCCAACTCCCTTCCTCCTTCCTGAGCACGGCATCGAAGAAAGTTTTGCTCTCCTGAGGTTGACGACCACCCTTCGGTGAAGTCTTGATCACCCATTCAATTTTTACCCTGGCCGTATTTCCTGTGAAGGAAGTCCTCTTCAAGTCATAAGACAGCTCAAGATAATCAAATTTTTTCCAAACAGAGAGCGTCGCCTTCTTTTTCCCCTCTCGATCCTTAAAATCAATCGCATAACAGGATAGGAAGAGATCGATGTCCTTCTGGAGATTTGCCTGCCGAATCTGTTCGAGGAGATTTTTTATCTTCTCGATCTCCAATGCTTCAACGACTGAGGAATCTGAAGGAATCGAACCGGGAGGGGTGGGGCGGGCGGCGTCGGCCTCCTTAGAGATGGCCGAACGTTGTCCTGTCTCTTCCTTCTCGGATTTTTGCGGAACAGGAACTTGGGCTGTCGCATTGAGAGGATTGGGGGGGTTGGTGCGTACCGGAGCAGAGACCTCTTTTGGAAGTGAGGCCTTTGGTTCGGGGAGCTTCGTGACGTGGGAATAGACGGACCAAAGCAGGTATCCCCCCGCCAAAACCATAATCGAGATGCTGCCTACTTCGAGGACCATGCGACGATAGTCTATCTTGCGTTTCCTCGGATGAAAGGATCTTCTTTCCAGATTGTCCGCTAACCTGGTTGCAGAATCTTGTTTGGACGCTCCAAGAGTTTTATCCGTGTCGATGTCTGAAAAGAGTTCAAGCTCCTCCCGTTCCACCCGTTCAACCTGACGCTGCAAGCCATCGCGCGCACGACCTCTGTCCGGTCCTTTGGGAGCTTTTGCCTCCGGTACCTCGACAGATCCTGTGAAAGTCTTCTGTTGAGTGCTCGGATCAAACGCTTGATCAGGGGTACTGGGTGTCTCAGGTGTTTCTAGTTCTTGGACCTCCGCCACAAGGGAAGACCCACATCTCACACAGGTACTCCCACGTTCGTAGATAATCTTGCATTGAGGACAGATGAGATTTTTGCGTGGTGTCTGTATCAATTGCTCATTGATTGTTTGTGAAGGGGTGGGTTCCTCATCGGATTTGGGCTCGAGAGCTGTCTTCGCGTCTTCCGATATTTGAGTGAGCGTTTGAGGTAAAAGGGGTGAACCGCATTTTGGGCAAAAGTTTCCTCCTTTATACGTGATCTTACAGGCGGGACAGATTAGGTCTTCACTAGGTTTCTCGGTCTGTTTCTCGGGAGGTTCTTCTGTTTGAAAGGGTTCTTCTTTCCCCTCCGGAGAGATTTCAGCGACTAAGTTGGAACCGCATTGGATGCAGGAACTCCCAAATTCATAAACTGTTTTGCAGATGGGACAAATCAGTTTTTGTTCTGGTTTTTCTTCCTCCTTTTCCGGCTCCTTTTTATTCGGAACAACATCTTCCTTCGTGGCGAGGGGACCTCCGCAATAACTGCAAAACTTTTTATCTTCTTTGAATTCGATATTGCAGCTCACGCAGACCAGCATCACACCCTCTTGAAATTAGCCTTTTCAATATCACATCGGCGTTGGTTTTGGAGGCGTTGGTGGTGGGGACGAATTAGGGCCGGATGCTTCGGAAGTAGCCATTCTATTTACCCATGCCTCCGTTCCGTCCTCAAGTCGAATTCGCAGCCAGTCTCCTTTTGCTTCAAGAATTTTTAGGGAAGTCCCTTTCTTCGCATTGCCGATGACCCGATAGTTCGTCCCTGGCCCCTCACGCAAATTCACATTGGCCCATACGACCTTGGCAACACGAAGGATTGGTTTTGGGACCACGATAGGTTCCTGAGGAGGCGGTGTGACTTCAGGTTGGACCTTTGGGGGAGGAGGTTTTGGCGTTTCCTTAGGCGGTGGAGGTGGAGGAGAAACCCGATAGGACTCACGAGGCGTTTTGGCCACGATGAAACTTGCTGACTCCTCAATGGCGATGCGTATGGCCTTTTCCATAGGTGTCTTTGAAAAGTCTCTGAAAGCATCTGGCAACCGGACCCCAGTCTTTCCAGCGACTTCAGAATCCGCCGCCTTCCCTCTCATTCTCTTTGTGTCGATAGACTTGTTTGTTCTTGTATCAGTCACTGTGATCATGAGGGTCACATGTGAAGTCCCCCCTGTTTTCTCTCCGGCACCCGCATCCCCCGGTTTGAATTCTTTTACGATCCCATCTACGAAGAGATCGATTTCTTCCTCTTTTCTAATTCGACTGCTATCCACGGCATCCTGGCTTTTAACCGTATCATTCAAGGGTTTGCGACTGTGGATAATATATCGATTCGTAGCCAACAGCGCGCTGCGTAACATCTCAGCCATTCCATCGCCCACCTGACTCGTCTCTTTACCCCTTGCCGAGTCAGTGAATTTAAGAACCACCACCCTTGCTTTGGGCCCTTTATAGCCTTCTTTTAGAAGTTGTTCATAGGATGGCCATGTGGGTTCCTCATCGGGATGAATCATCTGGTCAATGGTGGAACAGCTTACGAAATAAGATAAGAAGATGATCGTCATCGAAAGCCTAGTAAGGAAGTTAACCGATGCTTCTCTCATCAGATTTTCGACATCCTTTGGTCGTATTTATAGCCCGGATTGAAATTTCAATCTACCGCCGATTCTCCTGTAAGTAAGCAAAATAAGTGCCATTTTGTGACAAATTTAATTCGTTAAATTTACATGATTTTTCTTACTGCGAGCTTCTTTAGGGGATAAAAATGTGCCAATTTTTGTTCAGGTGGTCATAAAATGTCCATATCTGTAAGGTGACACTGCTAATCGATTAAAAGCAATCCATTCCAGAAAAGACGATTCTTGGAAGAGAAATCGAAAGGGAGGCCAATCTTTTTAGCGGTATGAATGACATCAATTCCCATTCCTTCTATCGAAGGTCTTGACATTAGAGGACGACGACAAGGACCAGCGGGACCAACACATTCTCTACAGAGTTTACAGGAACCACCAATCAGACCTGCCGCTAACGGATAACCCAGAAAAAGTGCCTTTCTCTCCAATTGGTGGATGATCTGGTGGAGGAAAAGTCCGTATCTTCGGATCTCCGCATTGGAAACTTTCCCGCTCTTCCAAAAGAATAATTGGACAAACAACGCTTTCGAATATTTTTTAAGAGATTTTCGAAACTCCTCTACTGAGGGGAGATTGGGTGGGCACATCAGATGCCGGTTATATTTATCACAGAGAGGAATCAAGCATTTCAATCGAACCCTTTCATCAATCACGATGGAGGAGACAGGAATGACTTTTGCCTTGGTCGCACCTAATTGAATTGCTTCACTTTGAAGCTGTCGAAAATTATTCTTCATCCTATTTCGGCGCTTTTCAATCTGAAATCTGCAATTTGCGATTTGAAATCTCTAATTCCTAATTCCCTTTTTAACGTTTTCCAAAATGGCGGCCATGCTAGGGCCGGCCTGAGCGTGAATGACAAGATCTGCCAGGTCATCGTAAGGAGTTGCGTTACGGTTAATGATCACCAATCTCGCTCCCCCTCTCTTTGCCACCAGGGGCATGGAGGCCGCGGGCTGGACAACCAAAGAGGACCCGATCACGATGAAGAGATCACAACGGGAAGATCGGTCATAGGCCTCTTGGGTTTCCTTCTCGGGCATGGATTGGCCAAATGAGATGGTAGCGGGCTTGAGAATGCCGTCGCAGTCATCGCAACGAGGGGCCTTCTCTCCTTTTTTTATTCGTTCCTGGATCTCATCGCGATCATATTGCTTCTTACAACTCAAACATGAGACGAAAATCGCGGTCCCATGGAGTTGAACCACCTTTTCCGCTGAATTTCCCGCCTTGAAGTGAAGACCGTCAATGTTCTGAGTGATGACACAGTCGAGTTTGCCGAGCTTCTCCAATTCTGCGATGGCGAGATGGGCCTGGTTCGGTCGGGCCATTCTTATCGGCTCATACATCTCCGTTGCCATCTCCCAATATTTTTCCCGGGAGGCTTCACTGGCGATGAAATTCTGAAAGTAGAAGTCCTCTGGATCATACTTGTCCCAAACTCCTCCAGGGCTTCGAAAGTCCGGTATACCTGATTCCGTGCTGAGGCCGGCCCCCGAAAAGACCACCAGCTTCTTAGAACTGATGATCCACTGGGCGATCTGCAAGAGTTCTTTTTCCATTTTGCTCTCCTCATCACAAAACAATCTTCCCCCATCCTGATCCCTTTATTCTGATTTGTCTATATCACACGGTCACTGTGACTTGCAAGGAGAAGATGGCATGTGATAAAATTTTTAAGTGAAATGCAATCTGATTAGACAGGGATACCCGCAGGGAGGCTGTTTTGTAGAGACCGAACAGGGGCGGTCTCTCGCCTGCGAGGCCACTCTCAAAAAGACAGACGATGGCATCCTCAGATTGATCTCGGCCGTCCACCTCTCCCGTCCGGAAAATTATCTATCGATCTACCAATCGGGTTGTAACTTTTCTTGCCGGAAATGCCATTCTTGGAATTTCACGAGAATTGCCAAGGGGGACTGGTGGTCTCCTGCCGACATCCTCAAAGCGTGTAAGGAATATGAAAAGGAAGTAACGGTTCGAGAGCCTCGAAACAGGGCAACCGCCTTTCATGCCCTGGATTCCTGTCGTTGTTGCGGGGCCTGTGTGATGCATGGGAAACGGTCTTCTCTCTGTCCCAAGGTGATCCAGAAAAAAGAGATCTTCTTGAGTCCTCAGGGATGGGGACCTGCCCGTAATATCGTTGCCTTCACGGGAGGGGACCTGACCTGTTGCCCGGAGTTCTATGTCGAATGCGCTCGCCTCATTAAAGCAGAGACCCGCCTCTGGGTGTTGATCGAGACGAATGGTTATGGCCTGACACCCCAGAACCTCGATCTTTTAAAGCAGGCCGGGGTGGACTCCTTCTGGCTCGACATCAAGGCCTACGACGGAACGGACCACAAGTGGCTCACGGGTTGCTTTAACAGGAACATCCTCAAGCTTCCTGAAGAGATCGTCAAAAGGGGTTTTGTTCTGGAGGTTCTCTCTCTCTACATACCAAATCTCGTGGAGACGCCCCAGTTGAAAAAGATCGCTCAACTGCTGTTCGATGTCGATCCGGAAATCCCTTTTACCATACTTGCTTTTTTCCCCGAATATCAGATGAAGCGTTATAAGAGTCCGAAGGTTTCAGAGATGATAGAGGCCTACCTAGGAATCAAATCCGTCGGGCTGAGGAATGTGAGGTTGGGAAACACGGCAATTTTTGCTTCGTCCGAGGAGGACTATGATCTCCTGAAGAAGAAGGTGGGTGTGGGGAACTACTGAAATGCGAATTGCGGAACGCGGAATGCGGAATGAATAGTGCGGGACCGGGGCCGGCAGGCAGGGATTGCGGAATGGAAATTGCGGATCGAGAATGAAGAATAACTCAATTAGAAATCGACAATCAACAATCGATAATTGACAATCTCAATTGGAGGACGAGGATGGAACGGGTCAAGAATTATATCGATGGAAAATGGATCAATTCGAAATCTGGAGAAACCTTTCGCTCGATCAACCCGGCCAATAAAAATGAGATCGTCGGAGTGATCCCGAAGTCAGGCCGAGAAGATGTGGATCAGGCGGTGAAGGCAGCGCGAGGAGCCTATGAGCGGTGGCGGCTGACTCCAGCTCCACGCAGGGGTGAAATCCTTTTTCGGACCGCGGAGATTCTTTTAAGGAATAAGGAGTCGCTGGGAAAGCTGGAGACGCGGGAGATGGGTAAAATTCTTTCAGAAGGTCTGGGCGATGTCCAAGAGGCCATTGACATGGGGTACTACATGGCCGGAGAGGGAAGGAGGCTTTCCGGAGAGACTGTTCCATCCGAACTTCCAAGCAAGGACATGAAATCCGTTCGCGTTCCCATCGGTGTCTTCGCCTTGATCACTCCTTGGAATTTCCCGATTGCCATTCCCGGATGGAAGGTCTTTCCAGCCCTCATCTGCGGCAATACGGTCGTGTTCAAGCCCTCGAGTGATACAAGCGTCTGTGCGGCAAAATTGGTGGAAGCCCTGGCGGAAGCGGGTTTGCCAAAAGGGGTTTTGAATTTGGTACATGGGCCGGGAGGAGAGGTAGGTGAATATTTGGTCAGCCACCCTGGAGTGGATGCAGTCTCTTTCACAGGTTCTTTTGATACCGGGAAACGTCTTGAACGAATTTGCGGGGCGATTCACCGAATCATTGCGACGGAGATGGGCGGTAAAAACGGCATGATTGTCATGGATGATGCGAATCTGGATCTGGCCGTTGAAGGGGCCATCTGGGGCGCTTTCGGAACGACCGGCCAACGGTGCACGGCTGCCAGTCGACTCGTTGTGCATAAAAAAGTTTACCAGAAATTTATTGAGAAGTTCAAGACGAATGCGTCTCACCTCAAACTGGGAGATGGTCTCAAAAAAGGGACGGATGTGGGTCCGGTGATCAATGAATCTCAGTTCAAGAAGATTCTCAGGTATATCGAGATCGGAAAAAGGGAAGGAGCGAGGCTCATCCTGGGGGGGGAAGTCTGTCATAAGGGCAGTTGTTCCAAAGGGTATTTTATCGAGCCAACCATTTTCATCGATGTTGCCCCCGAGATGCAGATCGCCCAGGAGGAGATTTTCGGGCCGGTCGTTTCTGTCATCAAAGCAGAAAACCTTGAGGACGCCATTCAGATCGTCAACTGTATCCCCTATGGTCTTTCCGCTGCCATTTATACCCAGAGTGTTAACTCATCGGCCGTCGCCGAGAGGGATCTCGAGACAGGAATTGTTTACATCAATGCTTCCACGATCGGCGCGGAGATACAACTGCCTTTCGGCGGGTTCAAACATTCAGGCTATGGAAGGAAAGAGGCAGGAGGCCGAGGCGGTGCTCTGGATACCTTTAGTCGATGGAAGGTGATCTACCGGGATTTCAGCGGTCGGCTCCAGAAGGCGCAGATTGACAAATAGAAAGGGGCCTATAAAATTCGAAGCACGAAGTCCTACCTTCGTCGAAACGCCTGCCCTCCGCAAGGCTTCTGGAGGCGGGGCCTCGCGCCGGCGGGCGAAGTTCGAAACAAATACAAATGTCCAGAATTCTAATTTCCAAATAAATAGTTTGGAATTTCGAAAATCTGGATTTTAGGTTTGTTTCGGATTCCGAAATTCGGATTTCGGATTTTTCAGCAATCTTTTTCGTTGTATCTTTGGTCAAGGATATGGTAATGTGGTCAAGCTTCAGCATTTAAATGGAGGATCTCATGGCCAAGAAAGTCCTCATCGTTGATGATGAGGAGAGCGTCGTTCAATCGATCGCGGGCGTTTTAGAGGACGAAGGATTCCAGGTCGCCAAAGCAAAGAGTGGCGAAGAGGCGATTAAAGTTTTTCAGGAGGGGGAGCCGGATGTCACCCTCCTCGACATCTGGATGCCGGGGATGGATGGCATCGAGGTGTTAAAACGCCTCAAGGGGATCGCTCCAGATTGTCAGGTGATCATGATCTCCGGTCATGCGACGATCTCAACCGCCATGACCTCCGTGAAATTAGGAGCTTTTGACTTCATTGAGAAACCTCTTTCTCTTGATGTCCTTCTGATGAACATCCGTCGAGCACTCGATCGCCAAAAGGAGTTGGTGACCGTCCAGCAATCAGACGAGGTGGTTTCCGAAGAGTTGTTTCAGGGTAAAAAAATATTAGCGACGGAGAAAGCCGAGGAGCTCACCGGACCTTCTCCTGCCTCGATCCGGCAAGCGACTCCCTCAGCCAAGGGGGTTGCCAGAAGAAAAGAAACCCCCTTATTGGCTCAACGAACCCTGAAGCAGAGTATGGTGCTTTACGGAACAGGACTCCATTCCGGAAAGAAGACCGGACTACTACTCCAACCGCTTCCTCCTCATAGCGGAATTCTTTTTGGAAACGTCTCATCCGATGAGGTGGTCCCGGCTCATCTCGACTACGTGCAGACGACAGAATTTGCCACTTCCCTGAAGAAGGGAGGGGCGATTGCGAAGACCGTCGAGCATCTCATGGCGGTATTGCATGCCTATCGTATCACCAACCTGATGGTCAAGATGATCGAAGAGATTCCAGTGATGGATGGGTCGGCCTTAGAGTTTTGTAAGATCGTGGAAGAAGCGGGAGTAGAGGAACAGGAGGAAAAAATTACCGAACTCGTGGTCGATCGAAGAATGGAAATCGTTCTGAAGAATAAATCTCTGACCATCGAACCCGCTGAGGCCTTTTCCGTCCACTTTTTTTTGGACTATCCGCTTCCTATCGGACAGCAGGCTTTTGATTTTACGATGGAGGGCGAAGAGGCCTTTCGGGACCAGATCGCTCCAGCGAGAACCTTCGGTTTTCTCAAAGACATAGAGATGCTTGAACGGATGGGACTGGCCGGAGGAGGCCGCCTCCATAACCTGATTCTCCTCGATGATGAGAAGATCGTGAACACCGAACTTCGATTCCCGGATGAATTTGTCCGGCACAAGATACTTGACCTGATCGGCGATTTCTATCTCCTCAATCGTCCGGTTCGAGGAAAAGTGACGGCCCGTTTGACCGGTCATTCGGAGAATTTCGCTCTGATGAAAAAGATTCAGGAAGCGGCAAGAGAAAAAGAACGGTAAGAGATCACTCCTTCTTTTGAATAATCTTTGGAGGGACAGATGGCACGAGAAGAAAACCAGCCCCCGGTCAAAGAATTCTTAGATATGCTTGCCGACATTCTGGCCGAGAAGTATTTTGAACGGATGGAAGATCGAATGAAAAAGATTCCCGAACTCCGGAGGTTGATTACGGCAAAAGAGGCGAGCCAATTCCTCAGCCTTTCTACGGACACCATCTATCGAATGGCTTCGTTGAAAAAACTTCCCTACCTCAAAATTGGGGATCGGGTCCTTTTCGATGTAAAAGCTCTCGACCAATGGATCGAAAAACATATGATCCGGGAGAAGGAGTGGAAAAGAGATGAATTGAAGCCGGAGGTCGAGAAGGAAAAATCCGATAACAAGAAAGAATCCGACCTCCTCGGTCTCCTGAAGAAAAAGAAAGACTGATCAGAAAAGATAACCATTCCCCAATTCTTATCCTTCTGATTTGAAAATTCTTTCCTTACATCTCCGGTTGCATTCTTCCTTTATTTTTCTTCCCTTTTAAAATCCGTATCGGATAGAATGGACTTATAACACTCTATCATGGTGCGCGACCGGGGTGCCGGTAGGCAGGAGGGATCGAGGGGGATTTTCATTGTTTGCAGGTTGACGAAGTCGCGGTGAGATTTTTTCAAAGGAAGGTGAAGAATGGCCTCGGACAACGGAGATTTTAGGAAGACCGGAATCGGTACAAAGCTCGTTCACTCGGGTGAGATCGAGGATGAAAGTTTCAAGGCAGCGGTGACACCGATTTACCGAGCAACGACCTATGCCTCAGATGAAGAGCTTTATTCTTTGATCAAGAGGCACGGGAAGACAGAAGACCCTCATGTCGAGATGACCGACGAGGAATTGAAAGCATTCAGGTATAAAATCTTTTATGCTCGCGGCGCCAATCCGAATGTCGTCGCTGTTCAAAGAAAGATGCCCACCCTCGAAGGGTGTGACGATGCGGTCGCGGCCTCCTCCGGGATGGGGGCCATCTCATCCACCCTTCTTAGCCTCATCAAAGGGAAGAAATATATCGTCTCCACCCCCCACGTCTACGGAGTGACGTATTCATTCATCTTCAATGAAATGAGAGAGATGTTCGGGATGAAGGTCATTCCCACAGACGTTTTTCTATCAAAGAAATGGGTCAATAAGGCGGATGGCCAGGAGATTGCAGCCATCTATATCGAGACGCTTTCGAACCCTTTTCTGGTCATTCCCCCCCTTGACGAAATCATGCGAGTCAGGGATGAGCTTTGTCCTGGAACTCCCATTGTTGTTGATAATACCTTTCTCACGCCTGTTAACTTTATGCCTTTCACCCTTCTTGATCCGACGAGAGATCTGGTGTTGCACAGTGCGACCAAGTACCTTGCCGGACATAGCGATGTGATCGGAGGAATAGTCTGCGGACCTCTGGGAAGGATTAACCAGGTCTGGGAGAAGATGGCTGCCTACGGATGCTGTCTCGACGCTGAAACAGCGTACTATCTTGAGAGAGGCTTGAAGACACTCCATGTGAGGATGGAGAGGCATAATCAGAACATGCTTGAGGTCTATCAATATCTGGTCAGTGTATCGGAAAAATTCAGGCTTAAGATATTTCATCCCCTCCGAGGCCAATATCCAATTCCCGATTTTGCGAAGTCGCTTGTGGAGCAGGGGAAGCTTGGAGGCATGATCACTTTCAACATAGACGGTAAAGATGAAGAGCACGGGATCCAATTGATGAAGGTCCTTCATCGGACAAGAGTGGTCAAGCATGCGACCAGCCTCGGGGGTGTGGAGAGCCTGATCAGTATGCCCTACAACATGTCTCAGCCGACATGGAATCAGCAAGAAGCGTTGGGGCTCAAGAGGTTCCGTTGTTTGTTGCGACTCTCCATCGGAATTGAAGACGTGAAGGATATTATCGGGGTCTTGGATCAGGCACTGAGTGAAATTTGCAAATAGGCGGCGGGGAGGTGGACATGGTCGATTACTTTCGGATAGAGGCGCTCTTGACGGGTGAGGAGAGGCTGTTCAGAGACAACGTCAGGAAATTCGTGGATGAAGAGTGCATGCCCCTCATCGCCACCCATTTTGATAGAGGAAGCTTTCCCATGGAGCTTATTCCCAGAATGGCCGCGATGGGACTCTTCGGCCTCCACGTAGAGGGTTATGGCTGTGCCAAGGCAAGCCATTCGATTTATGGCTTGACCTGCCAGGAGCTGGGGCGATGCGACAGCGGTCTCAGGGCCATGTTTTCAGTTCAAAATTCTTTGGCGATGTACCCCATCTATGCCTTTGGGTCTGAAGAACAGAGGATCAAATGGGTCCCCAGGATGGCAAAGGGTGAAGCGATCGGTTGTTTTGGTCTCTCTGAGCCTGATTTTGGTTCGAATCCTTCCGGAATGAGGACCAGGGCAGTGAAGCAGGGGAATCGATACCTCCTAAACGGGACCAAGATGTGGATTACCAATGGATCCATTGCGCATGCCGCGGTCATCTGGGCGAAGATGAATGATGAAATCAGAGGCTTCTTGGTGGAGGCCGGGACCCCGGGGCTTCAGATCACCCTGATAGAGAGAAAGTTTTCTTACCGGACATCGCCCACTTCTCTCCTTGTCTTGAAAGACTGTGAGATTCCAGAAGAAAATCTCCTTCCGGGGACAAAAGGCCTGAAATCGGTTCTGAGTTGCCTGAACTATGCCCGGTTCGGAGTGGCTTGCAGTGCCCTGGGTTCTGCCATTGCCTGTTATGAGGCCGCCGAATCCTTTGCACGCAAAAGAGAGGTCTTTGAGAAACCGATTGCCTCCTTTCAACTTGTCCAGGAGAAGCTGGTTGATATGGCTTTGGAGATTACCAAGGCACAATTACTCACTTATCACCTGGGGAGGTTGCTGGATCAACATGAGGCGAGGCCGGGCCAGATCTCAATGGTCAAGCTGAACAATGTTCGCCAGGCGATGAAAACCGCTCGGGTGGCCAGAGATGTCCTTGGGGCTCGGGGCATTCTGGCGGATCATCACGTCATCCGCCACCTCTGTGACCTCGAGGCGATGAGTACGCTCGAAGGGACAGAAAGCATTCACACATTGATCATCGGTCAGGACCTGACCGGAATTTCAGCTTTTCATTAATAACCCCTCCCTTCCTCCCCTTAATTTAAGGGGAGGCGAGGTGGGGTTAATGATCGCTCGCTTTCTGAGACTTCTGAAAAAATACAGAAATCTCTGATGACAGCGATTATGAGACGATTACACCGATTAGAAAGGCACTTGATGTCAAAGAAGAATCTCTGTAATCGTCATTTGGAATCCCTGCCCGCCGGCCCCGGTCCCGCAATATTAATAGACCGCGGCCTGGGCAGGCAGGTGTGTCATCAGGCGCCTCTTGTTTTGTCTTGACAGAGAGGGTGAGATAAACTTAAAATAGAGGTATGAGAAGGAGGTGAGGTCCATGAGATGGATGTTTCCCCATGCAACTCACTGCTCGACATGCGGTTCGTTGCGCCGGTCCTGAGCAGGACGTTAAACGGCTCATCAGACAGTAAGAGAGCAGTCCAAATTTATCTAAGACTTTAAAGGCCGGTTCATTTTCCCGGCCTTTTTCTTAACGGCTCGCCCGTGAGGTCCATCTCAAACGGAGATCGGCATGAAAAGATCCCGACTGATCTGGTCTCTTCTTTTCTTTCTGTTCTTTACAACCTTTGCCTACGGCCAGCAGGCTGAGATCAGAATTCTTCACATCAATGATTTTCACGGATTTGCTGAGCCATACAAGCCTCTGGGATCAGAGGAGTGGTTAGGAGGCATTCCTTATCTCGCCACGAAAGCCAACGAGCTTCGCAAAGAAAAGGCATCATTGTTGCTTTCCGCAGGAGACATGATTCAGGGCAATAACTGGGCGAACCTTTTTAAGGGTGAGTCCGTGATCAAATGGATGAACGAAATGAGGTTTGATGCTATGGTTGTGGGAAATCATGAGTTTGATTTCGGGCAGGAGGTTCTGAAAGAGAGGATCGCAGAAGCGAGGTTTCCCATTCTTGGCGCGAATGTGGAGGGTCTGAACTCCCTCAAGCCCCACATCATCAAGGAACTCCAGGGAGTAAAAATTGCGATCATCGGTGTGACCACCGAAGATACGCCGGTATCTACCCACCCCAAGAATGTGGCAGGACTGACATTTCTCTCCCCTGTCGATACCGTCGAAAAATATATAAAGAAGTTGAGAGGACAATCGGATATCCTGATTGTCCTCTCTCACATCGGATATTCCGCGGACCGGATCCTCGCTGAAAAAGTGAAAGGGATTGACGTGATCGTAGGCGGACATTCCCATACGAGGATCAACGAGCCTGTAAGGGTTGGGGATGCGATCATCGTTCAGGCCTGGGAGCACGGCAAGGCCCTCGGGGTGTTAGACCTGACGATAGAAGGAGGGAAAATCACCCGCTTCAAGGGCCGTCTCGAGGAAATCAAGCCCAAAGGGGGGAAAGAGGACAGGACCACTGCGTATCTGGTAGAGAAATATAATAAAAGAGTGGATGCTGTCCTGAACGAAGAAATTGGGATGGCAGAGGTAGAACTCGACGGCGAAAACGTGAGAAGGCGGGAAACAAACCTTGGCGACCTCGTCTCGGATGTGATGCGATCGGTTTCACGGGCGGATGTGACCTTGATCAATGGAGGGGGGATCCGGGCAAGTATTAAGAAAGGGATCATTCGGGTAAAAGACGTCTATTCCGTTCTACCGTTTGATAACTATATCGTTGCGATCAAATTAACAGGAAAGGAGATCAGGGACGCATTAGAGCATGGGGTATCTGGCGTTGAGGATGAAGAGGGTCGATTTCCCCAGGTGTCGGGCCTGACTTTTAAATATTCTTCGTCACAAAAAAGAGGTTCGAGGATCGAGGCTGTTTCCATCGCCGGGAAGCCGATCGACCCCAGCAGAGAATACATCGTCGCTACCAACGATTTTCTGGCTGCAGGCGGGGACGGATATCGATCTTTCGAAGAGGCCACCCGATCATCAAAAGATTTCTCGGTGACGGGGGGCACAATGAAAGGTGAAAGGGTTGTTTACAGTGATTCAGGTCGGTGGCTTCGAGATGTGGTGGTCGAGTATATCAAGGAAAAGAAAAAGATCGCTCCTAAAGTTGAGGGGAGGATCATTGAGGTCCGATGAAGGTATTTGTGAATGATAGGCCGTTTGATCTTTTAGCCGGAATGACGGTGAAACACGCGTTGGTGGCTGCCGGACTTCTTACAGAAATGGGGTCTTCAAAAAGGACCTACGATCAATGGGGAAATGAGCTGGGTCTCGGCGGAGCCTTGTCTGAAGGAATGAAGATATACGTTAGAAGCACCAAATCCCCTGCCTGCCAGTAGGCAGGCAGGCGCCAAATTCGAAATAAATTCCAATGACCAAACCTTCAAATTCGCAAAGAATTCTTTTGGTCATTCGAAATTGAAATTGGATTATTTGGGATTTGGAATTTGTTGTGTCTTGTTTTCTGCTTAACCGACCCTGAAACAGGGATTCAGGCAAAAAAGAGGAGGAAACAGTACTATGGCAGAAGTGGAACTTCCAAATACTGAAGAGCTTGAGGAGGCAAAGGGAAAGGCTTTTACAAGGCGTGTAGCACTCACAACGGCGATCTTTGCGGTCGCCCTGGCGATTACCTCATTGGGGGGGAACAATGCGATGAAGGATATGCTTTTGGCTCAACAGCAGTCCTCTGACCAGTGGGCCTTCTACCAGGCGAAAGTTTTACGTGAGCATCTGTACCGGAGTCAGAAGTTACGGCTGGAGGTAGACCTCATCGAACGGGGAGGCGGGATGAAACCGGAGGTAAAGGAGAGGGTGGAGGGCCTCTTTAAAAAAATGGCCGATGAGGAAGCCCGGTTTAATGCCGAGAAAAAGGAGATCGAAAAGGAGGCAAAAAAACTGGAGCATGAGAGGGATGTGAGCCGATCCAAGGATCCTTACTTCGATTATGGAGAAGTTCTCCTTCAGATAGCCATCGTGATGGCCTCTGTCTCTATCATTTCAGGCTCTCGTCCAGTCTTTTATTTTGCCATTACCAGTGCCTGTCTTGGTGCACTCTTTTCGCTGAACGGCTTCTTTCTCATCTTTCGGATTCCCCTCTTTCATTGAGAAAACTCATTCGAAGGAATCGGGTGGTCATGGCGAGTCCGTCTGCCTGCCGGTAGGCAGGAAGGGCGTGCACCCGCTGAAGCGCTACGGCGCGCAAGCGTGGCAATCTCGCCTGACCTCATCGGCCATTACGACCTTCTCGCAATAACCTACCGGAGCGAGTGTAACCTATCATGTCCTCTTTGAAACCGGAAACACGGACGAACAGTGCAGCAAATGCGGACGTGTCCTTTCGATCTCAGCTATCCCCCATCTTCTTTCTCGTAGAAATATTCTTTTTGAACTTTATGTCTCGGATTATCCTCTCACCCCTGTTGCCCACGGTCGAGAGAGATCTAAAGATAGGGCATGAAGAGGCAGGCTCTCTCTTCTTCTTGATCTCCTTCGGCTATTGCATCATGCTCTTAGGGTCGAGTTTTATCTCCTCCCGCCTCAACCATCGGAGGACGATTATCCTTTCTACCGTTGTCGTGGGCGGCGCGCTTCTATTCGTGGGCCTGAGCCGGCAGTTCTGGATGGTTCGTATAGGTCTCTTTGCCTTAGGAATGGCAGCCGGACTCTACCTCCCATCGGGAATTGCTACCCTCACCGAGTTGGCAAACCCCAGGCATTGGGGGAAAGCTATTTCCATTCATGAAATGGCACCGAACTTAAGTTTTGTCATGGCACCGCTGATAGCGGAAATGCTCTTAAGATTCTTTTCCTGGCAAGGAATTTTTACGTTGTTCGGAATCGTGTCGATCCTCAGTGGAATTCTTTTTTCCTTTTTTGGCAAAGGAGGCAGGTTCAGCGGTGAGTCCCTCAATATCAGCATCCTCCGAGTGATCTTGAAAGAGCCTTCTTTCTGGGTCATCATGGCCCTTTTCAGCCTCGGCATTGGGGGCACCCTTGGAATGTTTGCGATGTTTCCTCTTTACCTCGTATCCGAAAGAGGGATGGATCAAGTCTGGGCCAATACGTTGGTGGGGCTTTCGAGAATTTCTCCGGTTGGAGTAGCTATTCTGTCTGGATGGGTCACAGATCGCCTTGGCCCGAAGCGTGCTCTGAAGGTCATCTTTCTGGCCAACGGGGTTGCGATTTTCCTTTTAGGGTTGGCATCGGGATCGTGGATGATTCCGCTTATTTTTGTTCAACCGATGTTAGCCTCCTCCTTCTTCCCCCCTGGGTTCGCCGCCCTCTCACGGATCGGAGGATCTAACTTGAAGAACATAGCTGTCTCTCTGACGATGCCCGTTGGTTTTCTTATTGGAGGCGGGATGATTCCGGCGATGATTGGCGTCGTTGGGCAAGCGAGATCCTTTTCTTCGGGATTTATGATCTTAGGAGGGGTACTTGCCGGAGGCGCTCTCCTCGTGCGCTATCTGAAATTTGCCGAGGATTAAGAGAGAAGGTAGCACGGCTTTCCCTTCTTATCTCCTGCGGGCACGCCCATGCGCGACCGCTTGCCCGGAGGGAAGACCGCGATTTTCTAAAATGAGCTGGTCAACAATTTCTCCACAAAAGATGCATCTCCACCCCCAGAAATGCTCGTGGGGGCCGAAGAATTTTTCGTAGACCATTTCCCCACGGCAACGATGACACTTCATAATGTCCTCCTCTTTTGTTCAGATTGTATCAACCTTGACCGTGACTCACTCACCCCGTAATTAAGGGGAATTGCTGTTTTCTGGGCGGACTCTCATGAGAGAGTAGAAGGCTTTTCCTAAATGCCCCGTTAAAAAACTCCCTCTTCAAGAGGTCCTCGAAGCGGTCTCCAGGGTGATGTTTCGTCAGGGTACTCTTTAGACTCTTTTTTGTAACCGAATCGGAGCCATGGACCATTTTCCCCACCTACCTTCTCTTGGTTTGTTAGTTGACCATTTCGCCTTTCCATAAGCCAGAGAGGTCTCCGCATATTTCATGTCTAATCCATAGAGAGTTGCATGGTGATTGACAATATTGAGCAGGATCTTGTAAACGTCCGGGGAGGATGAGTTACGATGGAACGCCGTGAGCAGTTGCAGCCAGGTGATCGGCAGTGCCCCCTCTCGAATCATTCTCTCGACGGCAATGCGGTGAGCTTGTGCACTCATATCCGCGCAGGCGTCCGTTACCGGGTAGACATCATAACCTGCCTGAAGCCCCCCGCCCACAAAATGGGCAACTCCGAAATCAGTCCATAAGCCGGCCACTACCAGCTTGTGACGACCGGCCTTCTCCACGGCGGCGATGATTCTCCCATCCTCCCACGGATTAACAGCAGCTCGGTCAATGGGCTTCTGATCGGGGAAGACCTCTTGAAGCTTTGAGAGGATAGGACCTCCGAAGCTTGTTTCCCCTACCGTTGTCAGAACCGTTGGGACGCTGAAGGTGATGGCCACCTTAGCAAGGTTGACAGCATTCTGGATCAGGGTCTCTCCGTTCGCAGAGCTAAGGGTAAGAGCGAATCGCAATTGATAATCCAACAGGACGATTGTCGAATTATAAGGAGTTAGCCCGTTCGTGGTTTGCATGTTCAGTTCTCCCAATGACCCACAATTGATACGAAAAACCGCAAAAAAAGTAAATTAGGTGAATCCCTTATTTTGCCTCAAAAAATACTGTATTTCTCTCTTATATGATCGGGCTCTTTTCTGCCGAAAAGGGATAAGGTTCACTTCCCTACCAAAGCCGATTCAACCAGCGCCAAAATGCTCTCTTTGCTTGAAGAACCTTTTGAAAGAAAATAGTTGGCTTTGGATTGGGCCGCTGCTTCTCGGTATTCCACGGTGTCGTAACTTGTCAGAATGATAACTATCACATCAGGATACTTGGCTTTTATCTTTGCCGTCAGTTCAAGGCCACTTTCTCCCGGTAATTTGATGTCCATGAAGATGAGGTCAGGCGGGTGAGAAAGGATTCTTTGCATCGCTTCCTCCCCATCTGCCGCTTCAAAAATCTCCATGGATGGAAATCTGGACTGGAGGGTTTCTTTGAGTAATGTTCGGAAGATGGCGCTATCCTCAACGATCAATACGTTGGACACTGTGGTTTTGCCTCCCTTAAGGGGTAAATTTCTTTCAGTCTTCTTTTCCACGTCTTACATTCCCTTTTCTCATCCACTCTGTTTGTGGTCAGATTCAGATGGATGCCTCTCAACATGAGTGTCGCGGTTTGGATCATCCTCTTCGATATTGCCATCTTGCAAAATAGAATTCATTATTTTCAACAAAGAATCCTTTGAGATGAAATGGTTTACTCCGCTTTCATAGGCAGCCTTCCGATATTCGGGCAGGTCATAATTCGTAACAATGACAACGATGATGTCCGGATATTGGGCTTTTATTTTTTTGGTCAGCTCCAGCCCATTTTCTCCCGGTAATCTAAGATCCATAAAGATGGCCTCTGGCTGGAAGGCTTTAATTTTTTGCATTGCTTGCTCTCCATCCGCTGCCTCAGAAATCTCCAAGGAGGGGAATCGTGAGCGCAAAGTCTCTCTAAGAAATTGAAGAAAGAAAGCGTTATCCTCAACGATTAATATACGTTTCATGTTGGTTCCTTTGATCATTCTCATAAACATCGTTCTTCCTCCCCGGTGCCTGTCTGCATGGAGATAGGGGGAGGAGGGGTGAGAGGGGGAAATGCGTTTATATTAGATACTTTGATTACTTATCATAAACTCTACTTTACTAATCTTCAGAAACGTGGTAAATAGGGTGATAGCTGTATTTCGTCCGAAATAAGAATGTATTTCATCCCATCCTCGCCATCCCTTGCGGGAAGACGGGATCTAATGGGAGCAGGGCAGAATGGGAGGGAGTGAATTCATGAGTCAGAAGGTTCGAATCGTTATTGCCGAAGATCATACGATCCTGAGGGAGGGATTGCGATTGCTACTTTCCACAAATCCGAACTTCGAGATTGTCGCGGAGGCAGAAGATGGGAGGGAGGCCATCCGGTGTGTGCAGAAGCATAAACCCAACCTTGTCCTGACGGACCTTTCCATGCCGAGGATGAACGGTATGGAGGCCATTAAGGAGATCAGGCGGGAATCCCCCGACACGAAAATTCTGGTCCTGACCGTTCACAGAGCTGAGGAGTACATTCTTGCCACTTTTCGGGCTGGAGCCGACGGATATATCTTAAAGGACTCCACCCACTCTGAGTTACTGATGGCCGTTAAGAAAGTGTTGAGTGGGAAACATTTTATCAGTCCCGAGATCTCAGAAAAGGTGATCGAAGGATATCTGGAGGGAAAGAAAACCCTCAAGCCCCGTACCTCTTGGGAAACCCTGACCCAACGGGAGAGAGAGATCCTGAAGCTGATTGCCGAGGGTTACAAGAACAAAGATATTGCCGATGACCTCTGCATCAGCGTCAAGACAGTGGAAAAACACCGGGCGAACCTCATGGAGAAATTGGACCTCCATAGCGTCCAGGCCCTGACCGCCTTTGCTATCGAAAAGGGACTGGTCACGCACGAGTAAACGTCGATAAGGAGATGAGGAGATAAGAAACTTTGAAGAAAATAGGCCTTTCAACGACGCTTGGCTCCTGGTAATAACCATGACTGGAAATTATTAATCATGGTAATGATTTTACCTATTATATTTTCAAATGAAATAAGTAACTCTTCTCCGGTTTTGGCGTCTATGTAGCCACACCGAACAGCAAACTCTATCCACACCTGTGTTTGGGCTGCTTCGGCTTCAGCGTCACTAAGTTTGCTTATGAAAGAAGCTTCGTACCGTCTCTTGCGCCATGCTTCTGAAAGGTTAGCACATACTGATTGCGATGAACGGCGTACTTGGTCTGTCAGCGAATAACGTTCTTCTAAGGGAAAAGACTTACTTTTGAAAGATCTGCATAGCGATGTCAAAACTCACCTGATATACGTCTAAATCCCGGTGTGTTTTAATAAGTTTTCTTTCCATTCTCCTTGCCTCCTGATCTCCGCGATCCCTCATGTTATTATTCATTTCTTTCTCCTCGTGTCTTTTTTAATCTATTTTTCTCCTTACGTCCTCATCTCCCTACCTGGTTTATAATGGCCAGATGGCTCTGAGGGTGGTTCCCTGTCCGGGGGTCGATTCGATCACGCAGGATTCACAAGCAGGAGCTGGCTTCCTCTGTAAACGACAATCCCGGCAGGAGAAGCATTGGTCAGCTCCCTAAATTTCGTTTCACTCTCTCGCAGCGCCTCCTCGGCCCGCTTGCTCTTGGTGATGCCGCGGTTGCTGCCACGGATTCCCAAGAAGCGACCTTCTTCATCAAAAATACGCTGGCAGACATGACCAACCCATCGGATTGAGCCATCGGCATGAAAGATGCGAAACTCGAATTCCTGTATTGGCCCTTCTTTCTCTTCCTCCTCTTGGCGGTGCCTGTCAAAGGCTGGGAGATCTTCTGGGTGGATGATGTTCGGTAAAAAACTGGGATCGTCCGTAAACTCGCTGGCATCATGGCCTGTGATCCTTTTGCAGGAAGGAGACATAAAAACAAATTTGCCCTCCGGATTAATCCAGAATTCCATATCATAAGTGTTATCTTATCAGCGAGAATACGGAATTTCGCTTCGGATTGGCCCAATCGCTGGTTTGTCGCTTCAAGCTGGGCGGTGCGCTCGCGCACGCGTTCCTCGAGTTGCGTATTGAGTTGCTTGAGCTCCTCCTCCAGCTTCTCCGCCCTCCGCCGTAACAGTTCTTTTTTGGAGTTCTTCTTTGCGGTAACCATTTTTATGCTCCTATTTGCTCCTCCCTTTTCGAAAGGGAGGCCGGGAGGGATTTTAAAAGGCTATTTTCTTAGCTGGTCCGTGATCGTCTGGACGATAACTTCCACGACGGCATCTCTTTCTTTCAAGACTTCACCGCTGTTAAAGCGCAGTAGTTTCAGACCAAGAGAAGATAAGTACTCATCGCGATTTCGATCTTTTTGAGCATGCCATCTTGCATATGCTGCGATCCATCAACCTCAACTACGATTCTTGCAGCCGGAGCACAAAAATCAGCGATATGCTCACCGATAGGTTTTTGTCGGTAGAACTGAATACCGAGAAGTTGTTTGTTCCGTATGCGTGACCAAAGGGCTATTTCGCTGTCCGTTAGATTCTTGCGTAACTGTCGTGCTTTCTCTTTTAGACTTGCACTATGGGGAGAAAGCCCTCGGGATTGTAGAGGCCGAGTCCCCCAACCTCATCTTTATGGATATTCAGCTTCCCAGAGAGAACGGTCTTGACCTCACGAAAAAGATCAAGGAACGCTATCCACGCGTTATCGTCGTTGTTGTCACCACTTACGACATCCCCGAATATCGAGAAGCTGCGTTCCGATATGGTGCCAACCGTTTTATGCCGAAGGATTCTTTAGACTGGAAGGAAATCGAGGACGTGGTGGAGAGCCTTATTTGAGATTTCTGGGAAGTCCCCCGAGGCTGTAGCTCTCCTTGTCCTTTTGATCCTTCAGTTCAAGGTTTTCGGCCCCGAAGCAAAGAGTGGAGAACAAGGCGATGCTGAGAAGGGGGGGTAGAATGTACTTTATTTCGCGCTCTTTTCTGTTAATCAAATTCGTTTTTTGAACACGAGAACCCGGAGAGGTCTCTCTCCTATTTTTATTATTCTGGTTTTTTATTATTCTGGATTCTCCTTTCCTCTAAGTCTTTCTTAATACTCCACACCTTTTCCCTGAATTCCTCGGTGACGGTCTTCGACTGAATTTCATTCGAGACGATGTGAGGGGTCATGAGTATAATCAACTCAGTCCTCTTCTTATCATACTCCTGAGTACCGAAAAGGCCTCCGAGGACAGGAATTCTGCTCAAAAAGGGGACCCCTTTGGTTATCTTTTCTTTGGACTCTTCAATCAATCCTCCGATCACAATGGTCTGCCCTTCCAGCACTGCCACAATCGTCTTGGCAGTTTTCTTTCCAAAGACAGGGACATTCGAAAGATTCCCGAGGGGAACAGCAGAAGCATTGACCGTGCTCTTTTCAACACTGATCTCCAGGCTGACCAACCCTCCATCGCTGATCCGAGGGGTGACGACGAGAATGATGCCGATATCCTTATACTCGATCGTTCCTTCAAGGAGGCCCGTCGAAGGGGTGGTTGTGGTGAGGTTGCTGGAGGTGGATCCATAGGAATACGTGGAGGTCAGGATGGGCTGGGAAGAGCCAACCTGAATCTTTGCCTCCTTATTATTGGACGCAATAATATGGGGTGACGAGATCACTTTTAGGCGGTCTTCAGCTGCGGCCAGATTGATGGCAGCCGAAAGCCTTCCTCCCAGCTCCACAATGGCATATCGGAAGCCCGCTTGCGGGAGGGCAGCGGTAAAGGGATTGTCTGGGGGTTGAGCACTCAACACAAATCCCTGCGTCTGGTTTGGATTAACAGGATTCTTGGTCACGAATTTCGCCCATTCGACCCCATATTTTACCGAATCATCAAGGGTGATTTCAGCCGCGAAGACTTCGATCAGTACCTGTTTGGGATAGATGTCAAGTTTCCTCACCGTTTCGAGGATACTTTTGTAATCCCTGGCATAGGCGCGAATGACCAAAGAGTTAGTTGTCTCATCGACGACGATATTGATCTCTCCTTCGGGAACCGCTCCTATTCCTTCTTCTTTACTCACGGTAGGAGTAGGAGCTGGAGTGGGGGGTGGTTTTACCCCTTTCGGATAGGTGGGTTGTTCCGAGACCTTTTCCTTGAATTCTCCCTTCTTCTCTTTCGTGGTGACATAAATCTGCTTTAAGACCTCAGCCAGATCCTTGGCCTTGGCATTCTGGACATAGTAGACGAACACGCTATATTTCGTTCCTTCCACGGGTATTTTATCTAGCTCCTTCAGCCATCCTTCAACCCTCTCAAAGATATTGGGAATCGAGCTGACCACCAGGAGTGAATTAATTCGAGTGATGGGTGTAAAGGTGATCCCCACCCCTCTCCCTGATTTGGTCGAGACTTCGAAGGAGGAAAATATTCTCTCCATCTCTTTGGCAACCTCATTCACGTCGGCATTCAGTATCGGGTAAAGTCTCACCCTCAGATCCGAGAAGATATCGATATCAAAAAGGTTGATGATGTCCAGGGCTTTTTTGACGTTGGAAGCGAGGTCACCGATGATGAGCATGTTACTGGAAGGATGCTCCACAATATCAGCCCCGTCGGAAAGAAAGGGCTTGATGATCTTTGCAACCTCTGTCGCAGGAATATATTTCAATGGAATGATTTGAATGGTATATTTTTCTTCAGACGGCAGCTTCCCTGATTCGGTCGTGGTCGAAGCCGGCTGGGGCAACTTCTTTGCATCACTGAGTGGTACAATTTCATAAATGCCGTCTTTCTTAACGGCTGTGGCCCCGTTCAATCTTAAAATGGACTGGAAGATCGGGAAGGTATTTTCGGCTGATATTTGACCGGAGGTGTGAATATTGACGACGCCTTTCACTCTTGGGTCAATGATGTAACTGATTCTCAGTACTTCTGCCATCACCCTGATGACTTCATAAATATCGGCGTTATCAAAATTAAAGACGACACCCGAACCCATCCGAGGAGGCGCCGGACGTACCGGCTGAGCAGGTGGTGCTGCGGCCTGAGGAGCAGGAGAGGTGGTGGCCGGTACCGGTGCTGCGGCAGGCGGTACGGGTTCAGCATCGGGGGAGGGGGGTTGTTGCGCGGTCGGAGTTGAAGGCGCAGTAGCGGGTGGGGGGGCGACTCGCCTCCTTGTCGGAGGAGGAACGTAACCGGGTCCCGGGGGAGGAGTCGGAGTAGAAGGAGCGGGCGGTGGGGGTAAAGGAGCAATGGCTTTGGGCGACGGGGTCTCCGAAGGTTGAACCGGACTCGGTATCGGTGGTTGCGTCGAAGCAGGAGCTGGAGCAGAAGGCTGAGAGGGTGATGCGGGTTCGGCCTTCAGCGGTGCTTTTGCTCCGGACCCGCTCATCAGTCCGATGATGACGCATAAGATGAAAATTTTTGTCCAAAGAGTTCTCATATTCCGTTGTCCCCTCTCTTCAATTTTCCTCTGCTTCTGGCTGCGGTGTTGGGGTGGCCGGGGTAGGCGGAGTCCCTGGCGGAGCCGGAGTCGCTGCACCTGGATAATACATCATCCTCCCCCTTCTCGATGGCACAACAGGCCTTGGTACTTGTGCCGGTGCTGTGGGAGACGGCACCGGACGAATGGTTGCGGCAGGAGGAGTCGGACCCGGGGCCGGCGTTGCGACAGCGGGAGGCGTCGTCTTAGACCCTTCGGGTGCGGGCACAGTCGGCAAGGTGCTTGTGACCGCCGCCGGTTTGGTCTCTGTTCTGACTTCCGTCCTTTTCTTCGGGGTTTTGGCGTCATGAAGAAGGACCTCAAAGGAGTCTTCCGCTCCCTCCAAGACGATCCGGTCTGGCAGCACCTTTGCCAATTTATAATCACCCACCTTATCTCCGACCTTCAAGCTCAGCGTTTCTCTCTCTCCCCGAAGGAGGGGGCGGCCTGGGTTGACAATGGAAGCAAACTGGTAGTTATCGCCGATCGTTACGCCGTATAGAACGATTTGAGGCCGGACGATCTTTCTTGTTTCAGAGGATTGGACAGGAAAGTCCTTTCTATCAGGACTAAAAATATTCTTCATAGCGATGGCGGCGGCATCGGCAGGGCCCATGCTGGCGACTTTCTGAGGGCGTCCTGCGGGTGGATTCTCGACCTTTGCCTCCTGTTTCCTGACCGGGTTCTTTTCAGGAGTGATTTCGATGGAGCGCGTCCAGGTCTCGTAATTCTTGAGAGCAAGAAGAAAGATGACGCATAGGGCAACCAGACTGAGAACCGTATACCTCGGTGACACTATCCCTGCCTCCCTTTCTCTTTGGACTTGACACCCTTCATCAATCCGGAGATCACCATGCTCCCCTGGATATTGTTAGGCATCCGGATGTTAAAAACGAGCAGGTCCATCTCCGAAATCATCAATTCCTTTTGATGGTGTTCAATATCATAAATGAATCGACCCAGGTTGAGCATGCTATTGATCGGGTTGAAGTCGACTTGAATGGAGATTTTTCGATAAGAGTCGGCCTCTTTCGGCTCCAGCATTCGAAAGCTGCGGATGGCGATGCTGTTCTTTTCCGAAAGTCCCTTCACGATTTCCTGAAGAGTCGCCGCCCCGATCTGAGGGGTCTCTCCGGGAAGGAGTCGTTCACGGACCTCTTCATACTGCTTCAAAGTCCGGTCGAGTTCCTCCTCTACCGCCTTCCGGTTTTGGAGATACTCCCTGTACTTTAAGACCGTTTTCTTTTTGAGAGCGATCTCCTCCTCGGCTTTCTTCGCTGCTTCGAGAAGAGGGACCACAGCAAAGGCATAGATCAGAACGCAGATCGCAATCCCCGCCACGACCCAGAGAACCTTCTTCTGCGAAACCTTCCGGATCTTAAAATTTTTGAAAGAAGCCGGATTCCATTTGAATTTTTTCAAAAACTCCAATCGCTTCAAGATCCTGGATCGATCCAACCCGGCTACCTCCCTTCAATCCTTGCTTTGATTTTGAACCTCTCGTACTCTTTGGTATCGGTCCCCCTCATCAACCTTTCTTTGGTCACTGGGGCAAGGAACTCAACCTTCTCAAAAAGAGGGGATTTGTCAATAAGAGGGATCAAATTCGAGGCCGAATCGGCAAAACCGCTGATCTCAACTTCTTTCCCAGTATACTTAAAATTCCAGATCCAAACCGTATCCGGCAGGATTTTGGTCAACTCTTCCAGCAGATCCGTTTTGCTGACTTCTCCTGCTCTAATTTTTTCTAACCCCGACATCTCCTTACAGCATTCGTCTTTTTGTTTCTGAAGCTTTACGATCGATTCCACCTCCGGCTTTCTCTTCTTGATTTCATCGTTGACCTGGTTCAATTCGGTTTGATATCCGACAATCACCCCCGCTCCCCATGTGAGAGTGAGAGCCAAGGCGATCCCGGCTAAGATGATCGTCAGGGGTTTTCCAATTTGCCTCACCCTCTTTCTCATCTCAAAGGGAAGGAGATTGAGGTTGAATCGGGTGTTGACCAGCTCCTTCAAAGGAATGCCGATCGATGGATAGATTTGATAGGGTTTGGATATTTCTCTGAAGGTGTCCATTCGGTTCAATGGAGGAGCCAGGACCGCTTCGACCTCACCGGCTTCGAGGTCTGTGCGGAACGTTTCGTCCGCGTCTAAGCCATAAACAAAGAAGGTTGATTTTGAAGGGGAACCGCCATCCCGAGACGAGCGCTTTAAGGTATGGATGATTCTTGACGCTCTTTCCTCGCGCGGGAGAGGAAGATGGACGCTCTCCTTCCATTCCTTCCCCTGGAGGAGATCCATCTCAAAGAATGGTTCGGTCACATTGAGCAAGACAGAGGCTGCATTCTCTTTCGCCCCTTCGTTGTAGAAGAAAAGATTCAGTGCTGCCGTGGAAGGAATTTGGACCGAAACGGGTTGGATTCCGATCTTTTTTAACAAGGCTAAATAATAGTCCACATCCCCCTTCTTTACAAAAAGGACGAAAAGAGAGAGCCACTCTTTCTCTTCCTTGAGGAGATGGTAATCGAAGTAAAACTCTCCATTTTCAAAAGGGGTATACCGCGATGCCTCGTATTCGAGCACCTTTCTGAGATTCTCTTTCGTGGCGATGGGAAGTTGGATGAAGCGAGCGACCACCTTGTCTCTGGAGATGGCCACGGAGACCTTATCTTTTTTGATGTGATTCTTCGAGATAAATGCGTTGATCAGACTGAGGATCTCCGTCTCTCGCTCTTCCTTTTGGCTCTCGGGAGAGATGGAATGAATCGCATAATCCGCCAAGAGAACCTTGGTAAAAGACTTCTTCAATAACGTCAGGATCAGGTTCCGGTTTCTGAAATCGATCCCGAAGCTTGTATCAGAGATCAACATGCGGGTCAATAGGTCGAACGATTCTCTGAGAACTTTTATGTCTGCTAAACCTTTTATCCGGCCGAGCAGTTGGTCTTTGATCTTCACTGTTAAATCTCCACTGGGCGGGTCAAATCAGCACGTCGACCCACTGGATGACTCGATATCCCTTCTTGTCCGCTGGGTCTATTCTAACAATCACTTTTAAGCCCCGCCTGGATGTTTGATCTTTGCTCTTCCCTCTCGATTCAATCGTGTAGTAAGGGACCGTGGATTGATATGTCATCAATGCCGCCTTTTCTCCCATGAATGACGCGAGTTCGGGCACCCGTTGAAGAAGATCCGGCTGGTTCTCAAACGTCTTTTCCTCGCGTGCCTTCACGACTCGTTGGGCGATCTCTTTCGGGATGCCCAGAACAACCCTCAATACGGGCAAGGTGGCGCAATTCATGTCGATTTGCTCACCGAATGAATAGATCGAGAAAATATCTTTCAATCCGATCCGATCAACCGGTTGCCCTTCTTCTTCCTTTTTGATCGGTTTCCTCCCATAGAAGAGCTCCGGGGTGACTCCGCGGACGAGAAGAAGCTCCTCAATCGAATCTAAGTTGCCGTTCTTGCAACGATAAGGCTCTTTCAGGGATTGATAATAGTCATTCTCCGCTCCATTGAGGTGCGTAAAATCATCCGCGTCTCTCCAATCCAGGATGGAATCCGCCACGATATCCTTTGTCTCCCCCTCCAAGCCCAATTGGGTCAGGATACTTCGAAGCGTTTTTTCTGACACGGTATTAATGTTCACCTTTCCAGCCTCGCCCATGATTCGGATCTCGTTGACGCCCTGATCGGAAGGAAGAGAATAGAGTCTGCCGTCGGTCACCCATTCTTTTTTCTCCGGAGGAATCTCCTCACCTTTCAACCCCTTCCTCATCTGTTGAATCCTTGGATCGTGCTTGAAGATCAACTCGGCGATGGCACGGTAAAACCCTCCTTCAGCGATCGCGTAGAGTTGAACTTCTTCCTTGAAGTTTTTCGTAATATTGACTTCGGTCCTCATGGCAAAGCAGAATTCCAGGGCAATCACCGAAAGAATGGTGATCACCCATAGGACCATGATCAAAGCCACGCCTTTAGAATTGAGTCCCCTCACCCTATCCTTCTCCTGCGCCTGCCTGGCGGTAGGCAGGGGGAGAGGTAAGGGGGATCTCTTGTCAAAAAGGAAATAGGTTTGCATTAGTAACCCGGTCGCTGAAATCTTTGTTGAACCGCTCCGGCTCCGCGTCCAGCCTGGGGCAGGCTGAGTGTTTCAGGTTTCCAGGCCGGAATGGAGACGAAAAGGGTAATCGGAACTTCTGCTTTTTTCTCATTCTTATAGGTCATCGTCATCCGAATGGCCCTGGGCAGTTCTTTCTCATCCTTGGCATTCCACTCGTCCACCCAGCCCCCTTGCTGGTTTTTTTCCACGTTCTCTTCCCTGTAGTATTCAAACTTGACCCTTGAAATTCCCTCACAGAGAGAAACGCCTTCCTCTTCTTTCGGATGCTCTTCAAAAAGATCCTTATTGAGCGCCCGCTGTTCATAAAAAATCAAACTGCCTTCGTCCCTTCCTTCCTGCTTGAACTCATAGATGGCATAGGTGAATCCTTCGGGCTGCCTCGCCTTCGTTGAGACGGCCGAAACAAATCTCACGGTTTGCGACCTTCCCTCAAAGGCGACATAGTCTCCCTCTGCCTTCTGAGTCTTCACCCGGTAGGGAACGATCGACTTGAACTGGCGGGAGATCAGTTGGGAGGCGATTCGAACCTTTTCATACTCGTCCTTTACGGAATCTCCTTTTTCCCAGGCCGAAGCTCCCATGCGAAAAGCTCCGAAGGCGATCAGAACGATGAATCCGAGAATCGTCAGCGTAATGGTGACTTCCATTAACGTGAAGCCCGGGCTCGCCGACTTCGGAAAGAGGGAACCGTTAGCTCTTCTTCTCATCTTCCTGAACTTTCATGGTCCGGTAAGTTTCCGTACCGGCAGACCTCTCCTTCGAACCTGATTTCCAGAGGATATCGACTTTGATCTTGAAAAGTTGGATCGGGGGCTTGACCTCCCAGGGTTTTTCTACTGGTAAAAATAGAATGTCCACCTTGTTTGTGGTCACCCGCCAGTGAAAGGTCTCGTCGAACTCCCCCTCCGTGACCCCTTCTTCCAAGTCCTGCTTGGACGCGATCTCTTCCATTTTTGTGTTGACATAGTTGATTGCGCTTGTATACTCCTTTGAGGCTCTCGCCAAGCGGAGTCCCCCCGCGAAAAGTTGGATGATCACCGTCAACGCGATCCCCAAAATGGCAGTAGCCACCAGGACTTCAATCAGGGTAAAGCCCTTGCTATTATTTCTCTCGTTCGGATATTGAATTCTATTTGAACTTTGCACTTTGGGATTGGGCATTATTTTTTCTCTATCTAAGCCTTTTCAATCTCCACGATTCCGGTTAGAAAATGAACCCTGATCCGATATCCCTTTTGGTCCGTGTTATCCAGGCGGATCATTCCTCCATTCGATCCTCCATTCGGATAGAATTCAATCACAGCGTAATCCGAGGGGTATTGAGGAGAGTTGGACTTCACTTCCTTGATATCCACTCCTTTCGGAAGCGCATATGTCTTCGGCTTGAATTCATCCTTTGCTCCATCCTTTGTTACGTCTTGCGTTCCGTCCTTCGCTTCCTCGTCTTCTTCCTTTTCCTCTATCCGTTGGACGTGTACCTGTCTCAGGTCAAGATCAAAGAGGACCTGGTAGACCCTGCCCCGATTCACTGCTTCACTCCGGCAATATCGAAGGATCGCCGATATCCTTTTGGCAGCCCCTTTCAGCTCCACCGTCTTCGAGAAACGCGAGAAAAAAGGCGTCACCAGATACATCGATAGGCTGATGAGGATCAGGACGACCGTCATCTCGATCAAAGAAAAGCCTTTGTTCTTCACTTCGCCACATCCTTCCAACTGACGATATCCTGATTTTCTCCGTCGCCGCCTTCCACGCCGTCGAGCCCGAAGGAGATCAGATCGTAGTCACCGTGGTCTCCCGGACACTTGTAGACATAAACCCTCCCCCATGGGTCTACAGGAAGCTCCTTGGGAAGATATGGGCCTTGCCATGCATCCGCACCGGAGGGTTTTTCTCGGAGGGCCTTCAATCCCTCCTCAGTCGTAGGATACCTTCCTGTGTCGAGCCGAAAAGCATCCAGGGCGGTACCGAAAAGCTCAATTTGTGCCTTCGCTGACTTCTGTCTCGCACCGCTTACCTTGCTAAATAGTTTCGGGCCGACCAAAGAAGCTAATAACCCGATGATGATGACGACGATCAAAATCTCGATCAACGTAAATCCTCTGTCTCTCCGCCTCCGGTTGACTCTCATCTCGCTTTCTCCTCTTTTTCCCCCGTCCATCTCCCAGAGGGCTCACCGTGTGCCTCTCCCGGAGGAGATTTCGTCAAAATTGTCGCTTTCCCACCCTGATTGTCGCCCCGGACCAAGCCTTGCATAAAATGTCATCCTGAATTTAATTCAGGATCAGGACTTGGTAACCCAGTGAATTTATTGGACGTCGAAAGGCCGTTTCTTCAGGGTCTGCCATGGCGTCCCTGCTACTTTCATCAGTTATACTAAGTCATAAATAAATCTGCAAGGACTGTGCCGTTTCTATTCTCCCTCAAAATGGAATCTCGTTAATGCTGAAGATAGCTAACAGAATAGAAACGACGATGAAAAAGACAACTCCTCCCATGATCACGATGATCAGTGGTTCCAACAGGGAGACAAACCGTTTGACCGATATCTGGACATTTTCTTCATAGGTATCCGCAACCTTGGAAAGCATTTCGTCGAGCTTTCCGGTTTCTTCCCCCACGCCGATCATGTGAACGGCCATGGGTGGGAAGACACCTGTTTCTTCGAGTGACTTGGAGATTCCTTTGCCTTCTCTTAAGCGGTCGTGGACATAGCCGATTGATCTCGCGATAGCCTGGTTCTGAGAAATTTCTTTTACTAAATTGAGAGCCCCCAGGATGGGGACACCGCTCTGGAGCAAGGTTCCTAATGTTCTGGCAAACCGCGCCGCCTCAATCTTTTTAATGATATCACCGACGGCGACCAAACGCAGCTTGAATCGATCCCATTTCAGTCTTCTCTCTTCCTGTCGGATGTAACTTTTAAAACCGAAATAAATCATGGCCACGATTCCCAGACCCACCCACCAGTAACTCCTCACGCCGTGGCTGAGAGCAAGAACGATCTGCGTGGGCAGGGGAAGGGCCTGCCCCATATCCGAAAAGATCGTTGCAAAACGCGGAATCACAAAAGTCACCAGAATGATGAGGGAGATGCCGCTCACAATGGTCAGGATGATCGGATAGATCATGACAGAGATCAGGTAGTCTTTGATCTCTTTGGTGCTCTGAAGGTAACGGGCCAACCGGGACAGGATCGTTTCCAAGAAACCTCCCGATTCCCCGGCCTTGACCATGTTGATGTAGAGTTTGGGGAAGATCTGCGGGTATTGCCCCAGGGCCTCTGCCAGGGAGTTTCCTCCTTCGATCTTCTTCAAGATCTCCTTTACTACTTCTCTCAGCCTTGGATTCTCCGTCAAGTCCCCTAAGATGCCGAGACTCCGGTCGATGGGCAAGCCTGCCGAGATAAGGGTGGAGAGTTCCTGGGTAAAGATGAGAAGGCTTTTCAGTCCGACGCGCCTGGACGACAAGGAGGGGAAACGAAACCCTTGCCCCTTTTCAGCGACAGAAGTAATCCGAATGGGGATATAGCCAAGCTGATGAAGGCTCACGAGGACGCTCGCCTCATCCTTCCCATCCATGGAACCCTCTACCGTTTGTCCACCAAGCGTTGTCGCTTTGTAAAGAAATTCGGACATCACACCATCTCTTCTTCCTGGGTTACCCTTAGAACTTCGGAAACAGTGGTCGCTCCCTGTTTGACCTTGAGCCAGCCATCTTCCCTGAGCGTTCGCATGCCTTCTTTTCGAGCTGCCTCCTTGATGATATTTGCATCTTTCTTCCCCAGAATGAGCTTCTGGACATCATCCGTCATTTTCAGGAATTCAAAGATGCCCATGCGGCCCCAATAACCTGTGTGAGAACAACTTTCGCAACCCTTTACGTCGATGATATTTGAATGAGAGAGATCTCCAACGTCCAATTTCATCTCCTTCAGAACCATCGGATTCGGGGAATAGGGCTCCCGGCAATCGGGGCAGGCCACTCTCACCAAGCGCTGGGCCAGGATTCCGATAATCGTCGAGGAGAGAAGGTAGTCTTCCATCCCCATGTCAATGAGCCGTGTGATGGCACTGGGGGCATCATTGGTATGAAGGGTGCTCAGGACCAGGTGACCGGTCAGGGCCGAATGAATGGCAATCTCAGCGGTCTCTGCGTCCCGGATCTCACCGATGAGAATCACATCGGGGTCCTGTCGGACAATGGACCGCAAGGAGTTGGCAAAGGTCAGTCCGATGGAGGCCTTCACCTGAATCTGATTGATGCCTCTTAGTTGATACTCCACGGGGTCTTCCACCGTAATAATTTTTTTATCGGGGGAGTTGATCTTTTGCAGAGCGCAATAGAGCGTGGTCGTCTTTCCGCTTCCCGTGGGTCCGGTTACAAGAATGATGCCGTGGGGTTTTTGAATCAGCTCCTTGAACCCATCCATCGTGTCTTGCGGGAAGCCCAATTTTTCGATATCTAACACAATGCTGCTCTTATCCAAGATTCGGAGAACGATGCTCTCTCCGTAGATCGTTGGAATCGAGGAGACACGAAAGTCGATCTCTTTTCCTTTCACACGAAGCATGATCCGGCCATCTTGAGGGAGACGCCTTTCGGCAATATTCAGTTTTGCCATGATCTTCACTCGTGAAACGATGGCTGCCTGGAGACGTTTGGGAGGGGATTCCACATCGTGAAGGACCCCATCGACGCGGTACCTGACTCTGAACTGCTCTTCAAAGGGTTCGAAGTGGATGTCGCTGGCCCTCAATTCAATCGCCCTGGTAATGATGAGGTTCACCAGTCTGATGACCGGTCCCTCAGAGGCCATATCCCGCAGGTGATCGACATTTTCTTCGTCTTCTCCCTGATATTCCGGGATGCTTTCCATGTCTTCGATGATTTTCTCCATAGGGGTAGCGCCCGCCCCGTAGAATTGTTCAATGGTCAACAGTATCTCTTGCTCTTCACCAGCAAGGGGCCGGATCTCACAGTTTGTCGCCAACCGGATCGCGTCAATCGTATAGAAATCTAACGGATTGCTCATGATCACCGTCAATTTGTTGTCGGCTAAGCGGGCAGGGATGAACTTTGATTCTTTCATGAATTGGGCCGGGAGGTGATCGATGAGTAAAGGCTCCTTGGGAAAATCGTCCCGGCTTGCAAACGGAACACCAAACAGTTCTTCGACGGCTGAAAGGAGCTGTTTTTCGGTGAGGACCCCGGATTGAGTCAGACGCTCTCTCAAGGGGAATTCGCCCTGCGGTTGATCCGGAGATAAGACCTTCTCCAGATCCGCTTCTTGAATCAGCCCTTTTTCCAGTAGGAAAGAAATGATTTGGTTATCGATTTTTTCCATCTCTCAGGTTCTCTCACATCTGTTTTTCGTCATTCAACATATTTTCTCTCAGGGCACAAATGTATTGAACTAAGGTCTCAAAGATCGGTTGCTGTCTATGGTTGTATCTGAATTCCATTTCCTTCAAATAGAAAGGGAACTTCTCTTTTGAGACGCCGTGGAACTTATCAATTCTCTCTTTGGCAAAGCTCCAGAAGCCCTCCAATCCGTTGATGGAGACATTATCCCTGCTGAATCGCTTTCGGTCGACTTTGATGTGTTTGTAGCCACAGAACATGAGAGCATCAAAGGTTCGATACTTATCGGTGTAGACGATGGACCCGGTTTTCACTTTTTTGACCGTCAAATTGAGCACCGCCTCCGGGCTCACATCCTGAAGTACTTCTACGGTCACCCTCCCTTTTCTTTCCAGAATGCCGAATACAGGCACTCGATTCTGAGAAGTCTCGCCTGAATTGCCTCCCGGGTGACCTTTGTTGAAATAGGTCTGTCCTGCCTCGATTTTCCCTCTGAGAAAAAAATCTCCGTTTCTGGAATGGGCCGCGATCGACTGTCGAATCAGGTGAAAAGCCTTCAGAGCGGTGGGATAAGAAATTCCTAATTGCTGAGAGGTCTTTCGTGCGGAGATTTCTAACTCAAAGAGCTTGATCAACCAGAGCCAATCCTTAGCCGGCAGTTTAACGCGATTGAGCCATCTGCCTGTGAAGTCAGAGAACTCATAATCGCACTGGCCGCAACGATATCGGTCCCGCCTGATACGGTAAACCTTTTTTGCCCGACAACGGATGCAGAAACGGACATAGTGTTTCCAGCACGCCTTGACCAAGTAGCGTTTAACGCTCTGCTCATTTTTTATGAGATACTCAAACGACTTTAAATCCATCAAATTCCTCTCACCCTTCCGTCCAGCTGATCCTTCGACAGGCTCAGGGTGCAGCATGGTGAGACTTTGGCGTGAGCCAGGCGAACGCTTATCGAACTCTCACGGTGAAGCTCTTTCCCCTCAGTCGATGGGGTAAGGAAGAAGCTTCAAATGTTTTTCGTAGATTAACAAATTCTGCAGCTATTGGCAAATCTTTTATAATGGCCATCTGATCTTCCTGCGTACAAGCCTGTCGATCAATGGGTAAAACACCGTATTGGGGACGAAAAGATACTGTATTTTTCCGCTCTTTTCAAAAGCTGTTTTTGTCATCCCGAACTTGTTTCGGGATCTCAGTTTCGGGTTTAGAGAATTTATGTCTTAAAGACCCGCCCTGTGGGCGGGATTCTCTACTTAAGACCACAACTGCAAACCTGTTTCGTGCTTGTGCCGGTAGGCAGGAGGAGGGACGATCACGGTGTGATGATGAAAGAGTTATCGCTCGTATCGGTATAAGAGTTATTGGTTGTGCTTGTCACTCTAATTGCATAATCATTTCCGGGTTGCAGATTTTTCGGGATGAGCCAGTAGTGGGCTCCTTTCTTAAGGGATCCGATTCTGGCTTGATTGGCAATCGTCGAATAGAGGGAACCACCCTTTAGGAGTTCGATACGCACGTAAGCGCCGGGTCTTCCCGTGTAAGACCATGTGATTTTCTTAAAGGTGCCAGCTTTCCACACCTCTCCTCCATTCGGGGAGGTGAGGGTTAGGCTGGGGCCTTCGAAGGTAGCTGTCACTGTTTTATCCGCGTTCATCACCACGTGACAAATGTTTCCAAACCTCCATGTACACCCGGACCAGCCGCCAAAAGCTGATTCAACATCGGGTAGGGCTTTTAGCTTCACGCCCGCCTTTGGCGCATATAGTTCTGAGCAGTCAGCACCACAATCGATGCCTGCAAGCATGCTTGTCACTTTTCCGCTACCCGAGCCCGCCATCATGACAGTTAGGGAGTACTGCTCGAGGCCCGTGCCACTCAGAGGAACCAAGAAGGGATTCTGGTCCGGATCGTTCGACGGAATGGACAAATCTGCTGCCTTTGCACCGCCCGATATTGGCGAAAAGGCAACCTGGACCGTACAGCTTCCGTCCGGTGTCACGGTCGCAGATGAACACCCGTCGCTCTGGACAGTAAACTCATTGGCATTTTGACCTGCCATCGATACAGCACCGATGACAAGGTCTCTGATTCCCCTATTGGTGATCGTGAACACTTGAGGAGAAGAAAGGCTTCCCTCTTTAACGGTGCCAAACTGATTGGAAAGAGGACAGGCAGAAATATCGGGAGCGGGGTTTACAAGTAACTGATAGGTTTTGATCAAGTCGAGAAGGCCGTATCCGTAATCGTTATCAGCTCCACATAAACCCAGGTCGAAGGCCGACTGTCCCAAGGCTAATTCTATCTCGGAAACGGTCAGATTAGGCCGAGCACTCAACAACAGAGCCATGGCTCCTGCCACATGGGGTGCTGCAAATGAAGTCCCGGACACATTGATATAGGAATTAGGGGGGACTGACGTTTTAATATTGACCCCGGGGGCAACCAGATCAGGATAAGTGGCTCCATCGCAGGCAGAGGGGCCGCGGCTGCTGAAGGGTGCGATCATTTGGGATTGATCTACTGCACCGACGGCAAAAGAATCGGGAATATTAGCTGGGCTGACACTGGTTGAAAGGTTCGGTCCGTAATTTCCGGCTGAGAACGCCACTGCAATCCCGGCAGCTTTGAGTGTCTGGATATCAGGCTGGAATTGAAGGTCGCAGGCATTGATCAGATCCAGATCCCATGAACCGTTGACGACATCCGGCGCGTCCTGGGTTGCTGCATCACCGTCCGGATTAAGAAGCCATTGAAACGCTTGATGGATGATGCTTGATTTGGATTGACCTCGATCATTATAAATCTTTGCAGCAATCCACTGAGCACCCGGGGCAACACCAATCGCTGTTCCTCCGGCATTGCCTCCAACCAGCACACCCATCGTTCCAGTCCCATGGCCGTCCGTATCGCAAGGTGTGTTCGATGAGAGTTCACAGGAACTGCATTGATTAGGAGTCCCGCAATCTGGGGCATTGACAGGATCAGAATATGGATTAAACCAGCTATTGGCTCCACCTCTCCAGTGGCCCTGCAAATCGGGGTGGTTGATGTCGACTCCTGTATCCATATTAGCCACCACAACACCTATACCGGTGTGACCTATATTCCAGAGATCCGGAGCCCCAATGAGAGTCAGGTTCCATTCCGGAACCGTGGGGGCGGCTGCAGCCGTCGCAGGCGCCTGTATGACAGAATCAAGCCGCACACTCTCAACACCGGGTTGGGCAGCTATTTCGTTAACCAGGCTCGCCGGCACCGTTGCAGAAAGTCCGTTGATGATCCAGAGATGTTTGATATTCTTTGCCCCTCTCGTTTCCAATAGAGATCTGAGTGGTTCCTGGGTCAATTCCGCTTTGTCCTTCAAGGCATTGACGATCCTCGACCGGCGCAAGGACTTTTCCTCGTTCGGAAATATCTCAAAGGGACTCAGATCGACTTTATCGCTCAATGTGATGATCACAGGTATCTCTTCCTGCTGTCGGAGGGATGGCAAAATGGCTTGAAGTTGCCGACCGATCTCGCCTCCCCATGCCGTCAGACCTGTTATCGTCATCAGTGAGAAACAGACAAAAAGAATCAAAATTATTTTTCTTATTCTTAGGGTCTCACACGTGCAAGGTTGAAAATTTGTCTTTAACATTTTCATTTGGCTTGTCCTGGATTCCCTCCGGGCCGGCGGCCTGCCGGAGTTTACCCCGTGCTTGATACGGGGCAGGAATGACGAGGTGACCAATACGGTGTCATTCCCGTGAAACTTGTCCTCGCGAAAGCGGGGAACGGGAATCCAGAAAATTTCAAATGTCTTTGGTTAGTCTTAGCTTTGCATTCTTATTCGACGATCAGATGTTCCACCCTAAAGTCGTCAGCGATGACTGTCACCTTATTCCCCTTTTTTACGATTCCATTTGGATTGGAAAAAAGAATGAAGTAATCTCGATCCGGTTGATTCCCCTTCGCCCGGAGTGAACCTACTTTGGGCATGCTGGGAACAGACAACTTCATACCACTCGCCTCATCAATAATGTAGGGTTTCGCATGCCGGCCGATGAGGGGATTGGCTTTCTCGGGGTCGATGACATGGAAGCGAAAATCGAGTAAAAAAGCGTTGGCAGTCTGGCGGATTCCCAGTATCTTAACCCCCCATTTTTGCTCGATCTCTATCGACTGGTCTTCGGGCTGTGTAGGTTCCGCGGCATCCTTTGATAACTCACCTGAGGCTATTGCCGGGTCGACTGGCTTTTGATGAGACGTAGCACAACTGATGATCGGGAAGATCGCAATCGTCAGGCAGATTAAAAAAATAGGAAAAGCTCCGTCACGGGAGCTTTTCCTTGATGATAGAACGAATAAATTTTTCATTGATTGCTATGGCACCATGATGGTGAATTTTCCTGAGTTACCCATGCCGATCTTTTTTCCCTTTGCATCATACCCTATCACCTGTACCACAACAGCGGTGTTGGTTTTTGGGAGTACGGGTACAACCCAGGGATAGGTGTTGCCCGTCACATTACTTGCAATTGTTGTCCATTTAGTTCCGACCTTATAGCGAAGTGTGAACTTAACTGCGTTGGCGGGGGCTCCCCACCAAATGGTGGTGTTACTTCCCGGATGGAAGACATCACCCGCTTTAGGGGCCAGGACCTTGATCGATGTAAATTCAGTAAAGGTCGCTGTTACATTTGTATCGGCATTCATCGTAACGTCGCAATTTGGTGGCGGAATAGCTCCTGCGGGGGTATCACATCCTCCCCCTGCCCAGGAGATCAATAGAGAACCCGGAACTGGTGTTGCGACCAGGTTTATCTCTGTTCCCGCAATATAGGCTTGAGAACAAACCGGGCCAAGGCCCAAGCCAACCGGGCCGCAATTAATCCCTGCTGGTAGACTCTGTGCAGTAATAGTGCCTTTGAACGGGCCAGCCGGTGGCGGGGTTTCAGTGACCGTCAGCGTGAACTGGGAAGCACCGACCTGAAGATACACAAGGTCTCCTCCTGGAGACGATGCCGCATTGGTGAGGTTAAGGGCTCTGTCGTAGACCGGTATATAACCCGTAGCACCGGTATTCATTGTTGCGTCCAATGTCTTTCCCGCGGGGAGGAGGGTAGAATACTGCACCTTTGAATGGGGAAGAACGTTCCCGTCTTCGGCAATAATAGTCATCGACCGGTTTTGAAGGGTTGGGGTTTTTTCCATGAGACCTGCATTCAAGAAACGGATGAGAAGAGTTTGGCCTGGACCTCCCGCAGGTATGGGAGAAAGTCCAAAGGTAAAAGGGTTCCCGTTAATCAAAAAATAGTCCGGATGATAATCCACTGTGCTCGTCCTTTGGCCGCGCTTTGCTACGCCAGGAGGTGCGGGAGGAGGCGTTCCGTAGAGACCCGAGGCAACAGAATAATGGAGCTCCTGGTCGATCTCGCTGAAGAGAAGCGTCACCTGGTTGGGAGGATCTCCTCCGGCCCTGACGATTAAGGCGCCGTAAAGGCCCATCTGCACCTGGATTTGTGGATGGGTTCCGCTCTGGTAGAGGTAAGTTCCCGGCTTGGCGTTTGTGAACGTGTACGTGTTCGTTGGGCTTGGCAGCGGCAGAGTTTCTGTCGTAAAAGACCTCACCCTCGACGTAAAATCACCCGGAGCTCTTGCCAGTGTCGAAGTGACGGCGCCCGCTGGACTGATCCAGGTTGGGTTCAGGGGGAGATTCTGGCCGGGGACGATGAGAGAAGTGGGCAACGTCCCGTCTTTTTCGGCAAAGGGAACGGTGGTACCTGCCGGGGCATTGGACAAGAGGTTAGCACTGGTCAGATTATTCTGCACTGTGATATTTACCGTGTCCCCTGCATTGACGGTCAACGTGGGCCCTGGCACCGTAGGTCCCGTGCAGTTAGTAAAAGTGCTATCACAGCTCGAATATCCCCACATCATGATATTCTCATTCGGGAGCTGGGGGATCGTGCTATAAGTGCCGGCAGGAATTGAAAAGACGTCTGCCCTCAGATAAAAACTAGCACCATAGGATGGTGTTCCAATGAAACTCATCAGGACCATCAACCCAAGTGCCCAGGCCATCTTTCGGAGTCGCATTTTTTTCATAAGTCAACCTCCTCGTCACGGAATAATAATCAGATTACCATCCATATCTGTCCACGGCATGACCATCGTCATGATTGCTGCGCCGCCTATGAAAATATTGTTTGTCGTTATCTCTCTTTCATTGTGGGAATGGAACATAAAAGATTGTGCGGCCATCGTATTCAGGTTAGTGTGATAAGCTCCAGTATTCGGATCAATGGCCGGGATATTGCCGGGCACTCCCATGAAAGGAGTCCCACCCCACATTACGCCATAAGTCATTTTGCTGGGGGCGGGGAATGCCACCGGGAAGGGTTTGCAATGGTCTGCTATATACTCTCCCGGCGCCAGGGGTGTGGTCAATGGGTCACAAGCAGCGTTAGTCACTCCGTTGGCATCGACATAATTTGCATGACCGTAAATATCCCAGTTCAATTTTGCGCCGGTCCAGGGACCCCAGATCGCGTCAGCCGTTTCACCGGGTACAACAGTAGTCGTGTAATCGGAGATGGGAAGATCCACCCTTGCCCCTCCAGTCTGGAGGAGGCGACCATCCCGAGCAATCACATTATGGTTTTGCCCATGCGCATGCATTGGATGGAGGTTTCTTCCGCCTCCCACAAACCTGATGAGAAACACCTCTCCCGGATGGACCAATGGCAGGGCAGTATATGGCTGGTTTGGAAGCCAGGGAGCATAGGCATCTGCCTGAGTATCCGGAAAGTTCCGGCCGTTGATAAACCATGCCGTGGGATGGCGGTCGGTATTGTCGATCTGGGACATCTGGCCACGCTCAACCTTCAAATGAATCGCTGGATCAAGATCGGTTATGAAATGAAGATATTCGTGGTCGTAGTAGGCATCAACGGTGCAATAGGCAAAGCCTCTGCTCGCAGAAAGCGTTGAGGTCTGAACTGGATTTCCATTGGCATCGGGGACGGGCAGTGTAGCGGGAATCGCAGCAAAGGCTGATGTCGGATCGACGATGCCTGTCGGAGAAAAAGGATAATTAGCAAGTGGAAAGGCAAAGATGGCCTGAGTACCCGGAAGCAGACAATTAGCGGCTGGGGTAATAGGCCGAACCACCAGGGTGCCCACTAAACCCATTTCCACTTCGAGCTCTGGCTGAGTTCCACTGTAATAAATATACGTCCCTGGATTGGAGGCAGTGAAGGTGTAGGTAACGACCGTTGCCCCGTCAGGAGGAGCCTCCCGGGTGATCAATCCCGGAAGTCCGCCGCTGGCAGTGACGTTCTGGCCCGGGAAGACAATGGAGACATTGACCGGACTATTTCCTCCAAGGGTCGGTATCTTATTGACCAGATTGACCGTTACAAAGTCTCCCTGATTGACAATCAATGTTGGACCTGGGTACTGCGCGCATCCCTGCGGGAGGCACCCGATCATGAGCGGGTCATAAGTTGCGTATCCCCAGCTATAGGCGGTGGTGCCATCCCCCATCATGATCCGACCGTCTTTGGCAACCAGATTGAACGTTGTCCCGGTTACTCCGTCAAGATAGGCCAGGGCAGTGGCCGGCAATATCGCCAGAAGCGCTACCATAAAGATGAGCCATCCTTTTTTACTCGCCATTCTACTCATATGCGTTCCTCCCATCAAAAGAGTAAGTTCGAAGCTTATGGAGTTAGCACAATCTCCGTCATCATTCCGCCGAAATCCTCGGCATCGTTGCTCAGATAATTCAGATTCGTGGTGTAGAGAAAGTATGTTCCCGGAGATGCTCCGGCGGTATTGATCAGGACGTCGTAAGCTTCGCCACCGCCCAGGGTGATCGAACCCGTATTATAATAATAGGTAGTGCCATTGAAGTTTTTATATTGTCTTGCACCCTGCCCGATGATCTTCATCGGCAGGCCGAGGAGAGTGACCGTATAGAAATCTACCGTTGAAAGACTTGGAAAATGGAGGAGTACCTTCTGACCGGCTTTCGCCATGATCAGAGCGGGGGTGTTCTGCGAAGGGACCCCGAGAGAATTTAAGATGTCAGCGCCATTGCAGGCAGGCCAGCCAGCGGGAACAGTCGGGTAGGCCGTCTGCCTGCCGCAAGAATTGATCGTATCCGGATACCCCCTACCGTTGAACAGGGTATAGGTATCTGTCATAAAAGCGAAATCAACCTCATTGTATGAATTGTCGGCATGATGGAACTCGGGATCGAAAGCGGTAATCTCGATGGGATAACCCACATCGTAGCAGGTTGAACCGTCGCCGTCATTGTAAGCATAGAGTTGGGAAGCGCATCCTCCCACCGTTGTGCCGTCCTGCTGAGGCCTGACGTAAAGATTGCCCAGCATGCCCATCTGCATGTGTTCAGAGGCTTCGACGTGACAGTGATACATATACGTTCCCGGTTCAACGTTATTATAGTAGTAAGTCAATGTCTCACCCATATTGATCGCAATGGAGGCCATCGGCTCGCCGTCAAAAACGGAACTTGCATTGGGGAATCCATGGTAGTGTACTGTGTGGGGATCTACCAAGTCAGGACGTTCCACCATTCCCGCGTTGGTAAGGCTGAGGTAGAACTCCTGCCCGCCTTTCATATAAATGGTAGGAGCAGTGGTTTCAGCCCCGCGCATTCCCCCTGGCGCCATGGGATCGTTGACCATGTTCATCACCTGATTGGTCGGAACGCCAGTTACATCGTCGAAGCCGAAGACGTAGATGTCATTCCCATCGGCCATGGTGACGTGGCCATCTCCAGCTGTCAGGGCTTTGCAGGCAATATTCCGCGGAGGAGCTCCGGGAATGGTGCATTCGATGTTCTGCGTAGCGACGTTATAAAAGGTCCCATAGGCTGGATTAAATTGCGTGGGATCGGGTTTTCCGTTGGCATCCAGCAATAGGCATGGGCACTGGATGTACACCTCTGCCGACACCGGAATCACCCAGAACGTCAGGAGCAGGATGGTTAGGATCAAGACTCGACTTTTCTTTCTCATGGTTTCACTCCTTTCTAACTTTCCTCCCCGCCAGGGCCTTCGCCTGGCGGGGAGCATTTCCATAAGTCATTACCATGGGAACCAGACATAGTTTGCGTTGTATTGATCAGCGCCGATATCCGGCGGGTCAGGTCTGGCCTGGTTATCATAATCTGATGCTAAGCCCTGATATACGGCTTGCATTCCGGATCCCCCCACACCTATTGCCGGGGAACCCGTTAAGATGTGGTAATCACCGTAGAGAGCAGCGCCTGAATTAATGACTCCATTGGGCGTGAATGTAATCTGTACAAAGTTTCCTAAAGTTGCGCCCTTTGAGCTCGCTTGGAAAATATTGAAATAGGGTTTAACAAACATAGGATCCAGACCCAATATATTTCCTGTGCCACCCGTTGTTTGGGGGAAATTTCCGGTGATGAGTGAGTAAGAGGGACTCATGTATTGTGTCGCCGGCGTTCCATAAACCCAGAAGTCCCAATACGCAGGCGGTTCAGCAGCACCGCAAAGACCCAGGACATCCGGACGGATTCCCCCCAAACCGCCACAGGCAGTTGCATCCCAGTAAAACGACCTGTTCTGCCAAACAATATTGTTAACCAGGGTTGGATTTGAGAATGAGTTGGCTCCGAAGAGTGGTGAAGCGGCTTGCAAACCTGTGCTTAAAGCATAGGTCGCAATGCCTGCAACCAAGGGATTGGTACTGGTAAGACCGCCGCCGCCAGCTTCCGCAGGACCAGGACAGACCGGCGCATTGTTGGGCACCGGCGGTTGAAATTCCACTACACAAGGTCCTCCAAAGGCTCCGGAGGCAGTGGCTGTACTGTCATTGTGTGTAATCGTGTTGCTGATGATGGAAACCAGGACCGAATCGTCCAGGGAAATCCCTCCGCCGTGATCACCACTGGCGTTGTCCACGATCATGTTGTTGAAGATCCCGATCATATACCATTGCGGCGGGTCACCAGGGTTGACCGGTGGATTATTGTTTGGATTATTCGCTACGTCCTGACCATTGACCTGGAGGGTGCGGATGCCGCCGCCATCGTCGCCGCCCAGATTGCCCTGGATGAGGTTGTCGTTGATGACCACGGAACCGGAGCCTTCGGTTAAGGTTGAGGGTGCCCCTGCAATCGGCAGCTCTCCTGCGATGATAATTCCGCCGCCTTCGTCGAAGGACTCGTTGGAAGCGATTACGTTCTTTTCAATCAACCCGTTATCGCTCAATCCGAAGTGGCAGATGCCTCCGCCGTATAGGATGGAGAAGTTTCCGCAGACCATGTTGTTCGTTATCTCGTAGTTGTCTGCGCCTTTATACATCGTTATGCCTCCGCCTCCGGAGGTAAGGCTTCCATTCATGGCAATGCGGTTATGCACGATCTTCATATTTTCGTTATGGGAATTGGTATAGACCGTTCCGTTAATGACATCGCCATTCCCAACCCGAATGCCACCGGAGAGGTTCCCCTGGTTTCCGTTGACCTCACAGTTGCTAATCTGGAGGTATGGAGAGTAGGCATTGACGTAAATCCCGCCTCCTCCCTCACTCGACTCTGTGATCGTCATTCCGTCAATCATGGGGTTGGCTGCAGCGGTGAACTGGTTGTTTTGGGGACAACCACCCAGTGTCGTGTTGTCACATGAGCTCACAAGGATTCCAGCCCCCTGATCGAAAGTAAAATCAGTGAGGGCGCCGGGAGGAGTGCTAATCCAGCCATTGGCGGTTAGGCCCGGGAATCGGACATTCTGCCAGTAATTCTTCATCGGAAGATTCCCGATCGCGTAGGTGTTGTCGAGGATCGTTGCTCCCGCTCCCACACCCTGGAGCTTGACCGGTTTATACATGATCGGGTTTTCCATGTAGTTTCCCGGTCCAACAATGATTAGCCCTCCGGTTGCAGGCGCCGAGTCGATAGCGGGCTGGATACGCTCGCACCTCGTGTTGTCTGAGTAAGGGTTACACGTAGGAATTCCTGTCTTGGGATCGGCCTTTGGTGCAGTTACCCAGGCAACATAATCGCCTGGAGCCACCACGTGAAAGGTTATTCCGACCACCGATGAAATCGGGCCGCCTCCAGGAGAGAGCGTATCCGTCCGTGTTACAACCAACTGGTAATCTCCGACCGGGACGGTGATCAAACCGGTTTTGGGATCGGTTGGCAGCGTTGCCGTAATGATCGCCTGGTTCCAGGAAGTAATTTTGAGAGGAGTTCCACCAATGGTCACCGTGCCGCGAGCAGAACCAAAACCATGGTCCCGGATCACATAGATAGGATTCGCCGCACTTACGGGGAGAGACGGATTGTAGTCAGGGTTCGGCACTTCGATGAATCCCTTCTTAACTCCCCCTGCGCCCGTGGGATTGATTGCCTTGATCGTGACGGTCCCGGTACCTTTGGTATCGGTTTGGATCACCGGGCCGCCGCCAGCGAGCGGACCATCCACTGAAAAGATGATTGGAGTTTTGTCCGCATAGTCGCAGTTGAGCGGAATTCGATTGGCCACGAAACCGGTCGTGGGTATGACGATGGTATCGATGAAAGTCGTCTTTCCGGAATAAAAGTCCCAGTTCTCCCGGATCACCTCACGGCCGAGTCCCGGGTTATACCATGGATCAGGAACGCAATACTGAGAGGGTGTGTTCGCGTCACACTTCTTTGCACCCAACATACGCTTTCCTGTTGTTGGTATCGTCCTCGAATCGACCGGTCCGATGTCATTTGGAAAGACCGTGAAAATTCCTGATGACATCCCAAGGGGGTTCGGAGTAAAGATGGTGTAAGTGGATGGGACCATCCCGCTGAATCGACCCCACTGGTCCGTATAGAACCTTCCCACTTCATTCCCGGCCCAATCCTGAATGGAGACTGGGATCCAGGAAGGGGCAAAATTGCTGCTCGCATTGGGGCTGTTGGGGTTTGACTCTAAATGGAGGTCATCGGAGACCCATCCCCACATCTTGGTCCCCTTGGGCACGTGAGTGAACATTCGGAAGTCCACAATGGAACTCTGGCCGTTTGAGAGGCTGGTAAATCGATGAGTACAAAGGGGTGCTTTCGGCCCCTTGCCGCTGGCGCAGATCCCCTTGGTATTCAAATGGGCTTTGAAGCTTGGATTCATGCTTCCATCCGCATTCCAGAGCTGCTGGTTGTCACAATACCATTGATTCGGGCCGGGGTAAGCTGTCTGGATCTGCCAATCTGGAAAGAGGGTATGGAATGCGGGGACATCGTAGTCCGGTCCCTCGCAAGGGGGCTGGAGTGCCTGGGACGGATAATTAGGTTCTCCGAATTCGATATTCCTATCCCCCCACTTCAGAATTTCATAGCCTTTGGGCGGATCGGCTTCGATGACATAGTTTCCGGGAGGGACGTTCTGGACCCAGTCCCCGGAGCACTTTACATCCGCACCAGCAGGGGCGTTGACCGGCGTCGTTTTGTAACTCGCCGTCACCTTCCCTCCCTGGCACCATTGGCTGAACTTGTAGGCTCCGTCAAAGACTCCTGGACGAATCTGGTCCCATGTACGTAAGGTCTCCGCACAATCTCGTATTTTGTGCAAGGGAGCGTTCATCCCGACCATCTGCGGGTTCGGCCAGAACTCTGGATTGGTCGAGACACAACCCGAAGGATTGTTGTCGTCGAAACTGTCCGTATAAGTAATGTTGATCGGGGTGTTACAGGCCGGGAGATGCGTTTTGGCATCAACATGATTGGCCTTACAGGTTGTAAGATCATATGGATCGGTACAGGTCGCACAGACCCACCTACCCGGGTAGGCTGGATCCTGCACGGCCTGATGAAGGCTAACCTTTACCCTCGGGATCCCAGGCTCCCATCCCTGGGCCAGCGATCTCCCGGGATCTTCCTGGGTCCGGCTGGTCGCGTAGGAGATGAAACCCTTGATGCCGCCGTTACATACCATCCCGTCAGGGCATGAACCATCCGGATTAGGGGAGTCGAGGTTTGTCTTTCCCCAGTCAATCATATTGGTCATGTCCGCCATGAGCACCGTGGCCTGAGTGCCCACTTCTTCGATGGCCGCATTTGGAGAGGCAGCATTTGGCGTGCTCAACTGTGTTCGAAAGATTTTTCCATCTGGCTGCTTCTGGGGATTAATTCCAAACTGAGCATATGGATTGGGATTTGGCGGCGGATTCGGGTTTGCGCAACCCACGCAGACATCAGAGGCATTAAGCCAGCTTCCGTCATCAATGACAGCGGTCATCCCAGTCGTTCTGAACCGGCCATAACCCCCAGGAAGGGCGCCCGGATCAAGCTCCATGACCAGCCATTGCCACCATGGAAAAACCTGGGTGAAGGCGTAATTCCCCGCGTCGTCGGTCGTTTGCGTGGCATAGGGAGATCCATCCGCAAAACGGAAATTCACGCCTACGTCAGACATTCCAGGCTCACCCGGATCGCGAAATCCGTTCTTATTGGTATCATAAAATACGCTTCCCATCATCGTTCCGAACCATCCAAACATAGGGGTTGGCCCCAGATCAACCACCTGGCCGGGGGCTGAAATGGTGACGTTGCGAAAATCGATGATGGAATTGATCGGCCAGTCCCACATCACCAGTTGATAAAGTCCAAGAGGAACACCGGTGATGTCAAAAGTACCATTGGGTCCGCAGGGAGCGGTGTAGACCTGTTCATCGTTCCCGCTTAGATTATTGATGCCCACATAACAATTAGGGACAGGCAGACCAGGAGACGCACCCGGCGCAAAGGGAGGGTGCATGTCGTGCACAGAGACAACTTGACCTTTGATCTCACCGGCTCCATTCGGAGTCGGGAGGGTCATGGGCATGTTTTTCACATAACCGACGGGTATAAGATAATTGAGCTGGCCGAGGATGATGTTAAAACGGGGCTCTGCGGCTCTGACCCATGCGTCGTTTCCTCTTGTCCCCTCAAACGTCCCGGTAAGGATCCAGCCCGGATCGTTGGCGGGTGGAATGATTTCTATCGTCAATTTGTTGGGAGAGACGAACCTGACCACCGCTTCCCCATTGGCCAAAGGAGCGCCTGTATCGAGATCGACACAGTTCGCAGCATCATAGGCTGCATCGCCGGATGGGCAGGAGGTGAGCGTTCCGTTGCCCATATAGTCCACTAATGGGAGGCCCGGGACATTCACACCCTTGTCAGTAATGAATTGATAGGTTCCATCCGGATTCTTAATTGGCTTGCAGTAACCGTTGACTCCGGTGCATGGCGCAGCTTCCCTTACAACCTGATAGGTTGTTCCGACTGGGTTTGCCCAGGCGTCCTGCATCATCTTTCCAACGATATCTGTAAGCAGGATGTTGAAACCCGCCAGCCCTGCTTCCTCCGGCTGGTCATATGCGAAATTGATAGGGTTATTGTCGTGAAAGACAAGAATTGTAATTTGGGCAGTGGGCACGGGTAATTTGTGAACGACAACTGTTACACTCCCGGCATTACCTGCGAAGCTCTTTCCAGCCATAATATATCCGGCTTGATCGGCAAACCAGGGAGGGGTAGCCGTCGGAGGACCGGGGGTGCTCGTTCCCACAGGGAAACCGGGATTCGCATGCCAGGGGATGACGGAGACGAGGTAACGCTTGTTGGCTTGAAGGGCGCATCCGGCCGTGCCGACTTGTGACACGTTTTTCGCTCCCGTATCCCCGGTACAGATAACGGTGGCGTGGCTCTTATGAATGTTGACTGCCAGCGTATGGCTTGGATTCGTGGCTGCTGGAGAAGAGTCCCAGTCTGCAGTCGGAGTTCCCTCGCCGGGGACCGTGTATTGAGAATTGTCTTCCTCAATCAGATAGCGAAACCCAGTGGTAATCGGCTTGCCGTCTTGGTCAACCACATGGATCGTAACGGCGTAAATATCCGTTTGGATGAATACGGCAAACAGAAGCGCAACAATGATCAGATGCCACTTTAAGGCCTTGCTTAGATGGCTGCTCCTTCTCATAAAATTTACCTCCTTTTCAATCTCCCATGCCTTTCGATGCATCTTCTATCTCCTTCCGCTTCACGTAAAATTAAATTTTTTTAATTTTAGGCTATTTAAAAAAACGTCAGACGTAAATGGGGTAAATACCCTATTTTTTTTCTAAGGGCACTGTATTGTTTAAATTGGATTTTAGCTGCGCCACTTCCACGTAATGACTTTTTATATCGTTTTTCAGCTGAGCTATCTCAAAGGGTTTTCTAAAACATTTTAACGCTCCGCATCTTCGCGACTCTGCCATCTCAAGATCTCCTGCTTTTCCCGAGAAGGTAATGACAGGCACATCAGGGTTGATCTTTTTGATGATCCTTAATGCATCGATACCGTTTAGCCTCGGCATTCTGATATCGAGTAGGACAAAATCGTAGACGTCATTAATAAAACGCAATACCGCCTCCACCCCGTCATTGACGACGTCGACAGCGTGCCTTTCTTCCTCCAATTCATTCTTCAAGACCGTACCAAAATTCTTGTCGTCATCGGCTAATAGGATATTCACCATATTTCCTTTATCTCTCGGGATTTGGAAAGCAAAAAAGGGGCCAAGTCAAAATTCATTGAATTGATTAAGATTTTTGAAATGCGAGGATGCATGAATCGGGCAAATTTCCCTTTTTAAAATGGCAAAATGCCCGATCTTTCTCAAACTCTAAACATCAAACTCTAAACTCTAAATAAGTCCAAAATTCTAAACTCAAAAGGTTATACCGTTTCGAATTTTGTGCTTTGCCTGCCTGCTGGTAAGCAGGGACATTTTGGGTTTGTTTAGAGTTTGGGATTTCGAGTTTAGGGTTTGAGCTTTATATCGGTAGGGTTATTGTAAAGGTTGTGCCTTTGCCTTCTTCTGAAATGATATCGATCGTACCATTATTTTCTTTGATGATCTTGTCGGCGATCGAGAGGCCTAATCCAGTGCCTCCTTTTTCTGACTTTGTTGTGAAGAAGGGGTCGAAGATTCTGTTGATCAGGTGCGGGGGTATCCCCGGGCCCGTATCACTAATTTTTATGGATATAGAATTCCCATTGCTTCCTGTTTCAATAATCAGGGTGCCTTTGCCTTCCATTGCATCCACAGCGTTGGCAATGATGGATAGAAAAGCCTGCCTCAAATCGCCTTCATTACTATGGATCATTGGAACCTCTTCTTGATACTGCCTCAGGACATCCACATCCCTTAATCTACCTTGGAAGTTGACCATCTCAAGGGTTTTATCCAGCACTTCATTGATCGCCACATCCTGCTTCCCATCGTGTCTCTTCTTTACAAAGGAGAGCATGCTGTTTGTGATGTTCTTACACCGATTGATCTCATCCTGAATGATTGTAAGGTAGTTTTCAAATAAGATGGAGCCTATCTTTTCCTTTTCCATCCTGTTGAGAAGGGCTTCCGTGCAGGCCGCGATCGTCGCCAGCGGATTGTTAATCTCGTGGGCTATCCCGGAAGCCATCTCGCCGAGGGCGGCAAGCCTTTCACTCATCATCAGTCGCATCTCATTTTCTTTTTTTTCTGTTACGTCCTTCATGATGGCTACAGAACCCCTGAATACTTCTTCCGGGGAATAGTAGGGGAATACGGATATTTCTAATATTTTCCCAATTTTTGGGTTGTGCATCTCTCTGGTCACTGGCTTTCTATCCTGAATACTGATCTTGTGGGGACAATCCGATAATAAACAGGTCCCGAATAGCTCAGAGCATTTTTTGCCGATCTCCTTCCATTTAGGGAGGTGGAACAATTTTCCGAATGTCTCTCGAAACGCAACGTTTGCCTTAAGGATATTGCAATCGCTATCGATGACGACGATCGGATCATTGATACGGTCGAATGTTTCCTCCCATTCCTTTTTAGAACGGGAGATCTCTTTAAAAGAGTTCTGTATTGTTTGCGCCATGCGGTTAAAATTTTCTGTAAGGGTTCCAATTTCATCTTTTGTTCTCACCGGGAGTTGGGTTGTGAAATCTCCCTTGCCGATAGCCTCCGCCCCTTTTTGAATCGTCTTGAGTGGATTGAGAAAAAACCGATTCACAGCTATGAGGGTGGCGAAAATCGTTCCTATAGCGATCAGGCCGAAGAGAACGAGAAACCTCTGTTCTTGCTGTCCGATGTACCGCCTCATTTCCGTCTGATTTATAGATAGAAGGAGCGCTCCCCTCAGCATCCCGCCTTTTTCGTGACAAGCATAACATTCAGGTCTGTTCTTAATCGGAATAATGAAGGTGGCGACATCACGTTTATTCATCTCCTTATAATAATGGATCGGTTCCCCGGATCTAAGAACCTCTGCCACTTTAGATTCTGGTGGCCCCTGTTCTTGGGAAAAAACCTCCTTCCCCTGAATATTGAAAATTCTCACCTCCTCTACCTCTTTTTTGTATCCTTTGTAAATAGCAAGAGTCTTAAATATTTCTTCATGAGCATTTCCTTGAAGCATAACGCTTTCCAAGTCATCAATGACGTGCAGTGACATGAGCATGGCCTTTTCTTTATAGTCACCTTGAATTTCTTCCCTCAACCATTTGGTTGAGAAAAAAGCCGCCACGCCAAAACTGACAACACAGATCATCATGGCAATGATGGTAAACTTTATCTTAATGCTCGATATCTTCATTCGCATGGATCTCATGAGAAGCATTTGGAGATGCATGACGAGGAGAAAATTCCTTTCCTCCTTAGCTCCTTATTTCCCTTTCTCTTCAATCACCGACTCCATAGCTCAAAAGTTTCCTATAAAGGGTTTTTGGATCCACACCAAGGATTTCTGCGGCCTTCCCCTTATGTCCTCCAGCCTCTTTAAGGATCTTGAGGATATGTTCCTTTTCGACATCTTCGAGCTTCCTGCCGGACCCTTTGAGGTCTGTGATCAGATCGGTTGGAAGGTCCGACGGCTCGATCACATCATTTTTGGACAGGAGCAATGTTCGGTGGACCACATTCTGTAGCTCCCTGACGTTCCCCGGCCATGAGTATTCGAGAAGGACCTCCAATGCCTCTTTGCTGAAGCTCTTGTTCTTAAAATCAGGGTTGGTTTGAATGGTATGGTCAATAAGCGGAGAAATATCTTCCTTTCTTTCTTTCAGAGGCGGGATAGAGAGGGTTAACGTACTGATACGGTAATAAAGGTCCGATCTGAAATTGTTCCTTTCCATCTCACTTTTGATATCCTTATTGGTGGCAGATAAAATCTTTACATCTACCACAATCTCCTTCGTTCCTCCCACTCTAAAAAAAGTCCCGGTCTCAATCACCCTCAGCAGCTTTCCTTGCAGGGATGAACTCAGCTCACTGATTTCATCGAGGAAAAGGGTACCGTGATGAGCTATTTCTAACAGTCCCAACTTTCTTGCGTGAGCCCCTGTGAAGGCCCCTTTTTCATGACCGAACAGCTCGGTCTCAAGCATATTCTCGGGGATGGCACCACAATTGATTGGAATAAAAGGTCCCTCGGCTCTCTTCGATGCATCGTGGATCGCTCTTGCAATCAATTCTTTTCCCACGCCACTTCCCCCATAGATCAAGACGGGGAAATCGGACATGGCCACTGTCTTCACATGCTCTAAGATCTCGAGCATCTTCGGATTCTTTGTGATGATACTCTGGATTTGGGATTGCCTTTTGATCTGGGTTTTTAAACCCAGATTCTCGTTGATGAGCGCTTTTTTCTCATACGCCTTCTCAATAACGGCTTTCAGTTCCGCAATGCTAAAGGGTTTTGTCAAATAATCGTAAGCACCAAGCTTCATCGCCTCAACGGCGGTGGCCACGGTGGAATGACCGGTCAGAATGATGATCTCGGTGGACAACCCCAGGGCTCTTATCTTCTTCAGGACGTCCATACCCCCGAGACCGGGCATGTTCAGGTCCAGGACCAATACATCGTAATCATCCTTCTCAAGCAGATCCACTGCCTCGATGCCGCCTTGTGCTTCATCGACATCGAATCCTTCTTCAGAGAACTCATTCGCAAGAACTTTCCTCAGATTTTTATCGTCGTCTGCGACGAGAACCTTCATCATCAAAAGTCCTTTTCAGCCTTCCCGCCTTCGGGGCAATGAACCAATTAAACAGCGCTCGACTAACCGTTTGTCGTTGTCAGTCTATGATAAGACAGATTTGATGAGTGTCAAGATTTCCTCTTTGGTGGATGAACCCTTTGAAATGAAATCGGCCTGCAATTGGTGGGCGGCCTCCCGATATTCGGGTGTATCAAACATGGTGAGAACAATCACCTTCAGATTTGGATATTCTGCTCTTAGTCTCTTGATGAGATCGAGACCGTTCTCCCCGGGCAAATGAATATCCACAATGGCAAGATCAGGAGAGGAAACCTTTACCCTTTTCAGGGCCTCTGCCCCATCCCCTGCCTCCTGAACCTCTATCATCGGAAATCGAGAGAGCAGGGCGTCTTTGAGTAATTGGCGGAAAGAGACACTGTCTTCTACGATCAATATTTTTCTTTTTGAGTCTAACATCATTTCCATTTTTTTCCAGAGTACTTCACCCTTACGTCAAAGTGAATAAGGTGAAATATGTATTTCGGAAGGCTCTATGATGTATATTTGGAAACTTCGGGCTAAAGAGACTAAGCTTCAATAAAACTTTCCTATTGCCTGTTATGAAAGTCTGTGTTAAAGGTAATCTATGCTAAAAAAATTGATTCCTTTCTTATTTCTTTTTCTCTTCCTCCCCGGCTATGGCTTGGGTTTTGAAACCCGGGGCCAGGATTGCTCCAAATGCCACACGCTCACCAAGGACGAGGCGACGAATCTTCTCCAAGCTCTTTTCCAGGGCATCAAAGTGCTCGAGGTCAGAATCAGTCCTGCGAAGGGTCTCTGGGAGGTTTTTTCAGAAGTGGGCAACAGAAAAGGGATTGTCTACGTCGATTTTTCGAAGAAGTATGTCTTCTCAGGAGCTATCCTTTCAATAAAAGAAAAGAAGAATCTGACCCAGGAGAGATTCGCAGAGCTCAATAAGGTCGATATTTCACAGATCCCCCTCGACGATGCCATCGTGATGGGTGACCCGAATTCTCGCCTTCGGGTCATTGTTTTTGACGACCCGGACTGACCGTACTGCGCGAAACTTCATCAGGAGATGAAGACGATCACAGAGGAGAGAAAAGATATTGCCTTCTACATTATTATGTTTCCGCTGAAGATTCACCCCGAGGCATATAAAAAAGCAAAGGCCATTGTCTGCGAAAAATCCCTTATCCTTCTTGAAGATGCCTTCAATAAGAAACCAATCCCTGAGCCAAAATGCGAGACGACATCGATTGACGAAAATATAAAGCTTGCTGAGAAGCTTGGCATCTCAAGCGCACCGACTCTCATCCTTCCCGACGGCAGGGCCCTTCCGGGATATAAAGATGCAAAGACCCTGCTCAGCCTGATAGGTAATTGACCGCAAAAAAGAACTGTCCCCCCCATCATTTCTAATCCTCTTCATTCAAAATAAACTCCGGGGAAGTACCTTTATTTCGCGCTGGGATAGTAAATCACGTGGGGGCTTGTACCTACCGTACCGGTAAGACCCGTGTTTTTAGGTAGGGTTAGTCTGTATTTTTTCTGATGGGTCCAGATCACCTCAAAATCCCTATTCTTGTCTGACGAGGTGGAGGTTTTTGTGGCCTTTCTCGTAGTCCTTTGCCCAAACTGGTCTGGATACGTCTCCTTCCAATACGGGAAAGGGATTTGTACCCCATACTGTTCATCGGGTCACGCGTAACCTCTTTGAATCGCTTGTCTCATGATATCGGCAGTTTTCTTAACATCTAATTTTTGCATGATGTTGGCACGATGACGTTCCACGGTTCGGGTGCTGATCAATAGAAGGTCGGCAATCTCTCTGCTCCCTTTGCCTTCTGCGATGAGCTTCAGAACCTCTTTTTCGCGAACGGTTAATTGTTCCGTTCTCGGGGACGCCTTCGATTCGTCCCGAACGGTTTGTACCCAATCCTCGGTCAACTCTTCGAGCAGGTTTGGCGAGACATAGATTCTTCCTCGCCTTATTTTCTCAATCGCTGTGAAGAGTTCCGTATCCGTGTCTTCTTTCAGCAGATAACCTCTCGCGCCGGCAGAGATCGCCTGCTCCAGGTATTGCTTATCCTTGTTCATCGTGAGGATCAGTATCTTTACCCGACGATAGGCCTTTTTGATTTCACGAACTGCTTCCATTCCCCGGAGGTTCATGAGAGAGATGTCGAGAAGAATGATATCAGGGAGCGATCGTTGGATGAGGTCGAAGAGTTGAAGACCATCGGCGGATTCTCCAATGATTTGCAGATCAGGCCTCCCACGTAGAAGGTTTTTCAAATTTTGCCTGAACAAAAGATGGTCGTCTGCAATGATAATCCGGCACGGGTTCACTGGAAATTCTCCTTTTTTTCTACTGGACGGCCTTTTTTGTAAAAGAGTACCTCCTTCTCCCAAGTTCGCAAAAAGATATTGAGAAGTAAATAGAGCGAATCCTGTATTTTTAAGTGAGAAATCCTGCATTTTATATCCACCCGCTCAGCATCGTCTTGCTGCCCGGCCACGGTATTACATTTTAGACAAGTCCCGGGCAGGCGGGTCCTTATTTTGGACTAACTACGCCTGCCAATTGCGGGAGAAGTGTGGTATATTTCTGAATCACCGAAAAACGAGTGAAGAGAGGTTTGCAATATGAGGAGAAGGAAATGGACAAGGATCAGATTACCGAAAGAATTCGTAAGAGGCTGAAGCTGGGCGAAGAAGAGTGGGAGACCATCGAAAAGAATCCTAAGTTTCAACGCTTATTTAAGAATGCTGTTGAGGCATCCAAATACCGGTTGGTGGCTGAGGTGATTGATTCAAAAGGCTGTCACACCGGGCACGTGATCGGCCAGAAACTAATTTTCGACAATTCAGGCAATTTGCTTACCAGGGAGAGCCCGGATCGCATCTGTGCCTTCTTGATGCCTAACCTGACCGTCCTGATCAATGCCTTTTTCGAAAATATGATGAACGGTCGGGACCCAAATGAAGTGATGTTCAATACGACAGGCTGTTTTGACAGCGGGCCGATGTGCGGTGGATGGGGGCATGTGGTTGTGAGAATGATCGCCGAATTGAAACCCTGACCGTAAGATCCTCTTTACAAACCGTTCAGCCTCCTGCGCGGATCATTCTCAAGTCAAACGAGGCGAGCAGGCGATTCAAGACAGATGCATCCCCCTCAAAGTGAACATGGATGGTGTCGAGATGAAGCGCACCGAGTACGAATGGTTCACCTCTGGATAAGGTGGCGCTCCAGCCCTTACCGCGGACTAAATCTTCGCCAATCCTTGTGCCACCCAGTTCGATCAGGTAGTCGGTGATGACCCGAAGCGGTATGCCGTGGTACTCACGTTTTATTTCCATCGATGCTTCTCTCAGACCCATCTATGATACCATAACTCAGTGGCTGATGCGCCTCCGATTTCGACAACTACTCGGTCAGAAATGGCAGATTAAGATTTCGACAGATCTCAGAATTTGCTCTGTCGAAAAAATTGATATACAGTAAGAACGGTTATCCGTCATGGTAAACGATACTGAGTCTTCAGCAACACGCATTCTACTTATCCGACACGGGGAAACGGATTGGAATCGCCTTCATCGATTCCAGGGAAGGAGTGATTTGCCGCTAAACGAGAAGGGCAGAGATCAGGCACGGGCTCTGGCTTTGGGACTGAAAGATCAATCCCTCACGGCAATCTATTCCAGCCCCTTGGCCCGGGCTGTCGAGACGGCGGGCCTGATAAAGGTCTTTCATCCCACGGTCCCTCTTTTTCAAGAGGAAGGTTTGGTTGAGATGGATCTGGGCGAGTTTGAAGGAATAGAAGCCGAGCATTGGGTGGTCGAGCACTCGGATTTTCTAAAGTCTTGGCGGGAAACACCGGCATCTATCAGAATGCCCGGTGGGGAAAACCTCCAGGAGGTTCAGGCGAGAGCCATCAGAACACTGGAACGCATTGCCAAGCTTTACCCAACGGAGAGCACATTACTCCTCTGCAGTCACAATTTTGTGAACCTCACCATATTGTGCTATGCGCTGCAAATTCCTCTCGATCGATTTCGAGAAGTGCGGCAGGAGACAACAGCCCTGAACGTCCTTTATATAGAAGGAGAACGATTGATGGCGAAAGTGGTGAATGACCGTTCCCACCTCAAAGATCGGAACGACGCCAAGTAGATCTTGGCTTCGTTAGAGGCCAATCAACATCGAACCAGAAGGACGGGCTTGGGCGCATGGTGCAGGACCTTTTCTGCCACACAACCCAGAAGAAAGTGTTTGACTCCTCCATGGCCACGAGACATGGCGATGAAGTCAATTTCTTTTTGGGAAGTGTGATCCAATATCTCCTCAGCTTCATCTCCGTAACGGACATGTGTATCGACATCAAATCCTTTCGCTTTGAGCTGGTCCTCCAAAGTCTTGAGGTATTCCTCCACCTCTCGCACCACTTTTATTTGAGCCTCCGTAGGGTCAGCTCCGGGAAAGGTGTGAGCCGAGGTAACGCGCAAAAGGCAAATGCCTGTACCCAGATTGGATGCCAATTCCTCAACCTTAGGAAGAATATTTTCTCCGCAATTCGACCTGTCGAGTGGAACGAGAATCCTTTTATCCTTCTCCATATTATTCCCTCCTTGAGTAAAAATAATGATCCTTTCCCATTTACTGTCAAACCACAGCGGGCCGAATTAGCTTACCGAATGAAGGGAGCGATATGTTAAAGTATTAAGAGCTTATCCACAAGTAACTTCCCCCCCCTTTACCAAAGGGGGGTGAGGGGGGATTTAAAGTGGCAACCCTTGGGAAAATCCCCCTAAATCCCCCTTTTCCAAAGGGGGATATTACGAACAACCATTATTTACGGATAAGTTCTAAATGACAGATACCTCTTATTTAAAAGGAGGGCTCTTTCCTTGCGTCCGAGTTGGTCCGACCGAAACTCCTCGGGACAGGTGAAGGAGAACCTAAATCATGAAAATCTACGTGGGTACAAGTGGGTATGCGTACAAGGAATGGAAAGGAAAATTCTATCCCGAAAGGATTTCGGCCGACGAAATGCTTCGCTTCTATTCGGGACGCCTCAACACGGTCGAGATCAATAATACCTTCTATCGCATGCCCAAGGAGAGCGTGGTCATATCCTGGTCAAAGAAGGTCCCTGAGCGTTTTGTCTTCGCTACCAAAGCGCCTCAGATCATCACGCATCTGAAGCGGCTTCGAAGCGTGTCCGAGGAGACCGGGTACCTCTTCAGGACGCTGTCGGTCCTGGACCAGAAACTGGGACCGGTCCTCTTCCAATTTCCCAAGAGTTTTCGTGCGGACCGTCCGGCGCTTCAGGATTTTCTCGGCCTGATTCCCCGGGGCAGGGCCTGCGCATTCGAATTCCGCAATTTATCCTGGCTCGATGATGAAATTCTGAGCCTCCTTCATGAACAGGGATCAAGCCTGTGCATCGCCGATGCTGATGAGAATCCGGCAAATGAGATCGTCCCTACGGCGCCGTGGGGGTACCTGCGCCTGCGCCGTTCCGACTATACGGATGCCGATCTGTCAAGATGGCTGGAAAGAATCCTTTCGCAAGAATGGGAGAAGGCTTTCATCTTTTTTAAACACGAGGACGAGGCAAAGGGCCCTGAAATGGCGATACGTTTTCGTGAGCTCGCCGATTCACGCGTTGACAAAGAATTGCAAGGGTAATTTTTCGCTTTAAAATAATGTGAAGCCTGATTTACAATTTGAGGGAGATGGACGGATGGGAGAGGGATGAAGATTGCTACCTGGAATGTTAACGGCATCCGTGCCCGGTACGCGCAACTTTGCGAATGGGTCGGCCGTGACCGGCCGGATGTGATCTGCCTTCAGGAGATCAAAGCGACACCTGAGCAGGTTCCTGCGATTCTGGGCGAGCTGGAAGATTACTGGTGCTACTGGCACGGAGAAAGGGCCTATTCGGGCGTGGGTCTGCATATCCGGAAAGAATTATGTCCCACAAAACCAACTCACTTACACCCCGCATTCGATCGGGAGAACCGAATGGTAACCGTCCAGCTCGGTGAGGTGACCGTTGCATCCGTTTACGTCCCGAACGGCGGCAAGGATTTTCCGGCTAAGACGCAGTTCCTCAAAGAGCTGGAAGGTTGGGCAGCGGAGTTTCAGGCGAAGTCTTCTCCTCTCGTCATGTGCGGTGATTTGAACGTGGCAAGGGCTGAGATGGATGTCCACCCTAAAGAGCGGAAAGCGAACGCGATTGGGCAGCTGCCGGAAGAGCGGGCGCTTCTTGAACGAATTATCTCCCACGGGCTGGTTGATGTCTGCCGGGCGCTGGACCCTTCGAATGAAAACTTGTTCACGTGGTGGGCGCCCTGGCGCAATCATCGACAGCGAAACATCGGGTGGCGTCTCGATTATATTCTTGCCAGTGAGTCACTTTTCGGTCGGGTCGTTTCCTGCAAAGTGTTGTCTGAGATCGGTACGAGTGACCATGCACCGGTTATGGCTACTTTTTCTGACACCGACCAAGCGGCACATCTGCGGCAGTAAAAGCCTCGCCAGAATCCTCGCCTCAAGTCCTGCGAACAAGAAATCATTAAGAAGTGTTGAGAAAGTTAACAAAGCGATGTTTACATTTTCAACAATAAAATCTGTTTAACTTTTAAACGGTTAAGAAACGCTGCCAACGATTACTGCTGAAAAATTCAGCAGTACCAAAATTATCGGTCTCGGAATAACTTCCTTTAGACTCTCTCCCTCTGTCTTCTAACCCGGTGTCATCACACGTCATTCCATCTCTATTAAAATTTTTTTCGGTGAATCTTTTGCTTTGGCCCGATTCTTGAGATCACTAAAGCGAAACACAAAACAATGAGAGTTGACTCTCAAAAGAAAAGGAGGCGGTAAATATGGTTATTATCTTGGTCGCTTTAACAATCTTCACTATCTTTTTGGTACAGGCTCTCTCTCAGCGGAGGGCTCGCAAGCGGGAAATTTCAAGAGTTGCGCTGGAGAGGGGCAGGATGATTCTCTCCCCGGTGCCCATTGCACCTCTTTCCGGGAGAGTCCCTCAGTTTCCCGAAGATATCTATTATCACAGGGGGCATACCTGGGTGAAACTTGAGGCAGGTAACACGATGAAGATCGGCCTCGATGATTTTACCCAGCAGGTGATGGGGGATATTGAGGGGATTGCGGTTCCTTCGCCTGGAGGCGAATTGAGCCAAGGAGAGGTGGCATGGAGGGTTCGGCATGGTAAACGGAAATTGAACCAGTTGGCCCCCGTTGGCGGAACCGTGGTGGAGGTCAATGAAAAGCTGCAGAAAAACCCTACATTGGCCAATCGTTCTCCGTATGAGGAAGGGTGGATTCTTAAGATCCGGGCCAAAGGTCTCAACAAAGAGATGCCCGCATTGATGGACGCTTTCCAATTTAAGGCGCACTTTGATCAGGACAAAGCCAAGTTGATGTCATCCTTCAGTGACCACGCGCTGGGAGCAGTGTATGGGGATGGGGGAGAGGTGATCAAAGGGGCGGCTACGAACCTGGACGAAAAAACGTGGAAGAAATTGGTCACGGAACTGTTCCATACTTCTCCGGAGTAGTCTCCAGAAAGGAGGATAAATCTATGGTACCGATCTTAGTCATCTTGACAGTCATTGTCTGTATTGCGGTGAGATCCATTGTACAGAGCGTCAGGCGAGTGTTCGCCGGTGAGGAAAGAAAAACGAGGAGGAGCCCATGGATATTAACAGAAGAAGCTTTCTCAAAGTGCTAGGTGGGGGAATGGCAGGGGCAGCCCTGGGAAGCAGCCTGCTGCCGGGGAGACCTAGGGCCGCGGAAATTGCGGCCGCCAAGCAATTCTCCGGGGTTTTGGTCGACACCACCCGATGCGTCGGCTGCCGATCCTGTGAGGAGGCCTGTGCGGCTGCCCATCATATGGCCATTCTGGACATCAATGATCAATCGGTATTTGATAGGCCGAGGAACACAACGGTGAGCCAATGGACCGTTGTCAACCGCTACCAGACGGAAAAAGGGGAAGTCTTTGTTAAGAAACAATGTATGCACTGTAACCAACCCGGTTGCGTGTCCGCGTGTCTGGTCAAGGCCATGCAAAAGAGAGAGGAAGGCCCGGTCACCTGGGATACCAACTGTATGGGTTGCAGATACTGCATGCCCTCCTGCCCGTTTGAAATTCCAAAATTTGAATATCAAAGCTCCGTTCCTAAAATACAGAAGTGCAACCTGTGTTGGGAAAGACTGAGACATGGGGAAAAACCCGCCTGTGTGGAAGCCTGTCCGGAACAAGCGCTCTTCTTTGCCACCAGGAGGGAACTGATCGAGGAAGCGAATAAGAGAATCTACCAGAAACCCGGAGATTACATTCACCACATCTATGGGGAGCATGAAGTCGGGGGAACGGGGTATCTTTACCTCTCGAAGGTGCCCTTCGAGCAGATCGGTTTCAGAACGGATCTCGGGACCACCCCCTATCCCGAATTTACAAAAGGCTTTCTCTATTCGGTACCCCTGGTCCTTTTGCTCTGGCCTGCATTTCTGATGGGAGTGAACACCTTAACCAAGCGTGAAGACGAAAAGAAAAGAGGAGGGGAACGACCATGAACGAATCGGCGAAGTCGCCAGAAATAAAAACCGTTAAAGACTTTGTGACTTTTATTCGCAGGGAGTTGAAGCCAAAAGGGAAGATTTTCACTCCCTTCAATGTCATTACTTTACCGATCATCCTTCTGGGTCTCGCCCTCATTGCGATCCGGTTGGTCAAGGGACTGGGCGCAGTCACCAACCTTTCGCAGGAATTTCCCTGGGGGATATGGATCGGATTTGACGTGATGGTGGGCGTCGCCTTTGCGGGAGGAGCCTACATCCTGACGTTTGTTGTGTATATCTTGCGGAATGAGAAATATCACGGAGTGGTCAGGGCAACGGTCCTCAATGGCTTTCTCGCCTACGTCTTTTATGCGGGGGCTATTTTCCTTGATCTGGGTCGATGGTGGAACATCGTCAACCCCATCTTTGGAAATAAATTCGGTGTGAACTCGGTGCTCTTTCTTGTCTCCTGGCACTTTCTGCTCTACATGATCTCTCTGTTCATTGAATTCTCGCCCGCGGTTGCGGAGTGGCTTGGATTCAAGAGAATCAGGAAGATCCTTGCTTCGCTCACGGTGGGGGCGGTTATTTTCGGCATTGCGCTCTCCACCCTTCATCAATCGGGTTTGGGTGCGCTCCTGATGATGGCCAAGGACAAGATCCACCCGCTGTGGTACACAGAGTTCATACCGGTATTTTTTTTCGTCTCCAGTATCTTTGCCGGACTCTCCATGGTCATTTTTGAAGGGACAATCAGCCATAAGGTTTTCGCTGATCAAATTGACCCGGAGCATCAGCAATCTTTTGATCGTATCCTCATGGGCCTGGGGAAGGGATGCGCAGGGGCGTTGTTCGTCTATTTCTTCATGAAGATACTCCTTCTGATCCACGGCAAACAGTGGGCCCTCTTAGCGACGCCAATGGGGACATGGTATCTGGTTGAGCTAATCGGTTTTGTTCTTCTGCCTTGCGTCCTGTTCCTGCACGGCGTGCGGTATCAAAATTTAACGGTTATCCGCATGGGGGCCATCGTTTCCATGCTTGGAATTATCATCAACCGGTTAAATTACTCTGTGATCGCCTATAAGTGGTATGTCCCTTTGAGCCAGAGATATATTCCTTCTTGGATGGAAATTACGATTACCCTGGCCATTATCTTGACGGAGGTTTGGGTATTCCGGTGGATCGCAAACCGAATGCCGGTCTTTAGAGCATCTCCAGCATGGGTGACGGAAGAAAGTACAGTTAAAAAGACGGTCACAATCAGAAAGGAGGTCCCGAAATGGAAGGTTTCAGCTATGTAGATATTTTTGCCACAAAGGGAATTGAATATTTACTGATCATCGGTTTTCTTCTGCTCTTCACCTTCTTCTGGAGATATTTGAGCAGGCCCGCGAAACGGGTCTTTGAGGCGGCGGAAAAGTTTATCCCTGCTGTAAACGAATGGTTTAGACTCCCGGAAGAGATCTACTATCACCTGGGGCACACCTGGGCAGCCCCGGAGGGAAAGAATCTGGTGAAGGTGGGGGTAAACGATTTTGCTCAGAAACTGGTAGGAAAGATCAATACGATTCAGTTGCCGAGCATCGGCTCGACGATCCATCAGGGGGAGAAGGGATGGACTTTAGGGGTCGATTCAAAAACGATCGATATGCTCTCCCCCGTGGACGGAAAAGTGGTCGATATCAACGAAAAGATTGCGAGCTCGCCTGAGGACATCAATAAATATCCTTACGTCAGTTGGCTGATGAAGGTTGAATCGCCGAAATTTTCAGCAAACAAGAAACAGTTGCTCTCAGGGCCATTGGCAGCAAAATGGATGGAAGAAGTACGCGAGAATCTCTTGTCAAGAATAAGCCCTAACGTTGGGCTGGTCTACCAAGACGGTGGATTGCTCGTGGACGGTATGGCAAAAAATCTGGATAAAGACAAATGGGATGAAATTGTAAGAGAGTTTTTCCTGGTCTCGGAAGCTTGATGTCGGAAATGGACAACCCATCGATGGGTTCTATTTTAATTTCTTGGACGGTAAGAAATAAAATTAGCCGAAGAGGGTGAAAAAGGTGGACGAGAAGAAAAGTTATTATAAGCTCATTCCCAAGGAAGACCTTAAATGCGTTTGGATGACTGCAGGTCTACTCACCTATAAACTCTGCAAATACAACTTGCAGTGCGAGAAATGCCCTCTCGATTGGGAGCTAAGAAACCTTTCTGCAACTCCTTCGATTGGAGCAGCCTCTCAACAAAACAGGCAGTTCAGTTCAGAGAGGGTACGCTCCACTGCTCCGTTGAGAAAGGAAAGACCGGGGGGGGATGTCTTGTCTGAAGACCTCTCCCGGCCCAGCATCAATGGTTCTTTGTTTTATCATCCGGGTCACACCTGGGTGAAGGTGGAAAAGGCAGATCAAGTTCGCATTGGGATAGATTCTTTCTTAGGGAAGATCATCGGGAAGGTGAAAGTAATCGTGCTGCCTCTAACCGGGAGGAGGTTTCTTCAGGGAGACATCCTCTGTTCGATGATCCGAGAAGAGGGTATTTTACATATCGTTTTCCCGGTCAGCGGATCCATTCTTTCGGTCAACCAGAAATTGAAGGAGAATCCTGAGCTGGTCACCAAAGATCCGTTGGGAGAGGGTTTCTTGCTGACCTTGAAGCCTAAGAATCTTCAGCGAGACCAAAAGCAACTCTTCTGTGGGGAGGCGGCTATCTCTTGGAATCAGAAGGAATGGGAGCGATTTAAAACGGTTGTTGTTTCAGAGCTGAGTGCTGATCAGAAAGGGCTTGGGATGACCATGCAGGACGGAGAGATCAGACTCGGAAATGTTGAAAGGTTCATTGATACCGGGCGATACGTCCAGTTGGTCAGCACCTTTCTGCGAAGAGGAGAAAAAGGTTTTCTCGGGGCGAGGTAAAAGAAATTTAAGCAATATCGGAGTTCTGTGGGAACCGTTCTAAGCCCGGGGTCTCTAACGATCCATTTCCCGAGGAGGCAGTCCTTTAGTACCCCAAAAGAAAACCTATGGCGAAGGCGGACATAAAAACGATCGAAGAGTATCGTGCGTCATACGAAAGATCCCTCAAAGATCCGGAGGGGTTTTGGGGTGATCTGGCGAATCATCTGGATTGGTATAAGAAGTGGGATAAAGTGTTGGAGTATGATTTCAAAAAGGCGGAGATCAATTGGTTCAAAGGGGGTAAGCTGAATGCAAGCTATAACTGCCTCGACAGGCATCTCAACACCTGGAGAACCAACAAGGTCGCGTTGATCTGGCAGGGGGAGCTCCCAGAGGAAAGCAGGTCTTTTACCTATCAGCAGCTCCATTACCATGTCTGCAAGTTTGCGAACGTCTTGAAGAAGTTTGGAGTAAAAAAAGGGGATCGGGTATCCCTCTACTTGCCCATGATCCCTGAACTTCCGATCGCCATGTTAGCGTGCGCTAGGATCGGTGCCATTCACAGCGTCGTCTTCGGAGGGTTAGGCCACAAGGCCCTGCGGGACAGAATCAATGATGCTGGGTCAAAGCTTCTGATTACCGCAGATGGCCACTCCAGAGAAGGCAGAATCGTTCAGAATAAGGCCATTGCCGATGAGGCGCTGAAAGAGTGTCCCGGGGTGGAAAGGGTCATCGTCGTGAAACGGCTGGGGATGGATGCACCCTTCACAAAAGAGAGGGATCGATGGTGGCATGAGGAAATGGCAAAGGAAGAGATAACCCCCAACTGTGAACCGGCTGTCATGGACGCGGAAGACACTCTTTTTCTCCTCTACACGAGTGGGAGCACAGACAAGTCGAGGGGAGTCATCCATACCACAGGAGGCTATCTCTTATTCGTTTATCAGACTTTGAGGTGGGTCTTTAACGTCAAAGATGAGGACGTTTTCTTCTGCACAGAGGATATCGGTGGTGTAACTGGCCACAGTTATGTCGTCTATGGCCCTCTGGCTCTCGGAGCAACCACTTTAATGTTTGAAGGCATTCCCACTTATCCAAACGCTGACCGTTTTGGGGAGATCGTCGAGAGATACAAAGTCAGTGTCTTTTGCACAGCCCCAGCAGCCATCAACGCCTTAATGCAAGAAGGGGAAGGGTGGGTTGAGAAGCGAGAGATTTCGAGCCTGAGAATCTTGGGCGCGGTCGGTGAGCCCATCCATTCGGAGGCACGGAAATGGTACCATGTCCACGTAGGCCTGGAGAGATGTCCAATCGTGGATACATGGTCTCAGGCAGAAACAGGGGGATTCCTCATCTCTTCTTTGCCGATGACTCCGCTCAAACCTGGGTTAGCCACACATCCTTTTCCTGGCGTCGTTCCAAAGATTCTCAGGGAGGACGGTACCGAATGCGATGCGGACGAAATGGGGTTCCTTGTCATTGCAAATCCTTGGCCCGCCATGCTGAGAGGTTTCTGGAATGATTTGGATCACGAGAGGTTTAGAGAAACCTATTTCAAGCTCTTCCCCGGTTATTATTTTACGGGGGAAGGGGCAAAAAAGGATGCGGATGGATATTTCCGGGTCATGGGCAGGATCGATGATGTGATCAATGTCTCAGGGAATCGAATCGGAGTCGCTGAAGTGGAGAGCGCTCTGGCCTCCCATCCTTCTGTGGCGGAAACCGCGGTGATCGGTATCCCTCATGATGTAAAAGATAAGAAAATTTATGCTTTTGTCACATTGAAGATCGGGATCAAGAGCAGCGAAGATTTGCGAGGAGAGCTTCTGGCTCATGCAAGAAAGGCCGTTGGTCCAACTGCGGCCCCTGATCAGCTTCAGTTTGCTGAGGTCCTTCCCAAGATGAGAAACGGTAAGACAATGAAAAGAATATTGAGAAAGATGGTAGAGGAAAGGATCGAGGAATTAGGAGGCACCTCGACTGATTCAAGAACCTCCGAGGAGTGGGGGAACTTCAGTTCTAAAAAGGTGGGCCCGTTCCTTCCCTGGGAAAAAGAAGGATCAAACGAGGAGAGTTTGGGGGAGGAATTTTCTCCATCGGACATTAAGAAATCCTTATTTTATCATTCCGGGCATACCTGGGTGAGGGTGGAAAAAGCGGATGAAGCTCGCATTGGTATAGACTTTTTTATAGGGAAAATGATAGGGAAAGTAAAGGTGATCGTGCTTCCTCTATCCGGGAGGAGGTGTCTCCAGGGAGAAACCCTCTGTTCCATCATCCAGGAGCAGGGTATTCTACATATTGTTTTTCCGGTCAGCGGATCCGTTCTTTCGGTCAACCAGAAATTGAGGGACCAGCCTGAGCTCATTACAAAAGACCCATTAGGAGAGGGATTTTTGCTAACCCTAAGACCTAAAAATCTTCAGAGGGACCAAAAGCATCTATTCTTTGGGGAAACGGCTCTGTTCTGGTACCAGAGAGAATTGGAACGATTCAAAACGCTTGCGGGTTCAGAGCTGTACGGACAGGAAAGGGTTGGTATGACCATGCAGGATGGCGGGATAAGACTCAGAGAGATAAAAAGATTGGTTGACCCGGAGCGATATATCCAGTTGGTAAGCGCCTATCTGCGGAATGGAGAAAAGGAGTTTATCCGAACGAAGCATGAGAAGAGGAGCAGTTCAAAATCCCAGGTCGGATAGTAGCTCCTCTGTCACCATTTCCGCTGAGATCCCTCCTGATTGGTCATCCATTGAGACCGGTTCTCTATTGATACCTGACAGTAAATATAGTAAAAGTAAGCCGAGATCGTCTCCTTCCTCCTTCGGAGAAGGAAGAGGTGAAGGACCAGGTGAAAAGGATACTTTTTAAAAAAATCCTGCCAGCCATGAGGAGTCTAAGCTTCAAGCTCTACTTCCTCCTGATCATCCTGTTGATGATCTCCTTCACCGGAATCATGTATTTTAATGTCACCTCTTACACCAACCATGTTAATGAAAGTGTGATCAACAGCGCGATTCAGGCCAGTGACCTGATCAAACGCTCTGCTCGATACAGTATGCTAAAAAATGATAGGGAAAACCTCTCCAATATTATTACGACCGTTGGCCAGGAAAATGGAATGGAAGGAATCCGGATCTATAATAAACCAGGCAAGATTGCCTTTTCCAACGAGCTCGCAGAGGTGGATACTATTGTAGACAAGAAAGTGGAACAATGCTACGTCTGCCATGAAAAAGAACCAGCCCAGGTTCATCTCACCACAAAAAATAGAATCAGAATCTTGACCTCTCCTCAAGGATACCGGGTTTTGGGTCTCATCAACCCAATAGAGAACGAACCGGATTGCTTTACTGCCGATTGCCATGCCCATTCTTCCAAAGACAAACTTCTCGGTCTTTTAGATGTGAAAATATCGTTAAAATCTGTGGATGAGGAAATGGCCAGAACGAGAAAGAAAATGGTTCTCCTCTCCAGTATCATGATTCTTGTCACTGCCCTGCTCTTCGCCGGGTTCATCTTACGTCTGGTCCATATCCCTATCAGAAAACTTGCCAAGGGAACGAGGGAAGTGGCGAACTTGAATCTTGACTATTCCATCGATTTTGTTTCTAAAGATGAGATGGGGGAATTGGCCCGATCGTTTAACCAGATGACCAAAGAACTCAAGGCGGCAAACGAAGCGAATCAAGAGTGGTCCTCCACTTTGGAAAAGAAGGTCAGGGAGAAGAGCGAAGAGCTTAAGAAGGCTCAAGCCCACCTTCTCCTGGTGGAAAAGATAGCCTCTCTGGGAAAACTTTCTGCCGTGGTGGCCCATGAGATCAATAATCCTATGTCCGGAATCCTCACTTATGCCAAGCTGTGTCTCAAGATCATCCAGAATCCTGCCTCTTTATCGCGGGAACAAACCAACTCGATGGCTCAGTTCTTGAGCGTGATCAGAGATGAGGCCATCCGTTGTGGTGATATCGTCAAGAATTTGTTGATTTTTGCCAAAAAGGACTTTGGTAAATGGACCGAAGAAAGTCTCAACAGGATCATTCGTAACAGTATTCAGCTCGTCAAACATAAAATGCAAATAAAGGAGCTTGAACTCTGTGAGGAATTAGCCGATGGGAACGACGTCATCTATTGTGATGCCAGCGGGATCCAACACATCTTAGTGGCGTTATTTATTAATGCCATCGATGCGATGTCCAAAGGAGGGAAGTTAGAAATCAAAACCATTCTCTTAGATAGTAGTCAGGAGGTCCGAATCGTTATTTCCGATACAGGCACCGGAATCCCTGAGGAAGTCCTTCCCCATATTTTTGAGCCTTTCGTTTCCACCAAGGAGTCCACCGGATTAGGTTTGGCCGTCGTCTACGGGATTATTCAACAACATAAGGGAGGGATCGAGGTGGATTCCAAACCGAATCAGGGAACGACCTTTATGATCACCCTGCCGAGGAGACCCGTTCGCGGTCAATGGGAGGACCGGGTGGTCATTTCAACAGCCTTAAAATCAGACCTGAAGGAGAGGGAAGATGGATAACCAAGGTGTTAGCATTTTGGTTGTTGATGACGAGTTTTCAGTCAGAGATTCCTTATACAATTGGTTTAAAAACGAGGGATACAGAGTCGATACCGCAGAAAATGGCATGGAGGCCTTGAAGAAACTCCAGGAACGACCTTGGGACATTGCTCTGGTGGATATTAAGATGCCCGGGATGGATGGGATGGAACTCCAGAGGCATATCAAGAAAATTGATAGCACGATCATCTTGATTATTATCACTGCCTACGCCACCGTCGATACGGCGGTGGAAGCGATGAAAGAAGGAGCCTACGATTATCTTTCCAAACCCATTGATCCGGATAAGCTCTCTATTTTGATTCGTAATGCTGTCAACCAGAGAAGGCTTATTGCTGAGAACATTCAGCTTAAACAGAAGGTGGAAGAGCTTTCTTTGCAGGAGGAGATTGTGGGGGACAGTCCCCAGATCAAAAAAATCCTGGAGATGATCGATACCGTGGCCAAAACCGATGCCACGGTCATGATTCGGGGGGAAAGCGGAACGGGCAAAGAGCTGGTCGCTCAAGCCATCCATGGGAAGAGCAACCGCCGATATTTTCCGATCATTTCCATCAACTGTGGGGCCTTTCCCGAAGGCCTATTGGAAAGCGAACTCTTCGGCCATGAAAAAGGTGCTTTTACCGGAGCCCAATATAAGAGAAAAGGAAAGTTGGAGATGGCGAATGGAGGCACCCTCTTCTTTGACGAAATTGGAAATATTGCCGTGAAGATGCAGATGGATCTCCTCCGGGTGATCGAGACCAAACAGTTTACCCCTTTGGGAAGCAATAAACTTGTCAATGTGGATTTCCGAATTATCGCGGCTACGAATTCTGATCTGGAAAATAAAGTAGCGGAAAAAGATTTTCGGGAAGATCTCTATTATCGGTTGAATGTCTTTTCGATTCATATTCCACCCCTTCGGGAAAGGACGACAGATATCCCACTGATCGCTCGCTATTTTCTTGAGAAGTATGCCCGCTCCATGAGCAAAGACGTGACGGACATCTCTCCAGAGGCGATGAAGATGCTGGTCCAATATAATTGGCCAGGCAACATTAGAGAGTTAAGAAATACGATCGAGAGGGCATTGGTCGTTGTGGGAGAGAAAGGTCAAATTGAGCCCGATGATTTAAATCTTCTCTTCCTTTCTAAAGCAAATCCTCCGGGAGATTCTCTGGAGGAAATAGAAAAGGCTCATGTCCAGCGAATATTAGAGCAATCCGACTGGAACATCTCCCGGTCTGCCGAGACACTCAAAATAGACCGAGTGACCCTTTACAACAAGATCAAGAAATATGGCTTACAGAGATAAGCTTCATGTCTTATATCGACATTATCCCCATTGGTGAGGTAGAAGAGGCACTTCTTTTATTTCTCAAGCAAAGTCTTTTTCAGACCTTTAAGATCCAGGCCAGGATTCGCAATCGCCCTTTTAACATTTCTCCTGCCTATGACCCTGTCCGCAATCAGTACAACTCAAGTGGTCTCCTCCTGGAACTCATCAACGATGTTCCCCCGGAAACCTCAAAGATCCTCGGAGTGACACAGCTGGACCTATTCATACCTATATTTACCTTTCTCTTTGGCGAGGCCCAGCTAAACGGGATAGGAGCGATCGTTTCGACCCACCGCCTTCATAATCAATTCTACGGTATTCCTGAGAATGAAGAGCTGTTGAAAAATCGGCTCTTGAAAGAGGGAATCCACGAATTAGGACACACCTTTGGTCTTATTCACTGTTTCGCCCTGAATTGTGTGATGAAGTCTTCCACTTACGTAGAAGACATTGACCAGAAACCCACTCATTTCTGCAGCCTCTGCGAACAAGAGATTCTTGGTTGGCGAAGCGGAAAAAAAGTTTGATTAACGTTGACCTTAAATGGCTCTCCGGGCAGACTCGGTCACTACGGTCGAAACATTCCGTTTGTCCGTGCGTCACCCACAGGGCCTTTGGGGATAGGATTGCCGAATTTCTGGAATCAGGAGATTAGTGGTGTTTTGTTTGAGTCTTAAGAGGATTAGTTCGTTTTGGATGTGGTCCGTTCAAGAAGTCCTGACCATTCTAAAATTCGGCTTGACATTTGGGATGCGCGAAGCGCAAGGGTGTGGCGCGTCTGTTCAACGGGCCAGGCGCGACGCCACCGGCAGATCTCGCGCTGCATACCGGCGAGCTCGGCGGAGGCCAGATCTCCGGTCCATTCCATGATCCATGCAATCTGACGCATCAGATCAACGATGGCCTCATCGCTGCGCCCCGCCTGGACCCACTTGCTAAGGCGAAGCAGATCAGATGCCAGATTGCCCATTCGCACAGCGCTACTATCCCGTATAAAACGTTCGCGCATTCTTTTAAGATCCTTCATGCGGATTCTACCTCTAGACATCGGCGTACGATGGTTTCGATCTTTGCCCGAAGATTCGGGTCTTCAATTTCCATTCCACGATTCCCCTGGTGAGGACGGATGTTGATGAGTGCCACGAATTCCACTGTTTTGGACTCAGGATACCAGTCGGCACCCCAGATGTCCTCTTGCCGACTCCCATCTTCCAAGAGGACCTCCTCACAATCTGCGTGATATTCACCTCCCCCGGCGAGTATGTTCCGGTTAACGTCGACAGCCAGTTTGATGTAAGTCGCAAGCTCCTCCAGCATTTCGCGGAGCTGTTCTGGGGTGGCACAATTCCGTATGATATGAATTTTCATGTCCTTTTGCCGTATTGAATCTTCAGATTCCCCTTTCTCATCCTCTCTCCCAAATCATACGATCCAGCCAGAGAATGTCAAGCGATTTTCCACCCGTTATAGGACTGCGTAACCTCCCCTTATCTCTAAATATGACGGTGAGGATCTGTTCTTTGGTTATGTCATTATCGGCAACCCTGCATTCGCAGAATGGGGCTACATCTCATTCACGGAGCTAAAGCAGATCAGGATACCACCCGGCATTGAAGTGGACTGTGAGCTTTTCGACCCACCACTCAAAGCGTCAGAGATCGAAGAGATAAAAACTACTTAAGGGGCGGATGACGACTCGCCGCCTCCCACGAATCATCAGGCTGGATAGATTTGAAAATCGAATCCAAACATTTTTGCTGGTTAAAAAACTGAAGGTTCATAGCAGCTACTGAGCCCCGCACTTAAACCTGACTGGCCTTAATGGCTTCCCGCAAGGCTTTCTGGTCCAACGGGGGCGTCAGAATATCGGCTCTTTCAACCAAGGTCACGGCATCAAAAGCACATCCGGTGGCACAAACGCCACATCCTATGCAACGGTCTAAATTCAATTGCGGCTTGTCTTCATTGTCCATGGCAAGGGCCATGGCAAGGGCCTGGGTGGGGCAGCGGTCGATACAGGTCCCGCAAGAGGTGCACAGATCACTGTCATGCCGTGGTTTAAATCCGGAGTTCAAGCTCAGCCCGGGTTTCGGTTGGGCCAGGACGGTCTTTAGAATCATGCAATGAGAGCCGCAACGTTTACTGGGTCGCCGGCGCACGCGCCTTGTCGAACAGCTTCTTGAGCTCGCTGGCCATGATCTTTCGGCCGATGGATCGCTTGCCGCCCTCGCCGAAGCCCGCCACCTGGTCCGTTGACGTGTGATTGGTATAGATCACCAGCGTGCCGCCCTCTGCCGGCAGAAACCCCGCGATCGCCTGCTCGGTATTGTAGCCGGTGCTCACGTAGTAGTGGCGTTCCACGCTGACCAGGGTTCTCCCGAAAGTACCCTGGAAAGCGTGGACGAGGGCGATGGTATCTACGCCGTGCGCCTTGAACTGTGACCAGTAGAAGTTCTCGGCGAGACCCGACGGGGCTCCCCGCGGGTAGTTGTCGAGCAAGTCGTGGAACTCCGCTGGCAGCAGATTGCTCTCTCGAGCGAGGTGATCGTCTTTGGCGAGATCGCCCGCCGGATCCGTCTGCGATCCCTTGCGCGCGTACGGGGCGATGCCCGCCAGACCCTTCGCACGGTAGGCCCGGTAGCGCGCCAGCAGCAGTTCGTGAACTTTGTTTTGAACAGCGTCGGCGTCCTTCCCGGCCGCGTGCAGCCCGGCGATTTCCTCGCTCGACAGATTGAGATCCTCACCGGGCTGCGCGTTCGCATACGCCTTCAACTGCGTCGGCGTCAGCTTGAGGCCGGCAAGCTGCGCCAGCGCTCCCTCGCCGTCGAACCTTGCGTAGGCGATCATGTCCGGATCGACGCGTGAGAGCAGCATCTCCTTCATGACCGTACGAGCCAGCTTCTCCGGCGGCTGCTTCACCAGGAACGCGATCCCGACATTGACGTCGCGCTCTGAACTCGTCCCGAGCGCGATCTCCACGAACTGTCCTGCGAGCGCCTGCTGCTCGGTGTCGGAAGGAAACCCAAGCTTGTTCAAGGCCGTCTTGGCGTCGATGGCGCGCGCCCCCGCCGGCAAGGCCAGCAGCGCCACGCCCGTCACTCCCCACCGTACGAATCGTTTCATGGTCACCTCCCGGGGCTCAGGG
>Ga0335070_10000041_pt1 | contig 166220 bp, 158 predicted proteins | sample Lox_Sample_13_FD_206722 | JGI IMG/M metagenome (GOLD analysis project Ga0335070, IMG submission 206722) | Soil microbial communities from Loxahatchee National Wildlife Refuge, Florida, United States - Lox_Sample_1.3 | ecosystem: Environmental > Terrestrial > Soil > Wetlands | place: USA...
TCAGCGTGGAAGGAGGCCATGTCGTCATAGGTGATCAGGCCGCCGTTGACTTCGTTGAAGGCGGCGATGCGCTTGGCGATCTCGCCTTTATAGAACACGTCGTGCACAGCTCGGATCTTGGCGGCGCGGTTGCCGCGAGCCTTTTTCTCGGCGGCGGCCATTTCGCGAAGGGTCGCCGCGAGGTGAGGCATGTGGACCAGTTCGCCGGGCTTGGAGATCGAGCCGTTCGGGAAATAAAACTCGTGCGAAGCCGGCCAGAAATCGACGATTGGCTTGGTCATCGTGAGCACGTTCGTGAAAATTTCGGTGCTAGGGAAGGTTTCGGCGTCTTCGATGGCGGGCGCGGCGACCTCGGCGAAGGATTTCGTGCCGAATCGTTCGAGCGCGATGAGCAGGCCGTCGATCATGCCGGGCGTGATGGCGGCTCGGATGCCTTGGCCCGGGATCGGCGGACGGCGCATGCCGGGTTGCTCCCAGGGCTCGACGGGACGGTTCTGATAATACTCGACGGTGGCCTTCTTCGGCGCGAGTCCGATGCCGCTGACGATGGTGACGGGCTTGCCGTTCATCTTGACGATCAAAGGCATTTCGCCCCCGAGGCCGAAGTGATCCTGTTCAGTCACGGCGGCGGCGAGCGTGGCGGCGACTCCCGCGTCGATGGCGTTGCCTCCTTTTTCGAGCATGCTATAGCCTGCGGCGACCACCAGATTGTTGCCGCCGCCAATCATTTCACGGGTGCCTCGGACGGGCGGGAACATGGTGTGAGGATTCTGGGCCAGGAGCGGGAGCGCGAGGAGGAAGGCAAGGGTCTTGCTCATAGGAGATATGGTCGCATGGATTCCCGGCTCGAACGAATTCAAAAGGAAGCCGCTGCGCGCCCGTCATAAGACGACCCTGATAATCCTGGCAGGCCGTGAGTTCAAAATTCCTTAGTCCGCGCTCACATAGCCGTCCGATACTGAACGCGGACGATCGCTTCGACTTCCGCGGAAAGTCGAAAATCCGTCCTCTTCAGTTGCTCAAGTGTGCTCTCAAAATCAAGATAACCGGAACGCGCCGCGTCGCGGATCACGCCCAGTAGCCCGGTTATCCTGATGCCGCGGCGGCGAGCTTCGGCGCGTCCATCTTTTTCGTCGATGAGAAGAAGAGAGTCCGGGGTCTGCTGCGCCAGCTCAATTGCCTGTGCCTCGCCGGCGTCAAGCGCTTGCAAATGAGGATCGTCGGGAACGGTCACCTGTCGAACTTCGATCCGCTGGAGGTTGTGCTCAAGCCATTCGCGGAGATCTTGAGGGCTGCCTGCGCCGGTTAGTTCCACGTGCACCGCTCCCGGGATCACGATTCGGCCGTAAAGCGCGAAAATCGCCTCTGGAATTCCGATGAGAACCGCGTAATGGAGCGGCGATGTGTCCGCGATGATCGTCACGAATGAGGAATATAGTGCGCCTCGCGGCTTGCCTGAAAATCGCTTTCCAGTTCCTCGGCCGTGTACTCGCGAAACACGCCAGCGCGCTTCAGGAATGGGTCGAGATCGAAGCGCGACTTAAGGCCTAGCATCTCGCGAACCTGCTTGCCGGTCAGGGTGCCGGACCGGTAGCCTTCAATCGCCAGCGCTTCCAGCATCCGCCGCGCGATGTCGGGCGTGCTCGCGCGGATCTGTTCCGCCACGGAGTCCGGCAATTCGACAGTGACTTGCATCTATCTCCATCATACGCCCAGCATCCTGTATTTGCGCAGCAGTTCGTACAGGACGATTCCGCCCGCTGTGGCGACGTTTAGGGAATGCTTCACACCGAGCATCGGAATTCTGATGTGTGTGTCGGCTAAGGCGGATAGTTCGGGTCGCAGACCGCCGACTTCGTGGCCGAACAGGACGCTGACGGGGAAGCGCGGGGTCCAGTCAAAGAGATCGATGCTGCGCGGGGTGGTTTCGATCGCCGCGATTTCGCGGCCTTCAGCGCGGAGCTTTTCGACCAGCGCGATGGCGTCCCAGGTGTGCTCCCAGGGGACGGTCTCCTCGGCCCCCAGCGCGGTTTTCGTGATGGCATTGGAAGGAGGCGGTCCGGTGATGCCGCATAGGTAGAGCTTTTCGATGGCCGCTCCGTCGGCGGCGCGGAAGAATGCGCCCACGTTGTAGGCGCTGCGCACGTCGTCGAGCACAACGCTTAGCGGAAGCTTGGCGATGTGCTCGTAGGCGGCCGATTGCTGGGTGGCTCGATAAGGGATGCGGTCCAAAACAATATAGTAGAGGAGATGGTCATACTCAGCGGCAACGATCTGACGATCGAACGAGTGTGCGCGGTGGCGCGCGACGGCGAGAAGGTGGGGATCGCGAGCGCGGCGATGAAGGCGATGCGGCATTCGCGCGGCGTGGTGGAGCGCCTGGCCGCAGGCGACGCTCCGGTCTATGCGGTAAATACGGGCGTAGGGCTGCTGGCCGACGTGCGCGTGGGGGCGGAAGATCTGAAGACGCTGCAGCGCAACGTGGTAAGGTCGCATGCCGCGGGGGTGGGCGAGCCTCTACGGCGCGAAGAAGTACGGGCAATGATGCTGATCCGCGCCAACGTTCTGGCCAAGGGATTTTCGGGCATCCGGCCGTTGGTGGCGGAACGGCTGTGCGAACTTCTTAACTCTGGGGTCACGCCCGTGGTGCCATCGAAAGGCAGCGTGGGCGCGAGCGGCGATCTGGCTCCTCTCGCGCACATGGCTCTAGTGCTGATGGGCGAAGGGGAAGCAGAGTTTCGGGCAGATCGCATGCCGGGCGGCGAGGCGCTGCGGTTGGCGGGGATCGCACCGGTTGAGCTCGATTCGAAAGAGGGAATTTCACTGCTGAACGGCACGCAGGCGATGCTCGGCGTAGGATGCCTGGAACTGGCGCAGGCGGAGATGCTGGCGGAATCGGCCGATGTGGTGACGGCGATGACGCTGGATGGACTGAAGGGCACGCCGCGGGCGTTCGATGCGCGGATTCACGAGATTCGTCCGCATCCGGGGCAGAGGGCCTGCGCGGCGCATCTTGAAAAACTGCTGGAAGGCAGCGAGATTCGGGAATCGCACATCGCATGTAGACGCGTGCAGGATGCGTATTCGCTGCGCTGCGCGCCGCAGGTGCATGGAGCGGTGCGCGACACTCTGGCCGAGGCGAGGCGCGTCTTTTCGATCGAGCTGAACTCGGTGACGGATAACCCGCTGGTAATCGGCGAGGAGATCATTTCGGGCGGCAATTTTCACGGGCAGCCTCTGGCGTTTGCACTCGATTCGATGGCAGTAGCGATGACGGCCCTGGCGGGGATTTCGGAGCGTCGCATCGATCGGCTGGTCAATCCGGCGTTGAATGAGCAACTGCCCCCGTTCTTGGCGGCGCACGCGGGGTTGGAATCGGGATTCATGATGGTGCAGGTGACGGCGGCGGCCCTCGTCGCCGAGAATCGCGTGCTGGCCACGCCGGCGTCGCCGGGATCGATCACGACCAGCGGAAATAAAGAAGATTTCGTGAGCATGGGCATGACGTCGGCCTTGAAGCTGCGCGAGGTGGTGTCGAATACGCGGCTGGTGCTGGCGATGGAGGCTTTGGCGGCGGCGAGGGCATTGGATTATCTGGCGCCGTTGAAGTCGAGCCCGGCTATCGAGAGGGTGCGGGCGAGGCTGCGCTACGTGGTTCCCTGGTGGGAGGGGGATCAGGTGTTTTCAGAGAGGATCCGGAGCGTGGAGGAGTGGATCGGGGGCGGGGGATTGGTAGGGTAGGCGCAGTATCCCCTCCATTACTTTCGGGGTTCAGTAATCTAACAGACTGGAGGATCGTTGCAACAGAAATCCGGCAATCTAATCCCAACCGCTCTGATATGCGTCCTGGCCGTTGCATGCGCGGCGCAGGCGCAGCAGACCGCTGTTGTGCTGCGTGCCGCGCGGATGATCGACGGCACTGGTGCGGCGCCGATTGCTCCGGCGATGATTCGCATTGAGGGAGACCGGATCGCCGAGGTGGGAACCAGCGTGCGAATTCCGCCGGGCGCAAGGGTGGTCGAATTGGGCGACGCCACATTGCTGCCCGGGCTGATCGACCTCCACACGCATTTAACCGGCGACGAGCGGGTGCATTGGGAAGACGCGCTGGTGAAGTCCACGCCGGGGAGGGACGCGCTGTGGGGAGCCCGCAACGCACGGGTGACTTTACTCGCCGGGTTCACATCGGTCCGCGATATGGGCCCCAGTTGGCCCTATGTGGACGTCGACCTGCGCCGTGCGATCGACGACGGCGCCGTGCCCGGGCCCCGGATGATGGTTGCGGGCAATTATGTCTCCTCGACCGGCGGCGCCGGGGACGCGCGGCAGTTCTCGATCTATGTCGACGTCCCGCTGGTGAGGAATCTGGCCGATGGCCCGGAAGAAGTTACGAAGGCGGTTCGGACGAACTTCAAGAACGGCGCCGATTTCATCAAGATTCTGGCTACCGGAGCGGTGCTTTCGAAGGGAATTACGCCCGGCGCGCAGCAGTACTCCGATGAGGAGATCCGGGCCGCGGTCGTCGAAGCCCGGCGCTGGGGCAAATTCGTCGCCGCGCACGCGCACGGTGCCGAGGGCATCAAAGCCTCTATTCGCGCCGGCGTCCGGACGGTTGACCACGGGTCCTATCTCGACGATGAGGCCGTCGCCCTGCTGAAGGCTTCGAACCGGCAGGTGTTTTATGTGCCCACGCTGCACATTTTCGCCTCGATTGACCGGTCCGGAGAAGTAAATCCGATTCCGGAGAGTGAACGCGCGCGCGCCCGGCAGATCCGATCGATTGCCTTTTCCGGATTTCGCCGGGCGGTCCTCGCCGGTCTTCCGATCGGGTTCGGGACGGACGCGGTGGTGATTCCGCACGGAGAGAATGCGAAAGAATTCTCCGAGCGCGTGGAGCTGGGCGAATCGCCGATGGCCGCCATCGTGTCGGCGACTTCGCTCAACGCCGAGATCATGGGCTGGCGGGACCGGGTAGGCTCGCTGAGCGCCGGCAAGCTGGCTGACGTTATTGCGGTGCCGGGAGACCCGTTGCGCGACATTACGGTTCTCGAGCGCGTCGGTTTTGTCATGAAGGGCGGCGTGGCGTATCGCGACGAATTGGCGCATCGGAAATAGAATGAAAAGCCGAAGTGGGTACCCCAACAGTGCAAAAACTCCTGACCGGCGCTGTGGCCGAACTGTACTCACTCCTGCTCTGCGAATCAGACAGTAGATCAAGTGTTCTTGTAGGCGGCTCTTAATAGGTCGCGCATTTCTTCCCGGGTGACGTTTTTCAGCCGCACCAGTACGTATTCGTAGTCGCGGTAATGGTCGGTGATGAAGAACTTGTCGGGCGCCTCCATCATCATCGCATCGCGTTGGTCGAAGGGCATCTTCAGTACGATCACGTCGCCTTCCTCGCGCAAACGGACGATGAGTTTCTTTTTAACTTTCAGCGCGGGAGTGCCGTAGGAGGTGCCCTCTTCGACCTTCGGCATTGCGAGCGCGAGTTTCTTGACTTGATCCCAGGTCATGCGCGGTAAAAAGCTCGGAGCGACGGGTAAAGTGTTTTATAGATCGCTTGCTTGCGCGCGTAGGGCTCGGGGTGCTTCGGCTCAAGCGATTCCACTTCGCGGATGACGCGCTTGCAGGTCTCGCGCACGTCGCCGGGCATGGCCAGCAGAGCGGCTCCGTAGGCCGAGCCTTCCTGCGTTTCGAGCGAGACGACGCGTTTATTAAAGACATCGGCGAGCACCTGACGCCAGAAGGCGCTCTTTGCTCCGCCGCCGGAGACACGCACGGATTGAATCTCGACCCCGAGCGCGGAGACCAGGTCAAGGCAGTCTTTCAGGCTGAAGCTGACGCCTTCGATGAGGGCGCGGATAAGGTCGCCGCGGGTGTGCTTGGCGGTGACGCCGATCCACCCGCCGCGCGCCATCGCGTCGAGGTGGGGCGTGCGCTCACCCATAAGATAAGGAAGCCAGTAGAGGCCTTCGGCATCCATCGTGGAGGCCTCGCGCGTTAGTTCGTCGTAATTGGCGCCGGGCGCGAACTGGTTGCGGAACCATTGCAGGCTGAGTCCGGCGCCCTGCGTGACGCCCATGGTGTGCCAGGCTCCGGTGACGGCGTGGCAGAAGGTGTGGACGCGGCCCTGTGGATCGTAGGCGGGCTTTTCGAGATGGCCAAAGACCACGCCCGAGGTGCCTATGGTGCAGGAGACGATGCCCTGTTCGACGATGCCGTTGCCGATAGCGCTGGCCGCCTGGTCGCCTCCACCGCCCACGACAGGCGTGCCCTGCTTAAGTCCGGTGGCTTGCGAGGCGCGGGCGTGGATGGTCCCTGTGACTTCGCTCGATTCGTAGACGGACGGAAGCATCGTGCGCGCGACGCCGACTTTATCGGCCAGGTCCAACGCCCAATCGCGTTCAACGACGTCGAACAGGCCGGTACCGGAGGCGTCGGAAACGTCGCTGGCGTACTCGCCCGTCAGTTCGAAGCGGATGTAGTCCTTCGGGAGAAGAATCTTCTTGATTCGGCCGAAATTTTCGGGCTCGTGGTCGCGGACCCAGAGCAGCTTCGGTAGAGTGAAGCCGGTGAGCATGGGGTTGGCGGTGGATTTCAGCACGAACTCCTTGCCCGCATGCTCGTTGATCCAATCGACTTGAGGCTGGCTGCGTTGATCGCACCAGATGAGGGCGGGGCGGATGACCTGATTTGATACATCGAGCAGGGTGAGGCCGTGCATCTGGCCGGAGAGTCCGACCGCGGCGACTTCTTCGCCGTTGACGCCACTTTCCCGCAAAACGCCTTGAATCGCGGCTTGCGAAGCATCCCACCAGTTTTCGGGGCGCTGCTCGGCCCACAGGGGACGCTCCATTTTCATGTCTTCGTGAGGCGCGGTGAAGGAGTGGCGGACCCGGCCGTTCGCGTCGACGAGAAGGGCGCGGCTGCCGCCGGTGCCGATGTCGAGGCCCAGGAAGAAGAGTGGCATGAATTGGTTATACCAAGCTCTCCGCTGGTCTGCCGGGTCGACCGGTGGGTCGATGGGTAGAGGCGTCGAGAAGAGTCTCGACGCGGCACGCGACGCGCGCGCGCCACGTCTAGTTGTGGATGAATGGCAGGTACGCCGCGCCGTAGAGGCCGGCTTCGTTGCCCAAAGCCGCCTTTTGGATGCGCGCGGGCGAGTGGCGGTAACCGAAGGAGCGGCGCGTCACCTCGGCGATCATCGCCGGGGCGAAGAAATCCCAGGCGGGCAAAGGGCCGCCGCTCAACAGGTACAGAGGAAAATTGAAAATGTTGACCAGATTGGCCAAGGCGATGCCGAGCGCCTCACCCATCGATTGGAAAATCGCCAGGGCGCGCTCATTACCCTCGACGGCGAGGTTGTAGACCTCCTCCGAGGTGACCTCGTGGCCGAGGCCGAGCAGGCGGCCCATCGCCGCGATGGCCGAGGCGGAGGCGTGTTTTTCGAGGCACCCGCGATTGCCGCAGCCGCAGGGGTTGCCGTTCGGGACCACGGTGAGATGTCCCAGTTCGCCGGCCATGCCGAGCTGGCCGTGCAGCACGCGGCCGTCGGCGACGATGCCTCCGCCGATGCCGGTGCCGAGCGTGATCAGGATCAGGTCGTCCACGTCGCGACCGGCTCCCTGCCATTTTTCGCCCAGCGCGGCGGCGTTGGCGTCGTTTTCCAGAATGACTTTCGCGCCCAGGCGCTTTTCGATTTCGTCGCGGACGGGGTAATTGTCAAACTGCGGCAGGTTGTTGGAGCCGACGACTAAACCCTTATCGATCAGAATGAATCCCGGCAGGCCGATCCCGACGCCGCGCAGGTTGTGCTCGCCCAGGCGCGCGCGCAGGGTTTCGATGGATCGGACCATGTCGCCGATGACGGCGTCGCGCCCGGCCTCAAGTTCGGTGCTGGAAGCGATCTTATCGAGCATCCGGCCCAGGGGATCGATGGCGGCGGCGCGGAGATTGGTGCCGCCGAGATCGACTCCGATGGAATATTCGCTCATGCGGAGGCATGATAACAGACGGGAGCGGGCAAACACCAAGCTATTGAAATGTTTGATAGAATCTCTCCAATAAGCTGAACGAACCGTAATGCTCGGTGGCGTAACGGAGGCTGGAGGGTTTCCGTCCAACTGTTAGACGGGTCAAATTTTTCCGCCCGACAGACGATCTTAAGAGATGAGGGTGTTATGGAAATCCTAGGCGACAAAAAATTCGTCGAGGTGCCCGGCTCGAAAACACACGAGCTGCCGCCTCTTCTGGTCCGAATGGCTCCGGCGGTGAAACGTCTGGACCGGGTGATGGAGATGGCCAATGACGTGATCCAGCAGGAGGACATGCTTGAGCCCGGCCATGAGGCTGCGCAGATGGACCTCGCGCTGAACCTTGTGGATCAATACCTTGCGTTCGTGCAGCACTGGCAATGGGGCGACAGTATCCTCGAATGGATCCGCCAGTGCGAGACGACGTTCGGCGCGCGCATCGACCTGCGCAACCTGCTGAAGGCCGACCTATGGCCGCACGCGGGGCGGTCGAGTTTCGTGATGCTGCTCGAAGACAAATCCGTTGACACGCAAGGCGTGGGGATTGAAAAAGCGGTCGGGTTGCGGCTCACCTTCCGGCAGCCTCCGCCGCTCAAGTGCTTCTCCGATCAGTTCCTTTTGTACTTAAACTCGCAAGTGGGAAATACCGCGTATCAGACTTGGGCGGGATTGACGCCCGCGCCGGTGAGCGCGCTGCCGCCGGAGCGGTTCACGTTCGACGTCGTGAATATGAGCCTCCAATGACTATTTTTTACGCTTCGAGACAGGCTTCTGCTTTGGCTCGATCAGGGTGACCATGCTTTCCGGGGCGCGGAGCGTCATGAAAATTGTGAGCAGCAAAAGCGGCCAAATCTGCACCAGCAGGCGGTTCATCGACGTCTGCAGTTGCCAGGAGAGATCGTTCGAAGCGGCCAAATACACGCCGAGATATCCGGCCAGCATCGCCAGGGAGATCCCTCCGGGGAATAGAACATCACGTTTCCATTTGTTCTGAAAGCGCAGCGCGACGGCCAGGACGATGGCGGGGAGCAACGGATGATACCAATCCACCATCATCCCCGCGAAGCCGGAAACGAATCCCGCCATGACCTGCATTGAGCGGCCGAACGCGAAGACCTTCGATAACGAGCTTCCGCCAACCAGAGATGGGGAGCCCCTGGCGAGCCCGAATTTGATCAGCAACACGATCGCCGTGGTTGGAATCGCGCCTGCGATCCAGCGCGGCCATCGCGCGCGCCGGAACACTAGGGCGAAGACCGCGAACGCGGCCAGGAAGAAGAGTCCTTCGTCCTTGGTCCAGGCGGCGAGGCTCGCCAACACGCCCGCCAGCACCGGCTCATCGAGAAGCCAGCACACAACCGCGCCGAGGAAAAAGGACGCCAACGGCACATCGGCGTATTGCGCGGGCACTTCCGCCAGCAGGTTCGGCGAGGCAAGCAGAGCCAGCCCGAACAGGAGGCCCAGCGCGCGGCTGCGCAGCGCGGCGACCCCTCCCGAGGCCATCGCCAGCAGGGCCGCGAAAAACAGATAAGACGTGACGATGGGAACGGCCGAAGCCACGTTGTCCAGAGGCGTTTGCGCGTAGTTCCACGAACGGGCGATATAGCCGGACGTGAGAAGTGGATATTCGGGATGGCCCGTCAGCACGGGCGACCAGGCGCGTTGCGCCAGGGCTCCGTCGGACGTGAACATGCGCGCGCGCAGATTCCAGATCGACCAGGCGTCCCAATTCCCCTCCGGGTTAGCGTCCCACACGATGCTCATCACCGCGGTCGCGCCGATCAGCCCCAGAATCGCGGCTCCGGCCAGCGGCAGCAGAAAGACGTTCGGAGTGCTTTCGGTTTCCCGTACCTGCGTCCGGATGCGGTAGACTTCGTAGCCCGCAAAAGCGAGTAGAGCGATTTCGACGATCATCGGCAGTACACGAACGCCGGGCACGGCCCAATGCATCAGGAAAAACAGGCACGATGCGAGGCCGACGCCCGCGCAAGTGCCGGCCCCGAAAACGAGCAGCCACGCGGCCCATCGCGGGTGCGCATTCTTCAGGCCGGAGAAACGGTACACCAGCAGGCATCCGAGGACCGGTGCGACAAGAGCCCAGAGGATCGCCATTTAGCGGCCGTCCCTTCGAAACAGGACCACGCCGTTCCCGAAATTGCGTTCGATATGGAGGCCGCTCTGTGCGCCCACGGCCGCGAAATCGGCCTGCCGCGTAAAGTTGCCGAGGACCAGGTTCTCCGCGGCGTCCTTCTGGAGCAGACGCGGCGCAAGCACGTATTGCGCGGAGTTAAACAGCGCGTCGCCGGCGGTGCCTCCCAATGGCTGGTCGGAAAGGTATCCGAGCGTCGCCGTGGCAGGAACGGCCGCGCGCACATCGGCGAATCGTGAGAATTGCGCGGTGACCTTATAAGGGTCTGCATTTTGGCGCTGATAAGCTGACTCAAAGCGCGCGTACTCGGTCAGGCCGAGCAGGGACACCAGCGCCGCGAGGGTCACGCCGGCCTTCACGGCCAGCGGAACTTTTATGGATGCGGCGGGCATCCCCGTATTATCCGCCGAACGGCCGATTCGCGTAGGGAGGATAAGACTATTAGTTCGTATGGTCCAACACAACCTTCCAGCCGATTCCGGTGCGCCGGAACACCAGGCTGAACACGCCTCCGGTATCTCCGCCGCCTTCTTTATCCCGCTCCAGCTGCCACCGGCCGATCACGTAGGCGGCATCCTTGCCGAGTTCGTGAATTTCGATGTCGCGGAAGGTCAGTTTGCCCATGGCCGCGCGGGTGGGGTAGCGGGACTGGTAGCGGTTGCGCAGATCCTCGACACCGCGCGTCATGCGCTCGCCGACGAAGATCGTGTCGGAGGCATAGCCGTCCAGAAAGCCCTCGGTATCCCCTTTATTCCAAGCGGCGACCTGCTTGTCGAGCACGGCGCGCACCTGCTCCTCTACGGTGGCGGCGGAGGCGACGAGCGCGGCGAATAGGAACAGAGCTGGTAATTTCGTTATCATGACAAGTGATGGTCCAGCGGGACCCTACTTTCAGCCCACTAGTTTCGCTTTCCAAGATATCCGAAATCGAATCGGCTTTGGGCGAATCGATCCGAGGTAAAGGGGAAGTCCTGCGCCTTTCGCTCGCCTGCCTGCTGGCGCGAGGTCATTTGCTCATCGAAGACGTGCCTGGCGTGGGCAAGACGACGCTCGCTCAGGCGCTGGCGCGCAGCGTGCACGCGAATTTTCACCGGCTGCAATTCACCTCCGACATGCTGCCCAGCGATGTGCTCGGCGTGACCATTTACAATGCGCACACCGAGGCGTTCGAATTCAAGCAGGGACCGATTTTCACGAATTTCCTCCTGGCCGACGAAATTAATCGCGCCACGCCGAAGACGCAATCGGCGCTTCTGGAAGCGATGAATGAGCGCCAGGTGACCATTGACGGCCGTTCGTACGAGCTGCGGCAGCCGTTCATGGTGATCGCGACCCAGAATCCGGTAGAGCACCACGGCACCTACCCTTTGCCCGAATCGCAACTTGACCGGTTCTTGATGCGGATTCGCATCGGCTATCCGGACATGGCCGCGGAGCGCGAGATCGTGCGGCAGGGCAGCGTGCCTCACGAAGGTGGCCGCGCCGTGATTTCGGGCGAGGAACTCGGGCAGCTTCAGGATGCAGTGGCGCGGGTGCAAGTGGACGAAGCGCTGGTGGATTACATGCTCGCGGTGGTGGAGAAAACGCGCGCGCATGAGGCTCTGGCGATGGGTGTAAGCCCTCGCGGGGCGCAGGCACTGTTCCGCGCGGCGCAGGCGCTGGCAGCGGTGGAAGGTCGCGAATACGCGATTCCGGACGACGTGAAACGCATGGTCGTGCCGGTGTGCGCGCATCGCGTGGTGGTGAGCGCGCGGGCATCCCTGTCGCAGCGCTCCTCCGAAGTGGCCGAGAGGATACTCGGCGAGATTTTGACTCTGGTGGACGTTCCTCTTTAGATGTTTGAAAAGGGGACAAACTGCTCTGTCCGCTCGTCAACGCGACGGAACGTTCGAGGATTGATTCTGGGGACAAAGTAGGCTGTCCCCCTTTTCAACAAGTTTTTAAAATATGCAAACTGCAATTGTTGGCCTGCCGATGGTGGGCAAGACTAGTCTGTTCACGATCCTGACGGGCGTGCATGAAGCCGCCCGGGTGGGATCGCTTGAAGCGCGCATCGGGATGACGAAGGTTCCCGACGCGAGGCTCGACGAACTGGCGAAGATTTTCGAGCCGCCAAAGGTCACGCACGCGACGGTTGAGTATCTGGATTTTCCGGCGATTTCCAAGGAGTCGCTCCGCGATCCGAAGTATTTGGGCAGCCTGCGCGTGGTCGATGCGCTGGCGCACGTTTTACGCGTGTTTGAAAGCGATACGGTTCCGCACGAGGCGGGCTCCGTCGATCCGGTGCGCGATCTTGAGGACGTCGAGATGGAGCTGATCCTCAGCGATCTTGTGGTAGTGGAAAAACGCATCGAGCGCGTTCACAAGGATCTGAAAAAGGGCAAGAATCCGGAGTTCGAAAAAGAGCTGGAGCTGCTCGAGAAGATCAAGGTCGAGCTGGAGGCGAATCGCCCGGTGCGCGGCCTGGAGTTTAGCGACGATGACGAGAAGCGGATTCGCGGATTCCAGTTTTTGTCGCAAAAGCCGATGCTGCTAGTGCTCAACCTGGGCGAGGAAGACGCGCCGAAGATGGCGGAGGTCGAGGAGAAGTTCCGAAACGGGCCGTTCGCGGGGAAGAAGAACACGGCGGTAACGGCGATCTGCGGCAAGATCGAGGCGGAACTGGCCGAATTGCCTAAGGAAGACGCCGCCGAGTATCTGAAGAGCTACGGACTGCAGGAATCGGCGCTGGAGCGCTTGATCGCGGCGACGTATTCACTGCTGGGACTGATGTCGTTCCTGACGGCGGGCGAGACCGAAGTACGGGCGTGGACGATCCCGAAAAACTCGACGGCGCAGAAGGCGGCGGGGGCGATCCACAGCGACTTTGAGAAGAAATTCATTCGTGCGGAGACGGTGAACTGGAAGACGCTAGTGGAGCATAATGGTTACCACGGCTTGCGCGAAAAGGGTCTTCTGCGATTGGAAGGCAAAGACTACATCGTGAAGGATGGCGATGTGCTCGTGATCCGGCACAGCTAGGGATCAGGCCGCGTCGGTGTCGAGATGAGTCTCGACACGGCACGCAACGTGCGTGCGCCACATTCTAGGCGATCACGCGATGCTCGAAGATCTCACTTGATTCGATGAACCTCAGATAGGCGTTGATCTTGTCTTGAAGAATAAGCTGGTGCGCCTTGTATCTCTCGCCGTTCTTGCGTTCACTGATGGCTTTAGCCCCGGCCAGGAATGAAGCACGCGAGCAGTCCCATAACCAGGCATCCCCACGCGAACCAGTCGCCGTGGCGGGTGTACGGGGTCTGCGCGGTGGACATTCCGTAGTGCATCGTCGCCGAGAGCTGGCGGGCGCGATGGAGTCTTTCTACCACGCGGCCCGTCGGGTCCACCGTCGCTGTGATGCCGTCGTTGGTGGCGCGGACGATCCAGCGGGCGTTTTCCGCCGCGCGCATGCGCACCAGCGAGAGATGCTGCTCATGGGCCTCGCTATCGCCGAAATAACCGTCGTTGGACAAATTGAAAAACACCTCCGCGCCGTTCTGCGCAAACTGGCGCACCAGATCCGGGAATGCAGATTCGTAACAGATAAACGCGCCGACGTGATCGGGGAAGACCACCACCCGATGGCCGGGCGAGAAGTCGCCTGCTTCCTTGGTAATGCGGTTCACAAAGGAAAACAGAGGCGGAACGAATTCGCCGAATGGGACGAGGTTGATTTTGTCGTACTCATCGAGCACGCGCCCTGAAGGGTCGATCATCAGGGCGGCGTTGAGCGGCGCGCCGGCTTCGGTGCGCCCGACGCCTCCGAATAGAAAATTCGCGTGCGAGGCTTGCGCGATGCCGGCCATGTAACTCAGGAACGCCGGATCGCTGGGGTACAATGGCGCGGGCATTTCCGGCCAGACGATGAGCTCAACATCGCGGGCGCGGGAAAGAAGAGCCAGGCGCTGTTCGGTGCGGTCGAGAAGCTCGCGTGACCACTCGGTTTCGGTGTCGATGTTCGGCTGAACGACCAGCGCCTGATGGGTAGCGGGGAGGGCCGCAGGCGCAGGCAGCAGATAGATGAGCGGCAGGATCAGCAGCCAGGCCAGTTCACGGCGAGGGCGCTGCAGAACGACCAGCGCAACCGCGCAGCCGAGCATCGCAAGAACGAACGACAGGCCGTAGACGCCGGTATACGGCGCGAGGCGCATCAGCACGGGCATGTCGATCCCGGCGTTGCCCAGTTGCAGCCAGGCGAAGGCGAAGGGGCCGTGCGTGCGCTCGAGGCCGGTCCATAGTGCGGCGCAGGCAGGGATCGCCCACCAGCGGGACATAAGGAATCCAGCGAGGCAGGCGAAAGCGGCCATATGCAGGCCTTTGAACATCGCGAAGAGAAGGAAGGTGCCCCATCCGCCCCACTGGCCCATACCTCCGTGAACTTCGAGCACGAACTGAATCCAGGTGCAGACGCCGAACCAGAAGACGAAGCCTCCGCTCCAGCCTTGGAGAAAACGGCGCTTCCACGAACTCTTCGCCGTCCGCTCGCGCGCGCAGGCGACCAGCAAGGGAGCGAGGGCGACAGGCGCCAGCAGCGTCACATCGAAGCGCGGAAAAATCAGGATCAGCAGGACGGCGGTGAGGATGGCAAGACCGTAGTTCACGCGCGCGATGCTTCTTCGTTGACCAGGTCCGCCATGTAGGAACTGCGCACGAGCGGTCCGCTAAAGACCATTTTGAAGCCGATGGAAAGGCCGTAGTCACGATACCTGTCAAATTGTTCGGGCGTGACGTACTCGGCCACCGGCAGATTGCGCCGCCGCGGCTGAAGATACTGGCCGAGCGTGGCGACGTCGACGTCGGCCTGGCGAAGGTCGCGAAGAAGCTGCTCGACCTCGGCGCGTGTTTCGCCCAGGCCGGCCATCGCGCCGGACTTAGTCAAAGCCTCAGGCCGGTATTTCTTGGCGAAGCGCAGCACAGTGAGAGATTGTTGATAATCGGCCTGCGGGCGGACCGTTTTATAGAGCCGGGGCGCGGTTTCCAGGTTGTGATTGAAAACGTGCGGCCCGGCATCGAGCACGCGGGCCACGGCGTCGAGATCACCGCAAAAATCGGGCGTCAATACTTCGACACGAGCCTCGGGCAGCGCGCGACGGACGGCGCGAACGGTGGCGGCAAAGTGCGCCGAGCCGCCGTCTTCGAGGTCATCGCGATTGACGCTGGTGATCACTACGTAGCGAAGGCCCATTTCCGAAGCCATACGGGCCACGTTTTCCGGCTCATCGGCGTCGAGAGCATCAGGATGCTTCGCCTTCGGGACCGAGCAGAATCCGCAGCCGCGCGTGCACAGGTTGCCTAGGATCATGAACGTGGCCGCGCTGCGGTGAAAGCACTCGTGGATGTTAGGGCAGCGGGCGGATTCGCAGACCGTGTGCAGGCGTCTCCGGCGCAACTCGACTTTCAGGTTGTGAACCGACTCCGGATGCGTCCGCGACTTACGCAGCCATTCGGGTAGTCGCGGCGCGGGGGGCTGGATTTGCACCAACTCCATTTAGAAAACTTTCTTGATCGCCTTATCGCCGGGGAAGCCGGACGCCGTCAAATCCGCCTTGGTCTTGCTCACCGTGCCGTCGGCCAGAGGGCCGACCAAAACGCGATACAAGCCCGGCTTTTCCGGAATCTCGGCGGCTACGGCCTTGAACTTCTTCTGATGCAGTACGTCGACCATAACGTCGGCCTCGGCTTTCGCGGTCGCGACGAGTTGCAGGTAGGTTTGTCCGGCCTGCGGCGAGGCGCTCACCGGAGCAGATTTTTCCGTCTTCGCTTCCCTCGCCTTCGCTTCCCTTTCCTTCTTGGACTCTTTCTTCGCAGGAGGCTCTTTCTTCACTTCGGCTTCGGCTTTCGGCTCGGCCTTCGCCTCTTGCGCCGGAGGCTGCTGCGGCTGGGTCGCGGAGGGCGCGGGGTTTTCGGCCGGAGCGGTTTGCGCCGCGGGCGCTGGCGATTCCACCACCATGGGCTTTTGTTCCGCCTTATGCGTGGAAGCGACGTCCACCTGAGCCGGCGCGGAGTTGCGTCCCACGATGTAGCCCATCGTGAAAAACACGCCCAGCAGGACCACCACGATGAAAAACACGCTCAACAGTTGGCGGTTGGCCAGAATCAATTCAAATTCGCCGTCTTCGTTCTTGGGCACCTATGCATCCTTGGGCAATATTTTCGAGTACTGGACCTACGTTCGAGAGTATCTCTATAGAGATGCGAAAAACAACTTGTTTATTTTAGCAAGCCGAGCCTTCGGCCGAGCTTCGTCCAGAGCCGCGCGTCGATGCTGGTCTTTTCGGCGTAGGCGGCCTCCAGGCGGCGGCGCAGATCGGCGATCTCGCGATCCAGGCCCTGCGCCCATTCGGTGCGCACCGTGAGCTCGCGGTCCAGTGCGGTTCCCCATTCGAGGCGCTCCGTCGATTCGCGGCTGATCTTGTCGCTCCAGTCTTTCTGATGGGCGACATAAGCGTCATAGTCGGTCTGGAGCCTGGCCAGTTCGGTTTCCAGATGCTTTGCCAGGCGGTGGGCGGCCAGATACTCGCGCGATAAATCCGCGGCGGGCGGATGAAACGGCTTCTTGCGCGCGGCGATCGGCAGGGACCAGGTTTCGGCGTGCTCGATGCCAAACTCGGGGATATCCTCGGAGGCGATGCGGACACTGGAAAATCCGGCGCCGAACAGGTTTTCCCGCAGAGACTCCTCGGTGAAGACGCGGATTTCGACGGTAGATCCGGGGCCGCCGTGGAACACCAGGTCCTCGAAGGTCTCGAGCGTTCCGTCGCGGCGGCGGTTGATCAGCACCGTTTTTCCGCCGGGCGAGGCGAGGGTGAAGTCGTGCAAGTCGGGAAAATGCTCGCGAGTCTTTCCACCCAAGGAATAGGGGGTGGTCATGATGAGCACGCCTTCGGGCTTCAGCAGCCGGAACAGATTGGCAAAGGCTTGCTCGATGGGCGGTGGCACGTGCTCCATCACCTCGCTGGTCAGGATGAAATCGAAGCGGCCGAAATCGGCGGGGTCGGGATGCGTGACGTCGAAGCGAGGCGCCTGGTGATAGAACGTATTCGCGTAATCCAGCTTCTTGGCGAGGCGTTCGGCGAGTTCCTGCGAATCGCTCATGCCGATGCCGCGGATGCCCTTCATCGCGGGAAATTCGGCGAGCGACATCGGCACGCCGAGTAGTTCCTCCGACAGCAACGCGATCAGTGCGCGGACCCGAGCCGAGGAATGGCAGACCGGACAGCTCGCGCCTTCGCGCGAAATGCCTTCGGCCGGGCGCTCACACTCCGTTCCGCAGATATTACAGAGGAATTTTCCGGAACCGGAAAACTTCAAAGGTTGGCCTCCCGTTACGATCGTAAATGGTTTCGATGGGCACTTCCTCGTAGCCTTCATTCGAGGCCGCGTCTTCCAGCGCGGCTCGTTCCTGCGGGAGATAGGCGAATTTCGCGGTGTGGGCGACGAATGCGAAGCGAGGATCCGCGAAAGCGCGGCGCAGCGCTTCGGCGTTGGTCCATTCGAGTTCATGCAAAGGAATCGTGTTGTCACTCAATAGCACCAGCGATTCATAGAAGCCCCAGTCGGCGATATAGATGTTGGGCGAACGCAGCCGCTCCAGTTCGTGTTCCAGGGGATAGAGCGCATCGGACCAGCGAATGTCGGGGCCGTTGTGGACCAGTTCCCAATAGTATTCGTTGGTGAGGGCGAGATTCGCGGAGCAAAGAACCATTGTCGCGGCGACCGCGGCGGCTCGCCAGGGGACGGCGGCTAGCGCGGCGGCGATCGACAGGTATTGAAATGGAAACAGCAGGATCACGTGATGCGCGGCGCCTCCGGCTCCGGCGGTGAGCACCATTGGCAGCCAGGTTCCGGCGCAGGCCAGCAGGCCGAAAAGCACGGGTTTCCGCGAGGCTCGCGCAAATAGGCCCAGGCAGGCGATGCAGAGCGCGGGAATCGTGATATTTCGCGTGGGATGATGAGCTGCCTCGGAAACGGCTCGGGACAGTTTCTGCAAGCGCGTGGTGGCTTCGCCGGGATGCGGAGGAGGATCGACCGAGGTGAAGAAGTCGAACAAAGCGAATCCGCTGAGGGTGCGTTCGAGAAGATCGACCTTGTGGGCCAGGGGATCATTGCTCAGGTGGACGTTGCTCCGAAACGTGTCCAGCGGGCGCGCGATGTTGTAGATCACCAGCGGCAGAGCGCCAACGATCAGGGACGCGGAGGCAATGGCGAGATTCCGCGACGTGAGATGGCTCCGGACCTCCCGTGGAAAAACGGCTAAAGTCGCGATGCCGATGCCGAACAGCACCCAGGCGAAGATCGCTTTATCCCACAGGCCGAGGCCGAGCAGGAAAAACGCGGCGGCAAGCCAGCGCGCGCGCGGTTCGAGATGAAACCGGACCAGGAGTAACATCGCGCCGAGCTTCAACCCGAAGTGCAGCGCGTTGGGGCCGTAATCGATGGCCTCAAGGATGACGTACATCGAATCGGTGGCCAGCAGAATGGTGCCAATCCAGGCCGCCGCGCGGCCGACGGTGCGATCGAGCAGGCGAAAAAACAACCAGAGCGCGATGGCGCCCACCAGGATGGTCGGCACGCGAAGGGACGCCGGCCCTGGCTTCACGAAGGCGAACAGCGCCATGTAGAACCACTGCTTGAGCGCGCCCAGATAGCTCATGTCCATCAGGGGTAGCGAGTGCAGCGCATAAATCCCGGGAACGGCCACCAGTGCTTCATCGGCCTCGATGCCGGGGCGGCTGACGAAGGCGATTGCGGAAAGAATGAACAGCAATAAGACCGCCGCCATCCCCAGGCGGGTTCGAAAAGTCATCTCACGTTAGAATAGCCAGTTATGCGAATGATTTCATTTGTGTTGGCGATGGGGTTGGTTGCGGCGCAGTCCAAGCCCATCGTGATTAGAGCCGCGCGGATGTTCGACGGGGTGGGCGATCGCGTAGTATCGCCTGGTTTGGTCGTCGTGTTGGGTGAAAAAATTCGCGGCGTGGGCGCGGGTGCGGAGATCCCTGCTGGCTCTGAGGTGATCGATCTGGGCGATGCAACGATCCTGCCCGGGTTCATGGACGCGCATACGCATCTGACCTTGACATACGAGAGCGATTACCGCAAACAGCAAATGGATCTGCTCCAAAAGACAGTAGCGGAGCAGGCGCTGGACGCGGCGGCGGTGGCGCGGGTGACGCTGATCGCCGGATTCACCACGGTGCGCGACGTCGGCGGGCCGGATTTCATCGACGTCGGACTACGCAATGCGATCGCGGCGGGGAAAGTGCCGGGGCCGAGGATGCTGGTTTCGACTAATGCGATCGGCGCAACAGGCGGTCATTGCGACAACGCCGCGGGTTTCCGGTTGGGGCTGTTCGGGCGCGAATCCGGGATTCAGGACGGCGTCGCGAACGGCCCGGACCAAATGAGGCTCGCCGTCCGGTTCAACATCAAGTACGGCGCGGATGTGATCAAGACGTGCGCAACGGGCGGTGTGATTTCGTTGACCGACGACGTCGACACGCCGCAGTTAACGCAAGCGGAACTGGACGCGATGGTGGACGAGGCTCACGCGCTGCGCCGGAAGACGGCCGCCCACGCGCATGGAGCGGCGGGGGCGAAGAGGGCGATCCGCGCGGGCATCGATTCGATCGAACACGGGTCGTTTCTGGACGACGAGGCGCTGGACATGATGAAGGCTCGGGGGACCTATTATGTCCCCACGATGATGGCGGCGCAGGGGCTGCGCGAGGTCCTGGAGAAAGGTTATTTCCCGCCTCAGATCGCGGCCAAGGCCCGGGCAGCGATGGCGGCTCTGGATCAGACAGTGGCGAAGGCGATCGCCAAGCAGGTGAAGATCGCGCTTGGAACGGACTCGGGCGTCTATCCGCACGGGCGCAACGCGGAGGAGTTCGCGCAGATGGTGCGCGTCGGGATGAAGCCCATGGACGCTTTAAAGGCGGGAACCTCGGTGGACGCGCAGTTGTTGGGCATTTTCGAGAAGACGGGCTCGCTGGAGGCTGGCAAGTGGGCGGACATCGTTGCGGTGCCGGGGAATCCGATGGAAAATATCCACGCGACGGAGAAGGTAATGTTCGTGATGAAGGAAGGGACGGTGTACAAGAATATTGGCCGCCGATAAACACCGATGAACACAGATAGGTATTTATCCGCGTTCCTCAGCGTTCATCGGCGGCCTGTTTAGGCTGTCGGAGCCGCTTGCTTCGCCCGGTACTCCTTATACGCCGCTCGGACGCCCTGGATTTGCCGGACGTGCTTTTCGACGTGCTCGGCGTGGAGGCGTAGCATGTCGAGCACGGTGATCTTGCCGCGCTCCACGTGGTTGCCGGTGCGCGCGAAGACCTCGGCCGGCTGATCCTTCAAGAGCTCGTAATTCTCGCCGCGCAGGCGGCGGAAGGTTTCGATGGGCTGGGAAATCTTCCGGCGCTTGTAGTCGAGATTCGCGGCCCATTTTTCCTGATCCCAAGGCACCAGCGTCGGATTGTCCTCGGCGATCATCTGCCGCAGGCGCATCACGTTGACGGCTTCCGTGTCAGCCAGGTGGCAGACGATAGTGCGCACGCTCCATTTGCCTTCAGCCGGGATAAAGTCCAGTTCAGGGCCGGCAGCGCCGGTCGTGACCACGGCCAGCAGCTCCGCGCCGCGCCGGAATCGTTCCAAGAGTTCCGCGAGTTCGTTCACGTTCACCAGTATAATGAAGACACCGATGCGAAAAACACTGGTGTTTGCGGTCGCTTTGGAGATGGCGTGCTGGTCCGAAGGTCAATCCCGCCGCGAATACGAGCGGCCGGTGAGGCAGGCGGTTCGGGGCGTGCATGGAGCGATCGCCGCCGGCAGCGAGTACGCCACCGAGGCGGCGATGCGCACCTACTATCGCGGCGGCAATGCGGTGGATGCAGGCGTCACGGCCATGTTCGCGGCATCGGTGACCGAGCTTTCGCACTTCGGCCTGGGCGGCGAAGCGCCCATTCTGATCCGCACCAAAGAAGGTAAAGTCGTGGCGATCGCGGGCGTCGGGACGATGCCGATGCTCGCCACGGCGGAGATGTTCCGCAACCGGCGGCTGCAGCCATTCGAGATTCTGGACATGGAGCCCGGCGGATTGAAGGGGATGATTCCGGTGGCCGGTTTGATGCCCGCGCTGGTGCCGGGGATGGTGGACGCAGGGCTGGTCGCGCTGCGCGAATACGGGACAAAATCGTTCAGCGACATCATCGCGCCTGCGATTGAACTGGCCGACGGCTATGCCATCGACCCGATGCGCGCGCAGTCGATCGCCGGATCGCGGCCGTTCTTCGACCGGTGGCCCACGTCGAAGGCTCACTTCATGCCGGAGGGCCGCGCGCCGCAGGTGGGCGAAATTTTCCGCCAGCCGGATACCGCGCGAACGCTGCGCGCCATGGCGGAGGCGGAAAAGAAGGCTCTGGCCAAGGGCGCCAAGCGCGAGGCGGCCATCGACGCAGTGCGCGATTATTTTTATCGCGGCGAGATCGCCCGCAAGATCGACCAGTTTTCCAAAGAAAACGGCGGCCTGCTGCGCTACGAGGACATGGCCGCGTTCAGGCTGAACGTGGAGGAGCCGGTTTCGGGCACGTATCGCGGCTATACGGTCTACAAGCCCGGGTTCTGGAGCCAGGGTCCGGCGATGATCGAGGCTCTGAATATTCTGGAAGGCTTCGATATGCACAGCTCGCCTCTGAACTCCGCCGAGTACATTCATCGCGCCGACGAAGCTCTGAAGCTGGCCTACGCGGATCGGGACACGTATTATGGCGATCCGAAGTTCAACAAGATTCCTTCCGACGTGCTGATTTCGAAGAACTACGCGGCGGAGCGCAGACAGTTGATCACGGCCCGCGCGTCGCAGGAATTTCTGCCGGGCAAGATCAATGGGAAAGTCGGCAAGCATCCGACGGAATCGGAGATGGCGAGCATCCGGATCGACGATGCGCTGATGGCCAAGGACACGACCTGCGTAGATGCGATCGACAAGGAGGGCATGGTGTTTTCCGCCACGCCGAGCGGAGCATGGCTGCCAAGCGTGATCGCCGGAGACACGGGCATTCCGTTGACCGAGCGCGGCCAGCAGTTCGTTCTCGTGGAGGGCAATCCGAACGAACTGGCCGGAGGCAAGAGGCCTCGGGTGACGCTCAGCCCGACCATCGTGACGCAGGCCGACGGCAAGCCGTTCCTGGCCATGTCCACGCCCGGCGGCGACAATCAGGATCAAGCGTTGCTTCAGATGTTCCTGAACGTGGTGGAGTTCCGGATGAACGCGCAGAGCGCGGTGGAAGCGCCGCGGTTCCAGACGCGCCATCTGGTTTCTAGCTTCGATAATCACGCCTGGAATCGCGGCGATCTGCTGCTCGACGAGCGCATCCCCGCGAACGTGGTGAACGAACTGGCCGCGCGCGGGCATCATGTGGAGACACGGTCGCGCTACGACAACGGCGCCGCGCCGGTGATGATCAAGGTGCTGCCCAGCGCAGTAATTGAGGCGGGCGCGGACCCGTTTTATAACCGGTCCGCTCATGCGTGGTGAACCTTTCTCTCTTCGATCAACCGTCCTCGTTCGATAAGGAAGGGCTCGCGCGAAGGCTGCGCGAATTGGCCTCGGAGCGCATCTATATTGGCACCAGTTCGTGGAAATACGACGGCTGGCTGGGCCAGATCTACACGCGCGAACGGTATCTCTCGCGCGGCAAGTTCTCACAAAAACAGTTTGAGGCGGAGTGTCTGAAGGAGTTCGCCGAGACGTTCCCCGTCGTGTGCGGGGATTTTTCGTTCTATCAATTCCCGTCGCCGGAGTTTTGGAAAAAACTGTTCGCTGGCGCGCCGGCGACGCTGAAATTCGCGCTGAAGGTTCCCGAAGAAGTGACGGTAGAGGTATTCCCGAAGCATCCTCGCTATGGGGCGCGCGCGGGACGGACGAATGAGGCGTTTTTGAACGCGGACGCGTTTCGCGCGCTATTTCTGGAACCCCTGGACCCGTACCGGGAGCGAATCGCGTGCCTGATTTTCGAGTATGGCGCGCGGGGGACGGCGCCGAAGGAGTTCATAGCGCAGGTCGCGGGTTTTTTCAACCAGCTTCCGGAGACATTCCGCTACGCGGTGGAGGTGCGCAATCGCGAGTATCTGATTGACCCGTACTTCGACGCGCTGCGGGAGCATCGGGCGGCTCACGTGTTCAATGCGTGGACGAAGATGCCTCCGCTGGGCGAGCAGATCGCCATGCCGCACGCGTTCACCACGGATTTCACGGTGGTGCGGGCGCTGCTGCGCGCGGGCCGCGCGTATGAAACCGCGGTAGCGGCTTTCGCGCCGTACAAGAAGATTCAGGACGAGAATCCCGAGGGGCGGCAGGCTCTGCGCGAACTGATCCGGCGCATGCGCGAGGAAAAGCGGGCCTCGTACATTTTCGTGAACAACCGTTTCGAAGGGAACGCTCCGGAGACGATCGAGGCCATCACGGAATGAAGCTGCCGATCGACGAGATGCTGCCGCAAGTCGTCGAGACGCTGCGGCGCGAGAAATACCTGGTGATCGAGGCTCCTCCGGGAGCAGGGAAGACCACACGCATCCCTCCGGCGCTGCTGCCCGTCGCCCGTGGGGAGATCGTCGTGCTGGAACCGCGCAGGCTGGCGGCTCGCATGGCGGCGCGACGGGTTGCGTCGGAGTTAGGCGAACGGCTCGGCGAAACGGTTGGCTATCAGGTACGGTTCGAGGATATTTCAGGGCCTCGGACGCGGCTGCGATTTGTGACCGAAGGCGTGCTGACGCGGCGGCTGATGAGCGATCCGAAATTGCGCGGCGTCGATATCGTGATTCTGGACGAGTTTCACGAGCGTCATCTGGACAGCGACCTCGCGCTGGCGTTATTGAGGCGCACCAATGTGCGGATCGTGGTAATGTCGGCTACGCTGAACGCCGCGCCCATCGCGAAATATCTCGCCGATTGTCCCGTTCTGCGCAGCGAGGGCAAGCTGCACGACCTCTCCATCGAGTACACGCCTCATTCGAGCGCGCCCCTGGAGGAGCAAGTCCGCGTGGCGGTGGAGAGGCTCGGCCAGCTCGACGGCGATGTGCTGGTTTTCCTGCCGGGCGCGGCGGAGATCCGGCGCGCGGCTCGAGCATTGGAAAAATCCAGCGCGTTGGTGGTGCCTCTGCACGGCGATTTGTCTCCGGAGGAACAGGATCGCGCGGTGGCGCCGGCGGGGCGGCCCAAAATCATTCTGTCGACCAATGTCGCGGAAAGCTCGGTGACCATCGAGGGCGTGACGGCGGTGATCGATAGCGGACTCGCTCGCGTGGCGGCGGATTCACCCTGGACAGGGCTTCCTGCCTTGGACGTAAAGCGCATCTCGAAAGCGTCGGCCACGCAGCGAGCCGGGCGCGCGGGAAGAACAGCGCCGGGGCGGGTGATCCGTTTATACACGGCGGAGGAGTTTCATCGCCGCCAGGCCGCGGATGCTCCCGAAATTTCCCGCCGCGAATTGTCGCAAGTCGTGCTGCAACTTAGGGCGATGAAGATCGACAAGCTTGATTTCTTGGACGCGCCTCCCGAAGCCGCCTGGACCGCGGCCAATCAGCTTCTCGATACCCTGGAGGCAACGCCGGAGATGGCGGCTCTGCCGCTGCCTCCGAGGCTCGCCAAGCTTGTGACGGAGGCGGCCCGCAGGGGAGCGCCAGAAAAAGGCTGCGCCGTTGCGGCGGTTCTGAGCGCGGGCGAACGCGGGCCTTCTGATCTGCTGGCGCTCGCTGAATCGGACTGGCAGCCGCAGACGCGTCGCGTTTACGATCAACTGCGGAGGCTGGTGCCGGGCCGCGACCGGACGCGCGATGACGCGGCGGTGTTGCAGGCGGTTCTTGCCGCGTTTCCGGATCGCGTGGCTCGTCGTCGTTTATCATCGAGCCGGGATGGGGAACTGCTCTTGTCGCAAGGAGGGTCGGCGAGGCTGCCCGATTGCCGGCATGAGTTCCTGGTTGCCGTCGATATTGAAGAGCGCCGCGATAAGGGACTGCCGCTGGTGCGATTGGCCGCGGCGATAGAGCCGGAGTGGCTGCTCGACAGAGCCGTGAGCCGGACGGCACTCGATTGGAATCGAGCAGCGGAGCGCGTGGAGCAGGTGTCGGCGCTGGTTTACGACCGACTGGTCATCGAGGAGACGCGCGCGCCCGCGGCGGCGTCCGAAGAAGCGTCAAACCTGCTGGCGGCAAGGGCGCTCGACGTGGATTTCGGGCGATTCGTGGATCGCGAGGCACTGGAACAGTTGTTGGCGCGCGCGGACTTCGCGGGGATTTCGATCGACGTGGCGAAGACGCTGACGGAGTTATGCCAGGGGCGGACCGCTTTCGCGGAGATTACGGATCTGCTGCCGGCCCTGAGGCCCGCGCGTATCGATCAACTCGCGCCGGAGCGGCTGAAATTGCCCCGCGGGCGCGAGGTGAAGGTGCATTACGAAACGGGGAAGCCTCCCTGGATCGAGTCGCGGCTGCAGGACTTTTTCGGCGTGAGGGAGACGCCGCGCATCGGTTCGACGCCGGTGGTGGTGCATCTGCTCGCGCCGAATCGAAGGCCAGTGCAGGTGACCAGCGATCTGCATGGATTCTGGGAACGGCTATATCCGCAGGTGCGGAGGGAGTTGTCGCGCAGGTATCCCAAGCACAAGTGGCCGGAGAATCCGGGGTAGATGCTGATCTTACTTGGCGCGCTTTGCGCCTTGGCGTGATGAGTTGTTTCGCGCAAAGGCGCCAAGGCCGCTAAGAAACCAGTTACTCCACGATGCAGGCCCATTCGCCTTCGTCATCCTGAAAGCCGGAAAGAATGCGATGCTTCGCGACGCGGTCGAAGTCGGGCTTCATCCTTCCGACCACTTCCTCATTGATATTGGCGACCACGACGTCGAACGCGGCATCGCGCACCGCATCCACGCTGCCCACGAAATCAACCGATGCTTCGGGATCGATATCGCAGGCGACCACTCGGCCCGCGCCGAGCAGTTTCGCGGCGATCGACAAGATGCCGGAGCCGCTTCCGACGTCGAGCACCGAATTGCCTGGCTTGATGATGTGCTCCATGGCTTCAAGACACTTCTGCGTGCAGGGATGCTGGCCGGTGCCGCACTGCATCCCCGGATTGATCTCCAGGCGGAAGCGGCCTTCCGGCGTCGGTTCGGTGCGCCAGGGCGCGACCAGGAAGAATTTCTCGCCGACGAGGACGGGAGGCCACGCATCCTGTGTTTCTTTGACCCAATCGATGTCCGGCGCCGGGCGAGGCTCGCCGAAGAGGGCCGCGGTTTCGCGATCCTTGAAAAATGCCTCCACCCAACCGTCATGGTCGATGACGCCGAGCGTGCCGGCTTCGTAGAGGTCGGCCAAAAGCCCGGCGTTGCAGTCGACAATGAACATCAACCTTGTACGCGCTTTTCCTTGCCCACCCAGAATTTCTCTTTGAGAACCATCTTGCGGATCTTTCCCGTTCCGGTCTTGGGCAACTGATCGGTAGCAAACTCAATGATGCGCGGAAGCTTGAACTTGCCCAGGCGCTCCTCTAAGAACGCCATCAACTCGTCGGACGTCAGGGATTGGTCGGGCTTGAGCACGACGATCGCCGCGGGCACTTCGCCCCACTTATCGCTGGGCGCGGCGACGACGGCGCATTCGAACACGGCTGGATGGGAAAAAATGGCGCGCTCCACTTCGATGGACGAAATATTTTCGCCGCCGGAGATGATGATTTCCTTCTTGCGGTCAACGATGTGGATGTAGCCGTCTTCGTCCCACACGGCCATGTCGCCGGTGTGAAACCAGGGGCCGCTCATGACAGCGGCGGTGGCTTCGGGCTCCTTAAAATAGCCCTCCATGATGTGATCGCCCATGGCCACCACCTCGCCGATGGACTTCATGTCGCGCGGCACGTCTTTCATGTCGAAATCGACCACGCGGACGGTGACGCCGGGCAGGGGCCACCCGGCCATGGCCTGGCGTCGCAGGCGCTCTTCATCTGAAGGATAGGAGGGCACCTTGTGCCTGGAAGACGTCAGAACGGGCGAGGTTTCGGTGAGCCCGTAACCGGCGATGCATTCGGCCGAGGGGAAAGCTGTTTCCACGCGCTCGACCAACTCGGGCGATGCGGCCGCGCCGCCGATCATGACGCGGCGCAGGCTGGAGGTGTCCCATTGCTCGCGGCCGGGATGGTTGATCAGCGCGTTGGCCATGGTCGGCACCAGGCACATGTCGGTGGCTTTGTGCTTCTGGATCAGGTCGAGCACGAAGGCTGGCTCGAAACGGCGCACCATCACCTGTGGGATGCCCATGTAGGTCGAGCCCTGCGGACGGCCCCAGCCATTGGCGTGGAACATGGGGATGGTGTGGAGATCGACCATGCTCTCGATGTCCTTCATTAACGCCCCGATGTCGAGGGCGTGCAGATAGAGGGTACGGTGCGCCAGTGTGACACCCTTCGGCGTGCCGGTGCTGCCGGACGTATAAAACAGCTCCGCCACTGCCATCTCGTCGTAGGTGAAGACGTCGGCTCGCTCAGGGTAGCCGGCATCGACGATCTCTTCGTATGCGAGATCGGCGCCGGGGCCTTTACCGTCGAGACCCACCCATTTCTCCACCGAAGGACAGTGCTTGCGCAGCTTCTCCACTGTGGGAGCGAAGTCGTTCTCAAACATCAGCATCTTCGCGCCGGAGTGATTGAGGATATTGGTCAGCTCGATCTCGGACAGGCGGACGTTCAGCGGCATCACGATAGCGCGCGCCTGCACGACACCGTAATAGCCCTCGATCAACTGGTGAGTGTTGAAGCTCAGGTAGGCGACGCGGTCGCCTTTGGCGATGCCGTATTTCGGCAGGCCAGTGGCGAGCTTCTCGCACCGTTCGCCAAATTGGGCGTAGGTGAAAGAGCGGTCGGCGGAGACGATGCCGGTCTTCGATCCAAAAACATCGATGGCGCGATGTAGACATCGCAGGGGAGTGAGTGGAACGAACATGGTTCAATAAGCGCGCCAGCCTATCCTGGCGCGAACTCTCGATTGTACCGAAAAAAGGCCGGTCAGTGATTCAGGATCTGCTGGGCGGTGGCCCGGTCGGCGGCGGCGCCCTCTTCGTCGCCGAGGTTGTGCCGTGCGGTGGCACGGGCCAGGTAGACGAACGGCGCGTCCCTCTGCTCGGCGATGGCGCGGTCGTAATCGTCGATGGCTTTCTGATGCTCGCCCTGGGATTCGTAGATCTGGCCTCGCTGATAGTAGGCGTCGGTGGTGGGCTGCAGGCTTATGGATCTGGTCAGCTCCTCGATCGCGTGGGCAGGATCGTGGCGCTCCAGGTAAATCATGGCGATGCCGTTGTGGGCGGGCGCCGCGGACGGATTGAGGTTCACGGCTGCCTGATAATCGGCAAGGGCCAAATCCATTTCGCCTTGCATTCGGTGCGCGTTGGCGCGTTCGAGGTAGACCTCCGGGTACTGGGGTTTGATCTCCAGGGCGCGGTTGAAGTGCGAGATGGCGTCCGGGTATTTGCCCGGGCTCATCAGCTTCATTCCTTCCAGGTATTCTTTTTCGGCTCGCTGCGGCGCGCTGGAGATGTAGTTATACATCGCCGTTCCTGACGCCATTGCCAGCACCAGGCTCAGCGTAATGAGGATCAATTTGCGCTGACGGCGGCGGAGGTCCCGCTCCTCGGGCGAACGAGGAGGCCAACTCTCCGCCGGGGGCGGTTTCACCGAATTCCAAAAGCGGGTGAACGCGGACTCCGGCATAGATCGCGCTTATTATAGCAACGGCCCGGCGGGCGGCTTACAACTGTGCGATACGGCGCTGCACCAGCAGGAAATAGAGGCCGAGCAGGATCGTCATGGCGCCCACGACGGTCATGGTTAGAGGAGCCGAGTAGATGGGGATCAGGCGGCCGACGATCAGCATGCCCACCGGCATCCCGCCTCGGAAAGCGACGTTGTAGACGCTCATCACGCGGCCGCGCATGTTGTCTTCGGTGATGGCTTGCACCAGGGAACTGATGGTAGCGAAGACGGTGATCATGGCCGCGCCGCCCAGGAACATCATGGCGGAGGAGAGGGCGAGGGAGGTGGATCGCGCGAAGACAATGGTGGCCGAGCCCAGAACCATCAGCATCAGCAGGGCGGCGCGTCCTTGCCCCTTCGACTTGCCGAGCCCGGCGACGATCAGCGCGCCGGTAACCGAGCCGCCTCCGGAGCAATAGAGCAGTCGCGTGAACGTCTCCGTGCCGCCGTGGAGCACTTCCTTGGCGAACACCGGCAGGAAGGTGATCAGAGGGATGCCGAGCATGGTCATCAGGAAGGAGAGGATGATCAACGGCTTCATTCCTTCCTGCATGCGGATGAATCCGATGCCTTGTTTCATGCTGTCCAGCACGGCCTCGCTTGACTTCGAGGGGATGAAGCCGACTTTAATGACGTAGAGCGAGATGATGACGGCGACGAAGGAGATGCCGTTCAGGCCAAAGCACCAGTCGGCTCCCAGTTTGGCCAGAGCGAGGCCGCCCAGCACCGGGCCGATAATCCGTGCCAGGTTGAACTGGATGGAGTTGAGCGCAATGGCGTTGGGCAGGTCCTGTCTGGGAACCAACGAAGGGATAAGCGCCTGATAGGCGGGTCCGCCGAAGCTCTGCGCCATGCCTACAGTGAACGATAGGCAGAGGATTTGCCAGACGTGGACGACGTGAAAATATGCCAGCGTGGCCAGGAGAAAGGCGCAGCTCATCTGAACGTACTGCGAGCCGAGAAGAACCGTGCGCCGGTCGGCCCGATCAGCCAGCACGCCACCCAGCAGCGAAAAGAGCATGATGGGGATCTGGCCCAGGAATCCGTCCAGGCCGAGGAAGAACGGGTTGTCCTTTGAAAGCGTGTAGACCAACCAGCTTTGCGCCACCGTCTGCATCCAGGTGCCGATGGTGGACGTGCATGCGCCGATCCACATCAGGCGGAAGTCGCGGTATTGGAAGGCTTTAAAGACGCGCTGGAGCAAGGGTGACTCGATCTCGAAATTAGGGGAGAGGCTGGGGCCTCTTGATCAGATGCACGAAGTTGCCGTCGCAGTCGGTGAAGAACACCAGGCGATTGCCTTGATTCACGTACGGTTCGCCGGTGAAGTTCACGTCTTGGGCCTTTAATGCCGCGTGTGCGGCGTCAAAGTCGCTCACTTCGATCGCCAGGTGGCGAATCCCCTCGTCGCGCATCTTCTGCGGCGCGCGGGCGCCTTCCGACGGGATGATCTCCAGCATGGAGCCGTTGGCGGCGCGGACAAAATAATTGCCGTCGTATTCGAAATTAATGCGAAACCCCAGGTGATCCGCGTACCATTGCGCGAGCCTCGCGGGATTGGGCGAGGCAATGGCAGTGTGTTCCAGTCCAACAAACATATTTTTAAAGTGTATCAGTAGACCGCAAAGCAGAAGACCTTATTTGAGCCGGCGGGCGAAAGCGAGTACTCGCCGGGATCCAGGGTCTCTGACGCTTCCAACCTGTAAAGGTTACGGTCGAGCTTGGTGACGGACAGGCGCAGCGCCTTGTTTCCTCCGCGGCGGGAACCTCCGCTGACCTTAACCTCGCGGTGGCCGCTTTTCACATCCATTCGGTAAAGTTCGACGGAATCGGGGCGGATGCTCTCGCTGTCAAGAATGAAAATCGGCTCCGCCAGAGGGGTGCGGGCCGGAGAGTTCGCGCCGGCGATGGTATAGACGGGATCGTTCTTTTTGCCCTCTTCGGAAGCCTCGTTCGTTTCGGTGGGGATGAGGTTGTCCGCGTGGACAATGTAGATCATGTCTTTTTTCGGCGGGCGGGGGCCATCGTATTTCTGGGCCAGGGCCAGTCCGCTGACGAGCGTTGCCAGAAGAAGCGTCCGCATTCGTTACTAGTGTAACTCGACCGGGGCAAGGGGTAAGATAATGATCAAGCAATATGAACCGATCGCATGAGACCGTTATTGACATCAAGGCTACGCCGGAGCAGGTCTTTCGCGCCATCAGCGATCCGGAGTGGATCGTGAAGTGGTTCGCGCCGGAGGTTCGCGTCGACCCGCGCGTCGGAGGTGAGTACTACATCTCCTGGGGACCGGGAATGGGCGGGACGTCGATCATCTCCGTGTACGAACCGAACAAGCGCTTCGCCGGATACACGGATCGTTCCATCGCGTACGGGTCCGAAGGGAAGCCGGTGGAGACGGGCGTCGTGCAGCGCCTGGCCGTCGATCACTTCATCGAGGCGCTCGGCGACGGCATGACGCGCCTGCGGCTTGTGCAGTCCGGCTTCGGCGAAGGGGCGGCGTGGGACGGCGAGTTCGAATCGAGCAAGGCCGGGTGGGAGATGTTCCTGAAGAAGCTGAAGGAGTTGTTGGAGAACTAGTGCCCGGAGGAGAATAACGGAATGCCGATGAGGGTGCGCGAAGTAATTCAACTGCTCGAGAAGAATGGTTGGAAAGAGATGCGCTCGAAGGGCAGCCATCGTCATTTCAAGCATGCCGACCAACCCACGTGGTGACTGTGCCCGGCAATGACGGCAAGGACTAGCGCCGGGCACGCTCAACGCCATACTCAAGAAGGCAGGCCTAAAATGAGCTTAAAGCGGCACGCATTGGTGATCGAGCATACGGCGACGGGCTATTCCGCCTATTCTCCGGATGTGCCGGGGTGTGCCGCCGTCGGTGATACGGAAAAGGAGACACGCGCGAATTTCCGCGACGCTCTGGAATCGCACTTCGCGGCAATGCGCGAAGTGGCGAGCCAATTCCCGAACCCGCCTCTTCGGTCGACTATGTAGAAGTCCCTGCCTGAGGCAAAGCTCCGCCGCAAGAAAAAGCTCTTCCGTTACTCCAGCACCCGCACGAACTCAGCGATGATCCGGAACTTTTCTTCCTCAGGATCGAGATTCCAGGACTCGAACTCGGGATTCAAAGGAATCAGCGTGACCTGCTCGTGCGACCAGGTTCCGTCTTCGCGCTGGGTTTTCTTGCTCGCATAGCGTTTGACGGTGTAGCGGTCGTTGGCGCCGCCGCCGAGCTGCTCCACTAGCACCAGCCTTCCCTGGCGCGAACCGGTGACGCCCTTGCGGAAAACGCATAAGCTGCCACCGGGAATCTTGGGCTCCATCGAACGGCCGGTGATGCGCGCGACGAACATTTCCGGGGTCAGGCGCAGGTCCTCGGGGGCCTCCTCCCATCCCTCCTCGGTCACTTCCTGATTCTCCAGGAATTTTCCTGCGGCGACAGCCAGGGAATAGCGCGGCAGGTGCGTGACGAAGGGCCGCACGGTGGATTGGACATTCTGGCGATAAAGGTGCGCCAGCGCGCGCTCAAAATCCTCCACAAACGTATCGTGGGGGCCGTCGACGGATAAGGTATTGGAGAGCGTTTCTTCGAGATAGCGCATGAGGCGCGCCGCGCCCATCTCGCGAGCCTTGGCGGAAAGGTCGAATCCGATGGCGGAAAGCACCTCGGCTTCTTCCGGGGCGCAGTCTTCCCAGTCGCGGCGCAGACGAATCCATAACCGGTCGGTGGCCGGATCCTCGAGCAGCACGCCGGCATTCATCCGGCCCGCGCCCGGCAATTCCAACGTCAGTAGCATATACCGCGCGTTCTGAGTTGCGAGGACAGACATTCCAGTAAAGCCAGCTTATCGGCAGGATAATCCCAGCTTTACGGATTATATCTTTACGGAGTGAAGGGGTAATACCCTTTGCGGGCGCGAACCTTCACATTTGCCAACGCTACTCGGACCTCGATCTTGCGGTATTGCCGCAGCGAGGTGGGGTCGCTTTCGGGAATATAGCGCAGGATGTACTGCGTCGTGACCTCGCCGGCGATATTGGCCACCGAGCGGAAGATCGACGAAGCGATGGCGGAAGTATAACCACCACTCCCGACGGCGTAAGCATAGTTTCCGGCGTCAGAGGGCGTCGAAAGATAACCGGAAACGTCTGTATAGGGGTTATTCAGGGGATACTCCACGCGGCCGCCGGTTTCCTCGGCCAGTCGCGTGAGCGCCGCATCGCCAGGAGCGTCGAAGCCGTAGGCCGACGTGCTGATGCCGTACACGGTCACCAGGTTGCGCTGCGCCAGTTCAATCACCTGGTCGAGGGTCTTGGAACTGGAATTATCGTTGCCGTCGCCGATCACCACGACGACCCGGCGGGGATCCACCGGCTCGCCTTTGACCAGCGAGCGCTTCGTGCAGGCCTGATAAATGGCGTCGTAAAGAGCAGCGCCGCCGGCGGGCTTCGCCTTGCGAATCTTCTCCATGATCTTCTCGCTGTCGCTGGTGGTGTCCACCATCAACTCCGCTTCATTGCTGTACCCGACGAGGTAGCCGGAGTATTTCTTGTCGCCGGGGAGCAGGGTGTTGGCCAATTCAATGGCCGCATCCTGATAGTTTTTCCAGTGGGTGCGGCTATTGTTGCTCAAGTCGAGCAGAATGCCGACGACCACCGGCTGCGCGCGCTCCCGGGTGAAGTATTGGATATTTTGTACCTTGCCCTGGTCGAGGATCTGAAAATCGCTCTGCACCAGGTCGGAGACAAACTTGCCCTTCTCGTCGGTCACGGTCACCGGCACGATAACTTCCTGAACTTCGGTTCGGAACGAGGGAACCTGTCCGGCAGCGGCCGCGGGCGGTTGCTGCGGGGGAGTCTGAGAAGCAGCCGGAGGCGCCTGCTGCGATTCGAGACAGAAAGCCGTGATGAAGAGAGCAACGAAAACCCGCATGGAAGACCTAAACGCAATTATAGCCCGTTAATGGCTCTTCTTCGAGTCTCGTGGACTCGTCGATAGAAAACAGCCCCGACCATAGGGAGCGGTCGGACTGGACTGGGACATTACTATCTCTTCACTCTTCCCGATCCGCCGCCCTTGATCAGATCCTCCACCTCACTGCGCGTGAGGCGGCAATAGTCGCCTGGGATGGAGTGCTTCAGGCAGGACGCGGCCACGGCGAACTCCAGCGCTTCCTGATGGGTCGGGAAGGTCTGCAGGCCGAAAATCAGGCCTCCGCCGAAGCAATCGCCCGCGCCGACGCGGTCGACGATATGGGTGATCTCGTAGTAACGGCTCAGGAGAAAATCCTTGCGGTCGTGCAGGCAGGCCGACCAATTGTTGTGCGACGCGCTCTTGGATTCCCGCAACGTGATGGCCAGCATCTGCAGCGAAGGGAACTTGTCGAGCACCGTTTCCGCCAGCTTCTTGTAAGCCTCGCGGTTGAGCTGGCCGCTCTCCACGTCGGATTCGGAATGGATGCCGAGCGCCAGTTGCACGTCTTCCTCATTGGCGATGCCGACATCGACGTAGCCGAACAACTCCGGCATCACTTCGTGGGCTTTCTTGCCCCATTTCCAGAGATTCTTGCGGTAGTTCAAGTCGCAGCTCACGGTGAGCCCATGGGCCTTCGCGGCGGCCACGCTTTCCATGGCCAGCGCGGCCGAGGATTCGCTGATGGCGGGCGTAATGCCCGTGATGTGGAACCAGTGCGCTCCCTCGAAGACGTGGCCCCATTGGATGGAGCCGGGCTTGGCCAGGGAGACGGCCGAATAGTCGCGGTCGTAGGTCACAGCCGAGGGCCTTTGATTCGCGCCGGCCTCGACGTAGTAGACGCCCATGCGTCCGTCGCCGCGCACGATATGAGAGGCATCGACGCCCAGGCCGCGCAGTTCGCGAATACAGGCATCTGCTGCGGGATGCCTGTGCGGCAGCACGGTGACGTAGCGCGCGGGCAGCCCGAATCCGGCCACGGCCACGGCTGCGTTGGCCTCGCCGCCTCCAAAGGTGGCTGCGAGTTCGGGGGATTGAAAGAAGCGCTCCATGCGCGGAGGGGCCAACCGCAGCATGATCTCGCCAAAAGACACAACAAGCTTCGACATTGGAATTTCAGGATATAAAATTCCACCGGAAGCCGCGAGTGTCAGCGCTTCTGAAGTGCAGTCTGTTGGTTGAGCAATTGTTCGAGCTCGCGGATTTGCCGCTCGGCGGCTTCGGGGAGGGCAATGTTCAGAAGGCTGATCTGGAAAGGAATCTCGTTGGATTCCGGAGGCGTGGAGATCGCATGCATGGAGGGATGATCGGAGGGCCGCCGATTTCGCGATAGGGAATACTACCCCTTAGAGGCTCAAGGAATCCGGTTGGGGAGGTTACAGGGGTTTTTCAGAGGGTAGGGGTTGGGATTTGCTTGGAAGAGTTTTATGGGGAACAACCACGATTCCTTGAGCTCTCATCTTGTTTATCACGTCATTAGATGAGCAATCCCGGTGCCAAGTTTGCAACCCGTTGATTTTCCGACATTGCGGGAGCCGGAATAGTAGCCCCCTGTGCCGTTCTGGAAAGACTTACCGGAAATTCGGCGAGCCTCGCGCGGAATTACCGGCTGAAATTCCGTCACTCAGTCGTTACTTTCGGCGGGTATCGGATCTGGAGCCTTCGAGACTCGGCCCTGCCTAGCCTCGTCGATCTGGATGTTGTAAACCTCAAGCTCGCGCCCTGTGGCGACGTCGAGCTGCAGCTTCGCCTGAATGTAAACCGCCTCGGCAACCACTTCCGCGCCGCCGGCGTTGGCAAGATCGCGCTGCGCCTGGATGACGAGGAAGGGCGTCGACGCGCCGACGGCGAACTTCTTATTCTCCGCGTCGAGCGTCTGCTGTTGCAGAATGCGGCTCTTCACGGCGGCTCTGTACTGCGCGCGCGCCTGCTGCAGGGTGATTAACGCATTCTGCACGTCGACGTGAACCTGGTTGGTGAGCCTCTGGACGCTCAGCTCGTTTTGACGAAGATTCACCGCTGCAGTGGCGTAGTTCGCCTGGGCATTGCGGTTGCGCAGAGGGATGCTCAGGGAGAAGCCGACGGAATAATTCGGAAAATTACGGCGGAAGACCTGCCCCAGTGCCGTGCCGTACCCGCCGAGGAAAAACGGATTCTGATTGCTCGCGTAGGGCGTGTCTGTGCCGGGGATGGGCAGGGTGTTGGGATCGCCCGCCAGGCCGCTGTTGCGGGCGTCGGCGAAGGCGCTTAAGGTGGGCAGCATCAGGTTGCGCGTACCGGTCAGCAGGATCTTCTGGTTTTCCAGTTGGATGCGGCTTTGCTGCAATTCCGGCCGCCCCTTCACCGCGGCGGCGAACAGATCCTCGATGGCCTCTGCGCTCTCGACGTCGGGGACCTTAATTTTATCCGTGGGCACGATGCGCGCCGATGCTAGCGCGGGAGTCGCCAAGCCGTTCCGGCTAAGGGCGTTCTTGAGAATCGTCTCCTGCTGCAGCACGTTGGTTTGAGAGGTCACCAGGGCCTGTTCATTGGAAGCGATTTCGGCCTCGGCCCGGACGACCTCGATTGGTGCCAGCGACCCCGCCTCAACCTGCTTCTGGTTGTCGCTGTAAAGCTTCTGGGATAGCGCCAGGGCCTGCCGCTTCACCTCGACGTCTTCGTTGTAACTTACCAGCAGCCAGTAGGCTTGCACGACGGTCTGCACGGTGACGATCACTTGCTGCTTGAAGACCAGGTCCGCGGCTTTCAGGTTGTTTTTCGCCACCCGGATCGGGCGATTGTTGAACGCTGGTCCGAAGCCCTGCAGCAGCGGCTGCGCAAAAGAAAGGTCGATGTAGGCGGAGGCAGTAGGGTTCAGCAGGTTCAGGTACGAGTTTTGAGACGAAAGTGTATTGTCGTAGCTCAGCGTCACCGAGCCTCCGGAGGGAAAGTTATCCTGCACGCTGAAGTTGGCGATCGTGTTCGTCGATATGAGCGACGTCGTGCCGGTTGTGACGGTGTTTTGCTGCGGGGTGCTGATGTGCGCCCACTGGACGGTGGAGTTGACGACAGGATCGTAGCCGGCCAGGTTGGGGTTGGCCGAAAAGCCGCCACCGCTGAAGAAGCCGACGTAGCTTTGCGCCTGTGTCGTGTTGAGGCCGGTGGCTCCGGCCGAAGTCGCGGTGGAGAAGCCTTGCGAGGAGTTGCCCGACTGGGCGCGCAGGACGTCCGCCTGGGCCAGAGGGAACAGGTAGCGTTCGACTTCGATATCGACATTGTTTTCGAGTGCCAGGGCGATGGCGTCCTGCAGGGAAAGATAGAGCTTGCCATTGCGCAGCAAGGCTTCGAGCCGGGTTGAATTGGCGAGGTTGACCGGCGCCACGGGCTTTGGCTGATAGGGCTGCGTGGCCCAGCGGAAGCTTTGGGCATCCAGAGTGGTGAGCAACGCGCAAAACACAGCGAAAATCGATTGAAATCGTCTCATTGGTTTTTTTCGCAGACTGAAAGTGCCGGCTCTCCGGCGTCTTTCCATTAGAGTACGGAAACTGGGCCGTGATCCATGCGATTATCGGTCAACGGCGGAATCAGCGGGACGAATCACGTTTTCCGCGATGGATCCACACATCGATCAGCAGAAGGCAGGCGCCCACGGTGATGGCGCTATCGGCGACGTTGAAGCTCGGAAACTCGTAGCTGCCGAAGAAGAACTGCAGGAAGTCCGTCACGGTGCCCCGAAAGGCGCGGTCCCACAGATTCCCCGCCGCCCCTCCGAACACCAGCGCCAGGGCGGTCTCAAGCAGCGCCGATTTCTTCTCCGCCTGGCGGAACAGCATGGACCCGATGATCGCCATTACCGTCATCGATACTAGGATCAGCAGAGGCCTCCGCCATTCCGCATGTGAGTCGGTGAGGAATCCGAACGCCGCGCCGGGATTTTCCGTGTGGACGATGTTAAAAAAACCGGCGATGACCGGCCGGGTGTCGAACGGCGAGAAATGGTCGCGGATGTAGACTTTGCTGACGCGGTCCAGCGCGACGATCGCGGCGATGATGGCCGCGCTCCGGACGCGCCCGTTCATTCTTCCGTTTCCCGAATGCCCATTTCGTGAAGGGCGGAGCGGCAGGCATCGCAGACTTGCGCGCCTTCAGGCGCCGTGTACTTCCAGCAGCGCTCGCATTTCTGGCCGTTGGCTTTGAGGACACAGTCCGAGTCTCCGAACTCGACCTGGGAGACGACGAAGAGCGCGGGAAGATCGGCAAAGTATTCTTCCAGCACCGGCTCCTTCTTGAGAGTCAGCCGGGCTTCGAGCGGCGCGCCGATTTCCTTGGCCTGGCGCGCGGTTTCGAGCAGTTTCAGCACGCGCTCCCGCCCGGCCATCAGCGCGTCCCATTTTTCGAGCCTTGCCGCATCCAGGCCGCCGGCGAGTTCCTCGGGTTCGGGTAGGTGCGCTAGGTGAACGCTGTGCGGAGCGCCCGCGGGCCTGGGCGTATAGGACCAGACTTCTTCGGTGGTGAAAGACAGAAGCGGGGCCAACAGCCGGGTGAGCGCGTAGTGGATCTTATACACCGCCGTCTGCCCGCTGCGGCGCGCGCGGCTGGTGGTGGCGGCCGTGTACAGACGGTCGCGGAGGATCTCGAAGTAAATGGAGCTTAAGTCCGCTGCGGCGAAATCGTATACGGCGCGGTAGACTTTGTGAAACTCCAGAGCGCTGTAATAGCCGCGGCACCTGCGCACCAGATCCTCGGCGCGCGCCAGAATCCAGCGGTCGATCTCCAGCATGTCCTCTGGCGCAACCGTGTCGACGACGGGGTCGAAATCGAACAGATTTCCGAGCGCGTAGCGGAAGGTGTTGCGCAGCTTGCGGTAGGCCTCCACAAGCCGGTCGATGATGGTCTGCGACAACCGCACGTCCTCTGTGAAATCGACCGAGGCCGTCCACAAGCGAAGAAGATCCGCGCCGTGCTGTTTGATGAAGACCTCGGGCTCAACCGCGTTGCCTTTGGATTTATGCATCGCATGGCCATCGCCGTCCAGCGTCCAGCCGGCCGTTGCCGATGCCCGATACGGAGACGCGCCGCGGAGCGCCACGGCGACCAACAGCGAGCTTTGGAACCAGCCGCGATACTGGTCGCCGCCTTCGAGATAGAGGTCGGACGGCCAGGGCAGATCGTTTTCCGGCGTCAGCACGGCCAGATGGCTTGCGCCGGAATCGAACCAGACGTCCAGGATGTCGCTTTCCTTCCGGAAAGCGGCGCCTCCGCATTTGGCGCACCTTACGCCGGGACCGATCAGTTCTTCGGCGGATTTCGAATACCAGACGTCGGCGGTGTGTTGGCGGAACTCGCCGACCACGCGGTCCAGAACCTCCTTGTCGGTCAGCGGCTCATTGCAGGATTCGCAGTAGAACACCGTGATCGGCACGCCCCAGGCGCGTTGCCGGGAGATGCACCAATCGGGCCGGGTGGCGATCATGTTGCGCATGCGCTCCTCGCCCGATTTCGGCGTCCAGGAGACCTTTTTCACCGCTTCCAGGGCGTTCGCGCGCAGATTGTTCCGGTCCATGCCGACGAACCATTGTTCGGTGGCGCGGAAGATGGTGGGCCGGTGGCAGCGCCAGCAGTGCGGATAGCTGTGATCCACCTTGCGGGTTGCGGCAAGGGCACCGGCTTTCTTCAGAATCTCGATGACGATCGGGTTGCCTTCCCACACGGTCTTGCCGATTAACTCCGCCGGGATCGTGCCCGGCGCACCTTCGGCCTGATAGAACTTTCCCGCCGCGTCGACCGGGCAGTACACCGGGAGATGGTAGGCATTACCGACTAGGTAATCCTCTGCGCCATGGCCCGGCGCGGTATGGACGGCTCCGGTACCCTGTTCGAGCGTGACGTGATCGCCCAGGATGCCGATGGAATCGCGCTCCAGAAACGGATGGCGAAAGACGGTTTTTTCGAGCTTTTCGCCCGAGAACGTCGCGAGAAGCGTCGGCTCTTTCCAATCGCAGGCCTCGGCCGTGGCGTTCACCAGATCCTCGGCGACTATGTAAACGTCGCCCTCGCTTTCGATGGCTGAATAAGTGAACTTGGGGTGAAAGCAGATGGCGAGATTCGCCGGGATGGTCCAGGGCGTGGTGGTCCAGATCAGGCCGAAAACGCGTTTTCCGGCCAAGGCCGGATCTATGGCCGCGGGATCCGACGTCAAGGCGAATCTCACCCAGATCGATGGGCTGGAGTGGTCCTCGTACTCGACTTCGGCCTCGGCCAGAGCCGTGCGGTCGTAAATGCACCAGTTGACCGGCTTCAGTCCCTTGTAAACGAAGCCCTTGTGCAGAAAATCGACGAACGCCTGGGCGATGACCGCCTCGTATTCGGCGCTCATGGTGAGATACGGGTCGTTCCAGCGGCCGAGTACACCCAGGCGCTGGAAATCGCGCCGCTGCAGTTCGACGTACTTTTCGGCATATTTTCGGCACGCCGCGCGGATCTGGCTGAGCGTCATGTGGGATTTCTTCGAGCCCAGTTCGTTGTCGACTTTGTTCTCGATCGGCAGACCGTGGCAGTCCCAGCCGGGGACGTAGGGGGAATCGAAGCCCTCCATCGTCTTCAGCTTGACGACGAAGTCCTTCAGGATCTTGTTAAATGCGGTACCGAGGTGAATGTTCCCATTCGCGTAGGGAGGGCCGTCGTGGAGGACATAGGTCGGCCGGCCTTTGCGCGAAGTGCGAATGCTCTCGTAGAGGTTGGAGTCCTTCCATTGCGCGAGCAGCTTCGGCTCCAGATTGCCGAGATTCGCCTTCATCGGGAAATCGGTGCGGGGAAGGTGAACGGTCTTCTTAAGATCGGGGTAAGGCATCTAGCTATTTCATTATCGTAGCTGATTCCGCGCGCCGGGCAAAACGTCTTGTAAAATCAAGCGTGTGCGCGAAAGAACCTCCAGGCGCACTTTCTTGTTGACAGGAGATTAAGTTTCCATTAAGATTCTCTTTCCTTGGCCCGTCGGAGGGCATAAGGAAAGTTGCGGGCGGAGACCAGCGGGTCCCAAGGAGTGCGCGGTGCATCCGAGTTTGACATTTCATGTAGGGGAGAAGGTTGTTTATCCCAACCACGGGGTAGCGACCATTGAGAATATCAGCAGCCGGGCTTTTGCCGGGCATTTCGAGCGGTTTTATCTTCTTCGGCTTTCCTATTCCAGCATGACGGTGATGGTTCCGTTTTCCCATGTAGAGGACCTGCGCCTCCGCAAGGTAACGCGGAACGGTGAAGTTTCGCGGGTGGTCAGCTTCCTGGCTGACGGCCGCTGCCGCCGCCGTCAGGATTGGAAGGACCGGTTTAAGGAAAACAGCGAAAAGATGCAGAACGGCAGTCTTCTGGACGTGGCCGAAGTCATGAAGGGCCTGCTGCTGCTGCAACTGGAAAAGCCTCTGTCCTTCCGCGAAAAGAAGATGCTGGACCGGGCGCGCCACATGCTGATCACGGAGCTCTCTACGTCGCGCGGCCTAAGCGAGACGGATGCGGCGGAGATGCTTGATAAGGCACTGAATAAGGCGCAGTTGAGGCTGCCGGAAGCGCTGTAACCGCCCTTCTCTAGTGGACGCGCTCCTGAACGCGCTTGCCAGTGCGTTCGCGATCCACAAGCTCGTCGAAGATCGCCAGGACCTGCTTGCGGAAGTGATAGACGCGATGGAACTTTTCCCGTACCTGGTTCTCGTGGCGGTGCCGTTTCATCATCTTGTCCAACACTTTGCGAGGGACGTCGATGTCCTTGCGCAGTGCCTCGGCCGAGTGCCCGCGCAGAAACAGGCCGTAGAACATCGCGGCTTCGCGCTGCGGAGCTAAGGGGTCGATTTCTTCCTGAATCGCCATCGCGACCATCTCAAAAAATGCAGTATAAACCTACTATCGGCGTTCCGCAAGGTTCTTGTAGACATAGCCGATGATGAACACCAATGAACGCGAATAAGACCTTTGTTTGAATCGGTGTTCATCCGCGCTCATCGGCGGCTAAGATCTCTCTTCTCAGTCGCACCCAAGCTGGAAACAGTGGCGGATTTTCGAGCCACGTGGTCAGCCAGAGCAGGTTCTCTTCCTTGTGCGTCCACCTGGCGTGGTCCTTGGCGGTGATCACTAGCTTGCGGACCTCGCGTTTGAGCATCGCGTCGCCGGATTTGTATTCGGCGAGCAGCGCGAGAAGGCTCGATTCCAGTTCGTCGAGGTTCGACTGGCGGACACCGTCCACCACGGGGGCGAGCGGCACGCCAGATTCGCGGAGCAACTTCTTGAGATAGTTTTCCGAGACCGGCGCCAGGACTTCCTTGAGCGCCGCGAGTTCTTCAATGTCGATTTGCGAGGGCTGGTGCTGGGCGATCCATTCGGCCAGCTTAGCCCGCTTTGTGCTTCGCATGACGGTAGGCCAGCACCGCCTTTTGATGTTCGGCGCTCGTGATGGAAAAGACGTGCCCGCCGCCATCGGCCTTGGCGACGAAGAACATGAATTCGGTTTGGGCCGGATGCAGCGCGGCGTCGAGTGCGGCCAATCCGGGATTGGCGATGGGGCCGGGCGGCAGACCTTGGTTCTGATAGGTATTGTAGGGGCTCTTGTTGGCCAGGTCGGACTTGTGAATTACGCCGTTGTAGCGTCCGTCGAGCAGGGCGGCGTAAATCGTGGTCGGGTCGCAGTCGAGCTTCATGCCCCGGGCGATGCGGTTGGCGAAAACGCCGGCGACAATCTTGCGCTCCTCGGCGTAGCCGGTTTCTTTTTCGACCATGGAGGCCAGCGTCACGGTCTTCAGCGCGTCTGCCCCGTCCAGCTTTTTCCACTGGCGTCGAAATTCCGCAACCATCATGTGGCACAGATCCTCGGCTGTACTCGCGTGCGTGAGCCGGTAGGTTGCCGGGAACAGGAATCCTTCAAGCGAGGGCGCGTTCGGGGCCAGATCGCGGATGGATGACGCGTCGGCCGAGGCTTTCAGAAAATCGTCCGCCGAGATGGTCCCGGTCCTTTCGACGATTTTGGCGATGTCGAAGCGGTTACTGCCCTCCGGCACCGATACATCGAAATGATAGATATCGCCGCGCCGGATGCGATCGAGCACATCCAGCGCGCTTGAGGGCCTGTCGAAACGGTACTCGCCTGCCTGCAGCTTCGACGAGGGATGCATCAGGCGGGCGGCGTAGACCTGCCATTGGTAACGAATCACGCCTGCTTGCTGGAGGGTCCGCGCGATGGAAGCAGTGCCGGAGCCACGCTCGATTTCGAGGAAGGTTTCGCCGGGGGCGGCGGAATATGGCGTGCCGAGGGACCAGAGGGCTGCCAGGGCTGCGAGTAGCGCGGCGGCGGAGGCGAGGAGGGCATAGCGGGTGAGGTTCTTTACCATCCGGCACCCGAATCCAAGTAGCTTTCGAGCAGAATCACGGCCGATAGTTTGTCGATCGCCTTGGCTCGTTTCTCGATGCCGATGCCGCTGGAGCGCAGAACGCGATGCGCTTCAACGGTGGTGAGCCGCTCGTCCCAGTATTTCAAGGGGATACCGGTATGCGAGGCAAGGCGTTCGGCGAACTCGTGGACGTAGGCGGATTGGCGGCCTTCATTCCCGCTCATATGTATGGGATTGCCCATGAGCAGCAGTGTTACTCCTCGTTCCGACGCGAGCGAGGAGAGCGCGGCCAGATCCTGGCGGAAATTGGTCCGCTCGAGCGTTGGGAGGCCTTGCGCGGTGATGCCGAGAGGATCGCTCAGCGCCAATCCAATGCGTTTTTTGCCCAAATCGAGGGCTAGAATGCGGCCCTTGGGTGTATTTTTCTGGTCCTCCACGCGTCAGTTTCATTATAGTGATAAGAAAGGTCACGCTTTGCTCACTCCCCTTCCCACGTCCGCGCGCAGACCCGCCGCACGAGGCGTCGGAATCCTCGCGCTCGGGGTGGTGATCGCCCTGCTGTATTACGGGCGGATTTTTTTCGTCACGGTGGCGATCTCCGCCATCATTTCCTTCCTGCTGGATCCGGCGGTGGTGTTCTTCATGAAGCTGAAGATGCCCCGGGGGCTGGCGAGCTTCGTGGTTTGCAGCCTGGGCCTGATGTTCTTGTACCTGGCGGGATTAGGGCTTTACACGGAGGGGTTGGCCATGATGGCCGATCTGCCGGCCTACGGCGAGCGCATCAACGCGCTGGTTGACGGTGCGAGCGCGCGCCTCGACGACGCGGAAAAGAGCATCTACCGGACGCTGATGCCGAAGCGCTTCCAGGAAGAGACACAGCAGCAGGCCAATCGCGACGCAGCCGCGCGGAATCAGAACAGCAAGAAAAAGACTACTGCGCCACCCGTGAGCCCTCCCGCAGTGCAAGATGTGCGCGTGATTCCCGAGGCGAAGCCTCTGGTGACCTATGTTTACGCGTACTTGTCCTCTTTTTACAGCGTCCTTCTCCTGGCCAGCTTTGTGCCGTTCCTTGTTTATTTCCAGCTAAGCTGGGGCGACCATCTGCGAACGCGCGTCCTTTATCTGTTCGACGGCGTGGACCGGCAGGTGGCTGGGCGTGCGCTGGCCAGCGTCGCGGAGATGGTTCGCGCGTACGTGGTCGGGAACTTCCTGCTGGGTGTGCTCTTGAGCATCTGCAGTTCGCTCCTGTTTGCCAGTGTGAAGCTGCCGTACTGGCTGGTGGCCGGGCCGATGAGCGGATTCCTCAGCCTGATTCCGTACATCGGGTTGCCCATGGCCCTGATCCCGCCGTTGGCGGCCGCGTTGCCAGTGGCAAACGGGCCGGAGATGTACCTGTTCCTGTCGGTGAGCGTGGCGTTGCTGCACCTGTTCGCGCTGAATCTGCTGTATCCGAAGTTCGTGGGCGCACGGGTGCATCTGAATCCTCTGGTGGTGACGGTGGCCTTGATGTTCTGGGGCATGCTATGGGGGGCCATCGGACTGGTGCTCGCGATTCCTCTCACCGCCGCGATCAAGGCCGTTTGTGATAACGTTGGCAGTTTGCAGGCTTACGGAAAGCTGCTCGGTGACTGATTAATGCCCTCTCCCTTCATGTTGAATCGCCGGACATTTCTCGGTAGCGGTTTTGCCGCACTGGCTGCGCGCGGGGCAGCGCTGAAGGCCCCGAAGATCGACCGCACGCGCATCAGCGCAATTTCCGATGAGATCGCCAAATCGCCTGCCGATGCGATCGCCTTCGCGAAACACTTCGGGATGCAGTGGTTGGAACTGCGCGGCTTGCCCGGCAGCGGGAAGCCGTATCACACGATGGATCCGGAGGAACTCGCCAAGGCGCACGCCGAGTTCAAGGAAGCCGGCATCCGCATTTCGTTTCTCAATTCGCCCATGTTGAAATACGGCCTGCCGGGAACCGAACCGCTTCGCCGGACACCTGAAAAGCCGGAGGCCCGCGAGAAACGCCTGGCGCGGGAACAGGCGCAGTTCGACGGCCACATGGACGAGTTGCGCAAGGCGATCCGTTGCTGCCATACGCTGGAGTGCCCTCTGCTGCGCGTCTTTTCCTTTTCGCGCGTCGCCGAGCCGGAGAAGCTCTATCCGCGCGTGGCGGAGATTGTCGGCAAGATGGCCGCGGTTGCGGAAAAGGAAGGCGTGAAGCTGCTCCTTGAAAATGAAGCGTCGCAGAACGTTGGCACCTCGGCCGAGGCGGCGAAGTTCGTGAAGATGCTTCCGGAAAAGGCGCTGGGGATCAACTGGGATTCACTAAACGGCCTCGGCTTAGGCGAAAAGCCATATCCGGACGGCTACGACGTGCTGCCGAAGCATCGTATTTTGAACGTGCAGATCAAGGGCAAGACAGTGCTCGATTATCCGGAGCACATGGATTGGGGCGCGATCTTCGTGCAACTCGAAAAGGACGGCTACAAAGGCCAACTCGGCCTGGAGACGCATATCTTCGGCGAGGGGCAAGTGGCCTGCTCGCACGCGTCCATGACCGAGATCATGAGGATCGTCGACACATTGTGAGAACAAGACTGTGAGCAAACAGTTCTGGGGGTTCCTCATTGCCGGCCTGGCCATCGTGGGAGCCGGAATCGGGTTTCTGCTGATCGGCACCAAGGGGAATCACCTGGAGTTAATTGGCGATATCCTCAAGGTCCGCGTGCTGGCGATGTCGAACGCGTCGATCGTCATCGTCGATTTTCGCGTGAGGAATCCATCGGATATTCCCTTTGTGGTGAAGAGCGCGACGTTGACGCTCGAAACCGCCTCGGGTGAGATCCTGGAAGGAACGACGGTCTCCAAACCGGACATTGAGACGGTGTTTCAGTACAACAAGATTCTAGGGCCGAAGTTCAATGACGTACTCGCCATCAAGGACCGGGTTCTGCCCCACGAAAAGCTCGACCGCATGGTGGGCGCGCGGTTTGAGATTCCCGAATCGCAGGCCGAGGACCGCAAAGCGATCCATCTGCGCCTGGAAGAGATGGACGGGGTGACGGCGGATCTGGTCGAAAAGAAGTGACTTGTGACGATTCGCGTGAAGGTGATCCCGCGAAGCGCGAAGACGGAGGTCGCCGGCACGATGGCCGACGGCACGCTGAAGGTGAGGGTCGCCGCGCCGCCGGAAAAAGGGAAGGCCAACCAGGAGTTGCTCAAGTTCCTGGCCGCGCATTATAAGGTAAGCGGCGCGGAGATCATCAGCGGGCACACGGCGGCGATGAAGATGGTGCGGTTGGGATAGGGCGCACCAGCCCCCTGCGTTTCGGCCGCCACATAAGTAACCGGGTTGCCCGGCGCCCGGTGAATGTATTATTATTCAACTTACTGAATAAGTATTCACATGGCCGTCCCGATGTCCATCCCCGAGCCATTTGCCAAGCATTTCCGGTCGGATCTCGATCTTAGCGCCGAAGCCTTGCGCGCGGTGCTCGATCTGGCGCACGAAGTCAAGAGAAATCCCGGTCGTTTTTCCAAAACGCTGGCCGGACGCTACCTGACGCTGCTGTTTGAGAAGCCTTCGCTGCGCACCCGGCTGACGTTCGAGTTGGCGATCAAGCAACTGGGCGGCGACGCAGTGGCGAGCATCGGGTTGATCGGGGAACGCGAGCCGGTGAAGGACGTGGCGCGCAACCTGGACCGCTGGACACATGGCATCGTGGCGCGGGTGTTTTCACACGAGACGATTGAAGAGCTTGCCGCGTGGTCGAAAGTGCCCGTGATCAACGCGCTGAGCGATTTGTACCATCCCTGCCAGGCCTTGGCCGATGTTCAGACGCTGGAGGAGCGTTTCGGCAAGCTGGACGGCCGTAAGCTGGCCTACCTGGGCGATGGTAACAACGTCGCGCATTCGCTCATGTTGACCGCGGGCCGCCTGGGCATGCAGGTCGCGATCGCCTCGCCGGAGGGGTATCAGCCGAATCTGCAGATTGTCGAGGAAGCGTCGAAGTTCACGACGGTGACAATCACCACCAATCCAGCGGAGGCGGTGGAAGGCGCGCACGCGGTGTATACCGATGTATGGGCCAGCATGGGCCTGGAAAAGGAAGCGGCGGAGCGGGCGCGGATTTTCGCTCCGTACCAGGTGAACGAGGAGTTGTTCGCACGGGCGCTGCCGGAGGCGATTTTTCTGCATTGCCTGCCGGCCAAGCGCGGCCAGGAAGTCACTGACGCGGTGATGGAATCACCGCAGTCGGCCATTTTCGACGAGGCGGAGAACCGTTTGCACACGCAGAAGGCTCTGCTGCTGATGCTATTGAAATCATAAGAGGTGAACTACATGAGCAAACCCAAGAAAGTAGCGCTTGCCTATTCGGGCGGCCTCGATACGTCCATCATCATTCCATGGTTGAAGGAAAATTACGGCTGCGAAGTGGTGGCCGTGTGCGGAGACATCGGCCAGGGCGGCGACGAGTTAACCGGCCTGGAGGAAAAGGCTCGCAAGACCGGCGCGTCGGAAGTACAAGTCGCCGATATGCGGGAGGAGTTCGTCAGCCAATATCTGTGGAAGCTGGTGCGCGCCGGCGGCGAGTACGAGCATAAGTATCTGCTGGGCACCTCGATCGCGCGGCCTCTGTTGGCCAAGCGGCAAGTGGAGGTGGCGCTCGCCACTGGTTGCGACGCGCTGGCGCACGGCTGCACCGGCAAGGGCAACGACCAGGTGCGCTTTGAGCTGACTTATAAAGCGCTCGCGCCGCATTTGCAGGTGATCGCGCCGTGGCGCGAGTGGAACCTGATTTCGCGTGAGGATTGCATCGAGTACGCGGCTAAGCACAACGTGCCGATCTCGCAGACCACGAAGAAGATTTACAGCCGCGACCGGAACATCTGGCACATCTCCCATGAGGGAGGGGAGCTGGAAGATCCCGCGAACGCACCTTCGGACGGCGTATGGATGCTGACCAAGAGCCCGGCCGAGGCTCCGGATAAGCCGGTGGACGTGACCATCGGATTCGAGAAGAGCGTGCCGGTTTCGGTGAACGGAAAGAAGGCGGCGTCCGCCGTAGCGCTGTTGGAGGAGCTGAACGCCATCGGGGCGGCGGCGGGCGTCGGACGCATCGACCTGGTGGAAAATCGCTTCGTGGGCATGAAGTCGCGCGGCTGTTATGAAACGCCGGGCGGCACGCTCATCATGTACGCGCATCGGGAACTGGAGGCGCTGACCCTAGACCGGAGCATGGCGCATTATAAGGAGAAACTCGCCGTCGATTACGCGGAGATGGTTTACAACGGCCTGTGGTTCACGCCTTTGCGCGAGGCTCTCGACGCGTTCTTCGAAAAGTCGGCCGAGACGACCACGGGCGAAGTGACGCTGCGCTTGTATAAGGGCGGCATCCAGCCGGTGAGCCGCAAATCCCCCTATTCGCTCTATTCGCTGAACATCGCCAGCTTCACCATGGGCGCGGAGTACGATCAGCGCGACGCGCGGGGCTTCATTAACTTGATTGGGCTGCCGATTCAGGTCCGTTCGTCGCTAACAAAGGCCGCAAAGAAGAGCGTATGAAGCTTTGGGGAGGGCGTTTCGAGGCGGGGGCGTCGGAAGTCTTTGAGCGCTTCTCCGGCTCGCTCCATTTCGATAAGCGGTTGATCGACGTGGATATTCGCGGGTCGATCGCGTACGCAGGCGCGCTGGAACGCGTGGGGATTCTGACGGCCAAGGAACGCGACGAATTAAAGGCCGCGTTCCTTGCCGTGCAAAAAGACGCGCAGACACCGGAGTTCTGGCACGGTGCGGATGATGAGGATGTGCATACGCTCGTCATCCGCAAGCTGAAGGAGCGCGCGGGCGCGCTGGCGGATAAAATCCATACCGGACGGAGCCGTAACGATCAGGTGTCGCTCGACATTCGCCTGTGGCTGCGGGAAGAGATCGACGCGAGCTTGAAGGAACTGCTGGCGCTGATGGCCGCGCTGCTCGCGATGGCCAAGCGCGATCCGCACGCGATCGTCGCCGGTTACACGCATACGCGCCGCGCGCAACCGGTGCTGTGGCCCCATTATTTATTGGCGTATTTTGAGATGTTCGCTCGCGATGTGGAGCGCTTCAAGGAGGCGCGCGCTCGCGTCGATGTGATGCCTTTAGGAAGCGGCGCGATGGCGGGCAGCGGATTTCCGTTTGACCGCGGGGCGATCGCGAAAGAGTTGGGGTTCGCGGCCATTACGCGCAATTCGATGGATGTTTCGGGCGACCGTGATTTCGCGCTGGATTTTCTGCATGCGGCCAACATGACGATGCTGCACCTCAGCCGTCTGGCCGAGGACTGGATTCTTTATTCGGGCGAGGAGTACGGCTGGCTGGAACTGGGCGATGGGGTCACCAGCGGGTCCAGCATGATGCCGCAGAAGAAGAATCCCGATTCGCTGGAGCTGATTCGCGGCAAGTGCGGCGGCGTGTTCGGCGATTATTCGGCGATGTACCTGACGATGAAGGGCCTGCCAATGACCTATAACCGCGACATGCAGGAAGATAAACCTCGGATTTTCGACGCGGCGGACCAGCTGCGCGGATCGCTGGAAATGGCTCGCGTGGTGGTGGAGACGACGAAGCTGAAACCGGCCGCTCCGGCGGCTGCGGTGGAGGAAAGCTGGGCAGTGGCCACGGATCTGGCCGACGGACTGGCGCGCAGCGGCGTGCCGTTTCATCAGGCGCACAAGATCGTCGGCAGGCTGGTGCTCGAAAGCGTACGCGATGGAAAAAAGCCTGCCGATTGGACAGCGGAAGCGCTCCAGAAATTCGATCCGGCGTTTACGGAGGAGATGGCTCTTTATGTGAAGCCGGCCAAGGGAATCGAGACACGCGAATTGCCGGGAGGTACGGGGCCGAAGGCCGTCGCCATGGCATTGCAAGCAGCCGAGGCTCGTTTGGCGGAGATGAGCAAATGAACAAGAGCTACCGCCAGGGGCAGATTCTGAAACTGATCCGCACGCAGCATCCGCACACCCAGGAGGATCTGGCGAGGGCTCTGCGCGCGATCGGCATTCCGGCGACGCAGGTGACTTTGTCGCGCGATATTCGCGAACTTGGCCTGGTGAAGACGGCAAGCGGCTACGCGCGTGCCGCAACGGAAGCGCCAACCGCGGGCCCGGACGTAATCACGCTGGCGCGCGAATTCGTGAAGGATGTTCGCGTAGCGCAGAATCTTCTGGTGCTGCGAACGCTCGCGGGGCACGCGAATTCCGTGGCGGTGGCGCTGGATCAGGCCGAGTGGCCGGAGGTGACCGGAACCATCGCCGGCGACGATACGATCCTGGTGGTGGCCCCTGATGCGAAGACAGCCGAGGCTTTGCGCACAAAATTTCTGAAGGTTCTGAAGTGAACGCTACCGACGCAGCCGGGCGCTGGTTTCTCCACTCCGGCATCCGAGAGGCGAACGGCGGGGTGGCGCGTTATTACCGCTCGGACCTGGGCAAGAACGTTCCCGTGTCGACCGAAATCACGGGCTACGCGGTGAGCACGCTTTCGTATCTGCATTCGCTCACCGGCGACGATGAGTATCGGACGGCGGCGGTGGAATCCGCGCGGTTTCTGGCACACAAGGCGTGGGATGCCTCGTCACACACGTTTCCGTTTGAGGTCGGCTCGGACCTGGCGTACTTTTTCGACGTTGGGATCATCGCGCGAGGGCTGCTTTCGACCGGGGCGGAGGAGTTTCGCGGGCGCGCGCAGGATGCGGCTTTATCGCTCGCATTTGATTTCTTGGGCGACGGCGTGTTCCATCCCATCATTTCTCTGCCCGACAAGCAGCCTTTGCCGTATGAGAAACAGTGGTCGCGCAGTCCGGGCTGTTATCAGTTGAAGTCGGCATTAGCGTGGCTGGGGGTCGGCGATGAGCACGCGGCGCGCATGTTCGACGCGGCGTTGAATGCCGCGCTTGCGACGTACGAGTCCTTCTTGCCGGGCGACTCCGATCCGCAGCGCGTGATGGATCGCCTGCATCCGTATTGTTATTTTATGGAGGCGCTCCTCTACCGTCCGCAGTGCGCGGACGTCCTCAAAGAAGGAATCGCGCGAGTAGGCTCGATGCTGCGCGAAATTTCGCCCACGTTCGAACGGTCCGATGTGTGCGCGCAACTGTTGCGAGTGAGGCTGATCGCGCATCACTCGGGCTTCGTTGCTTTGGACGAAGCCGCCGCCGCAGAGGAAGCTTCGCGCGTGGCGTGGTATCAGGCGCAGTCAGAGGATTCGAGACTCGATGGAGGATTCTGGTTCGGACGCAAAGGCGGGGAAATGATGCCCTATATGAACCCAGTATCGACGGCGTTTGCGTTACAGGCTCTCGCGTTGTGGGAACAGCATCGCAAAGCCCGGTGGAACTTCGATTTACTCCACCTGATATAGCGGTTACTTTCTCTGCTCGGCCAACCGCTTCCGGATTCGCTCTTCGAGCAGCGTGAAGAACTTCTGCACGTCGGCGAACGTTGTCCTGGGGTCGTTGTTGTAATTCATCAGCCGATGCTCGTAGTGGTTGCCCTTGGCGAGTTCCTCGTCGATCACGAAACGAGCCTGCTGCATCGCCGCGCCTCTGTGCTCAAACGTCTTGGAGACTTCTTCGGTCGCCTTCTCCAGCGCACAGTAGAGGCTATAGGTGGTCTGCGTCGCGGGGCATTTCCTGTTGTCCGCGCGGTTCCACTTGGCCTGCGAACTCAGAATTTGGCGAGCGCGCTGGACGATCTTGATGTCGGCTTCGCTCACGGGAGGAGTCGCCTCGGAAGGGCCGCTAAGTTTGGGGTCTTGCCCGCGGACGGCCCAAGCGCCGAGGAAGAGCAGATGTGCTAGTCGCATATTCATTTAACGGCGAGACGCCTCCTGCGGTTAGTCTATAATGACGCGGCGCTACGTCAGGCTGCGCAAAGAGTCGTTGTGCGCTCCAATTGGCAGGCGGAACCGCCTGCCAACACCGCAAACGTAGGACAGGCGGTTTCGGCTGTCGGACGAGTCTTCCGCCAGATTTTCAACTAATTTATCGAGCCGGTCCTTTAGCCATTAGTCTTGTTTCCGGTGACACAGAAGTCCGTTTCTTCAGCCCGCAGCGGCGAGGGGCCGGTATTGTCCGACGTGACGTCCAACGCGCGCAGACCCTCAGAGCAGTTCCCTAGGCAGCCCCTCGTGGTCGATTCAGCTCTCCGTTGGAAGAGCACTGAACTCCTCGATTGCAAGGTAGGGTGTGGTTGTGCGGCTGGGTTCGCGTGAAGTCGCGATGTGGTTGAAATGGTGCGAAATTGAGTTCGCGATTTTGGCGGGACGACGGCGCAAAATGGTCGGCCTTTCGCCGAGTCGACATAACTACTGGATTATCGGAAGCTTGAGCGCCGTCACCTTTACACGTCGCATCGTGGTGGAACACCCAAAAGCGAGTTATAGTCGCCTGTGAGGGCCGAGGGTTGTGCCCGCCTAGCTACTATGCCAAATTCGCCATATGTCCGGCTTCTCCTGCTGGGCATGTTCCTACGAGTTGTGCCGGGTCTCGCGCAGAGCCACGTGCTGAAATTCGACAAGGAGATCGGTGTCGGCTGGCGGACGGGCAACTACCAGGGCTGGATGAGTTTTGTTGCTTTCAGCGCCGACGGAACAATGGTGGCGTCGGACGGTCCCGCAGACACGGACGACGTTACAGGCGAGTTGACACTGTGGAACTTCGGCGATGGGCAACTGATCAAGCGGCTCCACGCAAAGCCAAGGGACATTTCGCGCGATTGGAAATACTACGCCACCGATCAGGGCGTCGCGGAATTGGAAACCGGAAAGCCGCTCATCTCACTGGGAAAGGATGCGTACGCGGTCCACGCTTTTAGCCGGGACAGCCGCTATGTCGCTGAGTCGATACGCAGTCGAAGCGGGAAGAAGGATTCCTACAAAATTCATGTCGTGGAACTTGCGACTGGAAAACAAGTGAGTGAATTTGGACGTTACGCTCCAATCTCAATTGCCATCGGTCCCGACGGATCGACTCTAGCGGCGGGCTACTGGGACGCCATCATACTGTGGAATATGCTTACTGGCAAAAAGCTTGCCGCGATCATCGGCGTCGGTCGTTATGTAGGAGGCTTATCCTTCAGCCCAGACGGCAACTTGCTGGCGGCGGGCACTGATGCAGGCGGCTTGCAGTTATGGGACGCAATCGGTCACTCAAGGGTCGCCTCGATCGACATCGGAGGCGGCGACGTATCCAGGCCCGAGTTCAGCCCTGATGGGCGCTTCGTCGCGGTCGGCGTTTACGGCACCGGAACCGCTTGGCTCGTGGAAGTTCCTCGCGGAAAGATAATCGACCGGCAAAAAGTGTCAGACCTTGGATGCGGTTCCGTTGCATTTAGCCCAGATGGCCGGTTCTTGATCACGCCTTCCACCGGGGGGTTGATCAAATGGCCTTATGACAAGGGCGGAACGGTTCGCGTTTTCACAGTCACTCCTTGACGCGGGCTGGGTTCTCGCCTCTCTTTTTATTAGACGATAAAATTGTGTTAGCATCTAACATCCGGTTATCTTGTGGGCGCTTCTTGGCTGGGCGCCAATTTTGCGGTCTGTGCACGGAGCCGCTCGAAAACCGGCCGCAGATTGCAAATCTGTACCACACGCTACAGTTTTCGACCGTAAATGACGTAGTCAAGGCCGCCGAAAAATTTTTCGCGCACGGCCTTGGGCAACTCCGCCAGCACAGGCATGGACTCCACTGCGGGAGAAATTCGCTCGATTTCCAAACGCCCGAAACCCGCGTCTTCCATATAAAATCCCAGCAGCGCGGGAGGCACCGGACGCGTGTGCGTTGGATCGAGGAAGAAGTGCGTGGCGAAGATCGCGAGGCACTCCGGATTTGGCGTTTCGATGATGGCCAGCGCCCCCGGGCGCATTTTTTTCGCCATCAGCGCGATGAGATCGGGGAGGCGATGCGGGTCGATGTGTTCGACCACTTGCGAGCAGTAAATTCCGCCGAGCGACTGGTCGGCCTGCGCGTCGAGGTAGCCGAACAGATCGGCCTTTTCGGCATGCAGGCCCTTGGCGCGACAGAGCGCGACGCATTCGTCGCTCAGATCGATACCCGAGGCCGCGAGGCCGGCGTCGCGCGCGGCTTCCAGAAACTCGCCGCGACCGCAACCGAGATCGAGCACGGGAGCTGAACCGGCGAAGCGGAGCACATAATGACGCTGGCGCTCCCGGATTTTCTCTTCAGGTCCGCGGAAATTCTCGGCGAAGCGCAGCCAGTCGATGTGGATCGGCGCAACGGCAGGCTCGGTTGCGGCCGCGCCCGCCGGACCTGCGACGGGGCTTGCCACCGCCTTCTGCCGGATCACCTTCAATTCGTTGTGAATCAGCTTTTCGTACTGGGCGCGGATCTCTTCGAGGTCGGCCCAGAGGCGCTTTTGAATATCGGTCGCCGCGCGGTCCAGCGCTTCGTTGAATTCACGATGCTGCTGGCGGGCGGTTTCGCGAAAGTTCTGTTCCTGCAAAGTCACGCGATGCTGGAAGGCGCCCTGCAGTTCTGAAACGGTGCGCAGCAGGTGGATTTCGTTTTGCGCGCGGCGCTCTTCGAAGCCTGCGCGCCATTCCGCCCAGTGTATGCGGATGTCCTTCAGCTCCTGCGCCTCGCGATACAGGGCAGCCATCTCCTCGCGATGGGCACGGTCCAGCGTGGCCATGTCCTCCCGCAGCGTCCGATTGTGCGCGGCCAGGGCCGCTAACGCGCGATTCGTCTCGGAAAGCGCTTCGAGAGTCGACTGCACGCAGCGCGTCGCGGCGCGGTTGAATTCCACCTGCTCCCGAACGTGCCAGTCGAGCGCGCGCGCGATCTTGCGCTTGATCCACTGCGCGATGTTGTTTTTCAGGCCCGGCGGGCGGGGATTCACCGTGCCGATCGCCGCGACCTTGGCTTCCGCGGCGTCGCGCGCCTGCACCAGGGGCAAGAGATTAGCCGCGGCGACGCCTTCCAGCCCCAAACCGTTTTGCGGGTGGCGCGCCCGCACGCGGTCGCGGACGGCCTGAATGGCCGCTGTCAATTCGTCGTCTGGTACATCAGCGGCCATTTTTGCGCTTCCAACTCGCCGTGATCTTGGTGTAGACGCCTCCGCGCGGCGTGAAATCTCCGGTAATTTCGGCGGATTGAGGCTTGGCCGCTTTCACCACGTCGGCGAGCATCCGGTTCACCACGTTTTCCTGAAAAATTCCCAGGTTGCGATAGGCGAGCGTATACATTTTGAGAGACTTTAGCTCCAGGCAAAGCCTGTCCGGCACATAGCGCAGCGTCAACGTGCCGTGGTCGGGAAGGCCTGTTTTCGGGCACACGGAGGTGAACTCCGGCATGGTGATTTCGATCTGATAGCCGGTGCGGTATTGATTCGGCCAGGTCTCGATCTCCGGCAGATCGGCATGCACGCCGGAGGAGGCGTGCTGATCCGTGTACTGGCGTCTCATCGCTGCTCCTGAAGGGCGTTCTGTAACAGCCCGAGGAACTGGCCGACGTCGGTGACGATGCCGACCGCCTGACCGGTGCCGCGATCGCTCACCTTTGTGGCGACGGCCGGATTGATGTCGACGCAGACGATCTTCACCCAGCTGGGCAACATGTTTCCGGTGGCGATGGAGTGCAGCATCGAGCCGAGGCATAGCACCAGGCCCGCGCCTTTTAGCTGTTCGGCATAGGCGTCCTGGGCCTGATTCATGTCGGTGATGGTGTCGGGCAAGGGCCCGTCGTCGCGCAGACTGCCGGCCAGGACGAACGGGACCCCGGCGCGCACGCATTCATACATGACGCCGCGCGTAAGTTTTCCGGAATCCACCGCCTTGGCGATGCTTCCCGCGTGATAAATCGCGTTGATGGCGCGCATGTGGTTCCGGTGGCCGTGCTCCTCTTGGCGGCCGTCGGTTTGGCGCACCCCGAGCGAGGTGCCGAGCAGGGCCGCCTCGATATCATGCACGCCCAACGCGTTGCCGGCCAGCAGCGCCTGCACCCAGCCATCGCGAATCAGGGTAGCCAACGCCGGTCCGCCTCCGGTGTGGATCACCACCGGCCCCGCCACGACGATGATCTTCTGCCCGGCGACGCGCGTCTGCTCCATCAGTGCGACGCACTGCCGCACGGCGGTATCGAGCTGGCGCTCGGAGGAAATCCCGTTGCTCATGAAGGCGAACGCCAGGCGGTCGCGCTCCTTCGATTCAGGCAGCACGCGGATGCCGCGCATGCCGGTGACCACCATGTCTCCGGCTTTCAGGTCGCGCAGGCGGCGGCAGGCGGCTTGGCCATTCTTCACCACGATCATCGCGTCCATGCGCTGGTTGCCGACGTCGATCCATTCGTTGCCATACCGGATCTGCGTCTTATGGTTGGTGGTGGAGTAAAAATCCGGCGGGGCACAGCGGTCCTTTTCGACTTTTTCGAGCGCCGCGTCTCGCGTATCCACTGGCGTGCAGCCTAGGGCGATCAGCGTGGAGAGCAACTGCTCCATATCGCCGTGCTGCTCGGTGACGACCTTCATTCGCAGGCGCGAGGGTTCGGCGTTGGTCTTGCCGACCCGAAATTCCTCGACCTCGAATTTGCCGTTATATTCGACCACCGAGTCGAAGATGCGCTCCATCAGGTGCGAATCGATCAGGTGGCCTTGGGCCTCGACGACTTCCTGGAACATGAAATTTCAGGATAGCAAGTTGAGAAATCTCCGACGCTCGAGCGACTAGATAATGTGCCAAAACGGTTGCTGGGGCTCATGGTGTGGGTTTCGGGATTGGTCCTCGCCCAGGGCCACGCCGAGTATATCGGCGGAACGGCGTCGCAGATCGCGGTGGGAACATCAGGTGCGATGGCAGTGAACGACGCGCAGTATTTCGCTTTTTATTCGAAGAAATCGAACCTGCGCGTGGCCTATATCAAGATCAATCTGCTGGAGTACGGGCAGACCGTGAGCAGGCGGCTGGATCTGGCCATCGTCATTTCACCCGCGTTCTTATTGGTGAAAAAACGGAAGCATTTCTTGACCGTCGGCTATGAGGACGACGATGGAAAACAGCAGGCGCTGGTATTTCGCGTGGACAAAAACGACATCCGGGCGATGCTGGCCAGTCTGGAAGCTCGGACGGGGCAAAAAGTGCAATTTCAGGACGAAGAGGCGCGAAAGGCGGGGCGCGGATGAACCTTCTGTTTCTGATGCTGCTGTTCGGCGACGATCCCGGCAAGCCCGACTTCGCGGCGCAGATCCCGAAGATCAAGCGCGTGTTCGTGGACAGGCTGTCGGGCGGGGAAACGGCAGCGCAGATGCGCGACCTGATCATCACGGCGCTCGAGAATACCAAGCTCTTCGTGGTCACGGAGAACCAGGAGCGGGCCGACGCGTTCATTCGCGGCTCGGCTGAGGATTTGATTTATACCGACCAGTTCCAGTCCTCCGAGAGTGTCAACATGCACGGCAATGCGAGTAATTCCGATGGCAACAGCACCGATTCGCGCTACAATGGCGCGGGTGGCGGGACGAGTTCGCGCAGCGCGCGGTCGATAGGCAGCGGAATCGGCGGCGAGGAATCGACCAACATCAAGGAGCGCAGGCACGAGGCATTGGCCACCGTGCGGCTGGTAAGTAAAGAAGGCGACGTGCTGTGGTCGACCACACAGGAAAGCAAGGGCGGCAAATTCCACGGCGCGAGTGCGGATGTGGCGGATAAGATCGCCAGGCAATTGATGGCGGAGGTGGAGAGGGCGAGGAAGGAGGGGAAATAGGAGCGATATCCAAGCTCCTATCGCGCGGCGGGGCTGGCCTGCGGCTGGGGAGGGGCCGATGGGCGTACTCTGTTCCCGGGTCGGTGATTTATCCCCTTGACGAGTCTGTGTGAAGAGTTCAGCCGTGACCGCTCCTGTTAGTCGCGGCTCTTTTTCGAGCGCCGGTTATTCATGGAGATAAAGAGAGCCGCGACCATCGGGAGCGGTCAACGCCCGCGTTTTCCCACAGCCGTAACGCCAGGGGCAGCACCCTCGCCTTTGATATAAAATGCCGGCATGTGGCGCTGTTTCGTCTTCCTTATCTTCTGCACTCAAGTTTCCGCTCAGACGCTTGGTCAGGCGGGCGCCCAGCGCGCCTTGCTGATGGGCGCGGCTGCGGATGGCTCCGATGAATCTTCCGATCCGCTGGCAAGAGACGCTTCCTATGCGTCGACGCTGGCGACCCAGTACAACATGCTGGAAGCGGAAAACGCGATGAAGTGGGCGTCCATCCACCCGCAGCAGAACACCTATAATTTTGCACCGGGCGACGAACTGCTGGCCTTCGCGCAGGCGCACAACATGGTGACGCGCGGCCACAATCTTTGTTGGTGGAGCTACAACCCAACGTGGATCGTCAACTACGCGACCACGGCGACTCCGGCGCAGATGTCCACCCAGTTGCAGAATCACATCACAACGGTAGTGACGCATTATCGTGGAAAGGTATTTGCCTGGGATGTGGTGAATGAAGCGATCAGCGATTCGCAGACCGGATCGGGTACGGTGCTAAAAGACTCTATCTGGTACAACCAGCCCGGCATCGGGCCGGCCGGCACAGGTTATGTCGAGCAGGTGTTTCGCTGGGCTCACGCGGCGGATCCCAACGCGCTGCTGTTTTATAACGAGTACAACATCGAGGCGCCGGGCGCGAAGTTCAACGCGATGATGGTTATGCTCAAGGATTTCGTCTCCCGCGGTGTGCCGATTCACGGCGTCGGCATCCAGATGCACATTACCACTTCGGGCTACCCTTCCAGCGCGGGTCTGGCGCAGAACATCCAACAGATCACCGCACTGGGCCTGCAGGTCCACATTACGGAAATGGACGTCCGCGTCCCCGTGGATTCGGGCGGCAACGCCAGTGCGTCCGATCTTCAGGCGCAGGCCGCGACCTATCAGCGCATTCTCACTGTCTGCCTGCAGAATCCCGGTTGCACGGCGTTTCAGACGTGGGGATTCACCGACAAGCATTCCTGGATTCCGAGTTCGTACCCCGGCTACGGCGCGGCGCTGCCGTTCGATGCAAACTACCAGGCGAAGCCGGCGGTGGCGTCGATAATCAACGCGATGCAAACTGTGCCTCCCGTGCTGAACGCGGCTAACATTGTGAATGCGGCCAGCTGTGCCGGAGGGGGCGTCGCGCCCGGCGAACTCGTCACCATTTTTCAGTCCAATTACGGCCCGGGAACGCTGGCCGGCACGCAGCTCGATTCCAACGGCAATGTGTCGTCGAACCTTTCGGGGACGCAGGTGTTCTTCGACAGCGTGGCCGCGCCTGTGATTTACGCGCTTGCCGGGCAGGTCAGCGTGGTTGTTCCGTACGAGGTATCCGGAAAGCAGCAGACCGTTGTGCAGTATTCCTATTACGGCGTGATGTCGAATAGCGTGACGGTGCCCGTGGTTACGGCGGCGCCGGGGATTTTCTCGGCCGACGCGAGCGGCACCGGGCCGGGCGCGATCCTGAACCTGGACTACACGCTCAATTCTGCGTCGAATCCGGTAGCCGGGGGAGGCGTCGTGGTGGTGTTCGCTACGGGTGGAGGCACGGTGCAGGGCGGGGCCAATGACGGGGCGCCGGCTTCCGGCACTGCGCTGCAAACCCTGCCGGTGAAGGCGACCATCGGCGGCGCTCCGGCCGCGGTCGGATACGCCGGTTTGGCTCCCGGGCTGGTGGATGGAGTGATGCAAGTAAACCTGACGGTCCCGAGCGGCCTCACTGGGGCACAGCCGCTGGTGGTAATGGTGGGGAACCTGGCAAGCCAGAGCGGCATCTCGGTTGCGGTGAAGTGAAACATCCTGCCTTAGTCTTTTTCGCTGTTGTGTGCGCTGGACAGCAAGTCCGCACGCCCGATCTTGAAAAGCAACGTACCGCGATGAAGAAGCTCGATTTTCTAGTTGGAAAATGGAAGGGCGAGGCTCATATCCAGCGTGGACCGGGAGAACCAGTCGTGCTGGAGCAAACCGAAGATGCACACTACAAGCTCGACGGGTTGGTTCTGGTGATCGAAGGAACAGGGCGCACGAAGGACGGCAAAACACCGCTCCAGGCTCTCGGGATCATTTCCTACGACGACGAGACGGGAAGTTACCGCATGCGTGCGTTCAATGACGGACGTTTCATGGAAACCGAGGTGAAACTGATCGACAAAGGGATCACGTGGGGATTTGCCGCCGGCCAATATCGGACCAGTGCCGTAATGCGCATCGACGATCATGGCGATTGGATAGAACTCCACCAAATCGCGGTGGGTGCCGACCCTCCCCGAAAGTTTATGGATCTGAGAGTAAGCCGTCAGAAGTAGGTTAGCTCCCCGCGTACCGCTTGAAAATCTGCAACATATTTCGCGAAAAAGCCGACCGCGCCAGCACCATGTCGCAGCCGGCTTGCTGAGCCTCCTGCTTCAATTCGCCTTGCACATGCGAAATGAATCCGAGCAGGCTGATTCTCTTCGTGTCCGGCGACGCCTTCAACTCCGCGATCAGCTTCAAAGGATCGATCGACGCACAATTCAAATCGATGACAATCACCGAAGGCTGCAACTTCGCCCGATCGAGCGCATCTATCTCACTGCGCACGAACTGCGCGCTCAGACCGGCCTGCTTGGCGGCTTCGTTAATTTTTACGGTGAAAAACAGGTCCTCAATCACGGCCAGGACGTTCTTGGTCATAAAATTCAAACCGATCTTAGCATGCTATGTTGAACCCAGTGGCCTCCAGTAATCCATTCGCAGACCCTCTTCGTTTCGATCGGCGAGTGCCCGAATGCGCTCTCGTCATCTTCGGGGCCAATGGCGACCTCACCAAGAGAAAGCTGCTGCCGGCTCTCTACCGGCTCGCGTATGAGCGGCGCCTGCCCGACTCTTTCGCCATCGTTGGCAATTCGCGCACGCCGATGACCGATGACGCGTTTCGCGAGAAAATGCGCGATTCGGTGCAAGAGTTTCTGGAGGATTCTCCCTTCGACGAGGATCTGTGGAACACCTTCGCGCCGAACATCCATTACGTCGCCGGCGATCTGAACGACGCCAAGCTGTACGCCGATCTCAAGGCCAAGCTCGATGAGTTGAAGCGGCCCAACGTGCTATATTATCTGTCCACGCAGCCGAGCTATTACGGGCCAGTAGTCGAGGCTCTGGGCGCGGCCGGCCTCGGGCGGGGCGATGAGCACGGCTGGCACCGCGTGGTGATCGAAAAGCCGTTCGGCCACGACCTCGAGAGCGCCCGCGCGCTGAATGCCCGGGTGCACAGCGTGTTTCCGGAGCACGAAGTGTACCGCATCGATCACTACCTGGGCAAGGAAACGGTGCAGAACATCACGGCATTTCGCTTTGGCAACGGGATTTTCGAGCCTCTTTGGAACCGCCGCTACGTGAACTATGTGCAGATCACGGCGGCCGAATCGATCGGCGTGGAAGGCCGCGGCGCGTATTACCAGGAAGCAGGCGCGCTCCGCGACATGATTCAGAATCACCTGCTGCAGGTGATGGCCACCGTTGCCATGGAGCCTCCCGCGCTGTTCGATTCCGATTCCATGCGCGATGAGCGAGCCAAGCTGCTGCGGTCGGTGAAAATCATGAAGCCCGATGAAGTGAGCTTCCACGCCGTCGCCGGGCAATACCGCGGCTTTCGCGAGGAAAAGGGCGTCGATCCCGAGTCGCAGACGAACACCTTCGCCGCGGCCACGTTTTTCGTCGATAACTGGCGTTGGGCGGGCGTGCCGTTCTATATCCGCAGCGGAAAGAAGATGCCCAAGCGCTCGACGGACATCGCGATTCAGTTCAATAGCGCGCCGCATGCCTTGTTTAATTCCGAGGACGGGCGCCCGCCGCGCCCCAATCTGCTGATCCTGCGCATTCAGCCGGAGGAGGGCATTTCCTTGCGGTTCCTTTCGAAATATCCGGGCGCTGGCATGCGCCTGCGGCCGGTTTCGATGGACTTCAACTATGGAACGAGCTTCGGCGAACGGTCACCTTCGGCCTATGAGACGCTACTGATGGACGCTATGACGGGCGACGCGACACTGTACACGCGTCAAGACATGGTGGAGGCCAGTTGGAAGGTGGTCACGCCAATCCTGGACAACTGGGCGGAACGCTCCTTCGAGTTTCCGAACTACGAGCAAGGCACCTGGGGACCTCCCGAAAGCGACGCAATGCTGGCGCGCAACTGCCACAAGTGGAGGAATGCATAAATGACCGCCACGTTGGAGCCCGAGAAAATCCTGAAAGACCTCCGCAACTTGTGGATCGATCTGGGGCGCGAAACAGACGTGGCGGGCGGCGTCCTCAGGGCCTGCGGCATGACGCTCGTGGTGGCGGCCGAAGCCGGCTCCGATCCTCAGGATCTCCGCCACACGCTCGGCGTGCTGATGCATAACCATCCAGCGCGCGCCATCGTGCTGCGCTTCCGCGACCAACCCGGGCTGGAAGCCAACGTCTTTTCCCAATGTTGGATGCCCTTCGGGAAGCATCAACAGATTTGCGCGGAAGGCGTTGAGATCGCCGTCGGCGATGAAGAACTGCCGCACGCGGCGCAACTGCTTCTGCCGTTGCTCGCCCCCGATCTTCCCGCGGTGCTCTGGTGCCGCGGCCCCCGGGTGTTCGAAGATGACGCCTTCAAGCCGCTGTACTCTCTGGTTCAGAAAATCATCGTCGATAGCTACACGGCTGCGGATCCGTACGCTGCTGTCGAGGCGGTTCGAGAGCTGCGCCAACAGGGCCGCCTGGTGGCCGATCTTTCCTGGACGAAACTGACCGGGTTGCGCGAATTCGTCGCCAGTTTGTTCGATGCCGGCTCTGCCGCCGGGATCCAGGCAGTGGAGGTGATCTACGCCGGCGACGTGCCGTCGCCCAGCGCAATTTACTTTTCCACGTGGATGGAACGGGCGCTCCGCGGGGTTCCCGTTGCGTTGAAACGGGGCTCTGAAGGGCCGCGCAGCATTCGCGCTGTCATCCTGAAGGGAGATCATGAAGTCGTCCTGAAGCGCCCCGACTCCGGCACCATGGAGATGTACTGCGGTGGGAAGATGCGCAAGTCCACCATTCTGCGTTCGTCCGAGGAGGCGCTCATGAGCGAGGAACTTTCCATCCTCGGCCTCGACCCCGTGTTTGACAAGGTTCTGCTGGGAGGAGACGCACCTGAATGAGCGACCTTCGAATCTTTCCCGATGCCCGCCGCGCAGCCGAGGCTTGCGCCGCGAGGATTCTCGAGATTCTGCATGCGTCGCCCCGGTCCACGCTGGCGATCTCCGGGGGAACATCGCCACGCGCGATGTTCGAGATTTTCGCCGCGACGCCCTTCGATTGGAGCCACGTTCAACTCTTCTGGGTGGACGAGCGCTGCGTCCTCCCGACGGACGCACAAAGTAATTTCAAACTGGCCAATGACGCCTGGCTTACGCCAGCCAAATTTCCCGAAGCGAACATCCACCGCGTGCAGACTGAACGCGATCCCGAGGACGCGGCCGAGGTCTACTCCGATGAGCTGCGGCTGGTCTTCGGCGAAGGCATCCCGCAATTTGACGTGATCCATCGCGGGATGGGTCCGGACGCGCATACCGCCAGCCTTTTCCCGGGCGAGCCCCTCATCGACGACCGTTCGGGCCTCACGGCCGCGGTTTACGTGGAGAAATTAAACTCTCATCGCGTCACGCTGCTGCCGGCGGTGCTGCTCGCCGCGAAGCACACCGTGATGCTCGTAGCCGGGGCCGACAAGGCACAGCCATTGTCCGATGTGTTGTACGGCCCGCACGATCCCAGGAGATTCCCCTGCCAGCTTTCGGAGCGCGACGGCGGCGACGTCGCCTGGTTTCTGGACCGGGCGGCCGCCGCCAATCTGAAGTAAGCCCTACGCTGCCTGCGGGGAGTGAAAGAACCGCCGCGAGAATCGTCCTACCCAGCGCATCGCGAAGAGGCCGGAGCCGATGAGCAACATCGTGCCGACCTCGGGGGTATCTGAGCCGCCCGCGACACTGAAGCTGTTGAACTGAAGAGGGCCGCCTGAACCGTGCGTGAACGACAATGTCCCAAGGTTCCCGGTTGGGTCGTAAAAGCCGACCTGTATTGTTGGGGCGGAAAAGAGTATCGAGGTCCCGTTGATCGTGTAGGCTTGACCGGAGCCGCCCGCACTGAGGTTCACGACAACAGCCGTGATCCCGACTGGAACTACGATTTGTGCACTGTCGTACCACGCCCCAAGATCAAGCGCCACTCCTACCAGATTTAACGAGTTGTAGTTTTCGTCTATGAACAGCAGTCCCGTCGCTGGGTCTAGGTATTGGGACAATCCCGAGCCGTTCTGTGAGATGTTCCCCGAGCTGAACGTGCTCGGCGTGGCCGTGGCGAGCCCACCCGTCAGGCTATTGAAAGCTGCAATGGTATTCGCTCCGCATTGGGCGTCGCAATACGCCACCACACTCGCCCGCGCCGGCAGGCCGAATGCCGCAAGCGCCAGCATGGGAGCAAGAAATCTCATTTTGATCATTCATTTCCTCCTTGGGAACACACGTCACCCGTGACAGGGTCTCGACACCCCTAAATGGTTGTGCCAATTTAGGAAAATATTGCTTTGGAACTTTGTGGTCCGAGGAGACGGATTATCTCCTCAGGCGCGGTCAAGGATTTTCCTTATTGCTCTGGAGGGAGGGGGATACTGCTGACCGCCCCCGCTGGTCGCGGCTCTGTTGGGTTGGGGATGCTACTGCCCTACACCTTCGGCTTCGGCGGCGGCAGTTCCCTCGCCGGACAAACTGACTCGAATCCCGACGTCCGATGCGAGCCGTCGCAGAAAGGCTTGTTTTGGGACTGTCCGCAGCGGCATAGCCCGATGCTGGAGCGACCCGCCAAGTCGAAGGCCTTGCCTTCCGCATCGTGAATGGTGAACTCCCCTTCCACTCGAATCGAACCGTTGTTGTTGATTGTGATCTTTGCCGGCATGAGATTCGATGCTAACATGCGCGCATGGCGGTCTGGCGTGCTCTCATCATGTTCCCCTGGTTCGTGTTCTGCGCTTACTGGCTGGCGGGTGCGGCGAAAACCCGGCGCACCGTCGAGCGCGAGCCGTTCTGGTCGCGCTCCGGCGTGCTGGCGATGGAGATCCTCGGCTTCGTGCTGCTCTTCACGGATTGGGGAGGCGCCGGCCTTCAGCAGATTTTCCCGCGAAGCTTCGCCGCCGGCGCGGCGGGAGTCGTCTTCACGTGGCTGGGCATCGGCCTGGCTGTTTGGGCGCGCTGGCACCTGGGCCAATACTGGAGCGCGCGCGTGACGCTCAAGGAGGGTCATGAACTGATCCGCACCGGCCCTTACGCGCGGCTCCGCCATCCGATTTACTCGGGCCTGGATCTTGCCGCGCTCGGCGGCGTTTTGGCGGAGGATCGCTGGCGCGGTATCGCGGGTCTTTTCCTCATCGTGGCCGGCTATTGGTTGAAGGCTCGCCGCGAGGAGTCCATGCTGGCTTCGCAGTTCGGTCCGGGATTCGAGGAGCATCGCCGCCTCACCGGATTCCTGTTTCCGAAACTCTTCTAAACGCGGTCTCCGGCTCCGAGCGCAGAGCGTGCGCCATCGCGCACATCGCCGCCCGCGGAAAGCGAACGGTGCGTTTTCCCTTAACGCCCATCCAACAGCACCTGGCGCGGGGCTGTATCATGTACAGAAGAAGCTAATCCAGTGATCCATCTTTCAAACGAAACCGGAGACACATTCGAGCAGGCCTTTGCTTTTGCTCAAAAGCAGGTCCGCAAATTGATCGAGAAGCATCCTCTGTTCTATCCGCTGTACACGCAGAACGGAAAGTGGAAGCACGAGGGGCCCGCGTGGACCCATTGGTGCGACGGCTTTTTGCCGGGAATGATGTGGATTTTTCAGAAACACTCGCCCGCCAACTCGGCCGACGCGCAGTTCTGGCTGGAGCAGGCTATCCGCTATACGAGGCCGCTCGAGGAGCGCAAACACGACCGCGACGTGCACGACCTCGGCTTTCTGTTCCTGTCCACCTACTACCGCTGGTTCCGCCTGTCGAAGGATCCGGCGCATCGCGAAGTATTGATCGAGGCCGGCCGCACGCTGGCGCTCCGGTACAAGGAAAAAGGGCAGTATTTGCGCTCGTTCGTGGCGGATAATTCGCTGTTCATCGACATCATGATGAACGTCGGCATTATTTTTTATGCTGCCCGCGAAACAGGAGACCGCCGTCTGCGCGACGTCGCGTTGCGCCATTCCTTAACCACGCGGCGAGTGCTGGTGCGCGGCGATGGATCGACGGCGCATGAAGGAATTTTCGATACGGACACCGGCGAATTCCTGCGCCAGACCACGCATCAGGGCTATCGCGGCGATTCCTGCTGGTCGCGTGGCCTTGCCTGGGCGATGTACGGCTTCACGACGTGCTACGAATACAGCCGCGATCCGCACTTTCTTGAAACTGCGCAGAGCTGCTGCGATTACTACATTACGCACTGCCCGTCGGACGGCATTCCGCCATGGGATTTCAACGCTCCGGCGGAGAATCGTACCCTGCTCGATACGTCGGCTGCCGCCATCGCCGCCGCCGGATTGCTGCGCCTGTGCCGCCTGGCGCCGGATTCGATGAAGGGCCATCTCTATTGGTCTACCGCCGTGCAGATCCTGCGCTCGCTGTGCGACAAGCATCTGGCCAAGGCCGATCCCAAGTGGGAAGGCATTCTCAAGGGCGGCGTCTACCACGTCCACAAAGGACTGGGCGTCGATGAATCCGTCATGTGGGGCGAGTTTTTCTTCTGCGAGGCGCTGGAGCGGGTGTTGTGGTAGGCAACGCCGCGCAAGTTCGGATTTCAGGGATGCCCACGTTAAGCATGAGCTGGTAGGCGAAGCTGGAGCAACATAGCGTCCTTTATGTTGCGCTATCCGCAACCGCTAGTGGAAGGCCGGAGCCGCACCGACAGTGCGAACGCCGGATTGCTCAGGTCAATCAGGGCTGACAGTGACCGCCGCTCCGATGTATAAACCGTTCAACGCCAGGAAAAATTCATTAAACGGAAACGTTGGAGGCGTTCCCACCTGAAGATTAAACTGCGTCACCCCCGCTACCATCCCCGGTGCTGCGCCCGCGTACACGACTGTCGTGGGGAGCGAGGCTGGCCCCAGTTGGAAGAGAGCGACCGTCTCCGCGGTGATCGTGCATCCCGCCGATTCGAGAGCAAAGCAAGCATCGTTATTGGCCACGGTGGCTACTTGCCCGTCGGCGAGCGGAGCAAAATTGAATTGAAAACCTGTGACATAGAACGTCACGATGGAGCCGGCCGGCGCGGGGTTCGAATTCGAATTGATGGTGCCGTCCTGATTGATCACGGTCGGATACGCCCGCGGCGCGGAACCGACAATGCGAGCCGGGTAATTCGCAGTGACCGCCGTTCCGTTGGTGACGCGAACCGTTGCCGCTGAATTCGCGGGGACTTCCATGGGAAACACCGCGTTGATCTGATTGGCGGAGACGTACAGCAGAGGAATGTTGGTGCCGTTGACGCTGACCTCGACGCCTCCAAGGGTGGTCGGATAGAAGCCGTTCGTCGGCGTGGCCGAAACGGCGGTCGTAGGGCCGATGCCGGGGCCGTAAATCGCGACCACTTCCGCAGGCGGCAGGCGGGCAGTGACGTTGCCCCCGAAGGCGTTCTGGAACGCGAAAATATTATTTGCGGGCGCAGCTTGGGGGTCGATGGCGGCGACGAAGGCGTTCTTTCCGGCGACGTGGACCAAACCTGAAGGATCGACCGAAACCGCCTGCTGCACGGTGTATGTCGGATAGAGCGCGGAGTAGGTAAATTGCGTGCCCGCGGAATTTACGGCGATGAGGAAGTCCGAACCGGTGGTCCATCCGTTGGCGTTGGGGAACGTCGTCGAGGAGGTCGTCCCGGTGGCCCACACGTTGCCGCTGGCGTCGAGGGCGATGCAATTCGGAGATGAATCGACGATCCCTGGCATCGCAAATGTCCAAACCGCCGAGCCTGCGGGATTGAGCTTCTCGATGGTGAGTCCGCTGGCAAGGTACGTATCTCCCGCCGCATCGACGGTGATCGCGTTCAAAGCCGGAAAGGAAATCGGAGAGAAGCCGAAGCCTGCGCCTCCGGCGTTGATCTTGGCGATGAATCCGCCGTCGGACTCGTTGTTGTACCAGAGGACCGCCTCCCCGCCGGGATCGACCGCGATGCCGGACGACGCCGGGTATGTTGCGAAAACCGTGTTTCCGGTTGGCACGACCGCGCCGGAGTAGAGAATCTTGCCGCCCGCCGCAGGGACCTCCGCGACGAACACGGCCCCCGTCGGGGTCACCGAAAGCGTGGGCAGCCCCGAACTCTGCGGAAAATCGGGGGCGCCCGTGAGACCGGTGACGTAGAGATTCCCCTTCGCGTCGGTCGCGAGCCCGGAGACGGAGCTTGTACCGAGCACGCCGCCAAAGTAAGTCGAATAAAAAATGGTCGTGCCATCGTTGCTGAGCTTTATGATGAAACCGGTGCCGTTCGAATAGGATTGCGTTTGCAGCGCTTCGCTCAACGGGAAATCGGGCGAGGTGGTGGTTCCTCCGATGTAGATGTTGCCGGAGGGATCGAGGGCGATCGCGGTTCCCCTGTCAACGCCTTTACCCGCGAAAGTATCGGTGAAGAGGAGATTACCGGAGGGATCAAGCTTCGAGACGAAGACGTCGGTGCCTGCCCCTAGATTCGTGGATGAGTTCAGGGTGACGGTGCCCGCGGTGGCGAGTTGGCGGCTGCCGACGATGTACGTGTTGCCTGCAGAGTCGGTCGTGATGGCGGAGATGATGTAGGGATAAGAATCGCCGAGCGAGGTGGTGAATTGCCCTGCGGACGAAACTCCAGCGATAAAGAGAAAAAGGAGGAATCGCATGCCCTATTCTAATGCGCTGTTCTTACCACTCCAGCCTCCCTACACCTTCTTAAACATCACCACCGCCAGTGGCGGCAGCGTGATACTCAAACTTGCCGGCCGGCCGTGCGCCTTTAGTTCGGCGGCCCAGACCGATCCGGAGTTTCCCATGTTCGATCCGCCGAACATTTCCGCATCCGTGTTGAAAAGTTCCTGGTAGCGCCCTGGCGACGGTACGCCGATCCGGTAATTCTGCCGGGGAACCGGAGTGAAATTGCAGCAGACTACGAGGTACTGCTGGCGGTCGCGCGAATAGCGCAGGAAAGAAATCACGCTGGCCTCGGCGTCGTGAAAATCGATCCACTCGAAGCCGGAATAATCGTCGTCGACCTCATAAAGCGGCGCTTCGCGGCGGTACAGCCAGTTCAGTTCCTTGACCATCGTCTGCAAACGCGAATGCACCGGATATTGCAGCAGGTGCCAAGGCAGACTGACGTTCTCACTCCATTCCTCGGTTTGGCCGAATTCGCAGCCCATGAACAGCAGTTTCTTTCCCGGATGCCCATACATATAGGCCAGGAACGCGCGCACGTTGGCGAAGCGCTGCCACTCGTCGCCGGGCATTTTCGAAAGCAGAGAGCGCTTCAGGTGAACCACTTCGTCGTGCGAGATCGGCAGGACGAAATTTTCCGTGAACGCGTACAGCATGCTGAAGGTAATGTTCGACTGGTGGTACTTGCGAAACACGGAGTCTTTTTCGAAGTAATCCAGCATGTCATGCATCCAGCCCATGTTCCACTTCATCGTGAAACCGAGCCCGTGGGCGTAGACGGGCCGCGAAACGCCGGGCCATGACGTCGATTCCTCGGCGATGGTCACCGCGCCCGCCTCCTTGTGCGCGAGTTCATTAAAGACGTGCAGAAAATCGATGGCCTCCAGGTTCTCCCGGCCGCCGTACTTGTTCGGAAGCCAGTCGCCCGGCTCGCGCGAATAATCGCGGTAGAGCATGGAGGCGACCGCGTCGACCCGCAGGCCGTCGATATGGAATTCGCGCAGCCAATAGGTCGCGTTGGCGAGCAAAAATCCGCGCACCTCGTTGCGGCCGAAATTGAAGATCAGCGTGCCCCAATCGCGGTGCTCGCCCTCGCGCGGATCCTGGTGTTCATAGAGCGCCGTGCCGTCGAAACGGAAAAGGCCGTGCGCATCTTTCGGGAAGTGCGCCGGCACCCAGTCGAGAATTACGCCCAACCCGGCCTGATGGCAGGCATCGACGAAATACCGAAAATCGTCCGGTGTGCCAAAGCGCGACGTGGGCGCGAAATATCCGGTCACTTGATAGCCCCACGAGCCGGAAAATGGATGCTCCATAATGGGCATCAGCTCCAGATGCGTGTAGCCCATCGTTTTGGCGTATCCCACAAGATGCTGAGCCAATTCGCGGTAGGTCAGCGGACGGTTCCCCGGCCCGCGCATCCAGCTTTCCAGGTGGACTTCATAAATGGAGACCGCTTCGCTTAGAATATGGCGTTGGCCGCGCTCCGTCATCCACGCCTCATCGCCCCAGGTGTAATTCGAGAGACCCCAGACGATGGACGCGGTCTTCGGAGGAACCTCCGCGTAAAAGCCGTATGGATCGCACTTGAACTGCTCCGTGCCGAGCTTCGAAAGCACCGAATACTTGTAATGCCCGCCCGTTTCGAGCGCGGGGATGAACATCTCCCAGATGCCTCCGTCGCGCAGACGCATCGGATGGCGGGTACGATCCCAGCCGTTGAAGTCGCCGAGCACGCTGACCACTTCCGCGTTGGGGGCCCACACCGCGAAGCGCACGCCGCCAACGCCTTCGCATTCCACCGGATGCGCGCCGAGCGTCCGGTACGCTTCATAATTCGTGCCTTCGCCGAACAGGTGCAGTTCGAAGGGAGTGAGCAGGGGAGGGAAGCGGTAGGGATCTTCGAATTCGAGCGTTTCGCCCGAGTAAAGCTCAATGCGGATGCTGTAGCCAGCGGGCGCCGTGAGCTCGCCGATGTAGAATCCGGCTTCGTGGGCGCGCTCCATTTCCACCAGGTCTCCGTCGATGACTAGCCACGACTGTTTCGCTTGAGGCAGCCAGGCGCGGACCTCCAACTCGTGCGGTCCAAGGACGGAAAACGGGTCGTGGTGACGGCCCGCAATGATTGCTTCCATTTCGGCTGCGTGCATTGCCGCTATTATGTCAACAATGGGGCCCGTCGCAGAACTGCATTTGCATTTGGAAGGATCGGTTGAGCCGGAGACGCTGCTGGAACTCGATCCATCGCTGACGCGGGAGGAGATCGCGCGGGCGACGTCGTACACCAATTTCGAGGGGTTCATCCAAAGCTACATCTGGGTGAATCGTAAGCTGACCTCACCGGAGCGCTACGCCCTTATTGCACGCCGCCTGTTCGAACGCCTTGCCGCCGAGGGAGTCGTCTACGCCGAGGTGAACGTCTCTACTGGAATGATCCTGTGGAAGGAGCAGAATTTCACGGCGATTTTCGACGCCATTCAGCGCGAGGCGGAGTTGAGCAAGCTGAGGGTCCGATGGATTTTCGACGCCATCCGGCAGTTCGGCGCACAGGCCGCCAAACCGGTGTTCGGCCTGGCGGCGGAGCGTATGAACGAAGGCGTCGTGGCCATCGGCATCGGCGGATCGGAGTCGGGCGGTCCGGCGAGTTGGTTTGCGGACCTATACAGGGATGCGCGCGACCGCGGGTTGCATCTGCATTGCCACGCGGGAGAGACGACGGACGCGTCCAGTGTGTGGGAGGCGCTCGAGATCGGCGCGGAACGGATCGGCCACGGCGTCCGCGCGGTAGAGGATCCGGCATTGATGGAGCACCTCAAAGAAAAGAACATTCCCCTGGAGATTTGCATCACCAGTAACGTTCGCACGGGCGCAGTGGCGTCGTTGAAGGATCATCCAGTGCGGAATTTGTATGACGCGGGCGTGCCAATTATTTTGAACACCGATGACCCGGCACTGTTCGAATGCACGCTGACTGGTGAGTACGACCTCGCGCGAACGCAGTTCGGGTTCACGGACGAGGAATTGGCGGGTCTGGTGCGGAATAGTTTTTCGTTCGCCTTTCACGGAGGAAAATCGTGACTTGGCGTTTCTGACGTTGTGTGGGCCACCCCGTGTATTTTCATAAGTTCCCCCCTACGCTCTAAGCCCCCTTCCGCCGATCATCGGATTATGAAAATTGTGTCTGCGCGTCTGTTCAGGGTCGTCCTGTTTATTTTCATAGGGTTATCCAGTGCCAGGTTCGCCGCTGCCCAGAAGACCAGGCCGGACGGCGAAAAACCCTCCCTTCCCAGCCTGACGGGCGATGTGATCACGCCCAGCCGCGGCATCGGCCCGTTCGATGCCAAGCAGGCGAAGGAGTGGCACGACACCGCGGAGATTCTCTGTGCTCAGAGCCGGTATGAGGAGGCCGAAAAGCTGTATCTCAGGCTGCTCGAAGAGCGCGAACATGCCCTCGGCTTGAACAATCCCGAACTGGCCAACGACCTGAACGATCTTGGGCGCGTCAGCTTTGCGCAGATGAAGTATCAGCAGGCGACCTCCTATTACGAGCGGTCCCTGCAGATTATGGAGACATCGAAGGGACGCCAGGATCTGGCCGTGGTGGGCCCGCTTGAAAAATTGACCCGCATTTCGCAGACTTTGGAAAAATACACGCAAGCCGAGCAGTTTGCCCGCAGGGCCGTCGCGGTGGTGGAACGGGTGAAAGGTCCGGATGCGCCGGAACTGGCGCCCGAACTGATCGCGGTGGGCGAGTTGCTCCTGATTCAGAAACAGTTCTCTTCGGCTGAGCCGATGTTCGATCGCGCCGTTCACATTCTCGAAAAATCGGCGGGCGTGACTAGCGCGGCGTTGCTGCGACCCCTGGACGGCCTGGCGGCCGCTTTCGACAATATGCATCGCCAAAACGACGCGGAGGCCGTGTGGCGGCGCGCCCTGTCCGTTCGGGAAAGCGCCTACGGTCCTTCCACGGTGGAGGTGGCCGGAACGCTCGATCATCTGGGCAAGCTGTATTTCACACAGAAGCGTTATCCGGAAGCCAGCTACTGCTATGAGCGGGCTCTGTACATCCGCACCAAGGCTCTGGGCGAGGCGGCTCCCGACACCCAGGCGACGCTCAGCGAGGTCGCGATGGTATATGCCGCGGCGGGCCGGCAGACGGACGCGGAGCCGCTGTTCCGCGGCATGCTGACCGCCAAGGAACTGGATACGGTATCCAGCCTCAACTCCCTGGCCGCTCTGCTGGCGGTAAAGAACCGCAACGCGGAGGCGGAGACGCTGTATAAACTGTCGATCGTGTTGCTGGATAAGAATGGCTTTGTGACGGCTCGCAAACCGGTACTGACGCCCGGCGATGCTCCTCCCCCGCAACTGGCCGAGACGCTGGATCAGTATGCGGCCCTGCTCAAGAAGATGCGGAAGAAGGCGGACGCCGCGAAAATGGAGGCCCGCGCCCGCATTCTGCACGGAGCCCCTGCTCCGGCACCCGCGCCCGCCTCGGCAGCTAAGAAGAAGGCCCAATAGCTGCTGTAGAAAAGCCTCAGTCCCGCCGATAGTACGGCTTGAGGCGGTCAGCGCCTCAGCGAAGACAATGCTCAGCGTTCTTGATCTTCAGGATCGATCGGGGGCCCCGCAGAAGGCGGCTCCTCCGTCCCCGGAACCGATGACGGAAAGTTCGGAGGAAATCCCTGCCACGCCCGAAGAGTTCGAGTTCGTCCTCGGACGGCGGCAAATGGCGAGCCTCGCGTTCGTGCTCTTGATCGTCCTGGTCGTTTGCGTTTCGATCGCCTATCTGGTGGGCAAGTCCACCTCCATAAAGGCTGCTGCCGCAGCTGGCCTGGCGCAGACCGCGGCTGCTCCTGCCCCTGAACCGCCCCCAATCATCTTGCATTCGGACCCTGCTCCTACCCTGGATCAGCCGGATCGGCCGCTGTTTGCTGACCCGAAGATCGGAGCCGTCTACATCCAGATGGGCGCCGTGGAAAAGGGAGTCGCGGCCATTTTCGCCGAGGGTCTTCGCAGGAAGGGACTGCCGGGATTTGTAGCGCCAGGACCCAGCGAGAAGATCTTCCGCGTCCTCATCGGCCCTCTGCCGACCCCTGCCTCGTATATTGAAGCGAAAGATGCAGTGGACCGGCTGGGCCTGACGACGTTCGCCCGCAGATTCCCGGACTGAACGGATCGCGCTGATAAACTGATGTGATGAGCATCAGATTAGACGGACGTGTCGCCGTCATTACTGGCGCGAGCCGTGGCTTGGGCAGGGCGATGGCAGTGGAATTGGGCGCTGCGGGAGCAAAGCTCGTGCTGGTCGGCCGCGACCGGGCCAAGCTTGAGGAAACGGCCGCGCACGCGGGGTCGGAATCGGCTGTATTCGTGACGGACGTGACCGACGAGGCGCAGGTTCGCGCGCTCGAAGAGGGCGTCCGGAGGCGCTTCGGCCAGGTGGATATCCTCATCAATAACGCCGGCATGAACATCCGCAAGCCCATGGTGGAGTACACGTTGGACGAATGGAACACGGTGATGGACACCAACCTGACGTCGGTGTTCCTGGTCACGCGGTCCTTCATTCCGATGATGCGCGGGCGGGGCTATGGCCGGATTATCAATCTCGCTTCGATGATGAGCCATATTTCGCTGCCCGGGCGCACGGCCTATTCGGCCAGCAAAGCCGGAATGCTGGGCGTGACGCGAGCGCTGGCCCAGGAGTTGGCTCCGGACGGCATCACCGTGGTGGCGATCAGCCCGGGACCCTTCGCCACCGAGATGAACACCGGCCTTATCAACAATCCTGAGTTGAACCGCCAGTTCTTGTCTAATATTCCCCTCGGCAGATGGGGCGCCGTAGAGGAAATCGGAAAGCTGGCTTTGTACCTCTGCTCGGCGGAGGCTGGCTTCATCACCGGTTCCGACGTGGTGATCGACGGCGGTTGGACGTCACGTTAAATTCCTTTCATTGAAGGGGTTCCTTAAGAAAATTTGAGCGCAAAACGGGCCATCATCGGCTAGGATGATTCAAATGGGTTTGCTGGCCTACCTGTTGTGCTCGGCTGGACTGTTGACGATCCGCGAAGTTCCCGCAGGCACACGTCTGGAAATTCGTTTGACAAGCACGGTTGGCTCCTACGCCAGTAAGGCTGGATCCCCCGTCTCGGCGGTCCTGATTGCCCCGGTTCGCGTCGGAGGCGAACTGTTGCTGCCGTCCGGGAGCGTCCTGACGGGCACGGTCAAATCGGTGCGGCGCATCGGCTACGGCATCATGCATGAGACTGCTGCGATGGCGCTGCTGTTCGACAAGATCACCCTGCCGGATGATGAGACGCTCCCGATCGACGCGCGAGTAATCGCCGTGGACAACGGCCGTGAGCGCGTGGAAAAGAACGGCGAAATCGGCGGCATGCGCATGACCTCGAGCCTCGCCTACAGGGCCAGCGGCTATATCCGCATGGCGCTGATGACGGATGTCCATGCGCAACTGGCGGTTTGGGCGATCAAGACGCTGGTGATTCAGGTTCCGGAGCCGGAGATTTACTTCACTCCGGGCGTCGAGTTGTCGCTGACCTTGACGGAACCTGTTCCGGCTCGAGCGCAGCGTGAGCCCGAGGATGCTCCTCGCCATTTGGCGGAGTCTGAGCGCGACGCGTTGGACGCTCTATTGGCCGGGATGCCGACGCGCACCACGGATCCTACCACGCACCGGCCGTCGGATCTGATCAATTTAATAATGGTCGGCTCACGCGAGCAGATCGCGGCGGCATTTCGCGCTGCGGGCTGGACGGAAGCCGCGTCAGTGACCATGCGCTCCCGCATTCAGGGAGTCCGCGCGGTGGTGGAGGGGCGCAGCAGCCAAACCTTCCCCATGACGAAGTTGTTACTCAACGATGTCCGAGCGGACATGTCCTGGCAGAAGAGCCTGAACGATCTGTCCAAGCGGCATCACGTGCGCATCTGGAAACAACCTGGCACCTGGCAGGGGCAGGAGATTTGGATCGCCGCAGCCACACGCGACATCGATTTTGCCTTTATGCACCAAGGCGCGGTCATGACCCATCGCATTGAATCCAATATCGATCTGGAGCGCGACAAGATCGTCAATGACCTCGTGTTCACTTCTTATGTCGATATGCTCGACTGGCAGGAGCGCAGCAGTATCCCTACTATGGCTCGCAATGGCAAAGGCGATCTGATGAGCACGGATACGAAAATTGCCCTTTTGCGCTTCCGCAACTGCGATCGTCCGAGACTCTACACTGATTCTGATGAATTCGACACGCCTCCGATTCACGGAAAAGTGGTGCAGCGCTTCATCCGGCGCGAAATTCTAAGCGCCCGCAGCGATCTTGTCCGGAATAACATGTATTGGCGCGGATATGAAGGCGTCCGCTGGGTGGTTACCGCGATCCGGAGCCGCAACCATCCTCCTGAGGTAGCCGACGCGCTACCGAACCCGTCCATCACGCGATTCGTCTCCCTTCGATAAACTAGGCGATGAGCTCCACCGATCGGAAGCTTGTGTTTACCTGATCATGCCGTGACGGCGTAGCGTTTCTACCGTAGACTCCACGGGAAGCGCTTCCACGGTGCGTCTGTTGCCGGTGGTCGTCTCGGCCATGAACAACGAGTTGTACACGGCCTCCTCGGTCGCCTCAATCACGGCCGGAAAAAGCGCAGAAACCGCGTCATTTGAAAGAACTTCTGGTGTGCGCGAGGTCGTGAACGCGATCGCGTAATCCCCTGAGCCGTTCGATCCCGCCGAGCCCGTTCTTCCCAGCCCCATCATGGTCCGCGCGCCGAGCCGGTGCAGGTTGCGCGAATCGACCGGTGCGTCCGTCGCGACGATCATCATGATGGATCCGTCGACGGTGATCGGAGGAGCGTTCATGGCCACCGTGCGCTGGCGCTCGATCGGCACGCCGAGAATCGTCAGGCGTCCGCCGAAGTTCGATTGGACCAGGACGCCCACGGTGTAATCGCCCACCTTGCGCGACGCCGTGCCGATGCCGCTCTTCCATCCAAAGGCGATGGTCCCGGTGCCCGCGCCCACACAACCCTCGGCCACCGGTCCGGATTTGGCACCCTGAATCGCGGCGAATACTTCGTTGTGTCCCGAATAGCGGCCCTGAACGTCGTTCAGCACGCCGTCATTGGTCTCGCCGACCAGAGGGTTGATCGAGCGTACCTGCTCGTTGCCCTCGACCTGAAGCATGTAATCGATCAGAGAATCGGCCACCCGGAACACGTTCAGCGTCGAAGTCAGCAGAATGGGTGTTTCGATTTCCCCCAGTTCGTTCACCTGGGTCGAGCCGACCAGTTTTCCGAACGCATTGCCAATAAAAACCGCGCCGGCGACCTTTTCGCGGAATAAATTGCCTGCGTGAGGCAGCACCGCGGTGACGCCCGTGCGGATATTCGCGCCGGAATTGAGAGTGTAGTGTCCGACGCGCACACCGGCCACGTCGGTAATGGCGTTCCAAGGCCCGGCGGGCAGCGCTCCCACAACAATGCCGAGTTCGCGGGCGCGCTTCTTTACGGCCATTGCTTTCGCCCGCGTAAGGAGGTGACGTGCGCCACGTGATGCTTGCCGTGCCAGGCGTAGAGCGCCAGGTTTTTCTCGAGCGGCACCACGCCCAACTCCGGATGGCGGAACTGCTTCAGGAAATCGGCGTCGCTCATCGAGCGGAGCAACCGCGTCCACCGATCGTGCAGCGCCTCGAGCAGAGCGAGCGATACCTCCACCGGCGCGTGACGCGCGTCGTCGATCTCCGCCCATGCTGCTTCGTCGTAGGGCTTGATCGTGGGCTCGTTTTCGGTCAGTGCCAACCGGAAGCGCACATAGGCGTTCAGGTGGCTGTCGGCGACGTGGTGCGCCACCTGGCGTACGGTCCATCCGCCGTCGCGATATGGCGTGTTGAGCTGCTCCTCGCTCAAGCCCGCGATGGCCGCTCGCAGAAGAGCCGGGGCCTCCGCGATGTCATCGATCCATGCCCGGCGCTGCTGGGGGGTCGACGGAGGCTGGAACGAGAACCGTCCGATCGGATACTTGAGGTTTTCCATAAATCTCCTGATCCTTATATTGCAGCTCGTACAGCTTGCGGTAAATGCCGTCGCGCAACGCCAGCAGCTCCTGGTGCGTACCGCTTTCGCGCAATTGGCCCTTGTGCATGACGAAAATACGGTCGGCGCGCTGGATGGTCGAAAGCCGGTGCGCGATCACGAGCGACGTGCGGCCCGCCACCATGCGCTCCAGTGCATCGCGGACGCGAAACTCGGTTTCCGTATCGACGCTGGAGGTCGCTTCATCGAGAATCAGGAAGCGCGGATTGTGCGCCAGAGCGCGAGCAAAGCTGATCAACTGCTTCTGGCCGGTGGAGAAACCGTTGCCGCGCTCGCGCACCGGCTCCTCGAATTTGTCGGGCAGGGATTCGACGAATTCCAGCAGATTCACCTGCGCCGAGGCCTCTTCCAGAGCCCTCTGGCCAATGGATTCCGTGCCCAGACGGATGTTCGACTCCACCGTGCCGGTGAACAGATACGGGTCCTGCAGAACGACGCCGAAATGCCGCCGCAGATCGTCCAAAGACAGGTCTCGAAGATCGACGGATTCTTTCTCGCCCACCACGCGGATGTGGCCTTTCTGAATATCGTAAAAGCGGAGCAGCAGATTCGTGAGCGTCGTCTTGCCCGCGCCGGTGTGGCCGACGACGGCGATCGTTTCGCCCGGCTCGATGCGGAAGCTGACGTCGCGCAGAACCCAGTCCTCGTTGCGGTAGGCGAACCAGACGTGGTCGAACTCGATCGCCACTGGGCCCTCGGGAAACGGACGCGGCGCTTCGGGCGATGTCACCCGCGGCTCAGTGTCGAGCAACTTGAAGATGCGTTCGCTGGCCGTCATCGCGGACTGTAGAATGTTGTACTTTTCGCTTAGATCCTGAATCGGCCGGAAGAAGCGCAGGCCGTACTGAAAGAACGCGATGAGAACGCCCAAGGACAGCGCGCCCTGGCGGTTCCGGTAGCCGCCATAGGCGAGCAGCATCGCCAGAGACAGCATCCCCAGAAATTCCACCACCGGATAGAACCAGCCATAGGCGGTGATGGAGTCTTTGAATGCCTCCATGTGATCGCGGTTGATGGCCGCGAATTCTTCCTTGCTGCGCGTTTCCCGGTTGAACAGTTGCAGCACGGCCATGCCGTTGACGTGCTCCTGCAGATAGGTGTTGATCCTCGCGACGGCCACGCGGATGCGGCGGTAGCTCGTCTGGACGCTGCGGCGGAACACGGCAGTCACCAGCACGACGACCGGCAGTACGGCCAGCAGAAACGCGGTCATCCCCGGGCTCATGCGGAACATGATCATCACCACGAAGCCGAGCACCAGGATGTCGCCCAGGATCGTCACGAGGCCGGAGGCCCATAACTCGTTCAACGCGTCGACGTCGGTGGTGACGCGCGTGATCAGGCGGCCCACCGGATGGCGGTCGTAGTAGGCGACGTCAAGCACCTGCAGTTTTTCCATCAATTCGCGGCGCAGGTCGAACATGGCGTACTGGCCCGTGCGCTGCATCAAATACGTCTGAATAAATTCGCAGCCGAAGCCGATGAGCAGCGCGGCCAGATAGAGAGCGGAAATCTGCGCGAGTCCGGTCCAGACATCGCCAGAGAGCCAGCCGTCTAAGAATGAAGGCGTGGGGTGGTCGGGTTTGGCGAGGTAATGGTCGATCGCGAGCTTGGTGAGCAGAGGTCCAGCCACCTGCGCCACGGATTGCAGCAACAGGAACACCAGAGAAACGACCACCGCGCCGCGGTACGGTTTCAGGTACCGCACCAGCCGGTGCATCAGGCGGCCATCATACACTTTGCCTAAAGACTCTTCTTCCACGCGATATTTTCAGCGTAGCGCAATTGAACCGCGAAGCTGCGGCGGGCATTCCATCACAACGCTGGACGCCCTTAAGGCCTCACGTTGAGGACGTAGCTCAGCGTATGCCCCCGATAACTCGCGGAGACTTCCCAGCAGCCCGCCTCCGTGAAGGCAATTCCCGTCATCATCGCCATATTTTCCAGTCTGTCGGTAGGACCCAGGGCCACTCCGTTTGCCTGTTCCGCCCAGATCAGCGGTGCGGGCGCGTCGAGCCGCTTGGCAACCACGGATAGGAAGGGCTGAGACTCCTGCAGCCAGCCAACCCGCCAATAGACGAATTTCGCCGAGATGCGAGCTTTGCCGTGAATCACGTGCAAATTGTCCAACGGCACCGTCCATAACGCATCCGAGCCATACCACGGCTTGCCTCCATGGGTCGCCGGATACGGCGCCGGCGGAACATACGGTTGTTTCAGAGTGCTCGCGGTCGACGCGCACTGCGCGAAGGCGCTCAGAGGGAGCAGGGCAAGGATCAGAACACGCATCGCCTTCTCCTTTCCGAGCCAGTATAGCTGATGAAAATTTCGAGCCAGTGAAGCATCCAGGAAATTTATCTTGACGATAACTACTTGGTTATATAACATATCAATTATGGAAAGCCTCGACGCCACCTTCTCCGCTCTTGCCGACCCCACCCGGCGCGCGATCCTCGCCCGCTTGGCTACAGGCGAGGCGACGGTGATGGAACTTGTGCAGCCTTTCGACATGACGCAGCCCGCAATCTCCCGGCACCTCAAAGTACTGGAGCAAGCGGGCCTGATCACGCGCCGCGCCGAAGGCACCAAGCGCCCCTGCCGCCTGTCGAAGGAAGGAATCGATGCCATCGAGCAGTGGCTCGCAATGTTGCGGAAAGCGTTGTCGAGGAATTACGACCGATTGGACCAGGTTTTAGCAGACATGAAAAAGGAGACCAGGAAATGAGCAAATTGACACTCAAGACGGAAGGTGACAGATACGTGGTGGTAACCCGGCGCTTCGCCGCGCCGCGCGAGGCCGTGTGGCGGGCCCACACCGACCCGGAGCTGATTCAGAAATGGCTGCTCGGCCCAGAAGGCTGGACCATGCCAGTTTGCATCTTCGAAGCGAGACCCGGCGGCAAGTTTCGATACGAATGGTCGAACGGCAAAGGCGGATTCCACCTGACCGGCGAAATTCTGGAGTTGGAGGCTCCGCGCCGGATTGTCCACGTCGAGCGAATGTTCCTGCCCATGCAGACGCCGGACAATCAGGTGGAGACCCGGTTCGAGCCCGACGGCGACGGCACGCTGATGACCATGCGCATGACGCTGCCCGACGCGGCAACGCGGGCGCAAATGCTATCAAGCGGCATGGAGCGCGGCATGGAAGCGAGCTACGTCCGGCTGGAGGGCATGCTTTAGTTTGAACGTGGCGCACGACACTCCTGTCGATGCCTCTGGACGAGTCTCGATACGGCGCGTCAAGGACGTGCGCCACGTAAGATAGAAGCAGTGGATGGAGTCATCGTAGTCGATAAACCGCAGGGCTGGACCTCGCACGATGTGGTTGCGAAGATGCGGCGCCTTGCCGGAACGCGCAGGATTGGACATTTAGGCACGCTGGACCCGGCCGCCACCGGAGTTTTGCCGCTGGTCATCGGCCGGGCCACGCGCCTGGCGCAGTTCTACACGCGAAACGACAAGATCTACGAGGGCGTGATCCATTTCGGCTCCTCGACGGATTCCTACGATGCCGACGGCGAACCCACTTCCCCAGAAGTTGCGGTGACGCTCGAACGCGAGGCGCTGGAGAAAGCGCTCGACGGCTCGAGGGGCGAGTTCGAGCAGATGCCTCCGCCGGTTTCGGCCAAGAAGATCGGCGGTAAGCCGGCCTATGAGTTGGCACGCAAGCAGCAGCCCGTCGATTTGAAGCCGGTTCCGGTGCATGTCTACGAACTGACTGTCCTGTCCATCGAAGGGCCTGACGTATCGGTCCGCGTGCACTGCTCGGCTGGGACGTATTTGCGGAGCATTGCGCACGATGCGGGAAAGGCTCTGGGCTGCGGCGCGCATCTCGCGAGCCTGCGGCGTATCGCATCGGGCCATTTTACGATCGACGCGGCGCGGACCATCGAGCAGCTGACGGCGATGGCCGAAGAGGGCCTTCTGGGCGAGGCTCTGGTGCCCGCCGCCGAGCTATTGCCCGAATTCCCGGCCGAGATGGTGGATTCGGTCACCGCCGGTCAGATCCGCAACGGGCGTGATTTTCGTGTGTCACCGTTCCGTCCCATGCCGGGCAGCCGCTTCGTCAAGGCGTTGAATTCCGAGGGCGACTTAATCGCCATCGGAGAGGTCCGGCTGCCGTACGTGTACCATCCGGTTCTCGTGCTTTAAAAAATTTCATCATCGAGTGGAAACAGTCCGGGGCGAGTTCAAGTATCCTAATGACAGTGCGGCGCGCGTCGGTTCACTGGTTGCTCCCCCTCTGGCTGGCCCTGGCGCCACACGCGGCGGTCGCGCATTGGCAGGATCCCCAAGAAAAGAAGGCAGAAGAGCCCAAGCCGGAGACATTCTTCGCCGGAACGGTCATAGAGACCACGTCCGAAAAGATAACCGTCTCACGGGTCGTGTTGGGCAAGACCGAAAAGCGCGAGTTTCGCGTCACGCCGGAAACAAAAACCGAGGGCAAGCTAAAAGCCAAGGTCCGGGTGACCGTGCGCTACGTCACCACCGACGATGGGGACACGGCGGAGCTGATCGTCGTCCGCTCCTCGCAGCAGAAGAAAAAGACCCAGTAGTCAGGACTTTTTCTTCTTTTTCCAGCCCGGTTTTACTACCTGCCGCGCGCGCCCAAGCGCCAGTGCCTTAGCGGGAACGGAATCAGTGATCACGCTGCCTGCGCCGATGTAGCTGCCCGCGCCGATCTCGAGGGGGGCCACCAGCGTGGAATTGCTGCCCACGAACGCGCCCTCGCCAATGGAGGTCCGGTGCTTCTGCTCGCCATCGTAGTTGCAGGTGATGGTCCCCGCGCCGATGTTGGTTTTCGGGCCAATCTCGGAGTCACCGAGATACGCCAGATGCTGGCTTTTCGCGCCCTCGCCCAGATGTGTCTTCTTCAATTCGACAAAATTGCCGACGCGGGCATCGCCGCCGACGTGCGCATCCATACGAAGGCGGGCGAACGGCCCCACCTGCGCAAGGTTGTCGATGCGCGAATCGGCGATCAGCGTGTACGGAGCCACGATGACGCCGTCGCCCACGATGGCGTTTTCCAAAATGGCTCCTGCGCCGATCCGGCAGTCTTCGCCGATTCGGGTCGCGCCCAATAGTCGGGCGAAGGGCTCGATGATCGTGTCTGTGCCGGCCTGCACATGCGGGTCGATCACCACGGTCTCCGGCCGCTCGATGGTCACGCCGGACAGCATCAGTTCCTCGTTCTTGCGGGCGCGCAGGATGCGGTCGGCATTGGCCAGTTCGACGCGGGTGTTGATGCCGAGCAATTCGGTGCCGTCCTCAACGTGCATCGGGTGGACACGATGGCCGTGGCGCGCCAGGATCTCGGCCATGTCGGTGAGGTACAGTTCTCCGGACGCGGGATTCGGCTCGATTTCGCCGATGTGCTTCCACAGCAGGTCGGACTCGAAACAGTAAATTCCAGAGTTGATCAGCTTGATTTTCCGCTGCTCTGGCGTGCAGGCCTTCTCCTCCACGATGGCGGCGACGTCGCCGGAGTCGTGGCACAGGATTCGTCCATAGCCGGTGGGATCTTCCAATGTCGTCGTGATGAGTGTCGCGGCCGCGCCGGAATCGGTCTGCGTATCCCGCAGTCGCGCTAACGTCGCCGCGGTCAGAAGGGGAGTGTCGCCGTATAGGACTGTCAGGAGGCCATCATACGGAACAACCTCGCGGCAGGACGCGAGCGCATGGCCCGTACCCTTCTGCCCGTCCTGGCGCGCGAATCCGACGCCCAGAGGCTTGAGCAGCGCTTCTACTTCCTCGGCCTGATGGCCGGTCACCACCACGATGCGGCCGTAGGGCGCCAGCGTTCGCGCCGCCGCCACCACCTGCTCAACCAGCGCCAGACCTCCGGCGCGATGCAGGACCTTCGCCTTCTTGGACCGCATGCGCGTTCCCAATCCGGCAGCCAGAATGACGACCGTATGATTCATTTCTTCGTCCATTTCCTTTTGTGAGCCTTGCGCGCCAGTTCCAAGGCAATGGCCGCGATCACGCTGCTGTCGTGGCGGATTTTTTCCTGAACCTGGTTGCCGTACATGCGCAGCAGGTCCGCCTCCACCACTTTGAGCCCCATTTTCTCCAGATTGTCGAGGTCGTTCTCCACCGGTTTGGCCGCGTTCGCTTCATAGCGGTCCAGCACACGGCCGCGGATGGGATGCGAATTCACCACGCACACGTCCAGGACTGGCCGCTTGGCGTGGCGATAAATTGCGGCCACGTGATCGGAAGCGCGGAAATTGGTGGTTTCGCCCGGCTGGGACATCAGGTTCAAGAAATACGCCTTGGTCGCTCGCGATTCGGCGATCGCCTTGGGAATGCCTTCGACAAGAAGGTTCGGAATCACGCTGGTGAACAGTGAGCCCGGCCCCAGCGTGATCAGATCCGCCTTTGCGATGGCGTCCAGCGTCTCCGGTAGGGGCTTCGGGCGCCTCGGATGAATCTCAATTTTTTCAATCCTCGACCGGCTTCGGCTGATGCGCGTTTCCCCCGCCACCTTCCGCCCGTTCGCCAGCGTGGCCTCGATCACGACATTGGCTTCGGTGGACGGATAGATGTTCCCTAGCACGGCCAGGACCTCTCCGGAAAATCGCACTGCCTGATGAAAATCGCCGGTCAGGTGCGTCATGGCGGTGAGAAACAGGTTGCCGAAGCTGTGCCCTTTCAGGCCCCCGCCGTTCGTAAAACGGTATTGAAACAGCTTGCTCAACAGAGCTTCATCTTCCGACAGCGCGACCATGCAGTTGCGGATATCGCCCGGCGGAAGCACGTCGAAGTCGCGGCGCAGGCGTCCAGAACTGCCTCCATCGTCCGTTACGGTCACCACGGCGGTAATATCCACCGCCCCCGCTCCGACCCGTGCGTACCGTTTCAGGCCCCGGAGCAATGTCGAGAGCCCCGTGCCCCCTCCGATGGAGACGATCCGCAGCGGTTCCTTGTTTGCGTCGTAATTCATCCCCTTTTTTGAGGATCTCATGAGCCTGCTGGCTTTCCAAGTGGTTTATCGGACGTTCTTCGTTTCGGCATTCCCCCGAAACATAACTTTATTATTCTGTTTGTGAGGATTCTCCATGACCTCTGCCCATCCCGTCTCCGACGCCGCCCGCGCGCTGTTTGCGGAGACCCACCTGAACCCCGCCGCGGGCTGGATCCTCGAGAAACTGCTGTTGCCCCAGGAATTGGACGCTGCGTTGATCGATGCGTCGGCGGAGCCCGAAGGCCAGCAACTCTTTGAAAAGGTTCTGGAAAAGCTCGATTTGCGCTGCCAATGCGACCCCTGCGATCTGCACCGGGTGCCGAAGCGCGGACCGGTGGTGGCCGTTGCGAATCATCCGTTCGGCCTAGCCGAAGGCGTGATTCTGGGTTCCTTGCTGCTGCGCGTGCGGCCGGACGTGAAGTTTTTAGCCAATTCCATGCTCGCGAGCGTTCCGGGCGTGGGCCAGTACGTTTTCCCGGTGAATCCGTTTGGCGGCGCCGCTAAGGAAAACTGGAAATCGTTACGACAGAGTATCGATTGGGTGAAAAACGGAGGCATGCTGGTGGTCTTTCCCGCCGGAGAGGTTTCCTCGCTCGACTTGGCGAGGCTCGAAATCGCCGACCCGAAGTGGGACCACAAGGTCACGCGGATTATTCAGATGGCGGGAGCGACCTCCTTGCCGATGTTCTTTCACGGCGTGAATAGCGCGATGTTCCAGGTTGCCGGGTTGATCCATCCTCGCCTGCGGACGATGCTGCTGCCGCGCGAGTTGGCTAACAAACGAGGTGGAGAGATTCGGGTCTCGATCGGCCGCCCCATCAAGCCGCAGACGTTGATTCGCCTGAAGGCCGAAAGCGAAGCCACCGACTATCTGCGCCAGAGGACCCATCTGCTGGACATCCGCCAGCGCCAGCCCAGGAAGATGTGGCGCGTGGGCTTGAAGCCCGCGCCCGTGATTCCCGCTGTGCGGGCCCTGGATCTGAGTGACGAGATCGCGGCTCTTCCGGCCGAATGCAAGCTACTCGAGAGCGGCGGATACGAGGTCTATGCGGCCAAGGCTGACCAGATCCCCAACGGTCTCCGTGAAATCGGGCGGCTGCGCGAAATCACCTTCCGCCATGCTGGCGAAGGAACCGGGCGCTCCATCGACATCGATCGCTTCGACCGCGATTACCTGCACCTTTTCCTCTGGAACACCGACAGCAATGAGATCGCCGGGGCCTACCGGCTCGCCGGTACGGATGTCGCGAAGGATCTGTACACGCGGACACTTTTTAAATTTCGCGAGGGTCTGCTCGAAAGCATGAGCCCGGCGCTCGAGCTTGGCCGGTCCTTCGTGCGCCTCGAGTATCAGAAGAGCTTTTCCGCCCTCCTGCTGCTCTGGAAAGGCATTGGGCGGTATGTAGCGAGGAATCCCCGCTACCGGAGCCTGTTCGGACCGGTCAGCATCAGCCGCGAGTATTCAGAGGCCTCCCGCGCGCTGATCGTCGCTTACTTGCGGGAGCGCTGCGGCAATGGCGATCTGGCGCGTTACGTTGAACCCCGGCGCGAATTCCGGGCGCCGCGGCTGCGCGGTTGCGATCCGCGCCTCCTGGCGCATCTGCTCGACAACGTCGAGGAACTGTCCGACGCCGTCGCTGATATGGAGCCGGACGGAAAAGGTGTTCCCGTGCTGCTGCGGCAGTATTTGAACTGCGGCGGCGAGATGCTGGCCTTCAACGTCGACAGCGCGTTTTCCGACGTCGTCGACGGGCTGGTGGTGGTCGATCTGTCGAAAATGAGCCGCGCGCAGCAGGAAAAATACCTCGGAAAAGAGGGCGCGGCCCGGTTCCGCGAGGCACATTCGTAAGAAAAACATTTTATGTAACAAATGTTTCTTGACCCCGACGCGGTGTTGTAACAATCGGCGGATCACAATAGGGTATGAAATGCGACTTGCATGTTCATACGCACCATTCCGGGATGTGCACCGTACCAGTCCTCAGCCGGATCTGCAAAGAAAGCTATAACGATCCGCGCGAGGTTTATGAAACGCTGAAGCGGCGCGGAATGGACTTCGTAACCGTGACCGACCACGACTCGATCGACGCGGGGGAGCCGCTGCGCCGCCACAAGGATTTCTTCCTGAGCGAGGAAGTGAGCTGCACCACCGAGCACGGCACCGAGCTGCACATGGGAGTCTATGGCATTGAGGAGCGCGACCACAACGAACTACAGCGCCGGCGCCACGATCTGCCCCGCCTGATCGCGTACTTGAATGAGCGAGGGCTGCTGTTCAGCATCAATCATGTGTTTTCGGGTCTCACCGGACGGCGGGTTGAGGCGGACTTTGAGAACTTTTCCAGGAATTTCCCCGCAGTCGAGACGCGCAACGGGCAGATGCTGGAAATCGCCAATCGCTATGCGGCGATGTTCGCCGAGCGCCATGACCGCGTCGCTATCGGAGGCAGTGATGCTCATACGTTGGCAGCGCTCGGTAAAACCTACACTGTCGTAGAGGATGCGCGCACACCAGCTGAGTATCTGGAAGGCCTGAAGCAGGGCCGGAGCACGGTTGCGGGCATCTCCGGCGACGTGTGGACGTTGACTAAGGCCGTTTGCGCCATTGGAGGGTCCATGACTCGCGAAAGGTCCTGGACCGCGGTGCTGACGCCGCTGATGGCAGCGGTCCCTATCATCATCTTGGTGAACTATTTCATGGAGTTATCGTTCGCCGCGAAATGGGGAACCCGAACCGAAGGCTTGGCGAAGGCCGGACTGGCTGAGAGTGGGCTGGTTAAGACGCCCGTTTCCGCCTAGGCGCTTCTTCTTCGATAGCGTCTTCGTCGTAGGCGGGGAGTTGCTCCAGATCCTCTGCTTCGAAGACTTGATCGCAATCCAGGCAACGCATGTAATCAACCCCGTCACGCCGCATCAGTAACTCTGTGCGCTTATGTTCGCAACCCGGCATAGAAGCAGAATATCCCTATTCTAATGAGAGTCGTAGCTTTGTCAAGCCCCCCTAAGGCTTAAAAAATCTTAGCCCTTGGTATACTAAATCGACATTGCGCGCATCTCACTTTAAAGGATCTGCCACCATGAAGAGCCGTTTCATCCTCGCCGCAGCCGTTGCGTCGATCCTGCTGGCCGGGCATGCCCAGGCCGCCACGAACTTCACTGGAGTCTGGAAACTAAACCTCTCCAAATCGGACTACGGCCCCGTGCCTCCGCCCGAGGTGATGACCCGGACGATCAACCACAATGAGCCTTCGCTCCAGATCTCGACCTTTCAAAAAGGTGCGCAGGGCGAGGTGACTACGGAACTGAAATACACGACCGACGGCAAGATGGTCGAGAACAAGGGCTCCAAAGGCTCGGCGAAATGGGATGGCGATAAGCTGGTGATCGATAGCGTCCGGGACCTGCAGGGCGGCGAGATCAAGTTTCACGAGATCTGGAGTCTCTCCCCGGACGGAAAGACGATGACGATCAATAACCACCTGACCGCCCCACAAGGCGAATTCGATATTACACTGGTTTTCGATAAGCAGTAAATTTTTTGAGGAGAAAGCAATGAAGACGCTGATGAGCACCCTGCTAGTGATCGCGGCAGCCTCCACGATGGCGGTGGCCGGAGACAAACCCGATTTTTCCGGTACGTGGAAATTGGACGCTGATAAGAGCGTCTTCGGCCCGATGCCTCCGCCGAATACGCTGGTGTCCAAGATCAAGCACAACGATCCTGACCTGGTGGTTGAGACCACGCAGGATGGCGCCCAGGGCGAACAGACTTCGACGGCGAAGTATTCCACCGATGGCAAGGAAACCACCAACATGGTGCAGGGCAACGAGGTGAAGAGCAAAGCAACCTGGGACGGAAAGGTGCTGGTGGTGAACAGCAACCTGGATGCGGGCGGCGCACAGGTGAAGTTCGTGGCCAAGTTTTCGCTCTCCGACGACGGCAAGACGCTCACGCAGGCGCTGATGATCTCCGCGCCGCAGGGCGATTTCGACATGACGTTCGTGCTCAGCAAGCAGTAGGCATGGCGAAACTCGCACTGGTTTACGGCATGCGGCTGCTGCCGGCCGATGAGATCGACGGCGTCGGCGAGGCGGAGATCAAGCTGAAGAGCGGTAAGACGGCGCACGTCACCATGCATCTGATCGACGGCGGCGAAAAAGAGATTCGCGCCCAGTTGGAGCAGTCTCTGGACGCGTTCTTCGAGTTTTACCCGGAAATATAAGGCCGGTCAAAAACTCCGCGCGATATGTTCCGCCGCCCGGAAGGCGACCGCCTGAATCGTGAGCGACGGGTTGAATCCTCCGTTGGTCACGTGCAAACTTCCATCCACCACGAACACGTTATCGACGGAATGGAGTTGGCCGTACGAATTGGTCACCGACGTCTTCGCGTCGCTCCCCATGCGGCACGTCCCTGCCTGGTGCTGGCCGAATGAGGTCGCGGTGCCGGGCAACTTCAAGAAGGTCTCGATTGCGCCCGCAGCTCTTAACAGCGCCTCGGCCTTCTCCGCCATGAATCGTGCCGTTAGCAGGTCCTCTTCGTGGCGCTTGCCGGTCATCCGAACCAGCGGCATGCCGAATGCGTCTTTTCGCGATAGATCCAGCTCGATTCTGTTTGTGAAAACCGGCATTTCCTGCACCGGACCCTGCACGGCAATCGACCGCTTATAGAACCGCTTCTGCCGGGCCTTGTGCTCCCGGCCCCACGCCGCGGTCTTCGGCGGATGGCCGCTGCGGGCGAATAAGTAGGGCAGACGAATAAACTCGTTGGCCAGCATCGCGCCGCCCCGATAGCCACCATTGCCGTGGTTGAAATCGCACATGGCGATGCAGGCCGCCGGGCCGAGGCCGTCCCAGGCTTCATCCTCGAAATAACCGTATGCGCCCGCATAGGCGTGCGATTGGAGATTTTTCCCGACGAATCCGTTGTGGTTCCCGAGGCCGTCGGGAAACACCTTGCTCTTCGAGTTGAGTAGCAGCCGAGCCGATTCAATGGCCGAGCAGGACACCACTACGACCTTTGCCGGCTGTTCGTAACGGACACCGCCTTTGATGTAGACCACTCCGGTGGCGCGGCCTCCCGCATCGGTAAGAAGCTCTGTTGCCACGCATTCCGTGCGCAATTCGCAATGCCCGGTCGCGATCGCTTTGGGAATCACCGTGTCCGCGGTCGATCCCTTGGCCCTCACTTCGCAGGCGAAGCCGACACAGAAAGGGCAGCGGATGCAGGCCGGGCGGCCGTCATAGGTGACGGAATTGATCGCCATCGGAATCGGAAACGGATGCCAGCCGAGGCCCTTCGCCGCCGCTTCGAGCTTCAGCGCCTCTTTGTTGTAGGGCAATGGAGGCATCGGGTAGTCGCGCTTCCGCGGCCCTTCGAACGCGTTCGCGCCCCGCGCGCCTGAAACGCCGATGGCATACTCGGCGCGCTCGTAATAGGGTTCCAGATCGCCGTAGGAAATCGGCCAATCTTCGAGCGAACTGCCCTCCGGCGCGCCGTAGGTCGAGCGCATCTTAAAGTCCTTGGGCAGGAATCGCCACGCCATTGCGCCATAGCTCTTCGTGCCTCCGCCGACGCACATTGCCACGTTGCCGAACGATCCGTCGCTCGCGCGCACTTCGCGAAACTGCGTCGCATCGCCGAGCTTTACCAGACGAACACTCTTATCGTCGGGACCGAAAGCGTTGCCGAGGACAGTGGTGCGCTGGGAGCGCAGCTCATCATGACGCGTCTCGGAGAACAGTTGATTGCGGCCGCGCTCGAGCAGCGCCACGTGCTTGCCGGCGAGGCTCAGCACATGCGCCGCGATGCCCCCGCCCGCCCCGGAGCCGATAATCACCGCATCAACCTTCGGAAGGATCAATGGTGGCCTCCCATCTCGCGTTCAATGCCGAGCATCTTCCAGCTCACCTGATTACGATTGCCTCCGTCGGCGGGACTGCCATAAAAGCCCTGCATCGTGTGATCGACCATGACCGCAAACAGCCTCGCTGCCGCATCGCTCCGCTTTTCGATCGATTTCAAGAACTCCGTTTGCGCCGAGAAACTCATCGTCCGCATCGGCTCAAAATCCGGCAGCGCGTCGCGATAGAGCGGAGCGAACGGTGCAAGAGGTCCTATGAGCTGCCCGTCGATGTAATACACGACGCCCGCGTCCGTCGCGCCGGGATCCTCGTCGGCGGGAATGATCTGCTCGGCGATCAGCTTTACCAGCGTTGCCTGTGCGGGAGTGAAGAAGACAAACTCCGGTGCGGCATGGGCGGTCGCGGCGGCGCTGCCAAGGACGATGAGGTCGCGTCTGGTCATCTCGAAATTACATCACGAAATCGTGTACTGTGAATGGAATTATGAATCGTGCGCTTTCTCTCTTCCTCGTTTCCGGCGCCCTATTGGCGCAAACCCCAAGAGTCACGAATCCGAAGCAGGCTCTCGGATTCAACGTCGGCGACGACTACCACATGGCCAGCTATACGCAACTCGAGGCTTATTGGAAGAAGCTTGCCTCCGAGTCGGACCGCATGAAGCTGGTCGATATCGGACTCACCGCCGAGGGGCGTCATCAGTGGATGGCCGTGATCTCGTCGCCCGCGAACATCAAGAATCTGGAGCATTACCGCGAGATTTCGCAAAGGCTCGCGCGCGCCGAAATGACGGAGGACGCCGCGCGGGGGCTGGCACGCGAAGGCAAGGCAGTGGTGTGGGTCGATGGCGGGCTCCATGCCACCGAGACGGTTGGTTCCCAGCAAGAGATCGAGATGGTCTACCAGATGGTGAGCCGCACCGATCCCGAGACCATGCGCCTTCTGAACGACGATATTCTGCTGTGCGTACTGGCGAATCCGGACGGCCAGGAACTGGTCGCCAACTGGTACATGCGCGAGCCAGACGAGAAGAAGCGCTCTCTCAACAATCTGCCGCGCTTGTACGAAAAATACATCGGTCACGATAATAATCGCGACTCGTTGACGTCCAACATGCCGGAAACGGCCAATATGAACCGCCAGTTGTTCACTGAGTGGAACCCGCAGATCATGTACAACCATCACCAGTCCGGCCCGGCGGGTGAGGTGATTTTCATTCCCCCGTTTCGCGATCCGGTGAATCACAACCTGGACCCTCTGGTGACGCTGGGCATTCAGGCCGTCGGCACGGCGATGCACGAACGCCTCGTCGCGCAGGGCAAAGGTGGATCAGGAATGCGGACGCAGGCGAATTACGACGGCTGGTGGGACGGAGGCATACGCAACACATGCACGTATCACAACACCATCTCGATTCTAACGGAGATTATCGGCGGGCCAACCCCGATGACCATTCCTCTGGTGCCGGAAAAGCAGTTGTATATCAGCGATCTGCCTCTCCCCATCGCGCCGCGCGAATGGCATTACCGCGAGTCGATCGATTATGAGATGGAGAACAACCGCGCGATTCTCGACTACGCGTCGAAGAATCGCGAAACGCTGCTTTACAACTTCTATCGCATGGGCAAGAACTCGATCGAGCGAGGCAGCCGCGACAACTGGACGATCACGCCGAAGCGCATCGACGCACTGCGCGAAGCGGCGGCGAAGATGCCAGCAACAACGGGCCGCGGTGGTCGCGGCGGCGCTGCAGCAGGCGGGGGCGATGCTCCGGGCGGCGGACGAGGCGAGGCTCCGGTACCCGCGGAACTTTACGAAAAAGTCCTGCATGACCCGCAATTCCGCGATGCGCGCGGCTACGTCGTTCCCTCCGATCAGCCAGATTTTCCCACCGCGACCAAGTTCGTCAACTCGCTGCTGAAAAACGGACTTACGGTGATGAAGGCATCGGCGCCATTTGAGGTCGCGGGCAAGAAATATCCCGCCGGATCGTACGTCGTCAAGGCAGCGCAGGCGTTCCGGCCGATGGTGCGGGAGATGTTCGAGCCGCAGGACCATCCTCGTGACGCCGCGTATCCGGGCGGCCCTCCGGTGCCCCCCTACGACATCGCCGGATGGACGCTGGCGATGCAAATGGGCGTTGAATACGATCGCGTCTTCGACGACTTCAACGGGCCTTTTACGAAACTGAAGTTTGCGATGCAGGCGCCCGATCCTGGATCGATTGTCGGCGCGGCGAACCCTGCGGGGTACCTGATCAGCCACCGCGTGAACAATTCCTTCACGCTGATCAACCGGCTGTTGAAGAGCAAGGCTGAGGTCTACTGGCTCAAGTCCTCGCTGAGCGTCGACGGCCAGGACCTGGGCACGGGGACGATTTGGGTTCCAGCGCCGGCGGCTGCGCGGCCGGTGCTCGAGCCGGTTCTAGAGAAGGGCGCACGCGAGCTGGGGATTACGATTCACGCCGTGGCTAAGTCGCCATCCGGAGAGGCAATCCGGATTCAACCGGTGCGCATTGGCCTCTACGATCAGTATGGAGGGATGATGCCCTCGGGCTGGATGCGATGGCTGTTCGAGCAGTTCGAATTTCCCTTCGAGATCGTCTATCCAGCCACTCTGGATGCGGGTAATCTGAAGAGTAAATTCGACGTTCTGGTCTTCGCCGATGGCGCGATGCGGCGCGGCAACATCGGCCGGGGCGCCGGTGGAGGAGGCCGAGGCGGCGCGATCGATCCTTCCACGGTTCCCGAAGAATACCGGGCGGCGATTGGGAGAATCACGGAGGAAAAGACCATTCCTGAGATCAGGAAATTCGTCGAATCCGGAGGCGCGATCGTGACCGTTGGCAGTTCCACCACCATGGCGGATTTGCTAGGCCTGCCGGTGGCGAATCACCTGGTTGACGCGAACAAACAGCCTCTACCGCGCGACAAGTTCTATATCCCCGGCTCGCTGATGCGCGCCACCATCGACAACACGAATCCGCTTGCGTATGGCATGCCGAAAACGGTGGAAGTGTTTTTTGATAACAGCCCGGTATTCGATGTGGGCGCGGGAGTGAAGCCGGTGGCGTCCTTCGCCGGCAAGCAGACCCTCGACAGCGGATGGGCGTGGGGGCAGGATTTGCTCGACGGCTCGACAGCGGTGGCGGAGGCGAAGGTGGGCGAAGGAAAGGTACTCATCATGGGGCCGGAGGTAACCTTCCGAGGCGAGCCGCACGCCACATTTAAGCTGCTATTCAACGGCGTCTTGTACGGAAACTCGCAGGCAACCACGCTAAAGTAGAGGATTCGCCATGCACAATTACCTTTTATTCGCCGCGCTGGCGGGCGGCATGCTTTGCCATGCCCAGCGCGTTTATACCGCCGCCGATTACGCCCAGGCCGAAAAGTTCATGACCTATAACACCACGTCCCTGGTGACGCAGAGTGTGGTGAGGCCGAACTGGCTCCCCGACGGGCGCTTTTGGTATCGCAACACAGTGGCCGATGGGGCTGAGTTCATCGTTGTCGATCCGGAGCACGGCACGCGCCTGCCGCTATTCGATCACGCCAAATTGGCGGTGACCTTGTCCAAGGCTTCCGAAACGGTGATCGCGCCGCACGGGCTGCCGTTCCAGGAGCTTGAGCTCTCGGGTGACTCGATCCTCTTCGCCGTGGCAGCGAAGCGATGGAAATGCGATCTGGCGGGTAACGAGTGCGTCTCACAAGGCGTGGCGCCGGGCGGGGGCGGACGAGGCCGTGGCGGCCGAGGCGGGGGAGGCGGAGCCCCCGTGCGCAACGATGCGCAATCGCCCGACAAGAAGCACACCGCTTTCATCAAGGATTACAACCTTTGGATGCGCGATGCGGGGACGAATAAGGAGACGCAGCTCACTTTCGACGGCGTGAAGGACTACGGCTACGCTACCGACAATGCGGGCTGGACCAATAGCGACCGCGCAATCGTCCTCTGGTCGCCGGATTCGAAAAAGATCGCGACATTTCAACAAGACCAGCGTCAGGTGGGCGAGATGTATCTGGTGAGCACCAAGGTGGGCCATCCGGAGTTGAGGGCGTGGAAATATCCTCTGCCAGGCGATGAGCATGTGCCGGTGATTGAGCGCGTGATCGTCGACATCGACGGGCCGAAGATCACCAGGCTGAAAATGCCGCCCGACCAGCACCGCTCGACGCTCTGCGACCACATCGCCTGCCGCGGCGGCGAATGGTCCGACGTCGAATGGAGCTCCGATTCGACGCATCTGGCGTTTGTGTCCACATCGCGCGGGCATCGTGAGGAGAAGATGCGCATCGCAGACGCAGCGACGGGAGAAGTGCGCGACGTATTTCAGGAAACCGTCGAGACGTTCTTCGAATCGGGCAACGGGCGGGTCAACTGGCGTTATCTGCCCGCCTCAAACGAAATTATCTGGTTCTCCGAGCGCGACAACTGGGGGCATCTTTACTTATATGACGCCGCCACGGGCCGGGTGAAGAACCAAATCGTCTCCGGCGAAGGCAACGTGACGCAGGTGCTGAGCGTGGATGAGAAGTCACGCACGATCTTCTTTCTTGGCGTGGGGCGTGAGAGAGGCCGCGATCCCTATTTCAGCCATTTGTATCGCATCGGGTTCGACGGAAAAGATGCGCGCCTGTTAACGCCGGAAAACGCGAACCATGACGTGACGTTGTCGCCCGACGGCAAATACTTCGTCGATACGTTCTCAACCCCGGACACGCCCCAGGCTACGGTGCTGCGCGACAATACGGGGCGCATGATCGCGTCCCTGGAGCACGCCGACATCTCGAAACTGCTCGCGACAGGCTGGAAGCCTCCGGTTCCATTCACCGTGAAGGCTCGCGACGGGCAGACCGATCTCTACGGCCTGATGTTCAAGCCGACCAATTTCGACCCCTCGAAAAAGTATCCGATCGTCAATCATATTTATCCGGGTCCGCAGACAGGCAGCGTCGGCAGCCGCGGCTTTTCGGCGGCGCGAGGCGATACGCAGGCTCTGGCCGAGCTGGGGTTCATCGTGGTGGAGATCGACGGCATGGGCACGCCGTGGCGCTCCAAGAAGTTTCATGAGGCCTATTACGGCGACATGGGAGACAACACGTTGCCGGACCAGGTCGCGGGAATGAAGGAACTGGCGCGCCGCTATTCGTGGATCGATATCGATCGTGCCGGTATCTACGGGCACTCCGGCGGAGGCTACGCGGCGGCGGGAGCGATGTTCCGTTTCCCTGATTTCTTCAAGGTCGGTATTTCGGAAGCAGGGAATCACGACAATCGCGAATACGAGGACGATTGGGGCGAGAAATGGCAGGGGCTGCTGGAGAAAAAATCGAGCGGCGGCGACAGCTACGACAGCCAGGCCAATCAGAACTTCGCGAAGAATTTGAAGGGCAAGCTGCTGCTGGCGCACGGCACCATGGATAACAACGTACCTCCTTACAACACGCTGCTGGTGGTGAACGAGCTGATTAAAGCGAACAAGGATTTCGATCTGCTGCTGCTGCCGAATCGCAACCACGGCTTCGGGAATGAGGCGTACATGGTCCGCCGGCGGTGGGATTATTTCGTGCGGTATCTGGCGGGCGGAGAGCCTCCGAAGGGATATGAGCTACATGCACCGGCGGCGGGGCGGCCGGGGCCGGAATAAGTCATGCGGAAGATCTCCTTGGCGGTTGTGCAGTGAGGTCGTGCCATAAGGATGTTCAGTAAAATCAAGTTATGAAGAAACTGTTGCCGCTCTTCTTCGTTGCCGGGTCGCTGGTCACCTGGGCGAAGATCGCGTACTACGCGCCGGTGCCTCCGCCCCCAGCCATCGAAGAGAAGCGAGGCCTTCCGCCGGAGCCCGCCGACGTGTGGATCGACGGCTATTGGGGCTACGAAGGAGGGCGGCACGTGTGGCACGCGGGCCATTGGGAAAAGCCGCCGCGTCCGAAGGCTCAATATCACAAGCCTTACTGGAATCGCAAAGGCAGCCAGTACGCTTTTCACGAAGGCCACTGGAAGTAATCAGGCGGTCTGCCAGTAGACGTTGTAGCGGCGGTCGAAGATCCGATTCAGAGGCATCAGCGCGGCTTCACCCATTTGAAACTCGAGTGGCTTGCTGCCGGTTGTGATGTTTGCCGCGAATTTCGGCACGCTCACCGCTCCCGCCATCCGTATTTGAGGCACGCTCACCCCGGTGATCAAATTGGGGCGAAGGCCCTTCGTTCCCAGGTCGCCCGCCAGGACGATGGGACCGTAGAGGACGGCTCGCATGTTCGGATCGTCCGGCATCGCCTCGATCCGAATCTGCATCGGCAGCTCCATTTCCACGCGATCCCCGGTCTTCCAGAGGCGGTCGATTGTCAGGTAGCTGCCCGGACTCGCCATCGCGTCGGTGCGCTTGCCGTTGATCTTCACCGAGCCGCCGCTCAGCCACTCGGGAATGCGCAGGCGCAGCGCGAGCTGCAGGGGCTTGTCCACTGTGATGTGCAGCGCGGTGTTTGCGGAGTCGGGGAACGTTGTGTCCTGTTTCAGGCGGAATCCCTTTTCGGCCCAGTTCAATTCCGAGGCGAGGTACAGGTTCACGTATACGCCGCGATCGTCGCGCCAATAAATGCTGTCGCTCAACTTGGAATATTCCTCCAAGCCCGTGCCGGTGCAGCACCAGAAGGACTGGTCCTCGGAGTTGAACGTCTTCCACGCGCCCGGCGTGAGCGAGAGGTAATACTGAGTGGCGCCCGTGTCGGTGCGAATCGTTCCCAGCCGATGGTTGAACAACGCCCGCTCGTAGTAGTCGAAATAGCGCGGATCGCCGGTCCAGGAGTAAAGCTGCCGCGTCAGCTTCATCATGTTGTACGCGCAACAGCACTCTGCGGTGGAAATATCGCGCTTCAGCTCGGCGGCGAGCTGGCGCGGCGGCGCGAGCCATCCTTCGCCATTGCTGGTGCCTCCCGTAACGTAGGTCCGGGCCTCGACCACCTCATGCCAGAAATAATCCGCCACGTCGTGGAACCGCATGTCGCCGGACATTTCATAGCGGCGCGCCGCGCCGATCACCTGTGGGATGTGCGTATTCACGTGCAGCCCGCGCAGCTCGTCACGTCGCAGGGCCAGAGGGTTGAAGAAGATCTTCTTTGTGAACCGATCGCCGACGCGCGCCCAGCGGTCGTCGCCCGTCACGGCGGCCAGGTTGTAGAGAACCTCGTTCATGCCTCCGTATTCGGTCTTCAAAATGTCCTGCATATGTGCTTCGGACTTGGATCCGGTGTAGGCGTCGGTCCAACTCGCCATGCTTTGCACGACTTCCAGTGCCTGCTTGTTTCCGGCGAGAGTATGCATGTCGAGCATGCCCGCCATGATCTTGTGGTAGGTGTAGAAAGGCGCCCAGACGGGCTTCCGCGCGTCGAGCCTGTCGAACCACTCAGTGGGAAACGCGCTCAGGTATCCGCCGGAGAGCTTCGCCTGGCACGCGGCGAGGTCCGCGACCATCTGGTCTCCCTTGGCCTTGAGCGCCACGTCCCCTGTGGACGCGTAACCCAGCGCGCAGGCCGATAGATAATGGCCCGTGAAATGGCCGCGCAGTTCACTCGGGCGTCCCGAGCCGTACTGCTCCCACCCGCCCAGAGGCGCGGCCGACGACGGAAGTCCTGCGTTAAGACGGAAATTGTGCACAAGCCGGTCCTCGCCCAGCCGGTCCATGTAGGCGCGATTCGCGTCCGCCGCGTCCTTAAAGGGAGACGCGTGGATCCGCACAACGGTCATCGGAAACGGCTGCACGTTGGGCGCGACCGCTGATCGGGTGAACGAGAGGGTCCCGTCGAACGGAGCGGTCTCAGCAATCGTGCCGCGGCGTTGTTCGGAAGTGTTCGGATTGGGCGCCTGTTGCGCGACCGCGCAGGCGGACGCGGCCAGCGTAGTGAATCCCCGGCGGGTGAGCAGTTTCATATCCCTTAGAAGATAATACTTTCTATGGATAAAAAATGGGCTGCGTTGGCCCTGATCGTCAGCGCCGCGGGCGCGCACGCCGCGACCAAGCTGACCTCGGCGGATTTTGGAAAGACGAGGGAGGGCGCGGCCGTGAAGATTTTCACGTTGACCAATAAGAACGGACTCGAAGCGCGCATCACCAGTTACGGAGGCCGCCTCGTCTCGCTGAAGACACCCGATAAGGCCGGCGCGATGGGCGACGTGGTGCTCGGATTCGATTCGCTCGACGGGTACTTGAGCGAAAACCCGTTCTTCGGGGCGCTCGTCGGCCGCTACGCAAACCGCATCGGCCACGCCCAGTTCACCCTTGATGGCGCCCTTTATAAGGTCCCGAAAAACGACGGCGAGAATTCGCTGCACGGGGGCTTGCGCGGTTTCGATAAAGTCGTCTGGACGGCGCGGGAACTTCCCGGCGGAGGCCTGGAGCTGACCTATTTAAGTAAGGACGGCGAGGAAGGCTATCCCGGCAACTTGAAGGCGACCGTGATTTATCACCTGACTGACGCCAACGAGCTGAAGATCGACTACGAAGCGACGACGGACAAGGACACTGTCGTCAATCTGACGAACCACTCGTATTTCAACCTGAAAGGCAGCGGCGATATTCTAGGCCACCAGCTGACGCTCAATGCCGATCGCTTTACGCCGGTGGATAGCGGTCTGATCCCCACGGGCGTTTTGCAGATGGTGGCGGGAACCCCCTTCGATTTTCGGAAGTCGACGGCCATCGGAGCTCGCATTGACAAAAACGACGAACAACTGAAGCTCGGCCGCGGGTACGACCATAACTGGGTACTGAACAAGAAGGATTCGGAGTTGAGCCTGGCCGCGCGCGTTGAGGAGCCGGCATCTGGGCGCATTATGGAAGTCTGGACGACGCAGCCGGGCGTGCAGTTCTACACTGGCAATTTCCTCGACGGCACCATCAAGGGAAAGGGCGGACAGGTTTATGTGCGCCGCGCCGCTCTGTGCCTGGAAACGCAGCACTTCCCCGATTCGCCGAACAAGCCAAATTTCCCGTCCACCGTGCTGAAACCCGGCCAGCATTATAAGAGCACGACCATCTATAAATTCGTCAAGTAGGTTCCCCTGGCTGACGCCAGGGGTTATAACCCCGCGCGTCAGCGCGGGGACTTCCCTGCTTACCGGGGGACACTCTTGAAAAACAATCCGTTCTCGTGTCAACAGATAGGATGAGCGGGCTGGCCTCCTATCAGCGGCGGTAAGCTCGCTGGTTGAGGAAAACCGGTGACAGCCCGCGTGTTGCCGCAACTGGCCCTGCGGGATTCGGTGCACACGCGAAGCCGTGGAGAGTATCGGACCCTATGCGATAAGATGAACGCCATGATGCGTCATCGGAAAACGCGCGAGTGTCTGTTTTCCTGATCTATGAATTCGTCAAGAGAGGAGGGCGTGATGAGACTTGCTATGGTCTTCTGCCTTGCGGCGTCGGCTTTCGGGCAAAGTTTGTCCGCAAAGTGGGAAGAACTCACGGCAGAGGATTTTCAAAAAGCGATCGTGAAATCCCAGCAGACCTGTGTGCTGCCATTCGGGATCATCGAAAAGCACGGGCCGCAGTTGCCCTTGGGCACGGATCTGATTAACGTCCGCTATGTGGTGACGCACGCCGTGGAGCAGGAATACGCGGTCGTTTTCCCCGAATACTATTTCGGCCAGATTTTTGAGGCCAAACATGAGCCGGGTACCATGGCCTACAGCGCTCGGATGCAGTTGGAATTGTTGCAGGAGACCACCGATGAGATGGGCCGAAACGGTTGCAAGAAGATCGTGATCGTGAATGGACATGGCGGCAATAATCACCTGCTGCCGTATTTCGCGCAGGCGCAGATGGCCTCGCCGCACGATTACGTGGTCTATGTTTTCTCGCGTCCCGACTATCCGCCAGGGCGGCCGCCGCTTCACACAAAAACCGATGCGCACGCCGGCGAATCGGAGACAGCGCACGTCATGATTTCACGCCCTGACCTAGTGCATCAGGAGCGGTCCGGCGAAGAGTCGGGCGCGGACCGTAACCGTCTGGATTTGCCGCCGAGCGTTTACACAGGAATCTGGTGGTACGCGAAGTTTCCCGATCATTACGCGGGTGACGGCGCCCCTGCCACGAAGGAGTTGGGTGAGTTCGACATGAAAGCCTGGGCGGCGAGCGTCGCGAGCGCCATCCGTGCCGTCAAGGCGGACCAGGTGAGCCCCCGGCTGCAGAAGGAGTTCTTCGAAAGCTCCAAAGACCCTCTTAAAACCAAGCAATAACCGTGTTAAGTTAATAATTGTATGAAAGTGACCTCGATCGCCGCTAGTTTCGTTGCCCTGTCTGCAGCCGCGTTTGCGGCCAACGCGCCGACCTTTTCGAAGGATGTCGCGCCGATCCTTTACAACCGCTGCCTCGAATGCCATCGGCCAGGTGAGGCCGGGCCCATGCCTCTGCGCACCTACCAGGAGGCGCGTCCATGGGCGAAGTCGATAAAGGAAGCGGTGGCGAAGCATACGATGCCGCCCTGGTACGCCAACACGGAGATTAATCATTTCTCGAACGACCGTCACCTGTCGGCGCAGGAAATCTCCACCATTACGCAGTGGGTGGAAGCGGGCGCACCTGAGGGTAAGGCGTCCGACCTTCCGAAGGAGCCCGAGTTCGAGCAAGGCTGGGTGATCGGCAAACCGGATCTGATCCTGAAGCTGCCGCGCGAATTTAAGATCCCCGCCGAAGGCGTAGTGCAGTATCAATACTTCACCATCGACCCCGGCTTCACGGAGGACACCTGGGTGCAAGCTGCCGAGGTTCGCCCCACGCAGCGCGCGCAGGTGCATCACATTCTGGTGTTCGCGCAGGAAGGCAAGAAGCGCAATCCTCGCGGCGGCGAGCAGTTCAGCGACATGGTGATCGGCTACGCGCCGGGCGTGCCGAGTCTCACCTGGGATCAGGACACTGCGTTCTTAGTCAAGGCCGGTTCCACGTTACTACTGCAGGTTCACTACACGACCAACGGCAAGGAAGCGGTCGACCAATCGATGGTCGGCCTGAAGATTCGCAAGGATAAGCCGAAGTACCGCGCAGTCTCCGGCTCCACCGTGCAGTTCCGCCTGGACATTCCTCCGGGTGAGCCGAACTACATGACGACCGCGTCGTACACGTTCCGCGAAGACACAATTTTGCTCGATATGACGCCGCACATGCACCTCCGCGGCAAGGCATTCAAATACGAAATCACCTATCCGGACGGCCGCCACGAAGTGCTGCTGGACGTGCCTCATTACGATTTCAACTGGCAGCTCGCTTACGTGCTGGCCGAACCGCGCACGGTTCCCGCCGGGACCCGGATCGACACTACGGCCTGGTACGACAACTCGGCGAATAACAAGTACAATCCCGACCCCACCAAGGAAGTTCATTGGGGCGATCAGACGTTCCAGGAAATGATGATCGGATTCTTCAATTACAAGGTTCCGGTGGACCGTCCCGATCCGCCTAAGATCGAGCGTCCCACGCGCCCAGGTGCGGCGCAGTAATCTTAAACGAACGCCAGCCTGAACACGGCCTCATAAGAGGCCTCGGCCTGGTCGAAGCCACCGCGCTCAACATGAGCAACATGGTGGGCGTCGGGCCCTTTATCACGATTCCGCTCATCATCGCTTCGATGGGCGGTCCCCAGTGCATGCTGGGCTGGGTTGTGGGAGCGGTAATCTCACTGTGCGACGGCCTGGTCTGGAGCGAACTGGCCGCCTCCATGCCCTCCGATGGGGGCACGTACGTCTACCTCCGCCGGGCGTTTCGCGACACGAAGCTCGGCCGGCTGCTGCCGTTTCTGTTTATCTGGCAGTTTATCTTTAGCGGTCCTCTGGAAATTGCCTCCGGCTATATCGGCTTCGCGCAATACGTCGGCTATTTCCGTCCCGGCATGAGCCCCGCGGCCACGCGAGGCGTCGGCATGGCCGTAGGCCTGCTCGTCATCGTGCTGCTTTATCGCAAGGTCACCAGCGTCGGCAAGCTCACGGTGATGTTGTGGATCGGCATGCTGATCACGGTTCTGTGGGTGATCCTCGCCGGCCTCGGCCACTTCAATCGCGCGGTGGTGTTCGATTTTCCGCCGCACGCATTTCGGTTTTCGCTCGGCTTCGTCGCGGGTCTCGGTTCCGCGTCGCTCATCGCGATTTACGATTTCATGGGGTACTACGACATCTGCTACGTCGGAGGCGAGGTGCGCAATCCGGGACGCGTGATCCCGCGATCGATCGTCTTCTCCGTGCTGGCCGTGGCGGGGATTTACGCGCTGACGAATCTCGGGTTGATCGCCGTAATCCCGTGGCGCGAGGCGGTCAATTCCAAGTTCATCGCCTCGGACTTCATGGCGAGGCTCTACGGCGCGCACGCCGCCTCCGTGGTCACGGTGCTGGTGTTGTGGACCGCGCTGGCCAGCGTGTTCGCGCTGCTGTTCGGCTATAGCCGCATCCCCTACGCTGCGGCGCTGAATGGCGATTTTTTCAAAACGTTCGCGCGCCTGCATCCGAAGGGCGAATTTCCGCACGTTTCGCTGCTGGTGATGGGCGGGCTGTCGATCCTTGCTTCTCTGTGGACGCTGGACGATGTGATTACGGCGCTGGTCACGTCAAGAATCCTGATTCAGTTCATCGGCCAGATTTTCGCGCTGTTTCATCTGCGCCGCAGCCGTCCGGAGGTGCCGCGTCCATTCCGCATGTGGCTCTATCCTCTGCCGGCCTTGATCGCGTTTGTAGGCTGGGTGTTCCTGTTTCTCACTTCGGGTTGGAAGTTCGCGGGATTCGGCCTGTTGACACTGGTGGCCGGGATTGGGGCATATTGGATCTGGACTCGAAGCGCCCATGACAACCTCCAATCGCAAGTTCGCGCGGATTGAGAACGACGAACTGCTCGTCGCCGTCTCCGTGGAAGGCGGCCACATCGCGGAAATCGTCGAAAAACAGTCCGGAGTGAATCCGTTGTGGACGCCTCCCTGGCCCTCCATGGAGCCGTCCAAATACAGTGCCGCGAAGCACCCTGAGTATGGCGATAACGCCGAAAGCAAGCTGCTCGCGGGGATTCTAGGTCACAACCTCTGCCTCGATATTTTTGGGACTCCGTCGGAAGCAGAGTACGCCGCTGGCATCACCGTTCATGGGGAAGCTTCGGTTGTGCCCTATGAGATCGAAACGCATGGCACGCGAATGATCGCGCGGGCGCATCTGGGGCTCGCGCAGCTCGATTTTACGCGCGAGCTGGAGCTGGCGCCACGCGGGACTGTGAAGATTCGCGAAACGGTGACGAATCTGACGGCGCTGGACCGTCCGCTGGCCTGGACGCAGCACGTGACCTTGGGGCCCCCGTTTCTGGAGGCGGGCGTGACCACGCTGAAGCTGAGCGCGGCGCAGTCTATGGTGTATCCGATCGACTTAAGTGAAGCGCAACCTTACAAGCCTGGCGCGACGTTCACCTGGCCTCACGCGCCGGGCAAGGCTGGTTTCTCAATTGACATGAGCATCCAATCGACCGCGGCGCGGTCGGCTGGAATGTCGGCTCACCTGGTCGACACATCAGGGGAGCACGGCTCCTTTGAAGCGTTTCATCCGCCGAGCCGCGTGCTGTTCGGCTATCAATGGAAGCGCGCCGATTTTCCGTGGATCTGCTTGTGGGAGGAGAATCACAGCCGCACGTTTGCGCCATGGAACGGCAAGACGGTCACGCGAGGCGTGGAGTTCGGCGTATCGCCCTTCGCCGAAAGCCGCCGCGCGATCGTCGAGCGCGGATCGTTGTTCGGCGTGCCGACGTACCGTTGGCTGGGGGCGCGCGAAAGCGTCACGGTTCACTACAGAGCGTACGCGCACCGCGCAGGCTAACGATGCAGCCTCGCAATCAGGCCGTGGATACGTATCGGGGCTTCGTCATGCTCCTGATGATGGCGGAGGTGCTGGAACTCTCGCGTCTGGCGAGGGCATTTCCTGGGCACTGGTGGCTGAACGCTCTCTCCTGGAACCAGACGCATGTCGATTGGGCCGGCTGTTCGCTGCACGACACGATTCAACCTGGATTCTCGTTCCTGGTCGGCGTGGCGCTGCCGTATTCCATCGCCAGCCGACTGGCGATGGGCGGCACGTTCCCGAAAATGTTTGGGCATGCGCTGTGGAGGTCGCTGGTACTGATCGCGTTAGGCATCTTCCTGCGCTCGATGCACTCCACGCAGACGTATTTCACGTTTGAGGACACCCTGACACAGATCGGCCTCGGCTATCCGTTCCTATTCCTGTTGGGATTCAAGCCTCCGCGCTGGCAGTGGATTGCGTTGGGTGTCATTTTGTTCGGCTACTGGTTGGCGTGGGCCCTGTATCCCGTGCAGACGCCGATCGATTTTCCGCACAACTACACCGGATTTCTAGCCCATTGGAACAAGAACGCCAATTTCGGCAACGCGTTTGACCAGTGGTTCCTCAATCTGTTCCCTCGCGTGAAGCCCTTTGTGTCTAATGGCGGCGGATACCTGACGCTGAGCTTCATCCCCACGCTCGGGACGATGATTCTCGGCCTGATCGCGGGCCAATGGCTGAAGGCCGACGCGCCGCGCGTGCCGATGAAGAAACTCCTGATCGCGGGTGCGGCGTGCGTCGCGGCGGGACTGCTGCTGCATTTTGGCGGGATTTGCCCGATTGTGAAGCGCATCTGGACGCCTGCCTGGATGCTCTTCAGCGGAGGTCTCTGCTTCTGGTTTCTGGCCGCGTTCAGTTGGATCTTGGATGTGCGCGGATACAGAAAATGGGCGTTTCCTCTGCTCGTGATTGGGATGAACTCCATCGCCGCGTACCTGATGGCGCATCTGTTCGAGTCGTTCCTGGCCAGTTCCTTCGATATTCACGTTGGCCGGTTTTTCACGGCCATGGTTGGCACGAAGATCGAGGTTTTCCTGCGCGGCGTGTTCGTGCTGATCGCCTACTGGTGGATGCTCTACTGGATGTACCGGCGCAAGCTGTTCCTGCGCGTGTGAAAATTGAAAAACATGAAAAACTACATGGATCTGACGGGCAAAGTGGCCCTCATCACAGGCGCTTCCTCGGGTATTGGCGCGGCCACGGCGCTGGTATTTGCGGACTTGGGCGCGAAGGTCGCCATCGGGTATCACGCCAATCAGGCGGGCGCGGAGAAAGTGCGCGCGGAGATTGAGAAGGCGGGCGGCAGGGCCATCTCGATTCGCGCGGACGTGCGCAAGTCGTCTGAGATCCGGTCGCTGGTCGGCGCGACAGTGGCAGAACTCGGCCCCATCGATATTCTGGTGAATAACGCAGGTTCGCTAGTGGAGCGCCAGCGCATCCTCGAAGTCACCGAGGAGCGCTGGAACGACATCATGGCGCTGAACCTGACAAGCGCCGTGCTCTGTTCCCAAGCGGTCGCTGCGTCAATGATCGAGCGCAAGGCCGGAGCCATCATCAACATCGTCTCCATCGCCGGACGAAACGGCGGAGGACCGGGGGCGGGCGCATACGCGACGGCCAAGGGCGCTTTGATCACGTTCACCAAGTCGCTGGCGAAGGAACTCGCGCCCCATGGCGTGCGCGTCAATGCAGTATCGCCGGGCGTGATCGATACGCCGTTCCACGAAGTGTTTTCCACGCCGGAAATGATCCGCAACTTCGTCGCCAGCATCCCCATGGGACGCACCGGGACGTCGCACGAATGCGCCACGGTGATTGCGTTCCTCGCGTCGAATGCGGCGGCGTATATCGCGGGGGAGACCATCGAGGTCAACGGCGGACAGTTGATGCTGTAGCTGCGTGAGTGCGTGGATTCTGATTTCAAAGAACGAATTTATCGGGCCGGCCCTATAGCTGGAGTTTTGCTTCGATCCCGCTCGAAGTCCGTTTAGTTAGCCCGCAACGGCGAGGGGCCGGTATCGTCCGACGTGACGTCCAACGCGCGCAGACCCTGAGAGCCGTTCCCTAGGCAGCCCCTCGTGGTCGATTCAGCTCTCCGTTGGAGGAGCGCATGAACTCCTTGATTGCAAGGTAAGGTGGTTGCGCGGCTGGGTTCGAGTGAGAGCGCGATGTAATTGAAATGTTGCGAAATTGAGTTCGCGATTTTTGTGGGACGGAGCGAATGGTCGGTCCTTGGCCGAGTCAACATTGTCGGAAGTTGAAAAAAGACGATGCTCACCGCGTCTCGAAAGGGTCCTCTGAGGTATGGCTGGGGCCACGGCCCAGTTCCCGAAGGGTTAATCTAGCCTCAGAGAGGTTGACATTACTGAGTGCGACTATCGCTCTGTCTATGGGTGGCGACGTTGACGGCCAGGCTGGTGCTCGCCGCCGGTTCGGGCCCTTTCGTAGTCGCCTATGTCCATCCGGCGGATACTGGTATCGCACTCACACTGTTTCCCCTCGTAGGCAAGGAGGTCACCGTTCCGGCACCTCCAGGGCTATCGAATATCGGGCGGGCTGTGTCTAGCTCCGACGGAAAAACGATCTATGTTCTGGGCAGGGGGGTGTGGAGGAATGATCTCATGCAGCACCGCCAGAGCATAGTTCGCGGAACATCAGGATTCAGTGCCGTCTGGCACTTCACAACTTCGGAGAATCGCATTTTTGTATCCGGCATCCTGAACGTAGAGGGGAGAGTCGAGTGCGGCACATACGTGGTCGCCCCGGACTCGGAAATCCCGCTTAGGTTGCTAGCGGGAACCTTCCCGGACTGCGGGGGCGGCGGGGGCGAAGTGTCCCCGGACGGGACCCTCGTCCTAAGTCACTCAGGAGGGGACTTAGCTCTGGTCGACCTGAAGTCTGGCAAGCCTCAAATTGTCCGCGGCCTGAGAGACCTCAAGCGGGACGACGTCACCTGGAAGGGCCAGGGCGCTTGGTCGCCGCCTTCCGCGACGGCAGCGTGGTCCTGGTTGATGTTAAGACATCCCGACTCCGCAAAATCGGCCGCGCAAGCGGTCTCATCGGGTGGTCCCCCGATTCCAGGAAGCTCCTCGTGTCCAAGTCTCAGCTCTCGTGTATGGCGTACCTATACTTTGAAAGCTTGGCGGTCATCGATCTCGAAACGGGCAAGGAAAATATCATAAAAAGCTCCCACTGCAACATCGCCGGCGGCTGGGTCGGCTGGCTTGATCCCGGGGCCGTCAGGTGAGGAACTACCCTCTTCAGCCGACACGGAACTCCGACAGTAATGGAGGGGAGACAAGCCACTAGCATGCCGGCAAGACGCGAAACCGCTTACACTGTCTCCTATGTTCCGATTTCTTCCCTTGCTGTTCTGCGGCCTGGCCGCGGCGCAGTCGCTCGACTGGAGAGCCATCAACGAAGAGACTTTGCGCCATTACCGGGCCTTAGTGCAGATCGATTCCACCGATCCTCCGGGCAATGAAACCAAGGTCGCCGAGTATGTGAAGAAAGTGCTGGACGCCGAGGGCATCCCGGCGGTGATTGTCGCCAAGGACCCGGCGCGCGGCAACATCATCGCTCGGCTCAAAGGCAACGGATCGAAAAAGCCTCTGTTGATCATGGGGCATCTGGACACGGTGAAGGTCGATCCGTCGAAATGGATCTTTCCGCCGTTCAGCGCAACCTTGAAAGACGGCTACATCTACGGCCGAGGAACGCTGGATGACAAGGACAATCTCACCGCCAGCATGATGACCATGGTGCTGCTGAAGCGCGCCAAGGTTCCTCTGGATCGCGACGTGATCTTCGTCGCCGAGGCAGGCGAGGAAGCCGCGACACAGTTCGGGATCCGCTATTTAGTCGAAGAGCATTGGAGCGAGATTGAGGCTGAAATCTGCCTGGCCGAGGGCGGCCTGATCAATCGCAAGAACGGAGAAGTTCGTTATGCGCTGATCCAGACGGCGGAGAAGCTGCCCCAGGGCGTGCGATTGATCGCGCACGGGCCGGCCGGGCACGGCTCGCGTCCGCTGCGGACCAATGCGGTGGTGCATCTTTCGCGAGCGGTAGAAAAGATCGCCATGTGGGACCCGCCCATGCGCTTCAACGACACCACGCGCTACTATTTCGAAAAAATTGGCACTGTTAGCACGCCGGAGGAAGCGGCGCGCTACAACGGTCTGTTCGATCCGGCGAAGGCACCGGCGATCCGCGAGTATCTGGCGGAGCATGAGCCTGGCCATTATTCGATGCTGCACACGTCCGTTTCTCCCAATATGATCAGCGCGGGTTATCAGGTAAACGTGATTCCATCTCAGGCCGAGGCGACGCTCGATGTCCGCGCGCTGCCCGACGAAAATATGCCGGCGTTTTTAGACATGATGCGCAAGCTGATCAACGATTCGCAGGTGGAGGTCGTGTCGGACGACCGCAACCGCCGCCCGCCCGCTCCGCCGTCGCGCATCGATTCCGAGGCGTTTCACATGATCGAGGCGGCGAACAAGAAGGTGTACAACGTCATTACGATTCCGCAGATGAGCACGGGCGCCACCGACATGGCGATGCTGCGCGCCAAGGGAGTGCAGTGCTACGGCATCGGTCCGATGGTGGACGAAGAGGACGCGCCCAAGGGCTTCGGAGCGCATAGCGATCAGGAGCGTTTACTCGAAGAGGCGCTCTATAAGTTCGTCCAGTTCAACTGGGAAGCCGTAAATTCGCTTGCCGGAAAGAAGTAGCATTCGCGTAGCCCCACCCCCACGAGTCTGTGTGAAAACCCTCCTTTTTGACTGGCATTCCGGGAGCGAAGGGGACAGACCGCTGTGTCCACTGAACACGATTTGTTCAAAGTGCGGCGATTGTGGGTCGGGGACACAGGTGTCAGTCCCCTTCGCCAGGGAAAATTTCCGCGCTTTGCGTTACCATTTTCGATCGCGAAACTTCGGCCATTGCTTGACGATCTTCTCAACCACCACGTGCCCCACGCGCCAGGCCGCTTCGATCGCGGCGTCGTAGCCGGTATACGAACCGACCTTATTCAGTACTAGGCTCTCCGCCGCCGTGCGGCCAGGAACCGGCTGATCGAAATCGCTCGCCGTGCGCAGAACGAGCACGCGAGTCAAGTCGACGCGCCCAGCCTTCGCCAAAAACGTGAGCGACTGCATGGTGCCCGTGTCCTCCATTCCGGTGGTTACATAATTGCCCTTGCCCCCGGTGTGATATTTCACCCAATCGTTGGCCCAGTCGCTTAGCAATTTGCCGTGCCAGAAGGTGCTGCTGGAGAGAGTGTCGCCTTTCAGCACGAACGGCGCGCGGCGGGCGTTGGGTGAAGCAAACTGCTCGCGCTCGACGCGCATTTTCTCATCTTCGGGCAGCTCCACGTCCTTGGTGAGTCGAAACGCCCAATCGACGATCGCCGGATTCAGGTGGTAGCACTCGCCATTGTCCGGGCCGCGCGGCTGCTCGTAGGGAACGGACTTGCGCAGCGGCACGAAGCCCGTCTTCCAATCGGGTGGGATTTCCCGCGTCGATCTCATGCGCGATATCGCCGTCGACGATGTACTCGGCCCACGCCGTTGACCCGAGCGTTGCGTCGGCGGGATCGACGCCAGCGATCCCCGCCACCAGCCAGTACGCCTTCGTCAAATCGAAGCGCCGATCGAGCCCCAGCGCCATGATCGTCGACGCCGCTTTGGCGGTGCCAACGCCCGTCAGCACGCCCAGGACTCCCTCCTTGTTCATGCGCAGGTCATGATAGCCCTGAGGGAAGGGAATTACGCGGTCGAGCTTGTCGCGCTCCACCCAATATTGGTACTCGCCGGGCTGATCGCCCGTGTCCGCGCCACGCTCGAACATCGCCACCACGACGACCTTGACTGGAATCCGCTGGGCGAGAGCGAGGGTGGAAATAAACAACGCGAGGGCGTAGCGCATCTCAAGAATCTTAGCGCATCCCCGCCGTCGGTCCTGTATGGTTAAATCGTCGCCGGAACCGGATGCACCCATGGTGCGCGATAAGTGCGGGCCAGTAAACGATTGGCCTCCTCGTCACCCACGACGCGGTGATTCTTCGGATCCCACGTCAGCGTCCGGCCGAGCTTCATCGAGAGATTGGCCAGGATGCAGCTCGCGGTTGAAATGTGCGCCTGCTCGATATCCGCCACTGGACGCGATCGCTTGTCAATGGCGTTCAAGAAATCGCGCATGTGGGCGCGAATCGCGGGGGCGACGTGGCGTTCGAGGTCTTTTTCCGTGCGATCCTCGGGATACTGCTCGAATTCGTAGGCCACGTCCTTGTGAATGGGCGTGCCTTTTTCGGGAATGAAATCGTAGCTGTAGACACTCACCTTCAGCGTGGCCTTTTCGCCATAGAACGTCGAAGACCAGGCGTAATTCGGATTCGGATCGGGCGCTGCTCCCCAGCTCCGCTGGTTCCAGTTGCACTGGATATCGCCGTAGTCGAACGTGGCGCTCTGTGTGTCGGCGATGTTTGCCTTGCTCGCCTTGTCCACGAGAATGCCGCCGGCCGAGGAAATTCGCTTTGGCCACCCGAGTTCCAGCATCCAGCGCGTCATATCGAACATGTGGATGCACATGTCGCCCATGATGCCGTTGCCGTATTCCATGAAGGCCCGCCAGCTTCGCGGATGCGTAAGAGCGCAGTAGGGACGCATGGGGGCGGGCCCGGTCCACATTTCGTAATCGAGATTCGGCGGGGGCGCCGTATCGGGCGGATTCGTCGTGGCGCGCATGTGGAAGTAACAGCACATGTCCACTTGTGCGATCTTGCCGAGCATTCCCGTCTTGATAAACCTGTCGCGCGCTTCCACAAGATGAGGAGTGCTGCGGCGCTGCGTGCCTGCCTGCACCACGCGCCCGTATTTCCGTGCGGCGGCAACCATCGCCTGGCCTTCCACGATATCCACGCTGATCGGCTTCTGCACCCAGACGTCGACGCCCGACTGCACTGCGGCGATCATCGGAAGCGCGTGCCAGTGATCCGGCGTGTCGATGAGAACGATATCCAGATCCTTCTGCTTGAGCATCTCCCGGTAGTCGGAAAACGTACGCGGCTTCTTGCGGGACGCCTGCCGCGTGGACACGATTTCCGCCGCTTCCGCCACCATCTTGCTGTCGGCGTCGCACAGGGACACGACCTCCACGGGCGAGACCTGAATCAGCCGGAGCAGGTCGCTCTTCCCATACCAACCGGCGCCGATCAGGCCGACGCGGCGCACTTTGTCGTCGGCGAACGCAATCGCGGAGCCAGCGGCACCCAGGGCCATCCCGGCTTTGAGGAGATCACGGCGAGTCATTCGAATGAGTCTACCACGCTGCTTTTAGTACAATCGCGGTTTGCCACTCAGAGTGAACAACGAACTGGTCGCGGACGATGTTATCCGCGAGGAATACCGTAGCCTGCGCCTCCGCATGCTGGACGTAATGCCGAATGAAGATCCCGGCGTCATCGAGGCGAGAGCCCGGGAATGGGCGCGGGAGAACGTCATTGAAAGGGTCCTGCTGCGGCAGGCTGCCCTCGCCGACCCCGAGCCTGTCCCGCCGGCGGTGATTGAAAACGCCGGCGACCGCGCCGCGGACGTCGAACTTCAGTTTCGTGTTGAGCGTCTGGCGATCCGCCACGCGGGACGCATCTCTTCACCTCGCAACAAGGACGTGGTGGACTACTACCGCCATCATCGCGACGCGATGACGATTCCGGAGGCGGTTCATGCCGCGCACATCGTAAAAAATATCGACGAGAAGAACTTGGAGCAAGACGCGCTGGCCGCGATCCGTTCCGCCGAGGAACGACTGAAGGCCGGAGAACCGTTTGAGAGGATTGCCGACGAGTCCTCGGACTGCCCCGGCGCAGGCGGCGACCTGGGCTGGTTCCCTCGCGGCCAAATGGTGCCGGAATTCGATGCCGTGGTGTTCGCCATGAAGCCGGGTGAGATCAGCCCCGTGTTCTGGACGCCGTTTGGGTTTCATATCGCAAAGGTGTTGGAACACTCCGGGGAGCGCGTGGCCACGCTCGAGGAGGCACGCCCGCAGATCGAGCGGCACTTATTGGCGGAAAAACATCAAAAAGCGCTGGAACGGCTGTGCGACTATCTGCGGGCTCGCGCCACCCTGGAGGATGCGTGAAACAGGAGTTCGAGCTTTTCGCCGCAAAGGGCAAGGGTCCGCATCCCTGTTGCGCGCCGACGATCCATCGCGCGGAGCTCTTGAATTTGTCCGCAAATCCGTTTGAACGCGTGGTCAAGGGATCGACCGAGGGAATGGTCAAGCTCGAAGGTGGACCATTCCTGATGGGCACGAACTCCGACGAAGGATTTCCTAAGGATGGCGAAGGTCCGGTCCGTGAAGTCACGGTAGCTCCTTTTTACATGGATGAAGGCCCGGTGACAAACGCGCAGTTCGTTGAATTCCGGCGCGCCACCGGTTATGTCACCGAAGCCGAGCGCTGGGGATGGTCCTTCGTGTTTCAAGGCCACATCCCGGAAGAGTGCCGCGCGCAACTCGTGGAGGATACCGTACTGGCCGTGCCTTGGTGGTGTAAGGTGCACGGCGCGGATTGGTCGCATCCGGAGGGTCCTGACTCGGGGATCGGCTCGCGCGAGGACTATCCGGCAACGCACGTCTCCTGGAACGACGCGTTGGAGTATGCGAAGTGGGCGGGCAAGCGTCTGCCAACCGATGCCGAGTGGGAATACGCCGCGCGCGGAGGTCTGGAGCAAAAACGCTACTCCTGGGGTGACGACCTCACGCCGGAGGGTCGCCACGTCTGCAATATTTTCCAAGGAGAATTCCCCGGCCATGACACGGCGGAGGATGGTTACGCGGGCACATGTCCGGCGAAGGCGTTTCCGGCCAATGGATATGGCCTCTATTCGATGGCCGGGAACTGCTGGGAATGGATCGCGGATTGGTTCCACCCGTCGTTTCACCTGGTGGGACCGCGGGTGAATCCCGCCGGCCCGTCCGAAGGAACAAGGCGAGTGATGCGCGGCGGCTCGTATCTGTGCCACGAGTCGTATTGCAACCGTTACCGCGTGGCGGCGCGCACGTCGAATACGCCGGATAGCTCGACGACGAACGTCGGGTTTCGCTGTGCCCGTGATGTTGTTATTTAAACGTTCCTTTTTGCTTGGCGATATCGATCAGCGTTGGATAGAACTGCACGAAGGTGGACTCAACGGCTCCATGCTGCTCGTGGCAGGAGTAGCAATTGGCGGAGGCCGGGATCAGCTTAGCCGTTTCGGATTTACCGAAGCCGAAAAACCCCCAGCCACCCTTGAAACGGGACGAATCCTTCACGTGAACCTCCACTGCGGAGAGTCCTGTCTGAACATGGCCTCCCGTGTTGATCGATACGTGGCTATCGGATGCTCGAATTTCCAGGACCAGCACGGTTTTTTCCGGCCATGAGCCGCTCTTTAAGAATGCCTTGTATGCGTCCGGCGACGCGAACACGTTGTCGAAATTCGGATGGTCCTGCGCGGTGGGCTGAGCGTAGGTCATGCCGAGGCCGGAGCTCAGGAAAATCCATTCGCGATAATTCGCCGGCAGCCGCATCGAGCCGTCGGCCGTGTACTGAGCGTCCTGCGCGACGGCCGTCGCGGCAAGGAGAAGAAGGCTGATGGTTTTCATGACTTCTTTAGGATACGTTTCCGCTTCTCGATTGTTCCCCGGCAGTTTCTCGTTCCGCATGAGCAGGGCGTCAGTTCCTTTAGGTCGGAGAAGTTATAGTCGATCGTCAATTCCTCGCCCTTCTTGATCTCACGGAGGCTCATATAGAGCACGTGGCCCTTCATCACGCGGCTAATCAGGTTGGGCTCACAGCTATGATTGATGATCTCCGCGCCGCTGCCGCCGCGCGCGCCGTCCAGGGTCCAATAGTTGTCCACCGCGAACAAGTATGTGTACGTGCCGCTCTCGATCGCGGCGGCCTGCTTGCGGTTCAGGCGTGTTCCGGTGTATTCGATGACCTTGCGATTGGCGGGGATGTCCTCATACGCATAAACGCCGTAGCGATGAATCCTGGATGGCCGGATGCGGATGTCGAAACACGCGTAGCGGGGGTCGATGTGAGGCGCGAGAACAGGTGTCATACTTGCGGTTTCTATGAATTGTAGCGTAAGCCCCGTCTTCGATACACTCATGGGGCGCCTGACGTTGAGGCGTAATCGCCATGTTCTCCTCCCGTTTGGAATGGAACCTCCCGGTCAACCGGCTTTCGACTCTCCTGAAAGCGAAGACGCGTGTGCTGGATCTGACCGAATCGAATCCGACGCGCGCGGGGTTCACGTATTCGTCCGAAGCGATCCTCGGGGCACTGGCGGACCCTCGCGCGATCGAATATGATCCACAGCCGCGCGGATTGGCGGCGGCTCGTGAAGCAGTGTCGCTCTATTACGGCGACGTTCCGCAGTCGCGGATTCTGCTGACGGCATCCACCAGTGAGGCGTACGCATACTTGTTCAAACTGCTGTGTGATCCTGGTGACGAAATTCTTTCCCCGCGGCCGTCATATCCGCTGTTCGAGTTTCTGGCCGGGTTGGAGTCGGTGCGGGTGACAAAGTATCCGCTGCGATACGACGGCGCGTGGCATATCGACTTCGATGCATTGCGGCGAGCCATCACGCCGCGGACGCGCGCCATCGTCGTGGTGAATCCGAACAATCCCACCGGCTCGTTCTTGAAGCGCGAGGAATGGACGCGCCTGGAGGAGTTCGGCATTCCGATTCTTTCCGATGAAGTGTTTTGCGATTACTCTTTCTCCTCCGATCCTTCGCGCGTGCGGACGCTCACGGGCGCTCAGAACGTTCTAACCTTCTCGATGAGCGGCCTCTCGAAGGTCGCCGGCCTTCCGCAGATGAAGCTCGGCTGGATCGCCGCCAGCGGGCCGGGGCATAAAGACGCGCTGGAGCGCCTGGAGTTGATCGCCGACACGTATTTGTCCGTGGCGACGCCCGTACAGATCGCGCTGCCCCGCATCCTGGCGGAATCCGCCGCGGTACGCGATCAAATCGTCGCTCGAACGCGCGCGAATCTCGAAACGCTCAAGCCCGCGTGCCCGCTGCACGTCGAAGGAGGATGGTACGCCATCCTGCAAGTTCCGCGCACCAAGAGCGAGGAGGAGTGGGCTATCGGCCTGCTCGAGCGTCGCGATGTCCTCGTCCAGCCTGGGTTCTATTTCGATCTCGAATCAGAGGCGTACCTTGTCCTGAGCCTGCTCACGCGGCCGGAGGTCTTCGAGGAAGGGCGGAGGCGCATTCTCGAAGAGATCGGTTAGAATCACAAGTTATGCCCAAAAAACGTATTGCCCTCGGATTGATTGCGCTCGCGCTCTTGCTAGGGCAGACCTCGCAGATGACGGCGCAGAAGAAATTCGCGCTGACCATCGACAACATCATGCGCGGGCCGGAGCTGTTCGGCAATCAGCCCACCGCGTCTCGCTGGTCCTACGACGGCCAGAGAATCTATTTCCAATGGAAGCAGGCGAACGAGGCTCGTATCAAGCCGAATGACACCTACGTGGTGAATCGCGATGGATCGGGATTGCGCAAGCTGAGCGAGGAGGAGACCAGGAATCTGCCGCCGGCGGCCGGCAGCCGCACCAGGGACCGCTCAAAGCTCGCCTACGCGGAAAACGGCGACATTTTCATCTATGATCTGGCGGCCAACACCAGGCGTCAGCTGACGAAGACGTCGGAGCCGGAGACGAATCCGCAGTTCACGTTCGACGAAAAGCGCGTGACGCTCGTGCGAGGCGGAAATCTCTACGCAATCTCGCTTGAGAACGGCATGCTGGAGCAGTTGACCGATATTCGAGAAGCTGCTCCGGCGGGCGCGGCACCCCCAACTCCAGCGGCGGGGGGCCGTGGAGGTGGAGGCGGTCGCGGCGGACGCGGCGGCGGCGCGGCGGCGGCGACCGAAACAAAGGGCACCGACAGCCAGGAGTTCTTGAAGAAGCAGGAGTTGGAATTGCTCGCCACGGTGAAGGAGCACGCTGAGGCTCGCAAAGAAGCAGAAGAACGGCGCAAAAAGAACGAGGGTCCACAGCGGAAGCCTTTCCAGTTGCAGGCGCGGCAGACGGCCGGTCGTTTGGAACTTTGTCCGGATATGAAATGCGTCATCGCGATGGTGACGGAGACCGCCAACGGCGCGAAGAACGAGAACGTGCCGAATTACGTGACCGAATCCGCCTACACGGAAGACATCAACGGCCGAACCAACGTGGGCGAGCCGCAGAACAATCAGCGCATCGCGATACTTGATGTGACGTCCGGCGAATCCAAGTGGATCGACGCCGGCCTGGGCGATCGAGACGTGCAGTTGCAGATGCCCGTGTTCAATGAGACCGGGACAAAGGCGTATTTGACGGCACGCGCCGCCGATAACAAGGATCGCTGGATTCTTGCGCTCGATCTCGCCACCGGAAAAACGCGAGTTTTGTTCACCGAGCATGACGACGCCTGGATCAATGGCGGAGGAGGCGGTGGAGCGTTCGGCGGCGGCGGTGGGGTCGGCTGGCTCAAGAATAGCGATGAGGTCTATTTCCTCAGCGAAAAAGATGGCTACGCGAATCTGTTCAAGGTGCCTTACGGCGGTGGAGATCCCAAACCGATTGTGGCGGGAAAATTTGAAGTGAGCGCAGTGGAACTCTCGCGGGACGGTGGCACGTTCTACTTCACCTCGAGCGAGGTGAGCCCGTTCGATCGGCATTTCTATTCGGTCAGCGTCGATGGGGGTGCCCGCAAGCCGTGGACGAAGGAGGCCGGGAATCATCGCGTGACCCTTTCGCCGGACGAAAGGGCGATGGCGGATATTTACTCCTACACGAACAAGCCTCCGGAGCTGTTTGTCGATGGGAAAAAGGTCACCACGTCGCCGGCGCCGGAGTTTGCGGACTACAAGTGGCTGGACGTGCCCATTATAGAGATCCCGGCGCGCGACGGCGTCAAGGTCCCGGCGCGGCTCTATAAGCCGGCGAATTTTAAGAAGGGCGGACCGGCGGTGATGTTCGTGCACGGTGCGGGATATTTGCAGAACGTGCATCACTGGTGGTCACAGTACGACCGCGAGTACATGTTCAACCACTTCCTGATGGCGCACGGTTACCTCGTGCTGGATCTCGATTACCGGGGCTCGGCCGGCTATGGCCGCGATTGGCGCACGGCGATCTACCGGCACATGGGCGGCAAGGATTTGGACGATCACGTGGATGCGGCGAAGTTCATCGTCTCGCAATATGGGGTGGATCCGAAGCGCATCGGCCTCTACGGAGGAAGCTATGGCGGCTTTATCACGCTGATGGCGATGTTCACCGCTCCCGATACGTTCGCCGCTGGCGCAGCGCTGCGTCCGGTCACCGATTGGGCGCACTACAACCACGGCTACTCGTCGAACATTTTGAATCTGCCTCAGAAGGATGAGGATGCGTACAAGAAGTCGTCTCCGATTTATTTTGCCGATGGCCTAAGGGGCGCGTTGCTGATCTGTCACGGCATGGTGGACACGAATGTCTTTTTCCAGGACTCCGTCCGGCTGGTACAAAGGCTGATCGAGTTACATAAGGAGAACTGGTCCGTCGCTCCATATCCGGTGGAGGATCACGGATTCGTGCAGCCCTCGAGCTGGGCCGACGAATATAAACGCATCTACAGCCTTTTCGAGTCGAACCTTAAGGCAAAATGAGGCAAATGCCCGATTCCTTGGGTGGCCCCGGCAGCGTAGACTCGATCCATGCCGGCATGCGCGCGTTGTGGTGGACGAATCTGTAAGGGCGAGACGACTTGTTTCAACTGTCAGATGCCCGTGGAGGATGTCAAGAGCGGCCGTGAAGTTGCCTTGGGAAAATTTCGGCTCGTGATCGACATCCTGTTTTATCTGTTTCTTGGCTTGACGATCGCGTCGCTATTCATCGATATCGGTGCCAAGACCGCAATGTGCGGGGCTGCCACGGTGGTTCTCCGGCTGGTCCGCATGTCGGCGAGCGAGATGTCAGAGTCAAAGACCTAATTCGCGAGCTTTCGAATCTCGCGAATCACCAGTTCCAATTCTTCATCCGTCGAATAAAAGTGCGGCGCTACACGAATGCCTGCGCCGGGCCGGAAATCTACGAGCACGTCGAGCCGCCCCAGTTCCTGCACGATTTCGTAACCGTTTGGTACGTCGATCACGACAGTACCACCTCGCTGCGCGGGATCGCGCGGCGAATTCACCCGGAACCCAGCCTCTTCGGCCAGTTCAATCAGCCGCGTCGTCTGCCGCACCGATTTTTCGCGAATCGCCGGGACACCGATCTCGCCGATGATTTCATAGCCGGACATGGCTGAGAACATCGCCGGAACATTCGGAGTTCCGTTTAGAAAACGGTTGATGCCGGCGTCGTAATCCATCTCCTGGGCGAACAGAAACGGCTGGCTGTGAGCGGCCCAGCCTGTGGCGCGAGGCTCCAGTTCCGGCCACAGATCGCGGCGGACGTATAGGAAACCCGCGCCCGGACCTCCCAGGAGCCATTTGACCGAGCCTCCCGTGGCGAAATCGACGCCCAGTTCGCGGACGTTCAGCGGCACGGTTCCCGCGGACTGATACACGTCGGCGACAATCTTCGCGCCCACCTCATGTGCGCGCCGGGTGAGCGCGGCCAGATCCTGCTGGAACGAACTGCGAAACAGCACGTGCGAGACGGAAACCAGAGCTGTCTCCTCGTCGATGGCCGCGAGCATCTGGTCGAGCGGAATGGTGATCCCATCGGCCGAGGGCACCAGCACCACCCGCGCGCCAAGGCGCTCGTAGTTGTACAGGTTCGACGGAAAATTCATCGCCTCCGATACGATTTTGTTGCGCTTCCGCGTCCAATCGAAACAGGACAGGATGATGTTCTGGCAGATGGAGACGTTCTGCTGCATCACGATCTCGCCCTCGCCCGCGCCGATAATCTTCCCCAGCAGATTGCCGACCCTCACCGGCATGTCCCACCAGCCCTCTTCCCAGGCGCGGATGCCGCGCGTGTCCCATTGGTCGGCGAACTGGTTCAACCGCTCGCGTGTGCGGCGGGGCATGGCTCCCAGCGAGTGGCTGATCATGTAGACCGTGCGGTCCAGGATAGGAAACTCTTTGCGCCAGGCGAGGAGCGCGTCCATTACGATCTCGCGCCGCCGCTGACGATGAGGATCTCACCGCTGACGTAATCGGAAAGCGGCGAGCAGAAGAACAGCACGGGACCGGCGGCCTCTTCGACGGTACCGGTGCGGCCGAGCGGGCAGTGAGTCTTCACCGCGTCGATGGCGGCCTGCGGCACGCCGACCTTAATCGTGTGGCCTTTCACGTCGATCTGCGCGCCCTCGGAGCCCAGCGGCTGCACCAGGCGCGTTTCGATAAAGCCAAAGCCAACCGAGTTGACGTTGACGTTGTAGCGTCCCCACTCCTTCGCCATCACCTTGGTCAGGCCGTTGATGCCGCTTTTGCCCGATCCGTAGCCGGCCTGGCCCGCGATTCCGTCCACCCCGGAAACGGAGGTGATGTTCACCACCTTGCGCATCACGCGGCGGCCCTCGGCGATTTCTTTCTTTGCCGCTTCGCGGATATAGGTCGATGCAGCGCGAAGCACACGGAACGGCGCTACGATGTGGATGTCCAGCATGGCCTGGAACTGCTCGTCGGTGGTCTTTTGAATGACGTTGTCCCAGGTGTAGCCGGCGTTATTGACGATGATGTCGATGGAGCCGAATCCCCTGACGGTGGCGTTCACCAGTTTTTCGGGGAAATCGGGTGCGGTGACGTCGCCTGGCATCGCCTTCGCCGCGCCTCCTGCCTTGTCAATCAGCATGCCGGTTTCGAAGACGACGTCACGATCGAGGTCGTTCAACATCACGGATGCTCCCGCCTCCGCGAGCTTTTGCGCGATGGCGCGGCCGATGCCCCGTCCCGCTCCGGTGACCAGCGCTGTGCGCCCTTTCAGATCAATAGCCATGCAACGTGTTTTATCACACTGGAGGCTCTGCTGGGAAAATTCCCGGCGCACCAGTCGGCATGCTGGTCCCGGAATGAAGCCTGTAGAAAGGGCGTGGGCCCGTCGTCTCCATAACGCAATCGGCAACTTTTGTCGTGTTGCAAAACTTACCCTTTTCGGGACGCGGCCGGCATCGCTGCATCCACTTCCGATCAGCCGGGCGCTGGCTCCTAGGTCTCTGACCCGCCGCGCGATCCCCGCACTGACGTGCGGGGTTATAACCCCGGGGCGTAAGCCCGGGGATGCATTCTGGCATCGACCTACGGACGTTAGAAACCGAATACAGCGGTCAGATCACTAGCGCCGGCTCAACGATGCGGGCAGGTGTTCGCCGCCGTGTTAGGATCGGCTTAAGATGCGACTTCTTCTTTTGCCGCTCCTTTTTACCGCCGCCGCGCTGTCCGCAATGGACGCTCCGGAGAAGACCGTGGGCGCGCCCAATGCTCCGGTCACGCTCGAAGTTTTCAGCGATTTTCAATGCCCGCACTGCGCTCTGCTGCACTTCGGCGCGCTCAAGGAAGCGCTCGGCGATTGCGTCGCGTCAGGGAAAGTGCGCATCGTCTATCATGACTTTCCCTTGCCGCAGCATCCCTTCGCACGGAAAGCCGCGCAATGGGCCGGCGCGGCGGCTCGTATCGGCCGCTATGAGCGGGTTTGCGACGGCTTGTTTCGCAATCAGAACACGTGGGGCGTGACCGGCGATGTGGAAGGTGCAGTCGCCGCCGAATTGTCCGCCCCCGAAATGGCGAAGGTGCGGAAGATCATGGCGGATCCAAAGGCTCTGGCCGAGATCAACCGCCAGATCGACGCCGATCTCGCGGCGGGGAACAAGATTCCGGTTGCCAGCACGCCGACCATGATCATGACAGGTAACGGCAAACGCTACCCCATCACGGGCGACGTCCGCTACGATTTTCTGAAGCAACTGGTCGACCGCATCGCCAAGTAATGCGCCGCGCGCTTTATATTCTGGCGCGCCTGGCGCTGGCGGGCGTATTTCTGTGGTCGGCGATCGCCAAGCTGCGCGATCCATGGATGCTGTTTGCCATGGAGATCGACAACATGCACGTGATTCCAGGAGCCGCGGTGGAGTTCGTCGCCCGCACACTGCCCTGGTTCGAACTCGTGCTCGGCTTGGCTCTCGCGTCAGGTGTCTGGGCGCGGTACGTTTCTCCCGTCGCGATGGCCTTGGCCGTCAGCTTTTTCAGCCTCGTTACTCTGCTGTATTTCCAGGGGTTCAAAGGTGATTGCGGATGCTTCGGGCCGGGCGAGCAACTGGGCCCAAAGACGGTCGCTCGTGATTTTTCCTTTGTCTTGTTATCGATTTGGGTGACCTGGGAAGCGTTTCGGCGGCGGCGAGGCGCGCCAGCGAACTAGACACGAGCCGCGACGAAACGCTTGCTACAATAAAATCAGCCGCTTTTTGTTCGTCCCGTTCGTCTTCTCATGCATACATTCGAACCGCTAAACCCGAAATTTGGACTCTCCTTCCAGGACTTGTACCTGCGCGAGGGCCTCATCCGGCTCGATGCCGCCTTCGTCGACGATCTGAAGTCCGCCGACGCGTCGTTGTTCGCCCGCTTCTCCGAGGCTCGCGCCGCCGCCGGCTCTCTCCCGCGCAAGAAGCAGTCCGAACTTCTGGTCGACCTGGCTCCGCACGTAGAGGATTTCATCGGGCGTTTGTTCGGCGTTTCGGAGGAGCTGAGGGAGGAGCAGGCCCGCCACGACGCGCTGGCTCCGGTCTATGCGCTGAAGCGCAAGTTCGTCCAGAAAAAGGCCATCAGCGGCATGACTGCGGAGAAAGCCTCGGCCATCGATGGCCCTGCGCGCGCCGAGGAGTTGTCGGCATTGTTCAATGAGCCTCTGACAGAGGCAAGTTTCGTCACGCATGTCTCGCGCTGGCTCGACGAGGAAGCCAATCATGCGGACGCGTTGGCCGTTGCCGCGCAATATGCAGCATGGGCCGCGCTTTCGCCTGACGGACGCGTCAAACACGATGGCGGCGTACTGTTCAAGGTGCCGCACAAGCTCGACATGACGCACCTGATTCCGGTGGAGACGTTGATTGCGGGCGGCGTCGCCGGCTTCGTCCTGCCGGACCACGATCTGCGGCATCGCGAAGGGTTCGAGCTCACCGATCAGGGCATGGACCTGAACGCGGCGCTCGACCAGGCCAATTACTGCATCAAGTGTCATAACCAGGAGAAGGATTCCTGCTCCACCGGCCTCAAGGAGAAAACAGGCGAGTTCAAGAAGAGCGTCTTCGGCGTCACGCTGGCGGGTTGCCCGCTGGATGAAAAAATATCGGAGATGAATCTCGTCAAGCAGCGCGGCCATTCTGTGGGCGCGCTGGCGATTACGGCAGTCGACAATCCGATGTGCGCCGGCACAGGCCATCGGATCTGCAATGACTGCATGAAGTCCTGCGTGTTCCAGAAGCAGGATCCGGTGGATATTCCGCAGGTGGAAACGCGGACGCTGAAGGACGTTCTGGACCTTCCGTGGGGCTTCGAAATTTACAGCCTCCTGACGCGCTGGAATCCGCTGAACTTCGCCCGTCCGCTGCCGAAGGAAGAGTCCGGATATAAGGTCCTGGTGGTGGGCCTCGGTCCGGCCGGCTTCACGCTGGCGCACCACCTGATGAACGAGGGTCACGCAGTGGTGGGCGTGGATGGACTGAAGATCGAGCCGCTGCCCTCCGACATCTCCGGCGTCACGCCCACCGGAGTGCGGGTGCCGTTCCGTCCCATTCGCGACGTAAACGAGCTGTATGAATCGCTCAACGACCGCGTGATGGCTGGCTTCGGTGGCGTGGCTGAATACGGCATCACCGTGCGCTGGAACAAGAACTTCCTGAAGATCATCCGGCTCTTGCTTGAACGGCGCGACCAGTTTGCGATGTTCGGCGGCGTGCGCTTCGGCGGCACGATGACGGTGGAGAGTGCGTTCGAGTTGGGCTTCGATCACATCGCGCTCTGCGCGGGAGCGGGGAAGCCCACGGTTATTCCGATGAAAAACGGCCTCGTCCGCGGCGTGCGCCAGGCCTCGGATTTTCTCATGGCCCTCCAACTGACGGGCGCGGCCAAGGAAAGTTCCGTGGCGAACCTGCAGATCCGCATGCCGATCGTGGTGATCGGCGGCGGATTGACGGCCATCGATACGGCCACCGAATCGATGGCGTATTACGTCGTCCAGGTGGAGAAATTCCTGCATCGCTACGAGGCTCTCGTCGCCGAACTGGGCGAGCGCGAGGTCCGCGCGGCGTGGAGCGCGGAAGATTCGGAAACCGCGGACGAGTTCCTGTCGCACGCGCGAGCCATTCGCGCCGAACGCTCCGCTGCCGCGCGCGAAGGACGCGAGCCGAAGTTCGTTGAACTGCTGAACCAGTGGGGAGGCGTGACACTCGCCTACCGCCGCCGGCTGATCGATTCGCCGAGCTATACGCTTAATCACGAGGAAGTCGCGCTGGCGATGGAGGAAGGCATCCGGTTCGCCGAGTCCTTGACGCCCGTCAAAGTCGAGGTCGATTCGTACGGACACGCCGCGGCGCTGATGGTTCGCAATGCGGCGGGCGAAGTGGTGCGGATGCCGGGACGGTCGATTCTGGTCGCCGCTGGTACGCAGCCCAATACCGTATTAGGCCGCGAGGACCCGGACAACGTCTTCCTCGATGGCAAATGGTTCCGCGCGGTGGACGAAGATGGCAGCACGGTGACGCCCGAGAAAGTCGCCAAGCCCGTCCAGGCGCGCGTGTTGATGTCGGTTCGCCCCGATGGCCGCGCGATCAGCTTCTTTGGCGACCTGCATCCGTCGTTCGCCGGCAACGTTGTGAAGGCGATGGCCAGCGCGAAGCAGGGCTATCCTGTGGTGTCCCGAATACTGGAGCGCAAGGCACCAACCGGGCTGCCCGCCGAGGCGTTGCTGGGTCACCTGAACGCGGAACTGCGCGCAGTGGTGGATCGCGTGGAGCGGCTGACCCCAAATATTGTCGAGGTGGTCGTCAAAGCGCCGATGGCGGCGCGCGGATTCCATCCGGGCCAGTTCTATCGGCTGCAGAACTTCGAAGCGCTGGCTCCGAAAGCCAACGGCACGACGCTGGCGATGGAAGGCCTGGCGCTGACCGGCGCCAAGGTCGACCGCGAAAAGGGCTTGCTCTCGACGATCGTACTCGAAATGGGCGGATCTTCCGATCTGTGCGCGCTGCTGAAGCCCGGCGAACCCGTCATTCTGATGGGCCCCACTGGAACGCCCACCGAAACCCCGGCCAAGGAAACGGTGCTGCTGGCCGGCGGAGGCTTGGGGAACGCGGTGCTGTTCTCCATCGGCCAGGAACTGCGCGCCAAGGGCTCGCGGACGATTTATTTCGCCGGATACAAGAAGATCATCGACCGCTACAAGGTCGAAGAAATCGAAAAAGCGGCTGACATAGTGATCTGGTGCTGCGATGAAGGTCCTGGATTCACGCCCGGGCGGCCGCAGGATCGGGCGTTTGTCGGCAACATCGTTCAGGCGATGGCCGCTTACGGGCAAGGGCCGGTTCAAATGCCGCTGAGTTCCATAGATCGCATGGTGGTGATCGGCTCGGACGCCATGATGGCCGCCGTCGCGCGCGCCCGGCACACCACGCTCGCGCCGTATCTGAAGCCTCATCACGAGGCGATCGGCAGTATCAACTCGCCGATGCAGTGCATGATGAAAGAAATCTGCGCCCAGTGCCTGCAGCAGCACAAGGACCCGGTGACAGGCGAGGAGACGGTGGTCTTCTCCTGCTTCAACCAGGATCAGCCGCTCGATGTGGTGGATTGGTCCAACCTGCGCTCGCGCCTGGCGCAGAATAGTGTTGAGGAGAAACTCACCAAGCTGTGGATCGACCGCTGCCTGCGGGAAATCGGCGTGCGCGAACTAGCCGCGACGCGGTAACTGCTGTTAGGGCGTTTGCTTTTCCAGATACCTGGCGCGCGCAGCCATGATCATGTCGCGCGCGGCCTGCTTGTCGCGCCAGCCTTCCAGGCGCACGTTCTTGCCTTCCAGTTCCTTGTAAATCTGGAAGAAATGCTCGATCTCCTTCAGGATGTGCCCGCGCACGTCGTGGATGTTGTGGATTTCGTCGTACCGCGGATTATTCATCGGCACGGCCAGAATCTTATTGTCGGACTCGGAGTTATCCACCATGTCCAGAATGCCCACCGGACGGACCTCGATCATACAGCCGGTAAAGCTGGGGCTGCTCATCAGGACAAGAATGTCCGCGGGGTCGCCGTCCTCGGCTTCGGTACCGGGAACAAACCCGTAATCGCCGGGGTAATGCATCGGCGAATAGAGCGTCCGGTCCAGGCGAAACACGCCCAATTCGATGTCATACTCGCACTTGTTCGTCGAACCTTTGGCGATCTCAACGATCATGCGGACAGATTTCGGGGTAAAAGGGCCGGGATCAATATCGGAGAGCTTCAAATTTCAATTTTAGCATGGCGGGCATGTTAGACTTCAGACAGAGATGGCGCGGAATTTCAAAATCGTAGTGGAGCAACACGCCGACGGCTTCGCGCCTACCCGTTGGGGATGAAAGGCGTCGTGGTAGGAGAGGGCCACACTTATGAGGAAGCGCTCTCCGATGTCGAGTCCGCCATCCGATTCCACATCGAGACCTTCGGCGACGAAGTTCTCGCCGACGGTTCGCCCGTCACCCGTGAGTGATTGAGAAATTGGTGGACCTGGACGGGTTCGAACCGTCGACCTCTTCCATGCCATGGAAGCGCGCTCCCAACTGCGCCACAGGCCCACGTGAGCTAACTCAAGTTTAACATACACTGGGTTTATGGATCGACAACAAGCCTGGGATATTGTCTGTGAATTCGTGAAGTCGGAGAGCCTCCGCAAGCACATGCTCGCGGTGGAGGCCTGCGTCGCCGCCTACGCCCGCAAGTTCGGCGAAGATGAAGAAAAATGGGCGGTTGCGGCCCTGCTTCACGACTTCGACTGGGAAATTCACCCCAACCTGCCGGACCATCCCACCAAGGGCGAGGCGATCCTGGCCGAACGCGGCGTGAGCGACGAGATCCGCCGCGCGATCCTCTCGCACGCCGATTTTACTGGCGTCGAGCGTATCTCTCCGCTCGAAAAAACGCTCTTCGCCTGCGACGAATTGGCCGGATTCCTCACCGCCTGCGCCTATGTGAAGCCCGGCCGCAGCATTCAAGAAGTCGATACGAAATCGGTACGTAAGAAAATGAAAGATAAGGCCTTCGCCCGAGCCGTGAATCGCGACGACATCATCAACGGCGCGGCGCAGATGGGCGTTGATCTCGATCAGCACATCGAATTCTGCATCGAAGCCATGAAGGCTCGTGCATCGGAATTAGGTCTGGCGGGAACCGCCGCGACGTCAGCCTAGGTCGTCCTCGCGGCGGTCCTGAGCTGCGCCTTCCAATCCTCTAAAATCGCCACCGCGGCGATGGTGCCCACGCGTGCGCATCCCGCGGCGCGCAACTCCAGCACCTCGGAGATCGTCCGGATGCCTCCGCTCGCCTTGATTTTCACTGCGTCCCCGAGCAGCCGCTTCATCAGCGCGACGTCGTCGAGCGAATAAGGCGCGGGGCCGAACGGCGTCGACGTGCGCGCATAATCCGCGCCCGCGCGCTTCACGATCTTGCAGGCGATGGTCTTCAGATCCTGCGTCAAGTAGCCGTTCTCAAACGCGACCTTCAGAATCGCGCCCGCTTCATGGCACGCCTCCGCCATCTGCTGCAACTCCATTTCCACGTATTGGAACTGGCGCGAAATCAGCTTGCCCAGGTTGATGACCGTGTCGATCTCCGTAGCCCCGCGCCGGAGCAGATCGCGCGTTTCATAAAGCTTCACCGAGGTTGTCGCGGAGCCGTGCGGATAGCTCACGATGCTCGCCACCGCAACGCCGCTGCCCTTCATCCAACCTACCGCCAGATCCACGTCGGAGGGGCGAACCGTGACCGCCGCGAGGCGATACTGCTTAGCGATCTCACAGCCGGTCTGCACCTCCTCCTCGGAGAGTTCCGGGCGCAGCACCGGGTGTTCGATCATCCCGGCGATGTCTTCGTAGGTGAGTTGGGGCTCGGCTGGAGCCGACATAAGTTACTTCCCGCGTTTTGCGGGTGTGGGTTCATAGCCCAACTCCCGCAGGTGTTTGTGCGCTTCCCTCACGTGCGGACTGTCCGGATAGTTCGCAAGAAAACTCTTGAACTCGGTGGCCGCGGCCGTCTTGTGCTTCGCGTTCATCAGGGAGCAGGCCTTCATATACTGCGACTCCGAGGTTTTCGGATTCTTCGGAAATTTTTCCAGCACGGCGTCGAAGGCCTTGGCGGCGTCCTCATATGCCTCGGCGCGATAGTAAATCTGTCCGACGTAGTATTGGGCTTCGGGCGCGTGCGCGCTGGTGGGGAAATACTGGATGTATTTCGCGAATTCGTCCAGCGCGAGGTTGTCCTTTTTGCCCATGTAATCGCTATAGGCCGTTTGAAATGACAGCTCCACAGACATTCCCGCCGGAGGACCACTGGGCGTCTGCCCTGCCGTGGTTTCCCCACTCGTTCCGGCTGCGGCAGGCGGAGGCGCGACGGTCTGTTGGGCGGCCAGCGTTCGCACGGTCTGCGAGATATCGGTCACCTTCGCGTCCAGATCGTTGAACTTCCGCACCAACTCGGCCACGTTTTCGCGCACCTTGCTGAAATCGCCCGACATATCGTCGACCTTCAGCCCCAGCGACGCCACCGGAGCCACCAGCTTGGTCTGCTGATCGGCGAGCTTCTGGTCCACCTCCTTCTGCATCGTCGCCAGCGTCGCGGCGTTGCGATTCGACACTTCCAGCGCCTGCTGCATCAGCGCCGTAAGGGCTGCCATCTTCTCGTCCAGCGACTTCTGCAGCTGCTTGACGTTGTCCTCAAGCTGCGCCACGTCGCGCTGGATGGAGACGAGTTCCTCTTTCTTTTGCCCCAGCAGAATCGCCGGGGCGAGTGCAACGCCAAGCAGAAGCAGTCGGGACGCTCTCATGGAAAATCCTCCGGTTACTGCGCGGGTGCCAGGTGGCCGCGCCGGTTCTTTTGATAGCAGGTCTCATTTTCGTCCGTGCACACCGGACGTTCCTTGCCGTAGCTGATGGTCTTCAGGCTGCTGTCCGGAACGCCCAACTGCACCAGGAATTCCTTCACGGCGATGGCGCGGCGGTCGCCCAGCGCCAGGTTGTATTCTTCCGATCCGCGCTCGTCGCAATGGCCCTCAATCACGACCGAGAAGCCGGGATCGGCGGCCAGAATGCCTTTGATCACCTGCGCGTTCTTGGTCAGCGTATCGCGGCCGTCGGGACGGATGTCATTCTTGTCGTAGTCGAAGTAGACGTCCTGCGCGTCGCGTCCCAGGATCTCCGCGCTGGACATCTTCGCCGTCACGGTGCGAGGAGGAGGCGGAGGCACGCTCGTAGCGACCTCAATCGTCACCGAACGCGAATCCTGCCCGGCAGCACCCTTCGCCGTCAGCGTGTAGGTGGTCGTCTGGCTGGGGAACACCTGGCGGCTGCCGTTGGCCGCTACGGAACCCAGCCCTTGGTCGATGGAAATATCCGTCGCGTTGCCGATGGACCAGCGCAGCGTGGCCGATTGCCCGCGCTCAATCGATCGAGGCTCGCCCGTGAAGCTATTGATGCGCACCGCCAAAGGAGCAGGAGGCGGTGCCTCGGGCGGAGGAGCCGGCTGAGTGGGCGGAGGCGTCGCTACTGGAGGCTTCTTCTTACTACACCCCGCAGCCGTCATCATCAAAACCGCCGCGAATGCCGCCGCGGCCAATGTCCTCGAAACTTTGCGCATTTTGGGTCCCTTCCCTTTACCCTACTTTAGTTTATCCCGTTCGCCCACACAGGCTGGGTGTTATTTCCAGCGCTGGTGAGCTTCTGGGGGTTCGTGCCGTCGGCGAGTATAGAATAGATCTGCGTCGACCGCCCTTGTGTTGACTGAAAGACCAAATGGACGCCGTCCGGAGCCCACCACGGGTTCTCACTCTTGCCCCCCACCGATTTCAGCTGGGTGTATTTCTTGCTGGCGATCTCCATGACGAAGATGCTGAACGCGCCGGGCTCGGGACCGCGCGTCCAGGCGAAGGCGATCAGTTGCCCGTTTGGATTCCAGGACGGATTGGCCACATAGCCTTCTCCGTTGGTGATCATTTCGGCGTCGCCTCCGTCGATGTTCATATGCCAGAGCTGCTCGATGCCGCTGCGGCCGGAGATAAACAGAACGTCGCGCCCGGTTTTCGGATTCACGCGCGGGGAAACCTCGGAGGAACGCACGCGGGACAGCTGGTTCATATTGCCTCCGTTCAGATCGGCGATGCAGAGGTTCACCCAACCGTTCAGGCTCGCCGCAAACAGAATGTGGCGACCGTCGGGCGCAAACTCCGGCGTTTCGATGGTGGACGAAACGGGGTTATAAAACGGCAATTTCTTGCCCGTTTCCACCGAATGCACCATGATTTGCCAGGAGTGGTTCGCCAGCGTGCTGAAGGCAAACATTTTCCCGTCGGCGGAGACCACGGGTTCCTTCGAGATGCTGCGGTAGTTGGTCATCGGCTTCTGATTGGAGCCGTCGTAATCCATCGACCAGATTTCCTTGTTCCCTGTGCGGTCCGACACAAAGAAGATTTTCGTTCCCGCGAGGCTCTTGCGGCCGAACTGCTGCAGAATATCGGCGGCGAAGTCGCGCGCCACCTTCTTCGCGCCGTCGTCGTCCAGCGAGCCGAAATAGAGCTTGTGAATCAAGTCCGCGCTCACCAGATCCGGCTGGCCGACGTTGTACAGGAAGCCGCGCAGCACCAACCGGCCGTCCTGAACCGCCGTGTAGCCGAATGCCAGATAATTTGCATTCGCGGGAGGGCCGGACCAATCCGTCAGCCACGGTCCGGCTTTCACCGTTCGTGGAGGATCGCCGCGCCTCAGGCCCGGCGTGGTCGTGGGAGGCCGGAAATCCTGCGGCTGTTGCGGCACATCCACCGGGTAGAACGTCTTGCCGACCATTTCCAGAACGCCCGAATTGTTCAATTCATCCCAGAGCGTGGAGTTGAACGTCGTCATGTATTTCTGAGCGTCGCCCGTGCCCCGGAAGTCGATCACGGCCATGCGGGGCCTATGCTGGCCCTCACGAATAATTCCCGTAATCTGCTCCTGGCCGTGAACAAAGATCGCGCAGGCGGCCAGCGCGATGAATGAGGCAAGAATGAGTTTGGTTTTCATTTTTTCAACTCAAAGGTAAACTCGCACCTCGCGTAGCTTTGGTCGAACCCCGGCGGAATCGGTGGAAAAGGTGCAGCGCTTTCAATTGCCCTGCGCACCGAGAAATCGAGAGACGAGATGCCACTGTTCTGCAAGAGCGTGAGATTCCGGATGCTGCCGTCCCTCATCAGATCGAACCTGGCAATCACCAGGGGACCCGTCTGCACCTTCACGTCGCCGGTGTTCCAATGTTGTGCGATCAGCGTCTGAATCTGCTGCGCGTAGGCGCCGAAACGGGTCCCCAGCGTCGTGTTCATGCCCGTACCGACGCGCCCCGAGCCGGGCATCTGGCTGTACATCGAACTGGATACTTGTTGCTGAGCCGTGCTCGTCAACTGATTCGCCTCCAACTGTTCGAACGACTTCAAGCGCTTCCGGCTCGCCTCTTTGGCCGGTTTCTTCTTCTCTTGTTTTAGATTCAGCTTCACCGCGTCCGGAGGCGTGATGTCTTTTTCCCGCTCCACCGTCTTCGCCGGAGCCTGCGGCGCTTCCGATTCGCTATCGTGCGCTACCGGATTCTGCGGACCGGAATGCGGCAGCGGAATTTTATCCACCGCTTCCACTCCCACGCTCGCGCCGCCCGCATTGGGATCGCCGAAGCGTTCCCCGTGCGTGTTCATCAAGTTCGACACGAAAGCCGCGCCCAGCAGCGACAGGTGCAGCGCAACCGCGAAGGCGAAGGAACGCCCCATTGGATCGGGCCGCGCCAGTACGCCTCCGGTCATCTCCCTTTCGACTCCAATGGCTTGGTCACCATGCGCGGCGTGATCTGCGCCGCCGAAAGCTCGGCCAGAACCTGCGCCAGCACGTCCCACCGGATGGAGCTATCGGCCGCAACGTACACGATCGTCTGCCCCTTGAACCGCTGTGCGAGCTGCGCGGGCAAATCGTGAATGTTCACGACTTTCTCATTCAAGTGGAGCGTTTGATCGCGCGTGATCGTCACCACCGGCAGTATCTCCGGCGAATCCTTGGTGATTTTCACTTTCGGGACGTCGACTTGCAGCCCGTAATCCATGACGTGAGCCGTGAGCATGAAAATGATCAGCAGCACGAGTACCACGTCCACCAGAGGGATGATGTTGATCTCCGACAACGCGCTGCCCGAGCCGCGAAAGCGCTTGCGCCTGCCCGATCCGCCGTTTGATTCTCCAACAGAGAACGCCATACCGGTCTATTTCGGCTCCTCGAAATTCCTTTCGGTCATATTGAGGAATTCCAGCGAGAAATCCTCCATCCGCGCGCCCATCTCCTTCACCGCGTTGTGGAAGTAGTTGTAGAAGACGGCCGCCGGAATTGCCGAGAACAGCCCAACGCCGGTGGTGATCAGCGCCGAAGCGATGCCCGGCGCCACCGTCCGCATGCTGGCCGAGCCTTCGAGGGCGAGTTGCTGAAACGCGTCGATGATGCCGAACACCGTGCCGAACAGGCCGATGAACGGCGAAACCGTGGCGATCGTCGCCAGCCAGCTCATGCCCTGCTCCAGCCGCGTGATCTCCTCGCTCATGCCGATTTCCAGCGTGCGCTCCAGCGCCAGCGTGTTGTGGATCCGAGGTCCGGCGCTCATCTGGCGGCAGACCTCGCTATAGCCGAAGTCGAAGACCACAACCAGCGGCGCGGCGCGAAACTGCTCCGTGGCCGCGGCCACTGCGTCCAGGCGCGCCGACTTGCGGAACGCCCTTAGGAACCTCAGGTTGGCATTGCGGGCGCTGCGAAACGCGCTCCACTTCGAAAAAATGATGGTCCAGGAGGCAAGTGAGCAAATCACCAGGGTTCCCAGCACGCCCAGCGTGACCGGCCCGGAGGTCCTCACTAGCTCCCAGAAGTTGACTTCCAGAAAGAGCTGGTTCAAGGTTCCCGTGTGCACCTATTTTTATTGTACGCGGAAAACGCTAAAGAACAGAAGCGAAAAGAAATGTTTTAGCCGCACTGGAGGAGGCCGTTCGATATAATTCAATCGTGATCGCCGAGTTGGCCGTCGAAAATTACGCCGTCATCGAGCGCGTCCGTGTCCGCTTCCATCGCGGCCTGAACCTGCTCACCGGAGAGACCGGCAGCGGCAAGTCGATTGTCGTCGATGCCCTCGGCCTCCTGTTCGGCGGGCGAGCCTCGGCCGACATGATCCGCGCCGGAGGCGACCGCGCCTTCGTTTCCGGCATCTTCGAAGTCGCGCCAACGCCTCCGCTGAAGCGCCTCCTCGACGACGCCGGCATCGAGATTGAGGACAACGAAATTCTGGTGGAACGCGAAATCCTGGCCAACGGCAAATCCAGAGCCTTCGTCGACAGCCGCCCCGTCACCGGAGGTCTGCTGCGGGAGTTGGCCCCGCATCTGGGCGATATTCACGGCCAGCATGATCAGCAACAGCTCTTTCGCCCCGATGCCCAGCGCGAACTGCTCGATCAATTCGCCGGCTCCGACGATTCCATCGCCGGAATTTATCTTCAATGGCGCCGCGCCTCGGCCGAGCTCGAGGAACTGGAGCGCTCATCGCAGGAGAAGCTCCGCCTGACCGATCTCTGGACGTTTCAGCGCAACGAAATCGAGGCCGTTTCGCCGCGCGTGGGCGAAGATGCCGCGCTCGAAAACGAGCGCCGTGTGTTGCGCAACGTCGTCAAAGTGGAGGAATCCGCCAACGCCGCCTACGCCGCGCTGTACGACGCCGAGGAGAGCGCGACGGCGCAGCTTCAAGTGGTGTTGAAGAGGCTGGACGATCTGGCGAGGATCGATGAAGGCGTCGCGACCATCGCCGCTACGCTCAAGCCCGCCGTCTTCACCGTCGAAGAGGCAGCCGACGCGCTGAGGCATTACTTAGGAAAGCTCGAAACCGATCCCGCGCGCCTCGATGAAGTGGAAGAACGCCTCGCCGCGCTGGAAAAGCTGAAGCGAAAGTATGGATCGACCATCGAGGAGGTGCTCGCCTTCTTCGAAAATGTCTGCCGCGAGTTGAACGCCGTCGAGACCTCCACCGACCGGCAGGCCGCGTTGAGGAAACAGGTCGCCGAACTGGCCGCGTCGTACGAAGCCGCGGCGAAGAAACTCACGGCCGCGCGATTAGCCGCCGCCAAGCGCCTGGCCAAAGCCGTCGAAGGCGAGCTCGCCTCGCTGGCCATGGAACGCACGCGCGTCGAGATCCGCGTCAGCCCAGCGCCTTGGTCCGAACATGGCGCCGACGCGGTGGAGTTTCTCATGTCGGCCAACGCGGGCGAGGAGATGAAGCCTCTCGATCGCATCGCCTCGGGCGGGGAACTGTCGCGCGTGGCTCTGGCGCTGAAGACCTGTGCGTCGAAACCCGGCAAGGGTTCGCCCCGAACGCTGGTGTTCGACGAAGTGGACGCGGGCGTAGGCGGCAGCGCGGCGGAAGCAGTCGGAAGGCGGCTGAAGAAGCTATCGGCGTCGAGCCAGGTGCTTTGCGTGACGCATTTACCGCAGATCGCCGGCTTCGCGGATCATCATTATTACGTCGAAAAACATGAGGAGCGAGGCCGAACCGTCGCGACCATCGCCGAGCTGACGCCCTCTCAGCGCACCAAGGAGATCGGCCGCATGTTGTCAGGCGAAACAGTCACGGCAGAAGCCTTGAAGCACGCGGAACGACTCATCAAGCTCGCGGCGGAGTAGTCCCCTAGTGCCTCTTGTGGGGCGGCCATTCTTGGCGGCAGCCGCTTTTCAAGCGGCTTCTTGCGCCGAACCACAGAGCCTGGCTAGGGCCCTTACTCATCCCTCAACGCCACCAGAGGATCCAGCGCCGCGGCCCTCCGCCCCGGCATCCAGCAGGCGATCCCCGCGATCAGGAAAAATAACAAAGCCATGGCGAGATACGTCACAGGGTCCGACGCCTTCACGCCCACCAGCATCGACGTCATCACGCGCGTTAATCCCAGAGCCGCGAAGATTCCCAACCCGACCCCCATCGCGCTGAGCTTCAGCCCGTGGCCGATCATCAATTGAAAAATGTTCGATGGTTCCGCGCCTAGCGCCATCCGGACCCCGATCTCCGATGTTCTCTGCCGCACCACGGTCGACAGAACCCCGTACAACCCGACTCCCGCCAGCAGCGCCGCGATCACCGCGAACACGCCGATCAGCAGCAGCGAAAAGCGCGTCCCCGCGCCCGATTTATCCATGTAAGCGCTCATCGGCTGCACCTCGAACATGGCCAGATGCGGCTCCACCTTCGCCAGTTCCGCGCGCACCGCCGCCGCGAAGTGATTGGGATCACCCGCAACGCGAATCGCCCAGCGGTTGGCGCGGCCGTGACCCGCAAAGCCGTCGGTCAAGTAATATTGTTCCCGCCCCTCCTCGGCCAACGATGATTCTCTCGTGTGGGCCACCACGCCGATAATTTCCACAAACTCCGCTTCCGGCGTGCGCAGACGGATCAGCAGCCGCTTGCCGATAGCCGATTCGTGCGGGAAAGCCTTCTTGGCGAGTTTGTCATCGATGATCACCACGCTGCGCTTGGGATCGTTGTCGGCGTCGGTGAACGTGCGGCCCTTAATCAATCGTGTGCGCATCGTTTCAAAGAAGCCGGGCAGCACCAGTTCGCAATCGGCGGCCTGAAACTTCGAAGGATCGGCCTGCGCCTCTTCCGTGCCCCATCGCAAAGGATTAAAGCGGCCATCAAGTGGGAAGGGATTGGCCGCGCTTGCGCCGAAGACGCCTGGCATCCCGGCGAGCCTCCCTTGCAGGTCGTGCAGAAAAGCCCCTTGCTCGGCGGGCGTGTTGCCGCGATTCCCGGCTAGCAGAAATGTCAGCAGACCTTGCGGGTCGTAGCCCGGATCGATGTGCTTCAGCGCCACGAAGCTGCGGAACATCAGGCCCGATCCCGTCAGCAGGACGAACGAAAGAGCCACTTCCACCACCACCGCGGCGCTGCGAAGGACGCGCCCTCCGCCGAGGCTTGCCGTGCGCCCGCTTCCACGCAACACCTGCATCACATCGGGACGGGAGGCTCGCAGCGCCGGGATCAGCCCGAAAATCGCCGCGGCAACCACGCCTGCCGCGGCCGAAAATCCCAGCGATGCGGGATCGATGGTGATGGCGTCGATTCGCGGAAGACTCGATGGTCCCATGGCGATCAATTGCGCGATGCCGATGCGCGCCAGCCCCAGGCCGGCCACCGTTCCGATCGCCGCCAGCACCAGGCTTTCGGCGAGCATCTGCCGCATCAGTCTCCAGCGGCTCGCGCCGAGAGCGGTACGTACCGAAAGCTCGCGCTCTTTCAGAGACGCGCGCACCAGCAGCAGATTCGCGACGTTGGCGCAGGCGATCAGCAGCAGAGACACGGCCGCTCCCATCAGAGCCAGAATCGCCGGCCGCGCCTCGGCGACGATGTTCTGCTTCATCGGCTCCAGGCGGACGTGGTAATCGGTGGCTTTTTCGATGATGTACTTGCTACGCAGATCGGCCGAAACGGCCTCGGTCTCGGCCTGCGCGCGGTCCAGCGTCACGCCGGGCTTCAAGCGGATGATCATGCGGAGCCCGATGCTGTTGCGCTGCGCCGGATCATAGCGGAAGCGCCCGGCGTTCCAAACGTCCGGCGCACGCTCTACGTTGGCGTTGGGAGGAAACAGCATCGCGAAGCCGGGTTCCAGCACGCCCACCACCACTGGGCCATTGGCGTTCCCCAGAGGATGGCCAAGAATATTCGGATTCGATCCATGGCGCCGCCAGTATTCGTAGCTGATAATCGCCATGTTGGGCGCCTGCGGCGGAGGAGCGTTGGGCGCGGCCGCCGGGTCGGGCTGAGGCGGAACCCCGTCATCGTCGGTAAAATCGCGGCCTCGTGCGATGTGCGCGCCGAGTATCCGGAACAGATTCGGCGTTGCGACGCCGAAGCTGATCTGCTCCAGCGACCCGTCCTCAGACTGAATCGTCCCGCGTCCCGTGAAGATCACCGCGGCGTCCTCAATCGACGGCGCACCGGCCTTCAGATCTGCGAAATTGTCATAGGAATTCGTGCTGTCGAACTGATGCCGCGCGCGTAGTTCCACCCAGCCCAGCACCAACCGGTCCGGATCCTTATACGGCAGAGGCCGCAGCAGCACCGCGTTGACCACGCTAAAAATCGCCGTGCTCGCGCCGATTCCGAGCGCAATGGTGAGAATGGCCGTCAGGGCAAACGCCGGCGTTTGGCGCAGACCGCGAAGCGCGTGAAAAAGATCCTTGCGCATTGACGTTATAGACGGTACCGCAGCCCTTTGGTTCCGTTATTGATATTTCCCACGCCCGACCTGGGGGAGCCACGAAAATAAGCAAGAGGCCTGTGGGGCAGGCCCCCCAGCCTGCGGCCGACGCCCTCGTCGGCCTGCGCGGGCGGAAGCCGGACCTGGGGGTCCGCCGCGGACGCGGGCGTCCGCCCCATATGAATGTGCATTCGTTTGTCCCGCGGAACTTATCCAGTCCGCAGGTGTCTACACGGGCATGGCGCTCTTATGGCAATGACAATCGGCAGTAAAGCGCAAATCAACGTGACGCCGATGATCGACGTCCTCCTCGTCCTGCTGATCATCTTCATGGTGATCATTCCCGATCACTCCACCGGCCTCGATGCCAGCGTCCCGCAGCCGCCGGCCGATGCGTCGGGGCCTCCTCCGCCTCCGCGCGACATCGTGGTGAGCATCGCCGCGGACCGCCGCCTCGAAATCAATTCCGAGCCGGTCACTTGGGAAAACCTGAGCGAGCGTTTCAAGCAGATCCTGGCGCGCAGACCCGACGGCGTCTTCTTCGTCGCCGCCGCGCCAAACCTGGATTTTCAGGACGTCGCCCGCGTCTTCGACGAAGCGCGGGGAGCCGGAATCAACCGCCTCGGCCTCATGCCGCGAGTCAAGTAAAGGGCACTGTGCTATGCTCGAAAATCCGACATGCGCTACCCACGTTTCGTTGTCGCATTCCTGTCTCTTCTGGTAACGCTGTCGCCCTCCGTTTCCGCCTGGAACGCCACCGGACATCGCCTCATCGCCGCCATCGCCTACGACCGGCTGAACCCGAAAACGCGCGCTCGCGTCGATGAACTGATCCGCCGTCATCCGGACTACGAAAAGCTTTTTCTGCAAGGCGCTCCCACCGAGCCGAAGGCCCGCGCGCGGGCCGCTTTCATCGCCGCCTCCGTCTGGGCCGATCAGATCAAGGGCGATCCGCGCTTTTATGATGAAACGCGCCCCAACGCGTCGCCGACGCCTCTTCTGCCGGGCTTCCCCGACATGGCGCGTCACACGGTCTGGCATTATTACGACACGCCGTACGCGCCCGACGGCGCCGCGATTGAGCAGCAAAAGCCGCCGCACGCGTTATCCGAGTTGAAGCGAATCATCCCCCTCATCGGAAACAAGGCCGACGTGCCGCCCACCAGCGCGTCGAATCCCGTGTACCTGCTGCCATGGCTCGAACATATTGAAGGCGACGTGCATCAGCCGCTGCATTGCGTAAGCCGGTTCTTGAAATCGCAGCCGAAAGGCGATCAGGGCGGCAACCTCGTCTACATCGGGACAAGGAATCTTCACTCAATCTGGGATGGCGCCGCGGGCCAGGACACAACCGACGCCTACGCCGCGAAGTACATCGCCGAGGCGATCGCCGCGCACCCAGCGCCGCGCCGCACTGAAAAGAAACCGGAGAAATGGATCGACGAAGGATTCAGGCTCGCCGTCAGCGACGTCTACACGTTCGGAAACGAAACCGGAACTCGGGACAAGCCTTTGCCTCTTCCGCCCGGCTACCTGGATCACGCGGCCAAGGTCGCGCAAGGGCAGATCGCCCGGGCCGGATATCGGCTGGCCGCGGTTTTGAACGATAAACTCAAATGACGACACTCAAATGACGACGCGCGTTCGCGGCCAATGGATTCTGCTGGCGTTGCTGGTGATCTCAGTCACCATCAACTATATCGATCGCGGCAATCTCTCCATCGCCGCCAGCCGCCTGTCCGCCGAACTGCAACTCGACCCCGAAAAAATCGGACTCCTGCTGTCCTCGTTCTTCTGGACCTACGCGGCGATGCAGATCGTTGCTGGATGGCTCATCGACCGCTATTCCGTTTACTGGATCTTCGCCGGGGGCTTCTTCCTCTGGTCGGCCGCCACCGCTCTCACGGGCCTTGCTGGAGGATTTCTCACGATTCTCGCGCTGCGCCTGCTGCTCGGCGTCGGCGAATCCGTGGCGTATCCCGCCTATTCAAAGATCATCGCGCAGGGCATTCCGGGCGAGCATAGAGGCTTGGCCAACGGCCTGATCGACGCCGGATGCAAAGCCGGGCCTGCTCTCGGACTGTGGATCGGCGCGGCCATCATCAGCCATTACGGCTGGCGGCCGTTATTCATAGGCATCGGACTCATCAGCATGCTCTGGCTGATTCCCTGGATGTGGATCACCCTCCGCAACGGCAGGTCCTCCGAGCATGAGGTGGTGCATTCGGGCCTCGAAGTCGGGCCGGGATTGCTGGAAATCGCCCGCGAGCGTTCGGCTTGGGGGACTTTCTTTTGCCTGTTTTGCGCCAACTACACTTGGTATTTCCTGTTAACCTGGCTGCCCTGGTACTTGGTGAGGGAACGCCATTATTCGGAGCGGGAGATGGGTAGCTTCGGCTCCATGGCTTTTTGGGCGGTGGGCTTGGCGTCGCTTGCAAGCGGCTTCATTTCGGATCGTCTGGTTCAGCGCGGCGGGTCGCCAACGCTCGTTCGCAAATCCTTCGCTGCCGGAGGGCTTATAGGAGCCATCGTCATTGTCGGCGTTCCGCTCCTTGAAAATCAATTAGTATCTCTGGTAGTTCTGATTTTCGCGTGTATCTCCTTTGGGTGCTATAGCTCTCATCCCTGGCTGATCTCCCAGACTCTGGCTGGGCCAGCGGCTGCAGGGCGATGGAGCGGGATGCAGAATTGTGTCGGCAATCTGGCCGGTGTCATAGCACCCTGGCTCACGGGCCGTATTGTTAGGGATACAGGACACTTCGCCTATGCTTTCGCGGTGGTCGGCCTCGTTCTTGCCCTTGGCGCTCTCTCGTACTTGTTCATAATCGGGAGCATCGAGCAGATCTCCTGGAAACCAAAAGAATTTCTACAGTCGACCGCTTTGTAAAGATTTGTAGAATTTCGAATTATGTAAGATTTTCGCCTACGGACTGGGTCGGGCATTCGGTATCGAATCCGTATTTTGAACAATGAAAGGCTCTAAAAACCCTGTACATACGCCATTTGCAGTGTTAGGATAGGGTTGTCCAGTTGTGAAACTCTCATGGAGTTTCACGCGTCTCTTTCTCTAGGGTAACGTTCGCCGACTGCCCGGTGAGTTGCCCAACAGTTCGGCGCGCTACGACCTCGCGGTAGTGGTGGGCCGGCCGGTGAGTATCTTCCTCCGAGTACTCACCGGCTTTTTTATTTCCTTTATCGCTAAAACCTAAGGTGTACACCGTAGCGCACGCGGCGCGTCTACGTGAGTGAATCTCTCTTATGTCCGTTCCATATATTTCCCGCCGTGACCTTCTGTTGGGCGCGGCCGCTCTTCTCCCGCTGCGTGCGCAAGAGAAATCCGACGCCAGATTTGAAGCCGGTGTGAACGTTGTCAATGTATTTGCTAGCGTTCACAACAGTAAGAACGAAGTGGTGAAGGATCTCACGAAGGATGACTTCACGATTGAAGAGGACGGCCATCCCCAGACCATCAAGTACTTCGCCCGCGAAACGGATCTGCCACTCACGCTCGGCCTGATGGTTGACACTAGTATGAGCCAGCGCCGCGTTTTGGATAAGGAGAAGTCCGCCACCTCCGCGTTCATCTCCCAGGTGATCCGCGAGGATCGCGACCAGGCGTTCCTGATCAAGTTCGACGCGGAAGCCGAGGAGATGCAGGAGTTGACCTCGTCGAAAAAGAAGCTCCAGTCGGCCTTGAACGATGTGGAAGGCGCGGCTCCGCGCCAGTTGCAGCGCCGTGACCCGAATTCCTCGGGCGGCGGAGGAGGTTACCGCGGAGGAACGATTCTATATGACGCGATTCTGCTTGCCTCCAGTGAGGAGATGAAGAAGCTGCATGGCCGCAAGGCGATGATCCTGCTCACCGACGGCGACGATCACGGCAGCCGCACTTCGTTGAGTGAATCCATCGAAGCGGCGCAGAAAGCCGACACGCTGGTTTACTCGATTTATTTCGTCGACCAGGAGTCCAATTCAGGTTTTAGTCCGGGCCTCGGCGTGCCCGGGATGGGTCGCCACGGTGGCGGAATGGGCGGTGGCGGAATGGGCGGTGGACGCAGGGGTGGCCAGCAGCCAATGTCCCGCGGCGACGGCAAGAAAGTTCTGGAGCGCATCTCCAAGGAAACCGGCGGCGCGTTTTTCGAAGTGACGAAGAAGATGCCGCTTGAAAAAATCTACGAGCGCATCGAAGAAGAACTCCGCAGCCAGTACAACCTGGGCTACTCGAGCGATCAGAAAACCGGCGCCGGATTCCGCCAGATCAAGGTCGCCGCCAAGGGCAAAGGCATGGTGTGCCAAGCGCGCGAGGGCTATTACGCGGCGGGCTAACTCGTACGAACCTTCCGCTGCCGTACCCGCCAGAGCGCCAGTCCAGCGAGCCCCAGCCCCGTGATGGCGATGGTACCGGGCTCTGGAACGACCTGAAGCTCCACGACGACGTCATTGTAGTCGCCCAAATTCTCTCCGTAATACCCATTGGCGTCCTCAAATCCGATCACGTAACTTCCAGAGGCTAGCTGGAATACCGCGAAATGATTCCATCCGGCAGCGCCGCCCATGTTGCCCGAGTTTCCATTGCCGGTCGTATACGTTTCGCAGGCGCCTACCCCATAGCAAACGGTCGCGTAGAATCCGTAAGAATTTCCGGCGGTCGTTGGATTGAAGGCTTCGGTGCCGGTGGGAGAGTTGGTATTTTGGGGGTCGTAGATCGGGGTGAACTGATTGCCCACGTAGTAACCGAAAACCGTTCCCACAGCTGGATTGCCCGTATCCAAGCTGCTGCGACCGAAGAGCAAGCTGATGTTGTACGTGATCGCGCTCCGTAGAAAGCTAAATGACGACGGATCCGCCCCGCCGCTCGCGATGAAGTCTTGAACCACGGTATCCGTGCCCAGAACGGACGGGGTTCCCAGGAATCCGCCGCTATCCGTCAAGAGGTAGCCAATGTTCATGCTGTGGCTGCCGCCAACGCCAGTGTCGTCCGAAGCGCTGTTCCAGAAGGGCACTCCGCTGGTCGGAGTGGGAGTGGAATTGCTGATCCAGGTCGGCGTGGAGGATGCAAACCCGGTTGGAAACGCGGAAAACGATCCCGTCGCGCTGGTGATGGTGTCCCCGAGCATGCTGCCGCCGAGTGCCAGCACAGCCGCGGACACAAGCCAAATCTGTTTCATAAGAGTGTCCCATCAGGACAATCTCATTCGCAGGCCGGTGTGGGAATGGAACTGCGGTTCGTGGAGTTCTGTTAGAGAGGACTGGTACTCCGGCGAAGGAAGTTCTAGTAAGCGGTTGAGTCCCCTGGCTCACGCCAGGGGTTATAACCCGCACGTTAGTGCGGGGACACAGTGTTTGGCAGGCTGGTAACGATATCCCGGGACATCTTACCAGTCAGGCGGAGAGGCTTACTTCGACGCTGCTTTGTCCAGCCTTAAGAACCGCGCCGCGTTGTTGTAAAGGATGTCGCGCTTCTGCTCCGGCGTCAGGTACGTGGCGCCCTCAATCACACCGATCGACGTCGCCATCAGCTTCGGCCAGATCATCTGGTCCGTGCCGAACATCACGCGATCCTCGAATCCGGCTTCGACGATGCGCTGGATGTACATGTGCACTTCCTTCAGCGGATAGCTCCAGATCAACCCTGCCACGTCGACGTACACGTGTGAATTGGCCTGCAAAAGCGTCAGCAGGTTATCGATCATCGGATAGCCGGCGTGCATGATCCAGATGCGGAGCTTCGGGTGGCGCGCCAGAACATCCTCAAGCAGGAGCGGATTACCCATCGAGCCCTTGAATTTTGGCGAGACAATATTCGCGCGCCCGGAGCCGCCGGTGCCCATGTGAATTCCCACCGGAATATCCAACTGTTCGGCCAGCGCGAAGTAGGCGTCCACCGATGGGTCGCTGGGTGATAGGCCCTGATACTGCAATCCGACCTCGCCCATCACCTTGAAGCCGTCGTTCATGAAGGAGTTCCTTAGCTCGTCGACGGGAATGTACCTGCCTCCGCCCATGGCGTTGTCGAATGACGTGCCCATGATGACGCGGGAGGGCGCGGCATCCTTCCACTTTTTCACTGAGTCCGCGTCGCCCATCACCACGGCGGTGACGTTCAGCCGATCGAGCTCTGCGATCACGTCCTTCATGTAATCAGCGGAAGTTTTCGACGCCTCCAGCGCCAGCGTGCAATCCTGTTTGGCCCATCCCGTCGGCCCCTCGGTGGATTTAGGATCCGACGCCAGGAACTGAGGATTAAACGGGCACATCGGCCCCAGGCCCGGAAATCCACCCAGCGTGTGGACGTGAATATCGATCACGGGAGGCCTGTTTTGCGCGGAAAGAGTGAAGGCGGCCAGCAGCAACCCGGCAGCTGATTTAAGCATGGAAGGATTGTAGCATCTGGTCTGAGAACGTCGTTTTGCGTGAACTGTTGTTATCACTTCGCTTCGATATTCAGACTCGAAGTCGCCATCTTCCCGTCAACGGCCTCCTGCACCACCGCCCGCAGACGATACCTGCCTGGATGCACATCCAGGTTGAGTCCGGCATTGATCCCGTTCGCCAACAAGCGCCCGTAGGTCGCATCGGCCATCGCGAAATCCATGGTCCCTTCCTTCGCCGCGGCGATGTTTCCGTTCCCATCGAGCAACACCACCACCAGCTTCAACTGTTGCACCCGCCGGTCATTGCGGATCGGAAACCGCAACTTGTCGAGAGCGACGTGGATCTGAGCCTTGACCGTCACCATCCCCTGCGCCTGAGCGGCATCCAATCGGAACGCAAGGCTGGTCGGGAAGTCCGCCAGCATCGAACCTCCGTTGACCTCGCGATCCAGAGCTCTCTGGCGTTCGAGGGCCTCATCCTGTACCGGAGTCGCCGCCGGAGTAGCAAAGTAGCCCGGCCGGGCCTGAATTACATACGGCTTCGACTCACGCAGCGTCACCTTCAGCTTGTGATATTTTCCATCCGCTGCCGTATCGCGCCGGCTGAAACCGAGCACGTAACTCACCTCTGGAATTGAACCCAATGCGCGGAATCCATAAGGCAGGTCGTTGTTGTTGTGGAAGAACAATCCGCCGGTCGCCTGCGCGAGGTCGGACATTACCTGGTTGTTCGCGAATGAACTGACGCCTGCCGAGCTGGTCTCAAAACGGAAAGTCTGGTCGGGAAGGGGACCGACGATATTGGCTTCCTCATTCGAGTCCCGGCCGGGGACGTTCGTGTACAGCCCCTTGGCATCGATCGAGTTGACCACAATCCCGGCCCGCAAAGCCTGGCTGATTAGGTGGTCTCGCTCAATTTCGAGCGTGGACGAGGTAAAACCGGAGGAGACCAGCAGAAACAAGCGCCGTCCAGGCATTGCCTGAAGGGATCGCATCGCGCGGCCCATCGCATCGAGAGTCGCTTGGGACGCAACCCGGACCTGGCCCCAGGTAATCTCCGCTTGAGACAGGATCCCGTGTCCTTCGACATTCCTCACTGTCGCGCCGCCATAGCCCGAATCGTCCGGGGGAGCGGATGCGCACTTCTCGGCCTCCTTACTTGCGGCTTCGAGCGCGGCGGGATCGGACATGACGATGATCTGATACGCCTGGAACGGGCTGATCCGAGGGCATCCACCGAGGCCTGCCTCGGAAAACTTCGGATGCGACCTCAGCTTGTCGATTGCGGCGATGAGCTTCGCCTTGTCGCCCGTGTAGTCGAGAAAGTCCCCCGATGTAGAAAAGATCGCCACGCGGTCGCTGTCATCCAGCCCCTCGCTGACGAACCGCCGTCCCGCGACTTGAGCTCGCTTCAAGTCCCCGCTATTCGTTCCGAAGTCCTCAAAATAAAGGGCGATGAATCGGGGCTGGGTGGTGACCACGGCGAGCTGTTTTGTAGCCGCCGCGGACGGCAGATTCGCCGTTTGCGGACTTCCACGAACGGCTCCAGGAGTCTCAATGGAGAAATAGGTGAGCTCGCGCGAGGAACCTTGATCGGTCACGGCAAAATCTTCCTGTTTGAGGCCCGAAATCGCATGCCCGTCGTGGTTTCGCACCACGACTCCTACTTCTACCAGATCGGTCCCGACACGCAACGCGACAGACGCGGGCACGTAGGGCTTGGCGCTAATACGGACTTCCGGGACTTCCTGCGCCGGCTTCCGATCCTGCGCGTGCGTAGCGACTGCTGCAATCGCGGCCAACAGATAATGCAAGCGATGGATCGACATGGAAGCGTACCCGGACTGCCTCATTATACAGGCGCTGGCGCTCGTCACCCTACGCCTTGACCGTCGCCAGATACGCAGGCGGCCTCCGGGCGTTCATCGCCTGCTCAAACGTGAACGCGTAGCGGATCAGCTTCACCTCCGTGCGAGGCGAGCCGAAGAACGACAAGCCGACGGGCAGGCCGCTGACCTGAAATGCAGGAACCGTAATGTGCGGATATCCGGCGATCGCGGCAGGCGTCGACGTGGAGGCCACCTGGTGATCGCCGAGCACGTAATCGATTGGCCAGGCGGGCGAATCGGTGGGCGCCACCAACGCGTCCAGCTTGTTATCGATCATCGCCCGGTCCATGCCGTCGCCCTTCGCGGCGCGGTTCAACTTCGATTCCAGATCGCGATACGCTTTCGACGAGAGGGGCCCGCGCGCCTCTGCTTTGGTGAACAGATCCTGCCCGAAGTGGGGCATCTCCCTAGCTCGGTTCTTTTCGTTGAAGGCAATCAGGTCGGCCAGCGTCAGCACCGGCCCGCCGCGCGCGCCGAGGTAGGCATTGAGGTCGGCCTTGAATTCGTAGGACATGGCCTCCGATTCCATCTCGGACAGCTTCGAAAAGCCGGGAATGTTCACCGGGTCGATCAGCTCCGCTCCCAGCTTGCTCAAGACGCCGAGCACCTCCACCATCATCGCGTCCACCGCGTCGTTGAAGCCGAAAAGTTGCCGCGCCACGCCAATGCGCGCGCCTTTCATTCCGTTCGGCTCCAAGGCGCGTCCGTAGGTTGCTCCGGCGAGCGCGCCCAGCAGCAGCGCCGCGTCGGCAACCGTCCGGGCCATCGGTCCCGCCGTATCCTGGCGATGCGAAATGGGAATAATTCCCTGGCCGGGGATCAGGCCGATGGTCGGCTTGATGCCGACAATGCCGCACATCGACGCCGGAGAGACGACACTGCCGTCGGTTTCCGTACCCACTGCCGCGGCACAGAGGCTGGCCGCGACCGCAGCACCCGATCCCGAGCTCGACCCGGAGGGATTACGGTCCAGCACGTACGGATTGCGCGTCTGCCCTCCGCGTCCGCTCCATCCGCTGGTGGAATGGCTGGAGCGGTAATTCGCCCACTCGCTCAAATTCGTCTTGCCCAGCAGGACGGCCCCAGCGTCGCGCAGGCGGGTGACCAGCGCGGCGTCTTTCGGCGCAGGGGAGCCCGCCAGCGCCAGCGATCCTGCCGTTGTCTGCATCTTGTCCGCGGTGTCGATGTTGTCTTTGATCAGGATCGGCAACCCGTGCAGAGGTCCGCGCGGACCCTTCTGCTTGCGCTCCCGGTCGAGCGCGGCGGCGATGGCCCCGGCATCGGGATTCAGTTCAATTACCGAGTGGATCTTCTGATCGACCGTTGCGATGCGGGCGTGGTACTGCTCTACGAGCGCGGCGGAAGTAAATCGTCCGGCGGCGAGTCCCGCCTGAAGATCGGCCAGCGTGGCTTCTTCGAGCTCGGGTGCTTCGGCGGATGCTCGGGCGGCGGTCATCGCAGCGGCGGCGTAGAGAAATTCCCGGCGGGAGGGCATCAATCGCAGACTATCATTTTAGCGACCCTCGCGAGCGCATTCTGTGCTGCTTTACGGACGCATGACAGACGCCCTTCCGCGATTCTTTCTATACTGAGCAACGAAGTCTATGCAAACCTTTGACATGATCGTCATTGGCTCGGGACCGGCCGGGCAGAGGGCAGCGATTCAGGCGGCGAAGTCGGGCAAGCGGGTTGCCTTGATCGAGCAATCGGAATGTGTGGGCGGCGTTTCGGTGAACTCCGGAACCATTCCCAGCAAGACGATGCGCGAGGCGGTCATGCATCTGTCCGGCTACAACTACCAGGATATTTACGGCTCCAATTACCGCGTGAAGGACAAGATCACCATGGCCGATCTCGCCTTCCGCGTGCAGCACGTCATCAAGACCGAGATCGACGTGACGCAGGCGCAGCTTTCGCGCAACAACATCGAGATGCTGCGCGGCGTGGCGAGCTTCGTCGATCCGCATACGCTGCGTGTCACCAATTCCAACGGCTCGATCGACTACGGGGCGGAAAATATCGTCATCGGCACCGGCACGAAGCCCGCATCGTCGCCGAAAGTGCCTATCGATGGCCGCCGCATCATCAACAGCGATCAGATCCTGCAAATGCAGGACATCCCCAAGACGCTGATCGTCGTCGGCGGAGGCGTCATCGGCGTCGAATATACCTGCATGTTCTGCGTGCTGGGCGTGCGCGTGATCCTGGTGGAAAAGCGCCCGCGCCTGCTGGAGTTCGCCGATTCGGAAATCGTGGAGGCGCTCTCCTATCATCTACGCGACCGCCGCGTGACGCTACGGCTGAACGAGGGCGTTTCGAGCGTGGAGGCCGCCGCGGACGGCTCCGTGGTCGCGAATCTGGAAAGCAACAAGAAGCTCTCGGGCGACGCGCTGCTCTACGCGGTCGGGCGGCAGGGCAACGTGGATGAGCTGAATCTGGCGGCGGCGGGTCTTGAGGCCGACTCGCGCGGCCGCATCCCGGTCGACGAAAATTTCATGACCAAGGTCACGCACATTTATGCGGTCGGCGATGTCATCGGTTTTCCGAGCCTGGCTTCGGTATCCATGGAGCAAGGCCGCATCGCCGCGGCCAGAGCGTGCGGCGTGCCCGCGCAATCCAATCCGGCGACGTATCCGTACGGCATTTACACCATCCCTGAGATTTCCTTCATCGGCAAGACCGAGGAACAGTTGACAGACGAGGATGTACCGTACGAAGTGGGCGTCGCTTACTACCGTGAGATCGCGCGCGGACAGATCCGCGGCGACACCACCGGTCGCCTGAAAATTATTTTCCATCGCGAAACCCACGAGCTGCTGGGAATTCATATCATCGGAGAAGGCGCCAGCGAGCTGGTGCACATCGGACAAGCGGTCCTCACATTGAAGGGCAAGGTGGATTACTTCGTTAATACCGTGTTCAACTATCCGACCTTGGCCGAATGCTACAAAGCCGCCGCGTTTAACGGCCTTAACAAGCTCGCGAGGTTCTAACATGCCACGAAGCATCGGTGTTGTTGTCAGCGATTACATCGCCTGGGGTGTTGTCGAAGGAGACTCCGTCAGGGGGACGATCAGCACGTACCCGGCCGACGGCGGAGGTACCGATGTGCTGCAATCGACGCCCGCAGACGAAATGGTGGCGCGCGTCGCGGATGAGGTGAAGGCCTTGGCAGAAGGCGAGCCGCTCGACGCGATCGGCCTGGCGTTTCCCGGCATCGTGCAGAACGGAATCATCAAGGAATCGCCGAATCTGCACCAGCTGAAAGGCGTTCCCGTGGAGCGTCTGGTGCGCGAGGCGCTGGCGGAGCGCGGCGTCCACTGCGAAAAAGTGTGCGCCTCCAACGACGCCGATGTGGTGGCGGCAGGCATCGCCGCGCGGCACGGGAAATTGGATCAACTCGTGCGCGTGTGGATGCTGGGCAATGGCATCGGTTTCGGCATCTATCCGGTAACGGAGGGCGTGTGGGAAGGCGGCCATACGGTGGTGACGCTGGACCCGAATGAAAAATTCTGCGGCTGCGGCGGCCGTGGGCATCTGGAAGGGATCATGGGCCATCGGGCCATGCGCCTGCGGTTCCTCGATCTGGAGCCAGAAGAAGTGTTCGAGCAGGCGAAGACCGGGGAGGACCCTCGCTGCGTGGAATTCGTCATCATGTGGCATCGCGCGTTGGCCGCGGCGACCGCGTCCAGCATCCACATGAGCGGTCCCGGAAAATTTTATATTTCCGGCCCAAACTCGCGCTTCGTCAATGTTGGCTTGTTGAACCGCTGCGTGCAGGAAATGGTGAAGATGAGTTCGCTGCAAGGCTTCGTGTTCGAGGTCGTGCCGAAGAGCGACGATGTCGCGCTGGTGGGCGCGGTGGTGAATGCGCTGAGGGCGTGATGCTGCAGGCAGCAGGCGTCGAGCCGAGTCTCGACCCGGCACGCGACGCGCGTGCGCCACCTCAACTTTCAAAGAACGAATTTATCGGGCCGGCCCTTTAGCCAGTTTTGTTTCGTCTGGCGCGAAATCCGTTTCTTTAGCCAGCAACGGCGAGGGGCCGGTAAGGTCCGACGTGTCCTCCAATGTCGTTGAATCGGCGCGAAAACATCACAACGCTTCGGCCGACACGGGCTTCACCGGCGTCCGGTCGATATGTACCGGATTCCTCAGTGCACGGCCGTAGCCCGTCCACTGAATGACCATGTGATCCCCGTTTTCGAGCGCGATGCCGTCGCCGAAGCTGAACGCGTCCGCGCCGAGGAAATGTACATGCGCGTCACCCGAGCGGCGATGTTCTTCGTACTTGAAATGATGATGTTCAATGTTGGCCAGCGAGTGGCACATGCGCTGCTCGCCTGTCGAGATCGCCCGTTTCCAAACAATCTCAGCGTCGCGTTCAATGGTGACCTCGCCGTGGACAAGGGAAAAATCGGAGTCGAGCACCAGCTCCGGCCCGATGGAACAGGGCCGCAGCTTCGAATGCGCCAGGTACAGATAATTCTGCTTCTCGATCTTGTGATCCGAGAACTCGTTGGCCGGAGTCAGGCCGATGCGGCGTGGATTGCCGTCATGATCGATGATGTAGGCAGCCGCCATCTCCGGCTCCTCTCCTCCATCCTCGGCGAAGTTCGGAACGGTCAGCGGAGCGCCGTGGCCGCGCAGGATCGTGCCGGTTCCTTTGTAAAACCACTCCGGCGCGGCACCGGTTTCTCCGGGCGCGGGCTTTCCTTGCTCCAAGCCAAGCTGGTACATGCGGATGCTATCGGTGACGGAATCGGCCGCGTGCATCGCGTCGCGGCGGGCGGCGCTGGCCAGATGCGTCAGGCCGGTGCCCGAAACCAGGCAGCGCGCGGGCTCCGTGGGGTGATCGAAGGAAGGCAGAAACGTCCATTCGGAGGCATGCGAATAGACTTCATCGTAGTCCAACACGACGTCGGAAACATCGCTAAGAATCAGCTCCTGAAGCTTGCATCCGGTCTCGACGGAGGATAGCGCAAACGCGTAGATCGAACGATGCGAGCCGAGCAGACGGAGCTTCGATCCATCAACCAGCGCCACGCGGCGCCGCACGGATGGATGGGTGATCTGCACGAGTCGCATAGTTAGAAATCGATTCCCGCCAGAATCTCCGACGGCTTGCGCTCGAAGGCCTTGGAGATCGCCAGCAGACTCTCCATGCTCGGCATGTTGGTGCCGCGTTCGATGGCGCTGATCTGTGAGACGCTAAGACGCGTGTGCTGCGCCAGATCCTTCAAGGACCAGTCGCGCTCCACGCGCAGCATTTTGATGGCGTGGCCGAGGCGCTCGCGCAGGCGATCCTGCGGCGTGCGGCCCAGTCCGTACGCTTCCGCGGCGTTGTGCAATACCTGACGCAATTGCGCCAGCGTAAACGGCTTGGCGATATAGTCGAACACCTTCAATTTGAAGGTAGCGCGCATGTCTTCGAGCGACGGATAGCCGGTGATGACGATGACGCAGAGCCCCGGCCAGCGCGTCAGCAACTGCTCCAGCACGCGGTCGCCGCTGGCGTCGCCCATTTTCATATCGAGCAGCACGATCTCCGGCAGATGTTCCTCGCAGGAGTCGAACAACTCCTTGGGATGCGCGAAGGCGCGAACGGAATGGGTTCCTTCATCCTTCAGGAAATCCTCCAGGTAATTCCTGAAATCAACGTCGTCGTCCAAAATGGCGATGTCAGCCAAGCAATTATAGTAGCGCGTTCAGAGCGCTCTTCCCTTCCATTCGATTTGGCCACCGGTAAGTGCGTTGACCACCCCGTTCACGATGACGAAAAACATCCCGTAGATTCCTAAAGGAGCCAGAAGCGCCCGCAGAGGATTTCGGTACCAGATGCCCAGAACCGCCGAGGGCAGCATCGCGAACGCGATGAGAACCGGCCATTGTTTTTCCAGCGCGAGCCAAGCCAGCACCGGCAGCCAAAGGGCCGCCACCGCGGATGCGAAAACGATCGTCAGGCCGGTCCCCGGGCCGATCATCACGAAGCGAAATGCGTTACGCTCGAACCCGCGCCATAGGCCGTCGGTGTGAAAGCGGACGTGGCCGAGGTCGGTGCGCGCGATGGCGAACTTCATGCGGTGCCGCGCGGCCAGCGCGGCGAGTTTCACGTCCTCCACCACGCTGGAAACGATGGCGGTGTGCCCGCCGATGAACTCGTAGGCGTCCCGGCGTGCAAGAATGCATTGGCCGTTGAACAATCCGCCGGGATCGGCGGCGGGATTGGCTCCGCAGAAATACAGGGCAACGGCGCAGGGGACCAGCGCCTGTTCGGCGAAGGACTTGAACTCGGGCCTCAAGTAAATCGAGAAAAATGACAAGCCGCTCGCCTCCGCACAGGCGACGGCGGCGTCCAGAAACCCCGGCTGGAACCAAGTATCGGCGTCGGCGAACAGAATCCAACGCGATTGCAGCAGGCGGGCCCCCGCCGCGCATGCGTTCGATTTTCCGACCGCCTGCCCCAGCAGAGCGGGAGCGGGCAGAACGCCCGCTCCGGCTTTTCGAGCTTCCTCGGCCGTGGCGTCCCCGGAGTGGTCGTCCACCACGATCACCGTATCGTGGGGAAGGCTCCTCACGATACGTGCGATGTTCCGTTCTTCATTGCGAGCCGGGACCACCACCATGCAATTGGGCGGAGCCGCTGCCGCCGGACTCACTGGGAGTTTCTGGATTCGCAGAAAATTGACGCGGGATTTTACGAACAAGACGATCAGAAGAAAACTAATCGCAAGGGCGACCCAAAGGCCAAAGCCTGGGCCCAGATCGCTAAGCACTCATGGTCCTCCACAGGCTGCGCGTGATGGGTCCAGCCATGGAGCGGGCGGTAATCCAGGCTCGTTCCACCATGGGAACGGCCGGGCGGCGGTGGAAGACGTCGAAATCGGATGCCTCGATGTGGCGAAGCGTGTTGCGGTAAATGTCGAACGCGGCTTTCATGGCGAAGCGTCCGCGCTGGTCGAGAAGCGCTAAACCAGGCTCCGCCTGATGATAATAACCGCGGGCCCGCTCTGCCTGAAAGCGCATCAGGCCCCGGAAAGCGTCGTTGCGAACGTGCTTCTCCAGATCCGCTTCCGGATAGCCGAACGATTCCATCTCTTCGAGAGGCAGATACGTGCGCCCCTGCGCCAATTGCTCGCCAAGGTCGCGGAGAATGGCGGTCAGTTCGATGGCCAGGCCCAGATCGGCCATATTCTCCAGAGCAGGGCCGCGGAATCCCACCACGTGCGTCATCATCAGCGTGACGGTTCCCGTCACCCGATGGCAGCGGCTGCGCAGTTGAGAAAAACTCCGGTAGCGGTCCTGATCCAGGTCGATCCGAACGCCCTCGATCATTTCGAGAGGCAGATCGCGGGGGATCTGGCGGTGCTCCAGCGTGTCGAGAAATACCTCCAGCACAGGGTGATGGACGATCTGGCCGCGCAATCCGGCTGTTGCCATGGAGGCCCAAAGGTCCAGATCCTGGCGGCCCTGATCGCGCGTCGGAGCCTGGCTGGCCAGCCGCCGGGTGTAGTAGCAGAACCAGTAGACAGCGTGCGCGGCGCGGCGTAAATCCAGGGGAAACAGGCGCGTGGCGAGGGAAAAGCCGTGCGAGCCTGTCCGGGCGGCTTCCGCTGCCTGGGAATAAAGGCCATCGAGCGCGTTAGTGCTGTGGGCCGGACGCGGGGGCATACCGAGATGGAGATCATAACACAGGCGTTACCCCTCAGGGGTAATCAGAGCCTGCGGAAATGCGGCAAAGGCTGATCGGCCCAGGAAGCGACCATTTCCACCGCCCGATCATCCCCCAGTTTCTGGCGGAACGCGCGGATGAGTAAGACGAGTTTCCGGAGGGCCTCCTCACGGGCCCCTCCTCTTTGAGACGGCGGGAGTGGGTCGGTTAAAGGCCCGGTAATCGTGTGGATTTCCTCAAAAATCGCTTGCGTGGATGCGCTCTTGTGGCGCATCTGTTTGGCGAGCGCCGCCAGTTCCAGGAACAGTTCCACGTTGACGACGACCTGCTCCCACAGACCCTTCCGGTCCGGCCCGAGGAAGCCTCCATCGTCGAAAAACAGGCCATCGAGGGTCAGGGTCACTTTTTGAAGCGGCACTGGATAGCTGTATCCGCCGCCTCCTCCGCCGCCCATGCCGATGCCGCCCGACCAAAGCTCGTCCGGCTGGGGCGGGCGAACGTCACGGTTGTCGCCGGCGATCTGGCCATTGGCGTTCAGATAGCGCTTCGACCCGGGCAGGATCACGTGCCAATAGCGGTACAGCTTCAGCTGCTCTTCCGGCAGCCCGAATGGGAGAAGCACGGGATTCGCTCCGGGACCGAACGAACGGGTGAATGTGCGTCCATCGGTGTGCTGAAAGGTCCATACCTGCTGGATGGCGGCGATTCCATGCGCGCCGCGGTTGACCAGAATGGCGGAGGTGGCCCGGTCCTCCTCGAGAAACCGGGGCCGCGTCAAGTCCAGCACGGGAGGCGACCCTTTTGTCGGTTTGTCGACACGGCGCCGTATTTCTTCGAGCAAGGGCTCATAGTCGGGCGAAGAGGGCGGAATCAGTTGTACGCCGAACTGCGGAAAATCCCGGCAGACAAACTCCATCCGGGCATTACATCACGGTTCGGGCCGCTTTGCTAAGATGAAATCGCGTTGGGGGATCTCGCGTCACTTTTTCTGTTAGGAGGAAATGACAATGAAGCATAATTTCAGCTTTTTTCTGATCTTGGCGATGGCTGCGCTGTTTGGCGCTCAGGCGTCGGCGGGGGTAGTTTTCTCGGTGACGGTCGCACCGCCGCCGATCACGGTGTTCGACCAGCCGCCCTGTCCGGGCGACGGGTACATGTGGGTGCCTGGCTATTATCAATACGGCGATTATGGCTATTTCTGGGTGCCTGGGCATTGGGTGATGCCGCCTTCTCCTGGTCTGCTGTGGACGCCCGGTTATTGGGGCTTCGGGGGAGGCCGCTACATGTGGCACGCGGGCTATTGGGGGCCGACTGTAGGCTTTTACGGAGGCGTGAACTACGGCGCCGGATATTTTGGCGCCGGATTCGTGGGCGGGCGCTGGGAAGGCGGCGTTTTCCGCTACAACACGGCGGTGTGGAACGTCGATCGTGTGCACGTGCACAACGTCTATGAAGATCGCACGGTAGTGCACGAAGTGCGTGGGCCGAATCACTCCTATAACGGTGGCAGTGGCCACTCGGCGCATCCCTCGCATCAGGAAGAGGAATATGGACGGGCGCAGCATCAGCCTCCGACCAGGGAGCAGGAAGAGCATGCGAAGTCGGCGCATGACGCACATGTGGCGGCGCACGGCGGACGGCCTCACTAAATTCCGGCATCCTCTGTAATACCGGCATTGATACCGGCGAGAGTGGGGCCGGCTTGGGTATGATCAAACTAGAGGTGGCCGTGACCCGTTCGCTTCCGATCGCCGCATGCGGTCTTTCGATCGCATTGACTTGTCTATCAGGGGCTACGTCCGCTCCGACCTTCCATAAGAACATCGAACCGATCTTGCAGAATCACTGCCAGAGCTGCCATCGCCCGGGCGAAGCCGCGCCGATGGCTCTGCTGACCTATCGCGATGTCCGCCCGTGGGCGAAGGCTATCCGTAGTTCTTTGCTTACGGGCAAGATGCCGCCATGGCAGGCCGATCCCCATTACGGCAAGTTCGTCAACGATCCATCGCTCGCGAAGAGCGAAAAAGAAACGATTCTCGCCTGGATCGACGCCGGCGCGCCGGAAGGCAAGCCCGCCGATGCGCCAAAGCCGCGCGTGTTCGTCGACGGATGGCGCATCCCCAAGCCCGACGTGGTTTTCGAAATGCCCGAGCCGTTTTCTGTTCCCGCGAATGGCGCGATTGATTATCAGTTCATCCCGGTTTCGACGAATTTCACGGAGGACAAGTGGGTGGAGATGGTGGAGGTCCGGCCGAGCGACCGCAGCGTGGTGCATCACGCGATTGTCGTCGTCGACAGCGGCACCGGTCCTTGGGGGCAGGAGTATCTGGCCGGCTACGCGCCCGGCATGACGCCGCAGATCTGGAAGCCTGGGCAGGCGAGGCTCATCAAGGCAGGGTCGCATCTGGTGTTTCAGATGCACTACACCGCCAACGGCAAGGCGGCGAAGGATCGCACGAAAATCGGCCTGATTTTTGCAAAGAAGCCGCCCACGCAGAAAATCGTAGCGATGCAGGCCGCCGCGCACTGGCTGCAGATTCCACCCGGGGAGGCGAATTACAAGATCGAGGCAGTGAGCGTGATGCGCGAACAGGTGGACCTGGTGGGCATGCGCGTCCACATGCACCTGCGCGGCAAATCGATGATGTTTCGGGCGATTTATCCCAACGGCGAATCGGAGATCCTGCTCGACGTGCCGAGGTACGATTTTAACTGGCAGCCGTATTATTACCTGGAAACGCCGAAGCCCTTGACGCGCGGCACGCGCATCGAAGTGTCGGCCGTGTTTGATAACTCGGTGAACAATCCGTTCAACCCGAATCCCGCCGCGACGGTGTTCTGGGGCCCGCAAAGCTGGGACGAAATGATGATCGGCTGGTTCGACGTCGCGGTCAACGTGGGAACCAACGTGGGGCGCGCGGTTTTCAATCGACCGGCGGAAGATCACTAGTAAGATGTCCCGGTAATTATGTTAGGGGTTGAGTCCCCTGGCTCACGCCAGGGGTTGTAAGCCCGCGCGTTAGTGCGGGGACCCGGTGTTCGGCAGGCCGGTAACAAAGGCCGACGAGGGCGTCGGCTGCGGACCCGGGGTCCGCCCCACATCCTTCGCACATGTACAATCTGGGGATGACCTGTTTGCCCCAATGGATCACTGTCCTTCTGCTCGCTCAAGCGCCTCCCGGTTCCATTGCCGGCCATCCCGATTGGCCCAAGGCGAAGGCGGAGGATGTGAAGTCCGTCGACGCGATTGTCGCCGCGACCTATGATGTCATATCCGGGCCGAAGGGCAAGGACCGGGATTGGGATCGATTCCGGTCATTATTCGTGCCGGATGCCCGCCTGACGCCCACCGTGGCACTGCCGGGAGGGCACGCCGACATTCGGCCGTTGACCGTCAACCAGTATGTCGAGCGCGTATCCGGGAGCTTCGCGGCCAACGGCTTCTTCGAGCGCGGCATCGCGCAAAGGGTGGAGAGCTTTGGCAACATCGTCCACGTGTTCACCACATACGAGTCGCGCCGCAGCCTGGATGATGCGAAGCCGTTCGCGCGAGGCATCAACAGCTTTCAGTTGTTGAAGGACGGCGACCGCTACTGGGTTGTCTCCATCTACTGGGACGCGGAGCGGCCGGACAATCCGATTCCCGCGAAGTATCTCCCGTAGTCATTTTCAAGGAGCCTTATGAAAACGATCCAACTCCGCTTTGCGTTGGGCGCATTGTTGACGCCGGCGCTGTTGTGCGCGCAGGTGACGGCGCTGCGGGTGGGCCATCTCGTGGACCCGGAAACAGGCACCGCGGCCGCCAACCAGATCATCCTGATTGAAGGCGGCAAATTCACTGCCGTCGGCGCGAACGTCGCGATTCCCGCAGGCGCCCAGGTCGTCGATTTGTCGCAATATTACGTATCCCCCGGTCTGGTCGACGCGCACAATCACCTGGCGCTGACCTATAAAGAGGAGCCGGAGCACAACAGCTACTATCTGACCAGCGTGCTCGATTCGACCGCGATTCGCGCGATCCAGGCGGTGTCGAATGGCATCACCATGCTTTCCGCCGGATTCACCATGGAGCGCGACCTGGGCAATAATGCGAACTATGCCGACACGGCTTTGCGCGTGGCCATCGAACAGGGCTGGGTGCCGGGGCCGACCATCATCAATTCCGGAATCATCATCGGCGGCTTCGGCGGCCAATTTCAGCCCGTTCCAGAGCGGGAAATGCTCATTTATCCCGAGTATCTGAACGCCGATACTCCGGACGAGATCGTCAAAGCGGTTCGCCGCAACGTACTCTATGGCGCCAAGGTGATCAAGATCTGCGTGGATTGCAAACCATACGGTTATACGGTTGACGAAATGAAACTGTTCGTGAGTGAAGCGGCGAAGTCTGGTTTGAAGGTCGCTGGACACGTCCAAACGCACTCCGGAGCGATGAGGGCCATCGAAGCGGGCATCTTTTCCATCGAACATTCGAACGCGCTGGACGATGAAGCGCACAAGGCGATGGCGAAGAAAGGAATCTGGCGGGTGGGCACGGAGACTCCAATGACGGATTACCACACGACGACGTCGGCCCCTGCGCAGGTCCGTTTTAAGCGCCAGGAGGACGGACTGAAAAACGCTTACGCCAACCATGTGAAGCTGGCCTTTTCCACCGACGCCGATTACTACATTCCGGGCATGACGCGCGGAGAAGTGGTGATCGATTTCCTGAAGAGTTGGAAGGCGGCCGAGGTTCCCGACAAAGAGATTCTCAAAATCATGACGACTAACGGCTACCAGGTTTGCGAACTGTACGACAAACGCGGCCCGATTAAGGCCGGTCTGCCGGCCGATCTGATCGCCGTGCGCGGGAATCCGCTCGAGAATATCGATACGCTGCGTGATGTCCGTTTTGTCATGAAAGACGGCATGTTTTTTAAGAAGGACGGCGTCATGACGCCAAGTCCGTTCTTCAATAGTGGTCCGGTGCCTCCCTCGGCCTGGAGAGCGCATTAACGCGCATATCTCTGTTACACTCTTTAAAATATCTATGGACATCTTTCGTACGAAGCCTCTGGCCAGCCTACTTGCGCAAGCGAGCGACTCCAGTCACGGGTTGAAACGCACGTTGACGGCACAGGGGCTCATCGCGCTGGGAATCGGCGCCATTATCGGGGCAGGCCTCTTTGTCCGCACCGCGGCTGCATCGGGCGAGGCGGCGGGCCCCGCCGTAACTCTCTCCTTCGTATTCGCCGCGATTGGATGCCTGTTCGCGGGCCTGTGCTACGCCGAATTTGCTTCGATGATCCCCATCGCTGGCAGCGCCTACACATACGCGTATACCACGATGGGCGAGATCATCGCCTGGGTGATCGGTTGGGCTCTTGTCCTCGAATACGCGTTCGGCGCGGGCACCGTGGCGATTGCCTGGAGCGAATATTTAAACAAGTTATGCGGCGGTAGGATTCCTTACTCCTGGTGCCACTCCCCTTTTGAAGCCGATCCAATGACCGGCGCGCACGGATTCATGAACATCCCGGCGTTGTTCATCGTCCTCATTTTGACCCTTTTGCTGATCAAAGGCACCTCCGAATCGGCCACCGTGAACTCGATCATCGTGGCGATCAAAGTCGGCATCGTGCTCGCATTCATCGCCATCGGCTGGAGCTTCATCGATCCGGCAAATCATACGCCGTTCCTGATTCCTGAGGGGATTAAGGGGCATGAAGGTTTCTTCCAACACGGGTTTGGAGGCGTGCTTCGCGGGGCGGGCATTGTGTTCTTCGCTTTCATCGGATTCGACGCTGTCTCGACGGCCGCCCAGGAAACCATCAATCCCGGGCGCGATATGCCCATCGGAATTCTCGGCTCGCTTGCCATATGCACGGTGCTTTACATTCTGTTCGGCTGGGTGCTGACAGGCGTCGCGCCATATCCCGAGTTTCTTCTCGCTGGCAAGGAGGCCTCGGTCGCTTATGCGATCCAGCATCACATGCCGGGATTCGGGTGGCTGGCAACCTTGGTCACTGTGGCGATTCTGGCGGGTTTTTCGTCGGTCATCCTGGTGATGTTAATGGGCGGAAGCCGCGTGTTCTTCACTATGGCCTGCGACGGCTTGCTGCCCCAGATGTTCTCCCATATTCACACGAGCTATCGCACACCTTACAAGTCGAACATTATTGTTTTCTGCTTCGTCGGAACCCTCGCCACCTTCGTTCCCGGCGATCTGCTCGGCGACCTGACCGCAATCGGCACACTGTTTGCGTTCGTGCTGGTCTGCATCGGTGTGTGGATTCTGCGGATGAAGAACCCGGGGCAGCACCGGCCGTTCAAGACCCCTCTGGTGCCGCTGGTTCCGATCCTCGGCGTGCTGTTCTGCATCACGATGATCGTTTCGCTCGATAAGTATACGCAGCTGGTGGCATTTATTTGGATGCTGATCGGGCTGTTCGTCTACTTCCTCTACGGGAAGAGCCATAGCCGCCTGAACAGCTAGTATCGGCTATATTCGATACGTGCGAGCCGGTCCTGTCTTCCTGCTGCTAGCGGTGGTCGTCACCGCTGCGCGCCTGTGCCACTCGAACGTCCTGTGGGCCGACGATACGCTGCCGCTGGCCGCCGCCATGCAGGTCGCCCGCGGAAAGGTCCTTTATCGCGACGTGTGGTTCGACAAGCCGGCGCTGGTTTCCTGGGTTTATTTGCTCTGGGGCGCACGCGCCGGTGTGTTGCTGAGGCTGGCGGGAGCGGCCTACGTGATGGCGGCCTGCGCGGTTGCGTGGCAGTTTGCGCGGTCCAAGTGGAGCGAGCAGGAAGGCCTGTTCGCAGCCGGTTTCACCGCGTTTTTTCTGACGTTCGGATTGCCGTCGGCGGTGATCCCCCTGGCGTCCGACATGCTGCTGGTGGTTCCGCATCTGGCCGCGGTTTATCTTGCGTGGCGGGGTAGGGCATTTTGGAGCGGTGCGGCGGCGGGCGTGGGACTCTTGTGCAGTTCTAAGGCGATTTTTGTGCTCGCCGTTTGCGGGTTGCTGTTGTGGCGGCAATTGCCGCTGCTGACAGCCGGGTTTATCGTGCCGAATGCGCTCGCGGTTGGCTGGATGGCGCTGCATGGCGCGGCTTCTGAGTACTATCGGCAAGCTTGGCAGTGGGGACGCATCTACGCGGCGCATACGTTTGTGGAGAATCCGTTGAAAGAGGGGATTCTGCGGACCGCGAACTGGCTAGGGTTCCAGGCCGCGCTCGTCATCGGAGCCATCGCAGCCCTGCGCCGCGAACGCCGTCTGGCAATCTGGATCGCCATCTCCTTCGTCGGCGTTATCTTGGGATTGCGCTTTTTCCCGCGTTACTATCTCTTATTACTGCCTCCGATGATCGTCGCCGCCTCCCGAGGCTGGTCGCTCCTGATTTATAAATCCCCGGGCTCACGCCACGGGCTTATCACCCCGCGCGTAAGTGCGGGGATCGCCCTCTGCGCGCTCCTCGCCGTCCCCCTCGTCCGTTTTGGAAAAAGTTACGTCACGCTGGCGCGCGGCGGGACGATGACGGATCTGGCGATCGATCGCGACAGCCGGGCGGCGTCGGAGAAACTGCGCACGCTGGCGCGGCCCGGCGATACGCTGTTTGTCTGGGGGTTCCGGCCGGATATTTTCATCGATTCCGAACTGCCTGCTGGGACGCGCTTCCTGGAGAGCCAGCCCATTTCGGGCGTGTTGGCCGACCGGCACTTATTTTCGACCGAGTCCATTGCGCCGGAGTTCACTGCACCCAATGTTCGTGAACTGATCTCGACGAAGCCGGTCTGGATCGTCGACGGACTGGGTTTGTATAACCCTCCGCTGGCGCTGGCTCGCCAATCGGAACTGGACCGGTGGTTCGCGCTGTACACGGAGGTCGCCCGCACGGAGCGGTCGATCCTCTATAAGGTGAAGGAATGAACGTCGCGGTACTGATCCCTTGCCATAATGAAGCCGCGGCGATTTCCGGTGTCGTTGAATCGTTTCAATCGGCCTTGCCGTCGGCGAAGATTTACGTCTACGACAACAACTCCGCCGACGCGACCGCTCGCGCGGCGGCGGATGCTGGGGCCATCGTGCGCCACGAACCGTCACCAGGCAAGGGCGCTGTCGTGCGGCGGATGTTCGCGGAGATCGAAGCGGACTATTACGTACTGGTTGACGGCGACGGCACGTACGATGCGTCGATAGCGCCTCGCATGATCGCCATGGCCGAGGAGCAGCGGCTGGCGATGCTGGTCGCGCGGCGCGTGGAAGAATCGTCGGGAGCATTCCGGCGCGGGCACCGCTTCGGCAACCGGATGTTCACGCGATCCGTGGCCATGCTATTCGGCGCGAGCCTGCGCGATCTGCTCTCCGGCTACCGGGTGTTTTCGAGACGCTTTGTGAAATCGTTCCCCGGCTTTTCGCGCGGATTCGAGATCGAAACGGAACTGACGGTGCATGCGCTGACGCTGCGCCTCCCGGTGGGCGAAATCGATACGGCCTATAAGGAGCGTTCCACGGGCTCGGCGAGCAAGCTGAACAAATACACGGATGGTACGCGCATCCTGTGGACAATTTTCACGCTGTTCAAGAATGAGCGGCCGTTCGTGTTTTTCTCTTTGCTGGGCGCTCTGTTTCTGGCCGTGGCGCTGGTGCTGGCGTATCCCGTTTTCGTGACGTTCCTGAAGACCGGCCTGGTGCCGAGATTCCCGACGGCGATCCTCGCCACGGGGCTGACGATCTCGGCGATGGTGCTGTTTGCGTGCGGGCTGATTATAGACACGGTGACCAAGGGCCGGCGGGAGATCAGGCTGCTCGCTTACCTGAATTCGAGCAGGCCCGAGTAGCTACTTCGCTGAGATGCTCGCGCTGACGAAGACAATCCCTAATTCGCGCCGGTCGGAGGAATCTGATGGAAGCGCGAGCGGCGCGCCGAAAACGGTCAGTGCCGCGTACGCCGTTCTTGCGTTGCCGGGATCAGCTCTGATGAACAGTGGCTGGTGTAATTACGAATGGTCCCTTCGTCCGGCTGTTTTATACGATCGCGCGAACTCAGGTTAATGGACAATTAAGCGAACGGCGAATACCATCAGCCCCACCGCAAGCAAGGTCCAGGCCGCAGGGCGCTTCCACCGCATCAAGCGGCTGGCGATGAGCGCCAATACGGCGAAGGCAGCGAGTTGGAAAACCCCCGCGCCGGCGATGTGCATCGCGGGAAAGCCTGCGACCAGGAATCCGTGCGGGAGGCCTAGCGCGGCGGCGATCCAGACGACGTGTTTCTCTTTGGCTGACATCAGGATTTCGACGGCCAGATACGCGATTGTCAGCGCCATCGCGGCTTCCAGGAACCGGGGCGGCAGAGGGTAGGGGATCTTCGGGCCGATGATAATGGCAGCGACTTCTCCAGCAAAGAACCCCAGCAAAGGCAAGGCTGATCCGGGCGCGGCGACCGCCAAGGTCAGCAGGAAGAGCAGGCCGATCCAGTTCGTCGCGGCACGTGAGAATCCTAGGCCGAAGGCTCGGCTTGAGTTTTCCAGGCGCGAGGGCGGGCGGAAGCGCAGTTCGGTGCGCGGAAATGACTTGTCGAAAATTTCCTGATCGCTATTGGCTCCGCGGCTAGCGTTCAGCCAATGGACGTGATTCGGCACCGTCGCTTCGAAGAACGTGCATTCGACGCCCAAGCGGTCGGGAACCATGGTCTCGAACTCATACGAGGCATGACAGACGTAGGTGCCGTTCTCTTCGGCGCAACTCGATTTCGTGCGATGACCGCCGTCGAAGCGGATGTGGTCTAGAATCGACGCGGGGTTGGCCATCGGCGCGACCTCGGCCATGGGGATACGGAGTTCGTATTCGGCCAGAGGACCGTCGATGTGCAGTTCGCCGGTGCTCATGCTGACGACGTGCGCCCAGGCGGGCGCGGTGGCGAGGAGGGCGCACCAACTAAGCTTCCGCACGCCTTTGTCTCCGGAGCCGCACAAAGATCACGCGCAGTGCGGCTATTACCGGCACGGAAAAGAACATGCCTTCGACGCCCGCGATCTGCTCGCCTGCGAGCACGCCGAACAGAACGAGCAAGGGATGGATTTCGACACCCGCGCTCATCAAGTAGGGGCTCAGGACATAATCCTGAAACAGGCGGTAAATCGCCAGGAACGCGACGATCCACAACAGGTGCGGATAGCCGGTGAACGCGGCGACGAGCAGAATCGCCACCGATGCCATCAGCGGCCCCACCACCGGGATGAATTCGAAGATCGCCGCGACGCCCGCCAGCAGGATTGCATAGGGCACCGACGCAATCGAAAGGAATCCAGTGTAGCCGACGAACGCCGCCATCGAGAGGAGCACGAGTGCGCGAATGTATTGCGCGAGGAGTTCGTTCAGATCCACCAGGATCTCGTTCACTACCGTCTGATTGTTGTGCGGGAAGCTGCCGACGATCGTTTTACGTATCGCCGCGCCGTCTTTCAGAAAGAAGAAGCTGAGGATGGGGATCAGCACTGCGTTAAGCAGGCTGCCGATGCCGGAAAGAATTTGCACGCCTGCGCTGGTGATCAGCGGCAAAACGTGCTGCTCCAAATCCGCGAGCCATTTCTTGACGACGGGCTCCGCGGCAGGCCGCACCGAATCGAACCACGAGGGGAACGGGATGTGGCTCAACGGATCGGGCTGGCTCATCGTATCGCGCAGCTTTACGGCCAGGCTCGCCGCCTCCCCGCCGATACGCGCGCCGAGCGAGATCGCCGCTAGAATGACAGCCGCCAATACGCCAACGTATACCAACGTCACCACCAACGCGCGAGGCAGACGGAGCGGGCCCGTGCGATCGAAAAAACTTACCACCGGCGCGAGCAGATGGGAGAGAAACACCGCCAGCGCGAAAATCACCAGCGTGTGGCGGACCTGGTACAGCAACACCGCCACCAGCGCGAACAGAAACACCGTCCACGCCCACTTCAGCGCGCCCTTGTCGATTCCGGCCATCCAGACCGTTACTATAGCAATAGTGGCGGAACAAACATTGCGTTCGCTGGTGGCCGAAATTCAGGACTTGGAAGACAAGCTGCGCCTGGGCGGCGGGGTGAAGAAGATCGAAAAGCAGCATCGCGAGGGGAAGCTGACGGCTCGGGAGCGCATCGCCAAGCTGATCGACCCCGGAACGGCGTTTCTCGAAATCGGCCTGCTGATCGCCTACGACAAGTACGACGGGCAGGCGCCGGCGGCGGGCGTGGTCACCGGTGTGGCGCGGATCGAGGGAAGGCCGTCGGTGATCGTGGCCAATGACGCGACGGTGAAGGCGGGCGCGTGGTGGCCGGAGACGATTGCGAAGATTTTGCGCGCGCAGGAGATCGCCATGCGCAACCGGCTGCCGATCGTCTACCTGGTGGATTCGGCGGGGGTGAATCTGCCGTATCAGGACGGCATTTTCCCCGGCCAGTACGGCGCGGCGCGGATTTTCTATTACAACTCTCTGATGCGGAGGCGGCTGAAGGTGCCACAGATCGCCGCCGTGATGGGCATGTGCATCGCCGGAGGCGCTTATCTGCCCGCTCTGAGCGACGTCATTATCATGGTGGAAGGTTCGAGCTTCATGGGGCTCGGCGGGCCGAATCTGGTGAAAGGTGCCGTAGGCCAGGTGACCGACGCGGAATCGCTGGGCGGCGCGAGCCTGCATACGCGCACCAGCGGCGTGGCGCATTATTCTGCCAAGGATGATCCGGCTTGTCTGGAGATGATCCGCAAGAAGATCCGCGAGTTGCCCGCTCCTCAGTGCTCGCCTAAAGGCCGCGCGCCCGCGAAACCAGCGGAGGGATTGTACGACCTGCTGCCCGCCAATCACCGGCTTCCCTACGATGTGGGAGAGGTGATCGCCCGCATCGTGGACGCGGGGGATTATTTGGAGTTTCAGCCGCATCACGCGCCGGAGATGCTGTGCGCGCACGCGCGGCTGAACGGACGCGAGATCGGCGTGATTGCCAACCGGCGCGGGTTCCTGAAAACCTCGGGCGGGCCGAGGATCGGAGGCATTGTCTATACCGAATCGGCGCGAAAGGTGGCGTACTTCGTCGAGAACGCGCAGCGACACAACACGCCCCTGCTGTATCTGCAAGATGTTTCCGGATTCATGGTCGGCGTGGACGCGGAAAGCGAAGGGATTATCCGCGCAGGCGCGGAGATGGTGGAATCGATGGCCTGCGCCACGGTGCCGAAGATTATTGTGACGCTGAATCACGCGAGCGGCGCGGGGTATTACGCCATGGCCGGCCAGGGATTCGATCCGCACTTCACCTTCGCCTGGCCGACGGCGCGCATCGGCGTGATGGAAGGAGACGCCGCGGTGCAGGCGGTACACGGGCCGGAACTCGCGAAGCTGAAGGAATCGGGCGAACCGATTCCGCCGGATCTGGAGACTCGCATCGCGCAGACGCGCGCCGATTACGAGCAGTGGCTAGACGCGAAGTTCGCTGCCGCGCGGGGGCACGTGGACGCGATCATCGATCCGCTGGAGACACGCCGCGTGCTGCAGTTCGCGTTCGAGGCCGCGGCCGGATCACGCGAGCATCTGGCGCTTGAAACGCTATGAAACTGCGCGTGGAGCAGGAGGGTCGGCTCTACCGCGTGGCGCTGTCGTCTCCAGAGACGCGCAACGTTCTCGATCAGGAAGGATGTCTGGCGCTGCTGCGCGCGTTTCGGGAAGCCGAGTCCGATCAAAGCGTCGGCGCGATCTTGTTGGAGGCCGACG